>Ga0335073_10002492_pt1 | contig 25189 bp, 21 predicted proteins | sample Lox_Sample_22_FD_207093 | JGI IMG/M metagenome (GOLD analysis project Ga0335073, IMG submission 207093) | Soil microbial communities from Loxahatchee National Wildlife Refuge, Florida, United States - Lox_Sample_2.2 | ecosystem: Environmental > Terrestrial > Soil > Wetlands | place: USA... | reverse complement strand
CGGACCCGGCCTGCGAACCGAAGGGGGCGGCTATGACCGCGCCTTGCCGGCCAGCGCGAGCAGGTCGTCGAGAATCTCGCCGAACGAGTTCGTCATCAGCGTGAGGTGGCCCTCGCCGGGCCGCATCCGGGCCCGGGCCAGCGGGATGTTGGCGGCCAGCCACTCGCCGTGCGCGGCCGGCACCATCCGGTCCTGGTCGCCCTGCCAGATCGCCACCGGCGTGGCGTGGCCTAGCGCCTCCAGGCTGAGCCCCCAGTCTTTGGAGAAGGCCAGGTCATCGTCGCGCCAGCCGTCAATGCCGGTGCTCACCGACGCGCGGAACGCCGAGGCCAGGTACTCGGCGAACTCGCCGGTGAGGGCCGCCTTGTCGGCCTCCGACGCCAGCCCGCCCAGCCCGTCGGCCACCGTCGCGGCGTCGATGTCGCGCATTCCCGCGGCCTCGTGCTCCAGGAAGCTGCTCAGCTCCCCCTCCCCCGCGACGGCCGCGTTGAACTCCTGCACGTTCTCCTCGCCCATGCCGGCCGGCCAGTCCAGCCCGGGGCTGTCGCTGGGCGCCACGCCGGCGATCGTGGCCGCCGCCAGGCACCGGACCGGGAGCAGGGCCCCGCAGGCGAGCGCGTGCGGGCCGCCGCCCGACCAGCCGGCGGTGACGAACTCGTCGACCCCGAGCTCGCCCAGGATCGCCTCGACGTCCGCCGCGGCGTCGGCGACCAGCCTGCCGGGCTGCGCCGTGGAGTCGCCGTAACCGGGCCGCGCGTACGACACGGTGCGAAGGCCGCGGGCGGTGACCGCGCCGGCCATCGGCCCGAGCCCGACCAGCCCGCTCGGCGTTCCGGTGTGAAAGACCAGGGTCAGACCGTCCTCGGGGCCGCTGACCAGTACATCGAGCACCCGCCCGCCGGGCGCCTGGACCGTCTGCCGGCGCTCATCGCTCTCGTGCGTCATGCCGTGAGCGTAGCCGCTGCCGCTTTCCGGCCGACGACGGCCCGGCGCCAGACAAAAAGCGGACGTCCCGGCCGCGCCATCGCGGACCGGGACGTCCCGTGAGTCGCTGGGTCAGCTAGTTGCGCCTGATCCAGGTGTTGTGGAACCTGTCGTTGGCGATCGGGCTCGTGGAGTCCTTCGCCTGGCCGCTGGCGTCGGCCATAACGATCTCGGTCGGCTTGAGGGTCCTCAGCAGGATCCCGCTCACCCTGACCGAATTGAAGGTGACCGTGCCGAAATCCGCGAGCGGCAGCACGCCCGACTCCGACGACGGTGCCTCGGTGATTATCTCGGCCGAGGTCCGGGCCAGCCCGGTCTCCTGCTTGACGATCGTGTGGGTCCAGCCACGGGAAAGGTTCTTGAGCACCAGCGTGTAGGTATCGGTGCCGCTGAACGTCACCGACGCGCTCATCTCGTTGCCCGGCTTGACCAGCGTCTTGAAGAAGACCGGTGCCGCCGGGAACATCTCGTACCAGCCGTAGTAGTGCGGCGTGTGGCCCGAGCAGTCGGAGTCCGTTCCCGTCTGCTCGACCGAGTTGCTGTTGTAGCCGTCCAGGCCCACCCAGAATGCCGCGTACTGCTTGGCCTTGGGGAACGGGCACTTGGCCGCGGGCTCGATCCAGGTGGCCGAGACGTTGCGGTACTTGCCGGTGTGCACCGCGTAACCCGACCAGTTGGTGCTCTTGGTCGCGCGGGCTATGGCCGAGTTCCCGGCCGCGGCGGCGGAACTGCCGCCGGACGCGATCATCGGATTTCCCGGGGCGACGGGATTCGCCGACGCGATGGGCGCGCCCACCGCAGCGGTCTCAACGGCGTGATGCACTAATCCGGGTGAGGCGGACGCCGCGGCCACCGCGACCGCGCCCCCGGCCACCACGGCTACAGCCGCGACGGGGATCCACCAATGACGTGCCATACAGGCTCCTTCGGTCATCGCCGACGAATGCCGACAGGGGATCTTATATCCGTTTTGTCGTCGGCACCGCGGGAACTCGTGCTTGGGCGGGCAGCCAGCATTAGATCACGCCGGCGGGGGCCGCCGGCTGCGAACACGCATGGCTCTTCCACCTATATCGACCGGTCCTTAACGCCCCCCACGTCATGGTCATGACTTGGTCAAGCACAGGTAAAGGATCGCCTCGCCGGTAAACCAAATCCCCGTGCTGACCGCGCATTTCTCCGCCCGGCGAGGCCAGTCCCGCGACGCTGACCAGCACCGCCGCCGGGCCGTCGCGCCGCCGTCGCGGCGAGGCGGCCCGGGCGGCCCGGCGGCGGCATCTCGCGCCCCTGGCGCCGGCCGGCCTGATTTGGGCGATCTTGGCCTTGCGCGACCGCCGCAGCAAAGGCGTACGGTGAAATTCCGTGAGCCCTTAGCGGATGGCTCCGGGGGCCGTCCCCCCGGGGCCAGCACCGCGGAGGGGCTTGGGGGTGGTCCCCCGGGCCCAGCACAGAGGAGACGCCGTGCCGCTTCCCGCCGCCCAGAGCACTCCCGCCGCCGAGCGCAACCGCTTCGCGCAGAGCCTGTTCACCCCGCTTCCGCGGCGATACGACCGGCTGGCCGAGATCCTCTCGTTCGCGCAGAACGGCCGTTGGCGCCGCGCGATGGTCAGCGCGATCGCCGCGGCGCCGGGGCAGACCGTGCTGGACGTCGCCTCGGGGACCGCGGGCGTGGCGCTGCAGATCGCCGCGCGCACCGGGGCCAGCGTCGTCGGGCTGGACCTGACCGAGCAGATGCTGCGGCAGGGCCAGCGCAACGTGGCCAAGGCGGGCCGGGGCGACCGGATCCGGCTGACGGCCGGCCGGGCCGAGCAACTGCCGTTCGCCGACGCGACATTCGACGCGCTGACGTTCACCTATCTGCTGCGATACGTGGTTGATCCGCAGGCCACGCTGAACGAGCTGGCCCGTGTGGTCAAGCCGGGCGGGCGGGTGGCCAGCCTGGAGTTCCTGGCCCCGCCGTCGCGGTTCTGGCGGGCCTGGTGGTGGCTGTACACCCGGCTGCTGCTGCCCGTCGGCGGGCTGGTCACCGGCGGCCGGGAATGGTACGGCGTCGGCCGGTTCCTGGGCCCGAGCATCTCCGGGCACTACCGGCGTTACCCCGTCTCCTGGACGGTCGAAGCGTGGCGCCAGGCCGGATTCACCGACGTCGGGGTGCGGGTGATGAGCCTGGGCGGCGGGCTGGTCATGTGGGGAACGCGCGCACGTGGCTGACGGGCTCGCCGCCGATCGCCCGGAGCCCGACCCGCCGCGAGCGGAGGCTGCGTCGGCGCGGCCGCCCACGGCCGGAGCCCGGCCGGCCTACTACGCGGCCAGCCCGGGCGGGTGGCGCGACTGGTGGACGTTGCTGCACCCGCCGTACACGGCCTGGCATCTGTCCTATGTCGTCATCGGGGCGGCGCTCGCGCCGCGGGTCAGCCTCACACCCCTGCTGGCCACCCTGATCGCGTTCTTCCTCGCCGTCGGCCTGGCCGCGCACGCGCTCGACGAGCTGAACGGCCGCCCGCTGCAGACCCGCATCCCGGGTCCGGTCCTGGTCGCCGTGACCGCCGCGGGCCTGGCCGGTGCCGTGGCGCTGGGCGCCGCCGGGGTGGCCCGCGTCGGCTGGGGGCTGCTGCCGTTCATGATTGTCGGCCCGGTGCTCGTCCTGGCCTACAACGCCGAGCTATTCGGCGGGATCATCCACACCGACCTGGGCTTCGCCGCGGCGTGGGGCGCGTTTCCGGTGCTGACCGCCTATGCGGCGCAGACCGGCCGGCTGGCGCTGGCCCCGGTGCTCGCGGCGGTGGCGGCGCTGGCGCTGTCGGCGGCCCAGCGCCGGCTGAGCACCCCGGCCCGGATCCTGCGGCGCCGGTCGGTCCGGGTCGAGGGCCGGGTGACCCTGGCCGGCGGCGAGGTCACCGCGCTCGACCAGCGCGTCCTGCTGGCCCCCCTGGAGGGCGCCCTGCGCGCGATGTCGTGGGGCCTGGTGCTGCTCGCGGCCTCGCTGGCGGTTGCGCGCCTGGTCTAGCCCGAGACGGGGCGTTAAAAATCAAAGGGCTTCATGGCGCTGCAGATAGTTGAGCGCGGTCCAGCCGACCGGGACCGGGAGCCAGAACGTCAGCGTCCGGAACAACAGCACCGAGCTGAACGCGACGGTGCCGTGCAGCCCGGCCGCGGTGAGCCCGGCGGACAGGGCGGCGTCGACCGTGCCGATGCCGCCGGGGATCGGGACCGCCGAGCCGATCGCGTTGCCGGTCAGGTAGACGACCGCGATGGCGACGAACGGCAGCGAGCCGCCGAAGGCGCGGACGCAGACGGCGAGGCAGGCGATGTAGCAGGCCGTGACCAGCAGCGTGCCGCCGATCCCCTCGGCCAGCTTGACCGGGCGCTGCGCCAGGTCGAGCAGCCGCGGGATCACCTGGCCGAGCGTGGGGGTCAGCCGGGCCAGCAGCAGCCGGCGGCCGGCCGGCACGGCGAACACGATCAGCGCCACGCCGAGCAGGGCGGCGAGCACGAAGTACGACCATTCCGGGGGACGGATCGAGGTGCCGTGGGTGGCGCCGGTCAGCGCGGCGAAGATCACCAGCAGGATGAGGTGCAGCACCAGCGCGACGACCTGCGCGACGCCCACGCTGGCCACCGCGTCGGCGGGCGCGACGTCGGCCTTGCGCAGGTAGCGGACGTTCAGCGCGGCGCCGCCCACGGCCGCCGGGGTAACCAGGGTCACGAACGAGCACGCGACCTCGGCCAGGAAGGTCCGGACCGGCCTCAGGTGCTCGAGCACGAACCCCGATAGCTGCCATGTGGCGCCGACGTAGGTCAGGGCGGACAGGGCGACCGCGGCCACGGTCCAGCGCCAGTCCGCGTTGCGCAGCACGTGGCTGAAGCTGGTCTTGGTCAGGTCGACGGCCAGGAGGTACGCGGCGAACACCGCAGCGACCAGCGTGACCAGGGTGCGCAGCCGGATGCGCTCGAGCTGCACGGGCGCGGCCTCCGGCCCGAGTACCGCGGGCCGCAGCAGCTTCCTCAGCGCGGGCAGCACGTCCTTGTGCTTGCGGGTGGCGGCCCGGGTCGACCGGTGCAGCACGACCGGCTGAATCAGCGGAGCGACCGCGGCCAGCTCATCCTCGCTCAGCTTCTGCCGGCCGCTGCGGGCCGCCCGCTCCGGGCCGACCAGCAGGGCCAGCTCGGCCAGAAGCTGGGCCAGGTCCAGGCGCAGCTGCAGGTCGCTCGCTGCCACGTCGCCGTTGCCGGGGTCGAGCAGCATGACCTCGCCGTCGCCGTTGTCCAGGGCGCGGGGGTGCCGCCCGTGCACCTGGTCGCCTTGCGCGAGATCGTCGCCGGTCAGCAGGATCCGGTCGGCGGTCAGCGCCCGGTGCGTGACCCGGCGGCTGTGGAGCTGCAGCACCGCGTCCCAGACCCGGGCGAGCTGCGCGTCGGTCGGGGTCCCGGCCAGCTCGGCCAGGGTGGTGCCGTCGTGGCTCTCGTTGGCCAGCACCGCCGCCTCCGGGCCGACCCTGATGAGCGCGCGCAGCCGGGGCGTCGGCACGCCCGCGTCCTCGGCGGCGTAGGTCAGCAGCGCCCGCCGCTCGACGGCGCGGTCCAGGGTGAGCGGGGCGCTGCGGGACACCTGGGCCCGCAGCCGCAGCCGGCGGTACAGCCGGTAGAACAGGTCGGCGGCCTGCTGGTCGCGGTCGAACACGGTCAGGTCCAGCCGGCCGCCGCCGCGCAGGGTCGCGGTGTACCTGCGGGTCTCGAGGCTGGGGTGCACGACGCGCCGGATCGCGATCACCGGCCCGTCCACGGCGCCGAGCGCCTGGGCGATCTCCACGGCCGATGGCCGCTCGGACACCGCGCCGAGCGCGTACCGCAGGGCGGCGCCGCAGGCGACGCCGATCAGCAGGGTGATCAGCACCGAGAACACGGTGGTCTGCGCGTCCGCCAGGCTGGCCACCGCGTAGAACGCCACGGCCAGCCAGAACACGGTCCGCCACCGGGGCCGGCCCGACAGGCCGATGACCGTGACGTAGGCGGTCAGGCCGGACAGGTACCAGTCCAGCGCGGGCACCCGCTTGTCGGCCGTGTGGCTCGCGGTCAGCACGTCGTAGAGGCCGTTCGCGATCTGGTGCTGCAGCAGCAGGTTGGCGGCCAGGACCACGCCGACGGTGATCCCGCCGGCCGCGAGGCCCTCGGCCAGCCGGCGTGGCTGGCGGCGGATCAGCATCCTCATGGCCAGGGCGGCGGGCAGGATAAGCAGGGCGATGTGCGCGGCGAAGCCGAGGAAGGACAGCACCGCATGCGGCAGGCGCTGGCTGGCCAGGACGATGTCGATCTCGGCGCCGTTCGCGGTCGCCCTGGCGATCAGCCCGAGCCCGGCCAGCAGGGCGATCTCGATGAGCGCGATGACGAAGCGGAGCAGGTCGGCCGGGATGCGGATCCGTGATTCGAGCCGGTCCTCGACGTGGATGGCCTCGTGTGGCTTGGCGCCCGGGCGCACCGGAAAGACCGCAGCCTGGCCCGGATCCTGGGCGGGCGGCGGGTCCTTCCTGGGTAGCGTCACCCTTAGATCGTTCCACCTGGGCGTCACTACGCCCAGAGCGCACCCAATCCTGATCAAACGGTTAGCTCAGGGTCACCGGCGGGCGGCTCAGCGAAATCCCCGTGCCTCACGGACCCAGGCGGGCTGCGGACGGTCGCCGCCGATGAGCTCCTGGTAGAGCGCGGCGGTGTCCGGATGCGGCTCGCCGTCGGCGGCGATGTCGGTCATCGTGTCCAGGCAGCGGCTCCAGGCCTCGCGGACCCCGGCCAGGTTGCCCGCGGCGTGCTCGGCCCGCATCAGGGCGCGCCACAGCTGTTCGGCGGCCACGTCGGCGGCCAGGCCGGTCCGGGCGGCGCGGGCCGCGGCCGACGGGTCGACGGCCGCGAGCTCCAGCTCGGCCAGCAGGACCGCCGCGTCGACGATCTGCGCCCGCACGGTCTCGGTGAAGGCCAGGTCCAGCCACCAGTGGTAGCAGCCGGTGAACGGCTTGCCGCGGATAAGCGTCAGCGCCTGGCGCAGCGCGTGCGGGTCGCGCCCGGCGAGCCCGCGCTGGCTCAGCTCCTCGAACTCGGCCCAGTCGAACGTGGCGTCCTGGTGCAGCGCATACTGCCCGGCCCCGAGGTGTTCGATCCATTCCCGGCCGTCGCCGGTCCGGCCCAGCTGCCTGCGGGTGCGCACGATCAGCTGGCGCAGCGAGTCGGTGGGCTTCGGATGATCCGGGTCGGCGCCCAGGAGATAGCACAGCTGGGCGTTGGACAGGCCGTCCCGGCCGTTCAGGGCCAGGGCCAGGACGAGCTGGCTCTGCGCGGGCTGCAGCGCGGCCGGGGCCCCGTTGACCGTGAACGTCCCCAGGACGCCGATGCGCAGGCTGGGCGCCTGGACCGCGTCCTGCCTCGCATGCCGCCCGGAGGCTTGGTGATCGGCTGGATCGGCTTGCTCCGTCTGGCCGGCCTGGTCGGCGGGCTCCGCGGGATCGTCGAGGTCGGCCGGGTGCGGGCCCGGGGGTTCCTCCAGGCCGACCAGGCCCGGCGCGGGCGGCCACGACGAGCCGTCGTACGGCGGCTGGTCGGCGGACACGTCGCCCGGCTCGGCGGCGGTGGCGAACAGGCTGGCCAGGGCCTGGTAGTCGTTCCTGGTGAGCGGCTGCGGCCAGACGTCCAGATGCAGCGGCGCGAGGTGCCCGGCGATGCCGTCCGGGCGGGACAGGTCGGGACTGAGCCGGAAGCTGGCCGGTGCGGGATGGCCCTCCGGGGCCTCGGCGCCGCCGACCACCAGCGCCGCGATGCCGCCCGGCTCGGCGGCCAGGTCGAGCAGCATGGCCAGCTGCTCGCTGGTCGGGGCGGTCCGGCTGACCAGGAGCGTCAGCGCCCAGTCCTCGTCGCCCGATTCCTCGATCCGGCGACGGCGGACGTCGGACCGCTCGGCATCGCCGAGCCTGCGGCGCAGCGCGACGGCCTTGGAGGCCAGCAGGTCGAGGGCCTCGGCCAGGCTGGCGCAGCTCGTGGCCCGCCCGTCGACCGGGTCGAGCTCGGGGAAGCCGGCCAGGATCAGGTCGTACCAGCCCGCCAGCTGGCTGGTGGTCAGCTCGGCCGCGGCGCTGGCCAGGACGAGGTCGGCCAGGTCGGCCGGGCCGTCCACGGTGGTGACCCGCAGGTACTCCAGGTCGATCAGCACGTACCCGCCGTCGCCGGCGATGCCCGCGGTCACCAGCCCCGGCAGCAGATCCCCGGCGCCGCCGGGCCGCAGCGGCGCATGCGGGGGCAGTTCCAGCTTCCACGCCTTGCCCTGCCGTCCGCCGGGCACCGCGAACGGCCGCGGCGGTGGTTCGCTGGACGGGCTGTCCAGTAGCAGTTCCAGGCCGGAGCGGTGGACCCAGACGCCGGTGATTCCCGGGATCGGCTGGCCGGCGGCGACCAGGCCGGCGCCGAGCTGGCTGAGCGCGGCCCGCAGCGCGATCGCCGGCCCGGGGCCGGACCCGGGTTCGTCTTCCGGGTAGGGGGGCGGCGACTGCGGCTCGGCCGCGGGGCCGTCATACAGCCCGGATCCGTATTCCGTGGCCGCGCCGTCATACAGCAGCGAGGCGCGGTCCGGGTACCACGGCTCGCCCGGCTGTGCCGCCGGGCCGGCGCCGTCGTACAGGCCGGTTCCGGTGTCGCCGCTGGTGCCGTCGTACAGGCCGGTTCCGACGGCACCGTTCGGGCCGTCATAGAGCCCGGTCCCTGGTTCGGGCGCGGCCTCGTAGCGCAGCGGCGCCGGGTCGCCCGCCCGGTCCGCATACGCGGCCGGGCCGGCCGCCGCCACCCCCGAGAGCTGCCCCCACTCCGGCGCGCCGGCGTACGCCCGGTTGGCGGCGCGCAGGCGCTGCTCGGCCGCGATCACCGGCGCGCTGGCCGGGATCGGTATCCGGCGGCCGAAGCGCCGGGCCTGCCGCTGGCGGCGGCGCATCCGGGCCAGCGCGACGCTGGCCCCGCCGACCAGAATCCCGGCGCCGAACACCGCGACGGACGGGATCCGGTTCAGCTCGGAGACCTCGGCCGCGGCCGGGCGCGCCGACAGCGGGCGTTGGCCGGGCGAGGCGGCCGGAGCCCCGGGAGCCTGATGCCCGGACGGGGCCGGGGCGGCGGCGGCCGTTTGCGCCGGCGTCGCCGGCTGAGCGGATGCCGTCGGCTGAGCGGGCGCGGACGGAGCGGCCCCGGTCCCCGGCGTCGCCGCGGGGACTCCGCCGGTGGCCACGGCGGGCGCGCTGGCGCCGGCGGCAGGGTGCGGGCTCCCGAACCTGGAGTCGCTGGACAGGTGACCACCGTGCCGGGTCGCCCCGTGCCCGGGCGCGCCCGGCGCGGATGTCACGTGCGGCCCGGCGGGCACCTGCAGCACCCAGCCCGGCCACACCACGGACGGATCGGTGAACCGGTGGCCGTCGCCCATCTCGTGGCCAAGGTTCAGCCTGACGATCTCGGGATACCGGTCCCCGTTGCCGAGATAGCGCTGAGCGATCGTCCAGAGGCAATCACCGCTACGGACAGTTACCATCTGGGAGAAGCCCATGCTCATCACCTGGGAAGCGTGCGGATCGGCGGTCAGCTGGGAGGCCTGCAGGTCGGCGGTTAGCTCGACGTTTTGCCGGGCGGCGGCCGCCGGGTCGCCGAAACGCTCCGGCCGCGCGTCGGGGCCGGCGTGCGGCGGGCTCGGCCGCACCGCGGAGACGACCGCGACGGCGGCGGGCGTGCTGGCCAGCACGGCGGCGGGCTGGCCGGTGAAGGCCAGAGCCGCGACCGCCACCAGCCAGCTGGCCGCGTTCTGCATGCCGCCGAGCCGCAGCCGCGGGGCCCGGCGCCCGCGCAGTGTGGCCTGGGTTTCCGCGACCACTGCGGCGGTGAACAGAGCCCACGCGATCCAGCTGACGTCACGGACGGCGCCGAGGAAGACCGAGCCGTTGTCCCGGTGCAGCAGCAGCGAGGTGACGTGATGCCAGGACGGGATGTGCGCCGGCAGCGGGCTGCCGCCCAGCTTGTACAGGGCCACCGGGAGGCCGGCCACCAGGACCGCCAGCGTCGCCAGCGCGACGACGCCGCGCAGCACCGCTCCCAGGCGGCGGCCGCGGCCGTGGAACGACCGGCCGGTCATCGTCCTGGTCCCGTCACGCCGGTGACCAGCGAGGCGGTCGCCGCGCCGGTCGAGGTCATCGTGTCAATGCCGATGATCGAAAGCACGCGGGTGCGGCTGGTCACGGTGACCGACACCTGAATCGACTCGTTGCCGACCCTCGAGACGCTGTCGATGTAGCCGTTGGCCCGGTCGTAGCCGTTCTTGGCCAGATACTGCCAGGCGGCGGCCACGGCCTGGTCGGGGTCCACGGTGAACCTCCCGCTGGCGAGGGCATTGGCCTGGTTCACCATGCCGGCGCCGGCCCGAGCCGCCTCCTGCGCGATCGCGTTGGCGTTCTCGGCCTGGTTCAGCTTGGCGCCGCCGTCGATCACGATCCCGGCCAGCGCGATCAGCGCCACGAACAGCGCCAGCAGCATCAGCGTGATCGAGCCCCGGTCGCCGTCGTCCGGCCTGCCCGGTAACCTCATCCGACGCTTCCCGCCTCTCCGGTGTCCCGGCGCGCGGCCGGCCGTTTCCCGTGGCTGAGTGTGCGACTGCGGTGTGACGGTCACTGTGACATCACCGTTCCCGGTACGGGTCGAGAGGCGAAGTGAAGCTGAACGACAGGGTCCTGCTGCCGGGCAGGCCCGGCACCACGAGGTCCGATAGCGGTACCCGGCAGGCGACCGTGGCGGTCACCGAGGCGGGCAGGCCGACGGGCACGGTCTCGAACTGCCTCGTGTCGACACGGACCCGGGGATCGCAGTCCAGGCCGTCGCCGCTGAGGGCGGCCCGGGCACTGGATCGCGCGGCGACCTGGGCGGCGCCGGGGGTCAGCGAGATCGACGCCTGCCGGGCCGCGTCCCGGGCGGCGGCGTCCACCGCCCCCTGGGCGATCGAGGTGCGCCCGGCCGCCACCACCAGGGCGATCAGGATGAAGATCACCGGTGCCAGCACGACGAGCTCGAGCGCGGCGTTGCCCGCGTCGTGACCCGCATCGTGGCGGCTCCTGCGGTGCGTGATCGGCACGGCGGTTCCCGTTCCTCTGCTGTCCTTCAACTGAACTGCGGTACTTCACGAACTGCTGCACCAGTCGGGCTACGGCGCGGCGGCCTTCGGTGCGACGAACTTCTCGGCCGGCGCCTGGACGGCCTGGCTGATGTTGATGACCAGGCCCGGCACGAAAGTCGGAATGTGCCCGGTCACCGTGATCTGGATCGTCGGCGTGGCGCCGGGGCCCGCCCCGGCCTGGGGGCCGGTCATGGACGCCGCCGCGCCGAGCAGGTAGCCGGAGGCGGAGTTGCGCACGAACGCCAGCGCCGCCTGGGGCCCGGCCGCGGCCGTGGCGCCCGGCACCCGCGCCGCGTCGACCCCCTGGCGGGCGGCCGCGAGCGCCGCCTCCCGGGCCAGGTACCACAGGGCGCTCTGCACGATCACCATGACGGCCAGCATGAACACCGGAACGACGATCAGGTAGCTGAGGATCAGGGCTCCGGCGTCACGGCCGCTGAGAGGCCGGCGCCCCATCCGCCTTCCCCGGGCCATGGTCAGGGCAGCGAATGCGCGTACGCCTCGACCTTGTTCTTGAAGATCGCGGCGGCGGCCGTGGCCGCGACTACCAGAAGCGCGCCGATGACCAGCCACTCCAGGGTGAGTGCCCCCGACTCGGGATTGCCGTCGAGCGCCGCGCGGGCCCGGCACCAGGCCCGGTCCAGCAGGTATCTGACGTACAGGAACATGGGGTCCATCGGGCGACTCCCTTCTCCGGCCCCGGCCTCTAGCCCGGTCCGAACGTGCGGTAGACCACGGGGAAGATCAGCAGCAGCAGGAACCCGGCGCCGAGCAGCGCGATCGGGATCACCATCGTCGTGCTGCGCGACCCGGCCTTGGCCCGGTCGGCGGCCAGCGCCTGGGCGCGCATCGAGGCCGCGCGGGCGGCCAGGGTGTCCAGGATCTTGGCTCCCTCGTGCCCGGCGACCTCGGCGATGTCCGCGATGTCGGCGAGCTCGGGGATGCCGGTCTCGCGGGCCAGCCGGGCGAGCGCCGCCCAGGGCGGCGCCCCGGACCGGCGGGCCGCGTCGAGCGCGCCGGAGATCCGCCGGAACGTCCAGCCGCCCCCGATCTCGGCGGCGGCCTCGAGGGCCTCGGTCGGTCCGGCTCCCGCGCCGCGTTCCAGCGCGACCAGGTCGAGGTAACTGGTCAGGGCAAGCCGGAAGTCCGCCCGCCGCTCGGCCGCGTTGACCCTGGTGACCAGGTCCGGGGCGAAGAACAGCGCGGCTCCGCAGGCCAGCGACGCTACGACGGGGACCGACCAGTTCAGGCCGGTCCCGGCCGCCGACGCCAGCGCGGCCAGCAGCAGCGGCACCGCGAGCCCGGCCAGCCCGCAGGCGACCTTGCTGGCGATCCAGGCCTCCCGGTCCTGGCCGAGCAGGGCCAGGTCGGCGGCCGGGACCGGCATCCACGGCATTCCGGACGCGATGCGCTGGGCCAGCCGTCCGGCCGTGGGGGCCGTGCGGCCGCCGGTCCGGGCCGGGTCCAGGGCCGGACCGTGGTCGAGCCGGGCCAGCGCCGCGTCCAGCCGCGGCGGGGCGGGCACCAGCTCCCGGATGACGATGAAGATGCCCAGTCCGCCGAGGACGCCGACCGCGATCACCCATAGGCTCATCGGTCACCCCCGGCCGGCGCCCGGTGGCCCGCCCGGCCAGACCGGCCAGACCGGCCGGCCCGGCCCGCGCGGCCCGTTCGCTCCGCCCGCCCGGCCCAGCCCGCCGGCTCCGCCTGGCCCGTTTGCTCCGGCCGGTCCTGCGGCGCGTCCTCGGCCAGGAACCGTCCCGCGGCGGGCATCGCGCCGAGCCGGTACAGCCAGCCGAGGCCGGCCGCGTACAGTCCGGTGACCAGCCCGAGCACGACCTCGCCCGGGATCGTGCCGTAGGGGCTCGAGTAGGACCGGTTGAGCACGGCGAAGACCGTGAAGGCGCCGATGAACACCGCGATCCAGCGCAGCGTCGTGCGGTGCTGGGCCCGCTCCGCCTCGATCTCGCGCCGGGCGGCGACGTCCCGGGCGATCATCACGGCCAGGGCGTTGAGCACGTCCCTCACTCCCCCGCCGCGATGGCCGGTCGCGATGATCAGCGCCGCCGCGATCCGGTCGCCCGCCGAGTCATCGATCTCCGCGGCGAAGGCCCGCAGCGCGGCCTGGGTGCCGGTACGCGCGTTCAGCCGGGCGGCGAGGGCGGTCACCGGCTCCTTGATGGCCGCGGGCGCCGAGCGGGCGCTGGCCTCGAGCGCCTCCTCCAGGCCCCGGCTGGCGGTGAGCATGTCGCCGAGCCGCCTGGTCCACTGCTCCAGGCCCTCGAGCTTCGCGGTCCGCTGCTGCTGCCGGCGGGTGGTCAGGACCCGGGGCAGGAACACCACGCCCAGCGCGGCGGCCAGCCCCGCCACCGGCCAGCGCGTGATCGCGAGCACGGCCAGGCCCGCGGCCAGGGCGAGTGTCGCCCGGCGGGCCGACGAGTCAGACCGCAGCGCCGCGAACGGCCGCCGCGGCGGCGGGGCGTCCGCCGGCCGGGCATGACCCGCCAGCTCCCGGACCCCGAGCACGAGCCCGGCCACGATCAGCGCGCCGGCGAAGGCCGCCAGTATCGTCATCGCCAGCCACCTCCCGGGTTCAGCGCCTGATGCGCGGCCGCGCGCTGCCGGTCAAGCAGCGCCGGGTCGAAGCCGGCTCCCGTGAGCCGGGCCAGCATGCGCGGCGACGGGGTGTGCGCCGCGATCGCCCGCCCGTCCGGTCCCTCGGGCAGGAACAGCCGGTTCACGGCCGGGCGCTCGGTGTCACCCGGCGGCATGACCTCGAGGATCTCCGACACGTACCGCACGGTCCTGGTCCCGTCGTGCCGCTTGCGGACGTGCACGACCAGGTCGACGGCCATGCCGACCAGGATGTGGATGGCGCGCTCGGCCAGGCTCAGCCCGCCGCGCAGGCCCAGGATCAGGATCCGGTCGAACGCCTCGCCGGGCGAGTTGGCATGCAGGGTGCACATCGAGCCCTCCTGGCCCGAGTTCATCGCCTCCAGCATCGGCATGATCTCGCTGCGCCGGACCTCGCCGACCAGGATGCGCTGCGGGTTGTGCCGCAGCGCGTGCGCGATCAGGTCGTGCAGCGAGATGCCGCCCACGCCCTCGGAGTTCGGCTCGCGCGCCTCGAACGCGATCACGTCCGGGTGCTGCTGGGTCCCGTGCAGGAACAGTTCGTACTCCGACTCCAGGGTCGCCACCCGCTCGCCCGGCGGGATCTCGGCGGCCAGGCCTCGGAGCAGCGTGGTCTTGCCGGCGTTCACGCCCCCGGTGACGATGACGTTGCAGCGGGCCCGCACCGCCGCGGCCAGGAAGCTGGCCACGGTGACGTCGATCGTGCCGAGCTGGACCAGCCGGGCCAGGGTCACGTCGAGCTGCCCGTGCCGGCGCAGCGACACGCACGGGCGCGGGGTGACCGACATCGTCGCGGTCATCCGGGCCCCGCCGGCCAGCGCGACGCTGACCAGCGGCGAGGCCGCCGAGAAGTCGCGCGCGGTCTGGCCGCCCCTGGCCGCCCAGTTGCGGATCATCGTGATCAGCTCGTCATCGCTCGAGGCCACGGGCTGTCCCATGACCCGCTCCCCGGTCGCGTAGGTGACCCACACCTCGTCGCACCCGTTGAGGTCGACGTTTTCAACGTGCGGATCGCGCAGGTACCCGGCCAGCGGGCCGAGCCCGTACCGCTGGTCGTAGACGGCCTGGGCCAGGGCCTCCCGGTCCGCGGGCGACAGCACCGGGCCGCCCGCCCTGACCTGCCGCTCGGCCCAGGCCCGGACCGCGTCGCCGATGAGCGGCAGCGCCTCATCCTGGCTGGCCCCGTCCTGGAGCCGGTCCGCGATCATCGCGAGGATCTCGGCCACGCCGCGCCGCAGCCGGGCGTCGGTGAGCCCCGAGGGGACCTGCGGGCCGCGGTGCCGCGCGGTCACCGCGCCGTCGCGCGGCGGCGGCAGGCCGCCCTGCGATGGCGGGAGCGGCGGCAGGGATGCGGACGAGGGCACGGACGGTGGCGGGTACGGGGGGAAGGTCTGCGTCATCGGCTAGCGTTCGCCTCCCGCGCCCCCGGTCCCGGCCGCTCGGGCCGCTGCTCCATCTGCCCGGCGCGCGAGCCCAGCGTCGCGTCGCGCAGGGCACGCCCGGCCGGTCCCGCCGCCCGGATCAGCGGCCTGGCCTGCAGCCCCCGCCGGCTGCCGACGCCGTCGGACAGCACGCTGGCCGCCTTCAGGTCGTAGGGCAGCGTCGCCGTTACCGCCACCCCGAGGGCCCGCGCCACCTCGCGCGGGGTGTGCGTCCCCTCGCCGATCAGCAGCAGCGCCAGGCGGCTGGTGCCGCCGAGCATCTGCGTGAGCATCTCGACCCGGGCCCGGGCCTTGTTGACCTGCCGCAGCGTCGGGCGCAGGACCAGCACCACCAGGCTGGCCACGGCGAGCACCGGCTCCGGGCCGCCGCCGGCGTCGAGGCGACCGCAGTCGGCGATCACGTCGGCCGGCTGGGCGGCGAGCGTGCCGGCCAGCATCGGCCAGACCGGCGCCAGGCCGATGACCTGCCTGGGGTCGGACAGGCCGGCCAGCAGGAGACGGCCTCGCTCGTCGTCCAGCTCGATTAGCTGCGGCCACAGCGCGGCCGCGGCGGCGTCGGGGTTCTGCCCGGCCTCGATGGCCAGCGCCAGCAGCCCGTTCCTGGCCGGCAGGTGGCCGGCGAACAGCCCGGCCAGGATGTCCCCGCCGCTCGGGTCGCACTCGGCCAGGATCACCTGGCCGGGCCAGCCGAGCGAGAGGGCCAGCGCCGAGGTGGTGACGCCCGGCGACCCGCCCGCCGAAACCAGCGCGTACAGGCTCATGGGCCGGTCCGGCTGGTGACGACGAGCGCGATCTGGCCGGTGGCCGCCTGCTCGGCCACCTCGGGCCCGATGTCGGAGTCGACCAGGAGGTCGACGACGTCGGAGCCGTCCTGATCGGGAACCGCGTCCACCGCCTCGACCACGGCCGGTACCGGGTGCAGCAGCACCGGCGCCGCTCCCGACGACGACCCGCCGGCGGCCGGCGTGGCGACGACGAGCACCCGGTCGCCCGGGGCCAGGCCGCTGGCCGGGAGGCCCGACGGCTTGAGCGCCACCGGGACCAGTTGCTGTCCCGTGCCGGGCGCGAGCTTGCTGGTCAGCTCGGACGGGGCCAGCAGCGTGCCCGGCCGCAGCGACGTGGCCGCGACCAGGCCCACGACCTGCGATAGCTGCCGGGCCGGGATCACCTGGAGCCCGGGGCCGGCCGCGACGGTCGTGGTGCCGACGTCGCTCGAGCTGATGACGGCGCCGACCGGCACCGCGGTGGTGACCATGACCACCGGAACCTGGTGGTCCGCGCGCTGGTAGAGCGCCGCGCTGGCCAGGATGCCGGCCCCGATGAGGGCCGCGGCGAGCGCGATCATGGCGGGGCGGCGCCGCCGCGGCAGCCCGCGTAGCTGGCTGCGCGCGATCGCCGGGACCGGACCGTTCCTCGGCGGCTCCGGCTCGGGATGGAAGACGGTGCCGAAACCGAGCCCGGGGTCGCTGCCGCTCAACTGGTCACCAATGCCTCTCCCGCCGCGACGCGTATCGTCATCGGCGTGCTCACCGGCCGCCCGGCGGCGACCTGGCCGCCCGCGCCGCCTGAGCCGACCCAGAAGACGTTCCACAGAACCGTCAGCGATGCCGCGTACGCGTTGCCCGGCTGCCCGGCCGACGGCTGGTCATAGGTGTAGGAGCAGGCCGTGTGCTGCTGGGCCAGTGGCACCGACGTCTGGTAGGCGGTCCCGGGCCCGGTGCACGTGACGGTGGGCAGCCCGCCGCCGGGATTGAAGATGATCTTCTTCGGGACCGCCGTGGCCTGGGCCCACACCGGCCCGGCCGTGACCCGCGGGCTCTGCACCGCGCCCCAGGAGCGGCCCGGTATCCAGAACCACTCCGCCAGCCCGACCAGGCCGTCGTGGCCGCGTGGCGGCGCCGTCTTCACCGGAAGCTCCGGAATGATCAGCTCGCCGATCGCGATCTGGGACAGCTGCTGCGGGGTCACCGCCGGCGCCCCGGTCGCGTCGTTGACCAGGGTCACCCCGCCGAACGGCTGACTGCCCGGGCAGGTGATCGCCTCCCAGGTGTGGCCCTTCGGCGCCGGCCACTGCAGGCCGAGGAACTGGGCCTGCTGCTGCGAGAGCGGGGTCAGCGTGCACGCCGACTTGGACCCGCCGCCGTGGCCGCCGGAGCCCGGCGCGCCAGGGGTTCCGGTTGTGTTCGTGCACACCCATTGCCATCCGCCGTTGATCGGCTGAAAGTGACAGCTCCCGCCCGCCTCGGCCTGCGGGGCCGCCGACGCGGCTCCGGCCCCGGGCCCGGCGACGGGCAGCACGGTCACGGCGGCCAGCACCAGGGCGGCCAGGGCGGTCGGGACGGCACGGTTCAGGGAACGCATGACAACACCACCGGAACCTGGTTGCTGACCAGCCACCGGCCGCCGGTGAGCACCAGCGTGCTGATCATGTTGACTCGGGAATTGCCCAGGCTGCCGATCACCTGGCCGGTGCTGGCGCTCTGCACGCCCGCGTTGCTGAAGTCCGCGCAGTCATGGACGTTCGCCCGGGCGCCCGCGATCTGCACGCTGAGGATGTGCGGCACCGGGCGGCCGAACTGGATCTCGCCCCGCGCCCAGTCGGTCTCGAAGCCGCTGATCAGCGACGGGATGAGCGCGGACACGGCGTAGGGCGCCAGGATCGCGCGTGCGTTCGCCGCGTTCCGGGCGTCCAGCGCCTGGCCGAGCGCCTGCCAGTACCCGTTGTACGCGGCGACGACCTCGTCGTGGGGGGTCTGCGGCGCCCCGGCCACCGCGGCCGGAGACGCCTCGGGCGCGGCCTTGCCCGGCAGGGCCACGCTCGCCTGGCCACCGCATCCGGCGAGGGCCAGAACTAAAGTCGCGAGTCCGCCCAGCCAGGTTAGGGGCACGCGCCGGTCACGCCGGTCCGCCACTCGCCGGGACAGAACGAATGCTCCGAGTAACGGCGGACGAGCGGCATCACGCAATGTCATGAGCCGTCTTGCTCCCGCTGACCTGTATTGTTTACCTGTGACCGCCGTGCCAGCATTGCGCACATCCGGTAGTCGCACAAGGCCATTGAGATTATTTGCCCGGCCCGGTCACGGGTTTTCTCCGAACGGCGCCCGGGCGGCCCTGAGAGCGGCCGCGCCTATCCCCGCGACCCCGGCTCGCGGACCCCGGGCGCCCGGATCACGGCGGAAAACGGTTGCACTGCACCTTGCCCCGAATGTGACCGGACGAGGCGCCGCGCGAACGCCCTGGGCCCAAGGAGGGGGACTCTGACCTGCACCGGCTCGCCGCCTGAGGCGGTCAGATGGAACGCCGTTGATAGCGATGCCCGGGTTCGCGTTGCAGATGTTCTGGCATCGCGGCAACTATGTCAATAGCTGCCGCGGGATTAGGAAACCGGCCGGCCTTATCGGAACCCGCGGACGGCCCGGCCGAATACCGGCCCGCCGCGAATGTCACGATGCGCTACATACTCCGGCGCGCACTATGACGCGCGGTAAGGTCCGCGACTTACCCGACTGGCCGCCTCGGAGCGCGCCCGCCCGGCCGGCCGGGGAACCGCCCGGAGGCCGGCCGTCGGCCCGGGCGGCGGTCGGCGCCGAGATCGGGGCCGGATCGGCCCCCGGCGGCACGCCGCGGGCCCCGGCTCGCTGCTCTCCGGGCACGCCCTGGCCGGTCTGCACACCGCCGCAAACCGGTGGCGATTTCATTATCTGCCCTGTACGGGACCATTCGGCTCGGCCTAGCATGCGCTCGTGGCGACAGTGAGTACGGTCAAACGCCTGCTGGTCGGCAGGCCCATGCAAAGCGACCGGCTCGGTCACACACTGCTCCCCAAGCGGATCGCACTGCCGGTGTTCGCCAGCGACGCCCTCTCCTCGGTCGCGTACGCCACCGAGGAGATCCTGATCGTGCTGTCGGTGGGCGGCGTCGCCCTGTTCACCGGGTACACGCCCTGGATCGCCCTGGCCGTCGGCGTGCTGATGCTGGTCGTCGTCGCGTCCTACCGGCAGAACGTGCACGCGTACCCGTCCGGCGGCGGGGACTACGAGGTGTCCAGCACCAACCTCGGCCAGCGCGTGGGCCTGGTCGTGGCCAGCGCGCTGATGGTCGACTACACGCTCACGGTCGCGGTGTCGGTCTCCGCCGGCGTCGCGAACCTGGCCTCGGCCTTCCCCACGCTGAACTCGCGCGTGACCATCATCGCGGTGCTTATCGTGGCCGCCATCGCGCTGCTGAACCTGCGCGGGGTCCGGGAGTCGGGCACGTTCTTCGCGATCCCCACCTACTGTTTTGTCGGCGCCGTCGTGCTGATGATCGTCTGGGGCATGATCCGGCTCGGCCTCGGCCATCACCTGCGCGCGGAGAGCGCCGGCTACCGGATCCCCGACGCGCATCAGTACACCGGGCTGCTGCTGGTGTTCCTGCTGCTGCGCGCGTTCTCTTCCGGCTGCACCGCGCTCACCGGCGTCGAGGCGATCAGCAACGGGGTGCCCGCGTTCCGCAAGCCGAAGAGCAAGAACGCCGCGACCACGCTGGCCATGCTGGGCGGCATCGCGGTCACGATGTTCTTCGGCGTCACCGCGCTGGCCCTGGTCAGCCACGTGCACATCTGCCCGAGCGCAGCCAACTGCCTGCCGCACGTGAAGTACCAGGACACGGTCATCGCCCAGGTCGGGCGGGCGGTGTTCGGCAACACCTCGCCGCTGTTCTACCTGCTGCAGCTGGTCACGGCGCTCATCCTGGTGCTGGCGGCCAACACCGCGTTCAACGGCTTCCCCGTGCTGGCCTCGATCCTGTCCCGGGACGGGTTCCTGCCGCGCCAGCTGCGCACCCGGGGCGACCGCCTCGCCTACAGCAACGGGATCCTGCTGCTGTCCGGGTTCGCGATCCTGCTGATCGTCGTGTTCCAGGCCTCCCCGACCCGGCTGATCCAGCTCTACATCATCGGCGTGTTCGTCTCGTTCACCTGCAGCCAGACCGGGATGATCCGGCACTGGAACCGGCTGCTCCGCGCCGTCACCGATCGCGGCGAGCGGCGGCGCATGCACCGGTCCCGGACGATCAACACGATCGGGGCCTGCTTCACCGGCGTGGTCCTGGTCATCGTGCTGGTCAGCAAGTTCGCCAGCGGGGCCTGGATCGTCGTGGTGGCCATGCCGGTGATCTGGCTGACCATGCGCGGGATCCGCCGGCACTACGACAGCGTGGCGCTGGAGCTCGAGCCGCCGCCCGCCGACGCCGCCGTCACGCTGCCGGCCAGCAACCACGCCATCGTCCTGGTGTCCAAGCTGCACCTGCCCACGCTGCGCGCGCTCGCCTACGCCCGGGCCACCCGGCCCAGCCGCCTCGAGGCGATCACGGTGAACGTCGACGAGGCCGAGACAACGCGACTGAAGGAGGAGTGGGACCGGTCCGACATCCCGGTGCCGCTGACCGTGGTCGCGTCCCCGTACCGGGAGATCACCCGGCCGGTGGTGCAGTATGTCAAGCAGCTGCGCCGCGAGAGCCCGCGCGACATCGTGACCGTGTTCATCCCGGAGTACGTGCTCGGCCACTGGTGGGAGCAGGTGCTGCACAACCAGTCGGCGCTCCGGCTCAAGGCCCGGCTGCTGCAGCAGCGCGGCGTGGTCGTGGCCAGCGTGCCGTATCAGCTGAGGTCGGCGACCCAGCAGGCCGCCTCGGCCGGCCTGCCGCTCAAGGCGGCGCTGCCACCGCTGCGGCGCCTCACCGCGGGCCGCGAGGCGCTGCACGCCGAAGAGGTTCAAGCCGAGATCAATGAAATTAACGCCCAGCCCATCGCGGAATGTGGCGACCGTCAGGTGGCGGATGTCGCGGGGGTCCTGCGCAGCGTGACGTTGCGGCCGCGCGGACCGAGCCTCACCATGGAGGCCGACCTGTGGGACGGCACCGGGCACGTCACGCTGGTGTGGCTCGGCCGGCGCAACATCCCCGGCGTCCAGCCCGGCCGCCGCATCGTGGTCCACGGGCGGGTGGCCAGGATCAAGGGCGAGCGCACGATGTACAACCCGCTGTACGAGCTGCAGCCCGCCGTGGCGTCGGACGTGGCCGACCCGGGCTGAGCCGCCGGCGGGTCACGGCCGGAAGCGGTAGCCCATGCCCGGCTCGGTCAGCAGGTGCCGGGGCCGCGACGGGTCGGGCTCCAGCTTCCGCCGCAGCTGGGCCACGTAGACCCGCAGGTAGTTGCCTTCGGTCTGGTACTCGGGGCCCCACACCTCGTGCAGCAACTGGCGCTGGCTGACCAGCCGGCCGCCGTTCCTGACCAGGACCTCGAGCAGCTGCCACTCGGTCGGCGTGAGCCGCACGTTGGCGCCGTCCCTGGTCACTCGCTTGGCGGCCAGGTCCACGGTGAAATCGCCGGTCATCACCACCGGCTCGTCGGGCGCCGGGGACGCCCGGCGCACGGCCGCCCGCAGCCGGGCCAGCAGCTCATCCATGCCGAACGGCTTGGTCACGTAGTCGTCGGCGCCCGCGTCCAGCGCCGCCACCTTCTGGCTCTCCTGGCCCCAGGCGGACAGCACGATGATCGGCGTGGAGGTCCAGCCGCGCACGCCCTTGATCACCTCGGTGCCGTCCATGTCCGGCAGCCCGAGGTCGAGTATCAGCACGTCGGGCCGGTCCCGGGCCATCGCGGCCAGCCCCGACGTGCCGTCGGCCGCGGTGCTGACCTCGTATTTGCGGGCGGTCAGGTTGATCCGCAGCGCGCGCAGGATCGGTGCCTCGTCGTCGATGACCAGGACCCGGGTCACGGGTCGGCCGCCGGCACCGCGTCCGGGATCCGGCTGGCGGCGGGCAGGGTGACCCGGATGGTGAGGCCGCCGCCGGGCGTGTCCACGGCGGTGACCGAGCCGCCCATGGTGTCCAGGAACCCCTTGACCACGGCCAGGCCCAGTCCGACGCCGTTGCCCGGATTGCGGGCGTCCAGCCGCTCGAACGGCTCGAACATGCGCGGCTTGAAGCTGTCCGGCACCCCGGGACCGTGGTCGATGATCTCCAGGATCACGCTGTCCCCGCCCTGGCGCGCCCGCAGCACCGGCGGGCGGCCGGGCGGCGAGTAGCCCAGCGCGTTGGCGAACAGGTTGGCCAGCACCCGCTCGAGCAGGCCGGGATCGGTGCGGACCAGCGAGAGCCCGTCGGGCACGGCCAGCCGCACGGCCGAGCCGCCGTCCAGCCCGCGCAGCGCGACCGGCGCGACCTCGTCGATGGCGGTCGGCCGCAGGAACGGCTGCAGCGAGCCGGCCGACAGCCGGCTCATGTCCAGCAGGTTGCCGATCAGCGCGTCGAGCCGGTCCGCGCCCTGCTCGATGGTCGCCAGCAGCGCGGCCTCGTCGGCCGGCGTCCATTGCACGTCGGTCTGGCGCAGGGTGCTGACGCTGGCCTTGATCGACGCCAGCGGGGTGCGCAGGTCGTGGCTGACCGCGGCGAGCAGCGCCGTACGCATCCGGTTCCCCTCGGCCAGCGCCTCGGCCTGCGCGGCCTGGGTGCGCAGCCGGTCCCGTTCCAGGGCCGCGGCGGCCTGCGCGGCGAAGCCGTCCAGCAGCCGCGCCGTCACCTGGCGGGACTGGGCGCTGACGACCAGCGCGAGGCCGGGCCGGGCCTGGACCCGGACGCTGACCGCGCCGGGCGGCGCGGTCCCGCTGGCCGCGACCCGGATCCACTGGCCGGCGACCTGCTCCAGGAACTCCGCCCGGCCGCCACCGGTGGCGGTCAGGTGATCGAGGACCGCGGCCGGCGTGTCGGCGCCGCCGAGGACCGTCTGCGCGAGGGCCAGCAACTCGGCGGCCTCCTCGGCGCTGCGCGCCGCCTGCTGCGCCCGGTGCGCGGCCAGGTGGACGACGCTGCTCACGGTGACCGCGACGGTGACGAACAGCAGCAGGGCCAGCAGGTTCTGCGGGTCCGCGATGGTCAGCGTGTGCACCGGCCGGGTGAAATACCAGTTGAGCAGCAGGCTGGAGGTGACCGCCGCCAGCACCGCCGGCCAGAACCCGCCCACCACCGCGACCGCGACGACCGCGACCAGGTAGATCAGCAGGTCGTCGGCCAGGCTCAGCCGCTGCTGGCCGGCCACCAGCGCCACGGTGAGCAACGGCAGCCCGGCGACCAGGATGACCCCGGCCAGCAGCCGCCGCCGGCCGATGCCGCTGGACAGCCCGGACAGGCCGGACAGCACCCGGGTCCACCGCCGGCGCGCGACGGCCGGCCCGGGCGCGCGCGGCGCGGCCGCGCGCTCCGGTGCCAGGTCAGGCGACCCGGCCGCCTCTGGCGGCGGCCGGCCGTCGTCGGACACGTCCACAATCCATAGTGTGAACGACGATGCGATCCGGCGCACGCCCGCGCCGGCTCCGGCGCCCGCCAGGCAGCAGGCGCTCATGATGATCGCCCCGCGCAGGGCGACCGGACCGGTCATATGCAACTGGGCGTAGGGCGGCCGGGAGAAACCGACCACGGTCAGCCATCCGATCGCCCCGAGCAGCGGCGCGACGGCCGGCTCGGCGACCAGCGACCCGGCCGCGACGATGATCGCGGCCAGGATCAGCACCCACGTCGCGTCGATCCCGCCGCCGGTGGCCGCGGCGAGCGCGCCCACCGCGAGCAGCGCGGCGAACCCGGCGGGCAGCGCCAGCGGCGCCGCAAGCCCTCGTCGCCTGAGGCCAGTTTGTCCCGGTGCAGTGGTCATCAGCACCAGTTGACCTCGGCACCAGGCGATTCCCGATGATCTTGACGCGATCTTAACGCCGCCCCCGCCGGTCTTGACGCGGCGTTAGCGCCTGCCCGCCGCCATGCTTCGATGACCGGCGAAACGTTGTGCCGTTAGGCTCGCCGCCATGGACACACGCGCCGCGCCCGGGCCAGCCGCCGCGGCGCCGGTCGTAACCGACCCGGCCCGGGTCCGGGCCATCCTGGCCGACCCGCGCTACACCGTGCCGGACCCCGGCCGAGGCGCGCCGCCCGGCACGATGCACTGGCTGCGCCAGAACGTGGCCCGGTTCAGCAACGGCGCCGACCACCGGCGTCGCCGGGAACTCGCCGAGCAGTTGCTCCGCGGCCTGGACCCGGGGCTGCTGCGCGCCCTGGCCTACCACGAGGCGAGCGCCGTCGTCGACCGGGCCGCCGGACGCCCGTTCGACGCGATGGCGCTGGTGGCCCGGCGCGTGCCCGGACTGGTGCTGGCCGCCGGGCTCGGGGCCGCCGACCCGGAGCAGGTCGCCGGGGAGCTGGCCACGGTGGCCGCCGCCTACCTGCCGGGCGCGGCCGACCCGCGGCGGGCCGACGCCAGCGTGGCCCGGCTGACCGAGCTGTTGCCCGCGGAGCCCGCCGAGCCGCTGGCGGCCCGGATCGGCCTGCTGATCCAGGCCTACGCCGCCACCGCCGGCCTGATCGGCACCTCGGTCGCGGACGGGCTGCGGGCGGACCGGGGCACGCCCGCCGCCGAACTCGTCCGGCGGACGCTCCGCGACCATCCCCCGGTCCTGGTCACCGGCCGGGTCGGCCCGGACGGCGAACCGGTCACGCTCGGCCTGGCCTCGGCCGCCCCCGACGACCCGGACGGGCCGCTGGCGTTCGGTGCCGGGCTCCGGTCCTGTCCGGGCGCGGCTCAGGCATGCGCGCTGGCCGAGGGAGCGGCCGAGCCGCTGCTGGCCCGCTGCCGCCTGACCGGCGAGCCGGTCAGGTACCCCGCCCCGCCCGCCCCGCAGGTGCCCGGCCGCCTGGAACTGACCGAGGCTTGATCCCGCACGGGATCAGGGATCGGCCGCCTCGACCTCCTCGCGGTCGAAGCGGCTGAGCGCGATCAGCCCGAGGACCAGCACCGCGACCAGGGCGATCAGCAGCGCCAGCACCGACGTGCTGACCGTCTTCTCGCCGCTGAGCACGAACAGCAGCTTCCTGATCACCGCGACCAGGCCGACGACGATGAACGGCTGGGCCAGCAGCCGGTGCGAGC
>Ga0335073_10002491_pt1 | contig 25194 bp, 21 predicted proteins | sample Lox_Sample_22_FD_207093 | JGI IMG/M metagenome (GOLD analysis project Ga0335073, IMG submission 207093) | Soil microbial communities from Loxahatchee National Wildlife Refuge, Florida, United States - Lox_Sample_2.2 | ecosystem: Environmental > Terrestrial > Soil > Wetlands | place: USA... | reverse complement strand
GTTTTTTCCTGGTGGGCCGTTTTATTTTTTCGCTATCTTTTTTAAACTGGGGGGGGGGGGGGGGGGGCCCCCGTCCTCATTGGACTTCACCCTTCCTTTCTTAAGAAATTCATACATCTTCTAATCACTGCTACTAGCTACGACATGTAGGCTGCACTTTAAAGTCGTAAATTCTCTTTTTGCTCTGTTTTCATATGATTCAGCTATAAACGGTCTACTCCATCGTCTATAACATGTTGCTTCTTCCCTGGTACAAGTCAGAGCACACTACCATTTTCTTCACACTGCTGTGCTCCGCTGGTTTGCAGCTTGAGAAGAAGTCATGTTTTACGATTTGAACGTGCCATACTCTTCGGATGTACAGGAAATCCAGAAGCGAATTGCCTTTCTGGCCGAGCGTTAGTTCTTCACTAAGTATCTTTCCAAAGGCGTGGTGCTCACAGACTTCGCAGTGGGCTACAATGTTATCGCCTTAACCCACACCTACAGCTCAAAGCTCCCAGCTGATCTGGTAAGGATCGTTGATTCCAAAACTTAGCGCGTTTTCATTAATCTCGAGCTTCTTTTTGTATCTATTCAAAATCACACAACGGGAGACAGAAGCTAACCACAGTAGACCTCACCAATTCCAGACCCGTTGCCATTCAAGCTCCCTCAGAACGTCCGTATCCTTAGGCGGACTACTGTCATCGTTGGGGACTCTGCTCAAAATTTTCGTCTCGCCGAGCTCCAAGACAAGTGTGACCTGCTTGCGCTGCGTCCTACCGATGAGAAGACCTTTGCGCAATGCTGCCAGAGCTTGGACTGCGACATTATCAGTCTGGACCTTAGTACACGCCACTACTACCGCTTCAAACACTCTACACTCTCGGCAGCAGTCCAAAGTGGGAAGAAAGTCGAGTTGTGCTACGCGCCAGGCCTGGCAACGACCGATCCAGTGGCCAGACGCAACCTGATCCACAATGCTAGTGAACTAATCCGTGCAACGAGAGGCGGCCGCGGAATTATTATCAGCTCGGAAGCTCAAACCGCTCTCGGCTGCCGTGGACCATGGGACGTGATCAATCTAGCTGTGATCTGGGGACTGGGACAAGAACGCGGCCATGAGGCTGTGTCTACGGAAGCGAGGAAGTGTGTCAATGCGGCGAAATTGAAACGAACCAGCTACAGAGGTGCTATCGACGTTGTCTATGGTGGTGAGAAGCCTGAGAAGCCGGTACAACGTAAAGAAGAGAGCACAGCTGGGCAGAAGAGGACGGCACAGGATGAAGAGGAGCAACCAGAGAAGACCACTTCCAACCGCCAGAAGAGACGACTGGCCCACGAAGCGAGGGTAAAAGCGGTTGCAGAATCCAAAGCTAAGGTTACCGACCAGCACCAAGCGAACGAAGATGAATCCATGAAGGCCAGCACGAAGATAGGAGAGAAAGCTTGAAGTAAGAGGCTAGGTTCCAATCTAGTCATAACCTTAGAAGAGGTAATCACGAGTGTCCATTGCTAGCTCCAGCCGAAATCCTCTTCAGAAGACTCCATTGGATATGCTGTCAGAGAATTCCATTTTACCACACCACGGTTCGTCGACCCAAAAGTGGCACCGTAACCGCACTCTGAAGCGTAACAACGCTGCCTCCAATCGTTTCCACAGGCTGCCCTGGCGCGGGCGCAGCGTTCGACGAAGGCACACCATTCATATCCGCAAGGGCCGAGCCCGCCGCTACCGGCGCCGAAGTCGCCGCAAACGCAGTCGTCGCAGCACCCGCAGCACCCAGCGGCGTCGACGCCGCCACCGAGCCCGGCCCACCGCCGGCTACAGCCTGCGGATCGTTGAACGTGACGGTGGACAAGACGGGCGGCAGCGTGCCAGCGGCCACGATGCCCTGGCCGGCGCCCGCCATCGCCGAGCCCATCGCGCCGGCCGCCATCGTGAGCATCGTGGTGGGCACGGCACCCGGCGCCTGCGGACTCCCGCCGCCGACGGCCGGCGCCGGCGCGCCCATCGCCCCCACCGCTAGCATCGGGAACGACCCTGCCGGGCACGCGCACGCGCACGTGCAGGCCGCCGACCCGTTGGCGCCCGGCGCCGCGAGCCCCGAGATGCCGGGCGCCGCCGCGCTCGCGCCCGCCGCGGAGCCGCCGCTGACGTTGACCGTCACGGTCGAGGAGGCGCCTGCTGCGGCGGCGGGAGCGCCGCCGTTGGCCGTCACGGTGATGGTCGACGAGAACAGAGAGCTGCTCCGCGAGGGTGTAGACGCGGTCCCTGCGTTGCCGGCGCCAGTGTTGACTGTGATCGTCGACGGCGTGTTGGCTGGTGCGGCGCCTGCTGCCACAATGCCCTGGCCTCCTGCGGTTGCTGTCTGTCCGGTGGCTGCTAGAGTCGCGGAGGTCAAGCCAGTGGTACGAGAAGAGGCTTGAGGGTCGTTAACTGTGATGGTAGATGCGAGCGGTGCTGGTGCTGCGCCAGGTGCGACAATGCCTTGTCCTCCCGCCGTCGCTGATTGTGCGGTTGGTGCTAAAGCTGTGGAGGTCGAACCAGTGGTACCAGCAGAGGCTTGAGGGTCGTTGACTGTGATGGTAGATGCGAGCGGTGCTGGTGCTGCGCCCGCGGCTACGATTCCTCCACCTGTATTAGCAACCGGCTGGGCGGTTGTCGATTGAGTCGCGCCTGGTAATGTTGCTGCTTGGGCTGTGAGGGACGTTGCGGTTTGTTGCGTACCGCCAGCTCCAGTATTGGGAGCAGTGGCTGCGGGAGCACTCAGAGGTTGACCTTGTGCAATTGGCTGGGGCGAAAGTGCTGCTGGAGCTGCCTGAGCTGTCGATGTTTGGCTTGGTTGAGCCGCCACGGCAGCGGTTGAACCAACATTGGCGTTGACGTTCGCATCAAGGCTCTGTTGACTTCCAGGCTCTGTGACGGTACTAGATATATCCGATTCTCCAGACGACCCATCCTGGTTGCTAGAATCATCTGAACTGCTCGAATCACTCCCAGCCATGTCGCCACTATCACTCGAGTCGCTTCCATTGTCCATCTGTCTCTTATACATCGTTTTGATACTAGGCGTTTCGGCAGCGATGGGTGACAAGTTCGGTAATTCTGTGGCAACGATCGGCGCAATGGCAGCTGTTGGACCTGTTCCTGAAGCGATCACTTCAGGGATAGCAGAACTTACCGCCAGTGAAGCAACGTCTGGCGGCCCGACACTGACGGCAATCGTTTGTTGTGGACTCGAAAGAAGGGTTAGCTCTCTGGTTAACCAAAAGATATACTCATGTCATACGGTGTTCCATTTGTTGCCGCAGCTCCAGGGAGAATGTTTACAGTCGTCTGTGGTATCGGATTAACAGATCCTGCAGCGACGAGCCCTTGCCGCTTGACGATGTCTGGATAGGAGCCAACTGCTAAGACCCACGAATTCGCAGCTCTTCTATCTACATCGTCGGCCGAGGCAGTCGAAAGCAACGATAAAAGGAGGATGCTTAGTATTAACATTAGAGAGGCTTCCGTCAACCGTGTGATCATTATGAAAAGAGTATCGCGCATCCGGATGCGCACAAACAGAGGCCTGCTCTTCTATTTCAGAGAAATGGAAAGAAGAGAAAGAAAACCCTAAAGATACCGGTGCTGAGGTATGAGCATGAGGGCAACGATGTACACCTCTCGCAGAGCCACTAGCGGGCAAATGGACGTGTACGTCTGCAGATTGTGGAATGAGAAATGAGAGTGAATCTGCTCTAGTAGTAGTAGATAGCCAACAGCGGAACATGTCTCGGTGTTTCAACAGTGGCCGCATTACTGAGAATGACTCTGAAGACGGATCTTTCTGGAACCGTATCATGGAGTTGACCCAAATAGATACAAGAAATGTTTTAACCAAGCGAATTTTATCGCAATGTGCATATTCATCCGCCAAAGTACAAAGAAATTAGAACAACACCAAACTGGAATGGGATATTTTGTACGGCCATTAGATGGGCAGATGGGACCTCCTGGGTGTCATGCTTGATAAAGCAGCCGAATCGGGTCGAAGCTGTAACAACTGTCAGACACTCGCTGCGTCTGAAGTCGATGCCGCTTCGCTAGATGCATCACACTGTACTTCGAATCTTTCTGTCAATCAGACTGCGACCCACCTATTCGCTTGCTTACAGCCATCACTTCGAGAGCTGAAGAGTTGCGAAGTTCGTTGTGGAGAGGAAACGGGCGTCTATTCCTCCGCCGATCCAGAGCCGAAGTATTAACATCCGCCAATCTTACGAAGCCCCTTTAGCCTGCCCATCCATACCCGATTGTCAAGTCAACGACACAAATCGCAATAGAGAGCGTCATCAACTCGCCGCAGTGTAGACTGGAGCGGATGAATGCGGGGTTTTGGAATGCTTTATATATTCTATTTCATCAGCTAGCCAAAATTCACAAAGTCTGCGAAAGTCCTGCAATATCAACATCATCTCGTTGAGAGTTCATAGACCTTCAGCGTCATGGGCTCTACATTGCCACTCGACGGCTATTTTCTCGCCATTACTTTCCTCATAACGGTTGCATATCAGCTCCTCTTTTTCTCTGTTGCCTTCACCTTTAAATTCGACAAACTCACCGACTTTGCTGGCGGCACAAATTTCGTCCTTCTCGCCATACTCACGCTCGCTTTCAGCGCCGCTCGCGACAATGCCCGCAACATTGTTTGCTCACTGTTTATTATGATCTGGGGAATTCGGTTATCTGGCTTCCTACTTTTCCGGATCCTAAAGACGGGCAAGGATGACCGATTCGACGGCACTCGCGAGAAGTTCTTCTCGTTCCTGGCATTCTGGGTAGCCCAAATGCTCTGGGTCTGGACTGTCTCGCTGCCCGTCACAATTCTAAACTCTCCCAAGGTCACGCAATGGGGACAGCCACACTTCGGCACGGGTAGAGATATCGCCGGAGTGATCCTGTATGCGATCGGCCTGACCATGGAGGCCGTCTCTGACTGGCAGAAGTATAAATTCCGCTCTGCGCATCAAAACGACGGCGCAGTCTGTGACGTTGGCTTCTACAATTGGACCCGGCATCCTAATTACTTTGGCGAGATCCTACTTCAGTTTTCCATCTTCATGATCGCTGTTTCACCAGCAGCATACGGCTACACGCGCGACGATGGCTACCGCGCACTCTACGCTTCGATCCTGGGACCTATCTTCCTCACCATCTTGCTTATGTTTCTGTCTGGATTGAACTTACAGGAGCGACCTGGCGCGAAGAAGCGCTACGAGCTAGGCATCAACTGGCCTGCATACGAAGGCTATCTCCAGCGGACGAGCATCTTGATTCCTTTCCCGCCTCAACTCTATGCTAAGATGCCTGTTTTCTTGAAGAGAACTGTACTTCTAGAATTTCCAATCTACGTTTTTGATCCCGAAAAGCACGCGGACAGAAAGCCATCACAGGCGACGCAGGCCGAAGAAGGAAGAGCGGGCGAGAGCAGTCAGGCGTAATCGTGTCTGTATTTAGGCTATTGCTACAATAGACAGAACAAGCGCGCTCTACTGGCGCTGAATGGGTTATCTCAAAGCAGTCTAACACCACCCATTTTATTCACCAAACTCCATGATCATTTTACATGGGTTGTATCGGTTACTCCTTATTCTCCAGCGGCGCGACGCTCTCAGCATCCGCCTCCGCACCACTCCCGGAGCTCTCTCGCGTGACCACGGTCGCTGGAGCGTGCGCAAGCCCCGGATCATCGTCAGCACCATCCGGCACGAACGGCACCCCAACAATCTTATCCCTGGCGCGCACAGGAAGCTCCATCTGCGTCTGGTGCTCCCGCTCAGCCGCCGGCCCGTCGCCAAGCACCTCGCGCTCCTTCTCCGCGCTCTTGCTACGCTCCCGCTTCCCCTTCTTGAACTCGGCAGGATGTGCGACGCGCCTTGCGCCACGGCGGATCTTCTTTCGGGCGCGCTCGTACGCCTCAAGGCCCAGTAGGATCGCGTACGAGCGGGAGATGGAGACGTGCGACATGTCGACACCCGCGGCGCGCAGCGCGCGCTCGAACTGCCGGAAGTTGCGCGTCGGCGGCCGGTAGTGCCCGCTGAGCGGCGACAGCCGCCGCAGCTTGCCGTCGGCGATCTCGATCAGGCCCGCTGCGGTGATGCGCGCCCCGTTGAGGAACGACGAGTGCTGAAACGCGCCTGATTGCTTGATCCCCACGTACAGCCGTGAGGAGGTGTCCGCTACGAAGATCCACGAGTTCGGGCGCACGGATTTGCGCAGTAGGTGGTCCATGATCACGGAGGGTGTTATGTGCTTCAGTTTGGCGAGGCCTTTCGCCTTGTCGTACTCGTGGTTCACGTAATGTTTTGGTGATAGATCGTCGGCGGATGCAGAAAGTATTGAAGAGCCAGAAGTTTCTGTGGACGTTCGCGGCGGAGAGGGTTCGGGACGCTTGTAGGGAGGAGTCGGATCGTCGATTGGCACGATTCCGTCGACGCTGTCTTTGTAGTCGGTAGAAGTGGTAATGCGCTCGCCATTCCTCGCCCAGCATAGTCGGCCTTCACCATCAACCTCGACTAGATAGTTCAGCCTTTCTTCTCGAGAAAGATATCGCACCTGCTCCGCCTCAAGTTGAGCCCGCGATATGGTTGGAAGCTCAAGGTTCCTGCCACCACCGTAATCTAACCAGTAGAAGAAATTCTCATGAGTGTCTGCCTTCTTCCATTCGCTGTGGTATGCTCGCAAGTTTGCGCCGTAGCGATGTTTAGGATCAACCATCTCGAGGAAGTATTGTAGGTCCATGGCCTTCGCAATCTTTTCACGCTCCAGCCTCGCCTCCTTGCGCTTCTGGTGCCACTGCTCTAATTGTTCCGGAGTCATGCCCTCCTTGTCGTCGGAATCGGAGTCGGAAGGATCATCATGGCCTGCTCTTCTGACGATTTCGGCTACCCGCTTCCAGTTCTTACGTGCCACCGTCGAAGCATCGCTGCTCACGCTCAGGCGATGGTCGGGTGATCGAGGTCGAGTGGCATTGCGGAATTGAACTGAATAACGGTTAGCATTGCTTGGTAGTCAGTCGAATATGAACAATGCGGGACAACAGACTCTCTCGCAAAGCCTCCATCCATCGTGTGGAAGCATCCAGGCGCATACCATGCAGCTCCCTCCGAGTCCTGTATCCTCGGTAATTTCTCTGCGAGGAAGTTGGCGTTAGCACTCCATTAATGGGCTGATCGCGAATAACGAGACAGAGGGTAGGCCAATAGAAGACATGAGGAGCGCAAGACTGGTCTTTATTGACAGAGTCCATGCATTGATATCAAAGTGACAGGGAGTGAAAGAGAGGAAAGTTGGAGTTGGCCAGTGTGGTAGCGTCACGGTGAATGCGAAGTACAAAAGCACATTGGTGGAGGGTGAAAAGATGGCGAGGCCATACCTGGATGACGCGGGCGGCTTCCACTTCATGTTGACCACGGTTGGCCTCATCGGCCTTTGCCGCTCGGATCGCCTTCGCTTTCTCATCCTGTTTTATGGCAATCTCAGCGATTTGTTGTGGAGATGGATTCATGAATTGATCAGAGCAACGGCAGCCGGGCGGTCAAAAACCTGCACGCGACTTTCGCAACATACGACACAGTGGAAGAACGCGACGAAGCCAAGGAAAGTGACCAAGCAGCTAGGGACAAATGCAGCTATGCGAGACACCGGCACACGCACGCACATACGAAACGCTCACCATGGTAGTGGGAGACGGGAGAGGTGCAGCGGGCAGCGCAGCGCAGCGCAGTACAGTGAAGCTTCGGCGGGAAGCGGGAGGAAGCAGGCAGTTGGTTTGGTAGTTCCAGCGGCGTAATCGGACGTCAATCAGTGGGCTTGAGAAGGCTTTTAGTGGCTTGTCGAATCCTTGCAGTCCGCGACGCCGATGTGGATGTCGACGCTTTGATGCCTTTCAGCCTCAGGCTGTAACACTCCAACCGCATCCGCTCGCTCTCACGACAGGCCCGATCTGGCCGACATTCAGCCAGACAAAACAACATGGAAACCGGTCGATCCGCATTCCTCTTCGCATCTGCTAGCATGCTGCGAGACTATGGCCATCCATGGCCTGCTTCACTCGACTGTAACATTCCGAACCAGCCCGTTCAAACCCATCAATGCTCCCATTTTGCATGACCGGTTTGAAGCAGACACGGCAATTTAAAATAACCATCAGAAGCCATCATTTCAGTGCCGGCTTTGCATCCAACCGATAAATCGACATCACAGTCATGCAAATTTCGTGGGAAGCGCGCGCCCGATGTGACTAACGATGATTGTCGTCAATCTAGACCTCGCTCAGCTTGTGAAGCGGACAGGGGAAGAAGGATCAAGATAATCCGTCATGTGGGGGGGCCATGGCATGGCCAATCCCAACATAATTGCTAATGTATGCCATCGAATGGAAATGCCGTAAGCGCTGTTTGTTTTAAATTGATTTTAGGGTTGGATGAGACGTTGATTGGCGTATGCATGGCTCCTCATGGCAGCTCTGTGTTTGCAGCGGCGTGGCGAGCATCAAAACTGCAGCAACGCCGATGTGCAGCCCATCAAAGTGCGAGAGCTGGCGTAGGGAAAGGAAGGGATCAGGTGCCGAAGACTTTTCCAGGCCAACTGTGTTAGAAGCTCAGAGTTCGTGTGCTGGTGGTTATGCGCCGAATTGGGTCAAGCGGGCCAGCGTCGGCTCTGTAAGTGGACGGGTGGGCTTACTTTCAATGCCCTCCGTACCTCGAACTCGTCGTTCCATTCCGCTTCTTTTCTTTCTCCCTCCAACAAATAACTATACCGCCTCCTCCGCGACCCTGCCCAAACCACCGCCTCTCCACCGCGCCGTATCGCTTCGTGTCAGGACTGGAAGCCTTTTCTTCGCACATTGCTGTCCTGTCCTGGCACCCTCTACATCTTTTCCCAATCGCGTTCTGACGTGTTGGTCGATCCAACTCGTGTGGGATGCTCCGTGGATGCTTCGCAGAGCTGTGTCCACCCACCACCAAGCACGCCGTTCGACCAGCCACGAAGCTGCAAACACCCAAGCCATTGCGCGAGAACGCGTTCCCGCACATTTCCGCGCGGTTCACGAGCACATAAATGGGCGAGCCGGCCGATGATGTCGACCTGGCGTCGTCTTCAGACCCTCACGCCGTAGAACCGCGCAACATGTCTGCCGCACCAGAAGATAATACGCAAGCCAGCGTGCGCGGCGCCGAGGGATCGGAAGCTATGGATCTGCAAGCGCAAAGTCTCAAAGAGACGTCGCAGCCGGCTGTCGGAGAGACGCATCACAATGCTGCCGCCGTGCCGCAGGAGAGTCGAGGCTCAGCACTGCCTGATGTAGATAACCCATCCACCCTGGCCGAGCCACCACATTCACACCCGATGACCACCACGACATCCGCTTCATCTCACCTCTCCTACAAGGACTCAAATTCACACGCTGCCGCTTATGGCACGCGCTCACGCAACAGACCCGGTGTTCCTCGACCAAACTACGCAGAAGACGTGGAAATGGACTTTGAGGTGACTCACCAACCAAACGGTGCCGAACACTCATCCATGGATTTGTCTTCACATAGTCCTCCAGCAACCGACTCGCGTCAAAGTCCAGCTCCCGGAGCCAAGCGCGGAACACCTGCCACCAACGGCTGGAATGCTATGAACTCAAACTCATCATCAATACCGGGTACATCACTTTTCTCCGCAAATCCGAACGCCAGAATGCCACATTCGAGGAAGCGAAAAGCTGCTGAGGTTCAAGGCACGATCAGTACGCATTCACAAAGTCCTGCACCGACGGCACCAGCAGTCACGAGGCGCGCGAATGCCGCCGCCACCGCTGCAAACCAAGCATCACCTTACTCTTACGTGTCTGACAACAACATGTTCTCTTTCGAGAGATGTCGTGCTTCTCTGAACAAACAGGGCAAGCTTGTAGCGGATGACGGTACTCTGTTTTCCGTTAACGGTATGTGGCTCTATCCCACCATGCGACTTTTGACCTCTGCATGGTTTTCATTATGCACTCGCTAACTCGAATGCTTTTCAGATCACGTCTACCTAGTATGCGAGCCTCCCGGCGATCCCTACTACCTCGGACGGATCATGGAATTCCGTCACAAAGACACGGATGACAACAACAGCCCGGTGGAGGCATTACGCATTAACTGGGTCTACCGACCTCGAGATGTACAACGCTTCAGCAACGACAGTCGACTCGTCTACGCAACTATGCATTCCGACGTTTGTCCGCTCACTTCATTACGTGGCAAATGCAAGGTCTTGCACCGTAGCGAAATCAATAACATGGACGAGTATCGCAAAGAGTCAGACGCATTCTTCTTCACTCAGTGCTTTGATCGCTTCATTCATCGCTGGTATGAGGTGATTCCAGTTTCTCAGGTCATCAACGTCCCTGAAAAGGTGAAAAAGGCACTGGACGATCGATGGAAATACGTTGTGGTCGAGGCCACTCGAGTGAAAGAGTTGACCAGCGACGTCAAGAGCTGCAAACGATGTAGTGGCTACTGCGCAACGTAAGTCCACTCTTCCTCCCAAAATGTCACTAAGATTCTAACCGTTGATTTCAGTAACGACTCCGTTGAGTGCGCCGTCTGTCACGATACCTACCACATGAACTGCGTCCGACCGCCATTACTGAAGAAACCTTCCCGAGGATTCGCTTGGGCCTGCGCACCATGCAGCCGAGCTCAAGAGCGCAAGCTGGAAGCTCGTAGAACTCCCATTATTGGTGACTTACACACCGATGCTGATGAAGATGAAGTTGTTGAAGAGGAGGAAGAGGATCCCGGCGCCCGTGTCGGGACCTCCGCGCCCAGTCCAGCGAACCTTGAAGTTGAAGATCGTCCGGCAACACAAGCAGAGATTGCACACGCAAAAATGTGGCCGATGCGATATTTAGGCATGCACTGTCGTGTTGAGGATGCTCTTCAGTACGACGACCGAGCAATCTATCCCCGCGCAAGTTCTCGTCTAGGACCTAAGCATCAAGCCAACGTTCTACCATGGTACGGTCGTCCTGTGGAACTTGTGAAGCCCGTAGAGATTAAGAAGAAATTCATTAAGACTACCGGCAATAAGAAGGATGCGAAGCTTACGAAGGAGACCCAAGCAGCGATAGAGGAAGCCAAAGTCCAACGAGCACAACGACCAAAATGGCAGCAAGATGAACCAATTGGTTACGAGCATCGCGGTGAAGATCTACCAAACAAGGACAGGAAGAACACCGCCAAATTACTTTTCAAAATGCCACCCGAGGGAGAGCATTCGTCAAGAGGCTTGGACGACAGTCCCTTGGCACCAGAGCATATTCTTGACGACTACATGAAACGCGTGAAGACAGTCGCGAAAGAAATTGGAGTAGCTGAATTTTCAACCGATTTCCTGGATTTGGCATTGTACTACTTCAACAAGAACTCATTCGACATTGAATCTGCCCTGAAGCAATTGAGAACCGCGCAGAGAGTTGGCGCATATCCAGCCAACAGGTTTGACATTCGCACCGACCTAAGAGACCCAAAGTTTACCTTGACACATGACGAGAGGAAACGATTCCGGGACGCCGTTGCAAAATATGGGTCTGAGTTGAGGAGCGTACGGCAGCATGTTCGATCCGCTCCGCATGCCGACATCGTCCGTTACTGGTACCACTGGAAAAAGACTACAGAGGGTAAAGAAATATGGGGTTCTTTCGGCGGTCGCAAAAACACGAAGAAGAAAGCAGAGATGGATGCCGCTTCCAAGCTTCTCGACGACATCGCCGATGATCACGATGACTCCGCATTCGACAATGAGAAGATCGGCAACCGTCAGCGTAGAATGCTTTGCAAATTTTGCAACACTCGCCGGTCCCGTTGCTGGCGTCGAGCTCCGGGTGTCAAGCCTGGACAAACCGTTGCTCCAGATGGCAAGACGAAAGACAAGCAAAATCAACTGTACCTCGCGCTTTGTCAGCGATGCGCGAGGCTGTGGCGAAAGTATGCTATTCAGTGGGAAGACCCAGACGAAATTGCGAAAAAAGTTTCTCAGGCAGGCGGCAGAGCCTGGAAACGTCGCGTTGACGAAGAGTTGATCCGAGAATGGAACCTGGCGGCGCAAGATGCCTCGATTGCGGATGCCTTCGAAGTCGGAGACGGAGATTCATCAATTCTGCCGTCAGGCGAACCCGCCAGAAAGAAAGTCAAGACCGGTCCGGACGGTACCAGCACCCCAAGTGGCGCTGAGCAAGCTGTGAAGAAGCGTCCGAATGCGCAAGCACCTCCACAACCCCCTCGAGAACCCACGCCGCCCGTCATTCCGAATGATCCGAAGATGAAGACCTTCCCCTGCGCCGTTTGTGAGTGTTTCGAGCTTCCATCGGATCCGCTGGTCTCCTGCCGCGACTGCAAGCTCACCGTTCATCCAAGCTGCTATGGCTTGAGTGACGTTTACCCGGGCAAGTGGAGCTGTGACATGTGTCAAAATGATCGCCGAGAAGCAGCTGGCACTCTCAGTTCGGTTATTGATCCAGCATCTTACGAATACAAATGCGTCCTGTGTCCAGTTGAAACTACTCCGGTGGACATGGTGGAACCGCCCAAGGTATCTCACAAGAAGAAGACGGAAAGAGACAGGGAGAAGGAACGACTGGAGAAAGAGTTAGCTTCAGGTCTTGCTGAGACTTATCGCAAGAATCAGCAGGAGAAAGGCAAGCCTCCTATCCCTCGTGAGCCTCTCAAGCGTACCACCAACAACAATTGGGTACATGTTACCTGTGCCCTTTTCACGCCAGAAGTCAAGTTCAGTAACGCCAAATCATTAGAACTTGCAGAAGGCATTCCTTGGATTCCCAAGGCCAGGTGGGATCAGGTTTGCAAGATATGTAAGACGTCAGATGGAGCTTGTGTATCTTGTCCGCACTGTCATGCCAATTTCCATGTCGGTTGCGCTCATAGGGAACAATACGTGTTCGGCTTCGATGTCCAACCGGTCAAAAGCTCTCGGCGTGAAGGAGTCAGTATTGTCACCTTGGGCGCCGAAGAGAGTCGACGAGAAACAGGCACCGTCAGCGCTGCAATCTGGTGCAAGGAGCATGAATCCGGTATCAAAACTATAGTGCACCCGATGCAAGAGGAGATTAGCGATGGATCATTCCCCACCGCTCTTCAACTATTCGTTCAGAACTACAAGCAGGCAGATCTAACGTTAACTGGCACAATGCGCAAAGCGAATCTCCTCGACGAATTCAACAGATCCGCAGTTGGTATTCCTGCTGTAGCTGGCGCTAATAGAAGAGTGTCGACAACTACCGTTCGGTCAGGAGGACGTAACTCGTCCGCAGGCCTAGCCCAGATTTACGATGGTCGTGAAGTGGAATCAATCTCTACCATCGCTCATAGAGATAAAGCAGAGCCGCAATGCTTCATCTGCGGAACAAAGGCTTCTCCTCGCTGGAGGATTTTGGATCCGTCAGCGGCAGCACAAGTCGCACCTTTCCGCCGCAGACCTGCTACGGAAGATGGTGTTATGATGAACGGAGTCAAGCACGAGAGTTCTGCCGACCAAGACACGTCATCTCTAGGCGAACACAAGCATCTTAGCAACGGTGGCCCTGAGCGATCCCCAATCGCCGTCAAAGAGAACGGTGCTGTGATGCCCATTGGAACGCGTAATTTCGATGCCACGTCGGACCTATATGAGTGCAACAAGTGCAACTGGATGAGGATCAATGATTTCGATCAGCTACGGAAATCCGTTCAAAAATCAGTAGAAGTCGATGAAGAGCCTTTGGATACAACACCATATCGACCACCAGTACCTACTCTATGGGCGCCCCCAGTCTCGACGACCCTACATCGACCTGTGCAGATAACGGAGTGGTCGCATACATTCAGCAACGGTAGCCATCACTCACAGCCGGCTGCGAATACTCTCCCGCCTCATCAACTACCTGCTGGCCTCCCTGTCCATCCGCATCCTCATGCTCAAGTTCCGCTGCCTCAATACCCTGTTGGACCGCCTCCGATGGGTGTTCCTGTTGGACCACCTCTTCCATTTGTATCATACCAAGGCCACCAAGGCCACCAAGGCCACGGAGTTCCCAATCTGCATCTACAGCATTCTCCTCTGGCGTCGGGAGTGCCGAATGGTCTTCCATCTCCTCACGTGGCTCTCGGGTCTCCCACGCACCCTCCACCCATGAACGGACCACCCCGACCGGCAGACAACAGTCCGCGTGTAGCTCCACAGCACGTCGCAAGCTACGCGCCGCATCAAGGTAGCCCAGTACCGCCGCTTGGAGCACCTAGGCCTACAACGCCGCGTGATGCTCCGGCTCCCCTTGCGGGTGGTGGCCGACCACCACACGGTGCGAGTGCAAGTCCCAATGTTCGGAATCTCATCGACGATTAGTTGCATATCGAAGGGGCATAGAAGACTCGGCCGAGCCATGGCATGGTTTTTTGCAGATTTTCATCTACCTTTTAGGCTGACTAGCAGTTATGGGTGCATTGACATAGGCTAAGGAGGCATCGGACCGGCGTTGTGGGTGACCTGGATCTCAGGCATGGAGATAGATTAACGGAGACCCCTGGAGTTTCTGCCACCCCTTGAGATGCCGTCTTGCTCGACAAGCAGGCAATGATGTACCATAGAAAACATTCGAATATGTATTTTGGTGCTGCAGAGAGACACTATTTTGCATGTGCTCAAGTTCCGCGTCTCCATCTTATCGATTCACATCCACAAGCTTCCTACCAGTGTTCCATGCTCCGGTAGAATAGTGCGCCGAGGTATTTTGAAGTCCCACAGACAATTTTCCAAATTAATGCAGGCGACAAGTCTGTTATTGAAACAGTGGGCCAGGGAAATGAGAGATTTGTCGTGATGAAGCAAGCTGCGCAATCGCCAGCTACCCTGTTTGGGAGATAGCGCGTCTTCGAAGCACCTGGTGCTTCTGATGATGAAACCACTCTCCAACACACGTAACCCGTCCTCAGATATTGAAACAGGACCCGAAAAAATGACCGGGTGACATTCGTCGCCTTTACTCTGTCTCTCTGCTCGACTTTCAACACAAACAAATCATTCCAAGACTTATCCTAGAGCAGAGCTCCCGAGCGATAACAGACATCATGGAGAGACGGCAACAGACCATAGTTGAGGAGCCGAGCGGTAATGTACCTTGGTGGTACTCGTCCGTAAGTAAAGAAGTGTGCAGAAGAAACATACAGTATTCTAACAAGCTTCAGACGGCGTACATCGTGAAATGGGTCATTGTAATGGGCATCATCCTCCTCATATTGGCATGGTTTACAATCGGCTTTTGGCATGCAAAGAGACGGATGCGTCAAGGCCTGCCGCTGTTGCGCTATCACAAAGTATGCAAGCACTCAGCTTACAGCGAGTGAATTTAGCATCATGGAATGCTAATCATGGCAACAGTTCCTCGTTCCGCAGTCACAAAGATACCCGCAAAACCACCCCGGAGTTTATCGTCCGGCATATGGCATGCAGAACTATCCTGAACCCCCTCCAGTATACAATAACGCGGACATGCCTCCCGTATACCAACCGCCTCCAGGAGGCAGCAAAGTTTCTCCCCAACAAGCACCGCCACCCGCGGAGCAGCAACGCCAGAATCCCACGATTGACCAGGAGACTGGCACCGTATGAGCGTTATCAGAGTCTAATAGTTCACAGTCAGCACGAAGCACTTCCTGGAACGTACAGAATGGCAAAGGAGCGACGACCTGGAGTTGGCTCTGGAGATATAATGGACATTATGTGCGAAACGATACCGAATAGTGGAGCCAGACTCACACTTAGATTGTATGCACTAGCCTAACGTAAAGAGAATCTTAAAATTTCTTTCTCTACTCTGCATCTACAATGGCACGGCCCGTAGGCCTACTGGGAGTATCTTCTTCAATTTCTAAGCCTCCTTCCCGTTGCTCTCTCCTCAGCCAATGTCCATCGCATCGGGATCATATTCGGCGGGAGCGCCATTCGCAGTGACCGCGCCTGCAACGCCGTTCGCTTGCCCATTAACATTCCTCTTATCTGCCGATGGAGGCACAGCAGTCGGGGACTCGGCGATCCTCAACGGCTGCTTCTCCTGGGCGCGGCGCCGGGTCTCGATGATGGCGCGGCGCACGCTGTCCTTGCCCTCGGATACCGACAGCGACGTGGGCACGCGGTACAGCACCATCTGCTTGCTCGCCGCCGCCTTGACGTCGTCGCCCAGCAGCACGCTCTTCGGCAGCTTCAGCAGGTGCTTCTCGATGTCCGCCAGAAACACCGGCCGGTCCTCGTCGGATTCTACCTCCGCCAGCTCTTTGTCCAGGTCGTAGATGTAGATCTTGTCTTTCGTGTCCTCGATTTGCATGTGCCCATTGTCATCTTCGCTTGCGTGCTGAGGGCGTCGCTTCTGGGAGGATTCATCGGTTGGCTTGACGCCGATGTACTGCTTGCCGTCGTGCTCTGGTGTTGCGAATTGAGTCAGCGCAGGTTCAAATTATAGCCTTAAACCTTTAGAACATGTATGAATCGCCGTACCTAAGTTTAGAAGGTCGAATCGTTTGGAAAGGCGCTGCTCGCCATCGAGCTCATCTGTTGGTCGCCGCTTGATGCCAGGCGCCATTGAACTCCATCACAACCGGACGTCAAAGCTTCCAATCCAGTGTCGCACTCCTACACTTTACACGTTCGAGCAAGGCCGAGAATTGAAATCCGTTTTCCCTTCGCTCGCGGTCTTCGAATTGGTCGGGTTGAAGGGCGACAGTTATCGCGTCGCGCACGGCCAGTGGATGCTGCCAACCGATCGCTTCTGTCGTTTTGCCTTTGCGTTGACTCAGACCAGAAGTTTTTCAAGTTCGACCTCAAGCCTCGCCAACTCCCAGATATACGTACGACGGACGCGGCAACCTTTATCTGTCTTGAGTGTGAGGAGTTCCCGGCGCCTAGCGAATTCGAAGCACTTCGGCCACGTTCTGTTCCGCTGCAACTCAAAATTCGCCAGTTTGAGCTATCCACTTCGAGCTGCGACGAGGCGATACTCCACCTACACCACAATCATGGGGTCGACAAAGCCGTCAGAGCAATTGGAGCAAAAATGGACGGCTCCTGTTGTCAGACAGACCTTTTTGGATTACTTTATAGAGCGAAGCGTAAGGATTTTGCTTGCTTAAATGGCTTTCGTACATCTTACAGCTGACTCAATATCTGATATAGCATAAATTCGTACCCTCTTCTTCAGTTGGTAGGCAAAGCCGATATGAATAGCCGCTTTATGTCGTTACTAAACCCGTTTATAGTGCCGTTAGCAGATCCAACATTGCTCTTCACAAACGCTGGAATGAAGTGAGCCCATCTATCCCAAAATTCTCAGCGTACTCTCTCTAAAACCCTAAACAGTCAGTACAAAAGCATATTCCTTGGAACAGTGGACCCGCAGAGCGACTTTGCTCATCTCAAGCGTGCCGTGAATTCGCAGAAATGTATTCGTGCTGGCGGAAAGCATAATGATCTTGACGACGTTGGAAAGGATAGCTATCATCACACATTCTTTGGTACGTCCTCAATCAATCCCTTAGTTCTTGAAAATCTGCTTATGACATTGACAGAAATGCTCGGCAACTGGTCATTTGGAGACTATTTCAAGAAGGATGCTATCGGCTATAGCTGGGAACTTCTAACAAAGGTTTATGGACTGGATCCAGATCGTCTGTACGTCACTTATTTCGAAGGTTATGCTCCAGGTGGTCTAGAAGAAGACACCGAAGCCAAGGAGCTTTGGCGATCGGTGGGCGTAAAGGAAGATCACATTCTGCCCGGCAACATGAAAGACAACTTCTGGGAAATGGGCGACCAAGGACCTTGTGGACCGTGTTCAGAAATTCACTATGATCGGATTGGAGGACGGAATGCCGCTCATCTCGTCAATCAAGACGACCCGAACGTACTTGAGATATGGAACAACGTCTTCATTCAATACAACAGAGAGCCTGACAAGAGCCTAAGACCTCTGCCGAGCAAACATGTTGACACTGGCATGGGCTTTGAACGTCTAGTATCCGTCCTGCAAGACAAGCCTAGTAATTACGATACTGATGTGTTCACGCCTTTGTTCAAGAGAATACAAGAGCTGACAGGGGTACGGGAGTACCAGGGTAAATTCGGCTCTGAAGATCCCGATGGTATTGACACGGCCTATCGAGTAGTTGCAGACCACGTGAGGACCTGCTCGTTCGCCATTGCCGACGGCGGTGTTCCCAACAACGTCGGAAGAGGATACGTGGTGAGAAGAGTGCTTCGAAGAGGTGTTCGATATGCACGCAAATACCTCAATGCCGAAATCGGATCCTTTTTCTCCAAAGTGGTTCCCACTCTCGTTGAACAGGTTAGCGATATGTTCCCAGAGATCAAAAAGAAAGAGCAAGATATCAAGGAAATTCTGGACGAAGAAGAGCAGGCCTTTGCGTTGAGTCTGGACCGCGGCGAGACCATGTTCAACAAATATGCACAGCAGTGTACGGCCAAGGGTTCGAACCATTTACCTGGAACAGATGTATGGAGGCTGTATGATACTTACGGCTTTCCTGTCGATCTGACGAAGCTGATGGCGGAAGAACAACATCTTACCATCGATGACAAAGAAGTTGCAGAAGCCCAAGAAAAAGCACGCGAGGCCAGTAAAGGCGAGAAGAAAGCAGGCGAAAAACTCGTCAAACTTGATGTTCACGATTTGGGTGCATTGGAAAAGATGAATGACGTCCCAAAAACAGATGATATGCCCAAATTTCGCAAGAGCACCATCACTTCTCAGATCAAGGCCATCTACTGCAACAAGAAATTCCTCAATTCTACCTCTGAAATTCCCAAAGGTGAACAGCTTGGCATACTTCTTGATCGAACAAATTTCTACGCCGAACAGGGTGGTCAGGAGTACGATACGGGGCGGCTGGTCATTGATGGAGAGGCTGAAATTGGCATTGACAACGTTCAAATGTATGCTGGCTACGTTCTGCACACGGGATACATGAAGTACGGTACTTTGAAGGTTGGTGACAATATTATCTGTGAATATGATGAGCTGAGACGAGCTCCAATCCGGAACAACCACACTGGCACCCATGTCCTCAACTACGGTCTGAGAGAAGTCCTTGGAGACGATGTCGACCAAAAAGGTTCACTGGTCGCGCCCGAAAAGCTCCGCTTTGACTTCTCCCATAAGTCTGGCATGTCAGATACCGAAATCAAGAAGGTGGAAGACATCTGCACAGACTACATCCATCAAAACAGCGAGGTGTTTGCCGAAGACGTTCCACTTGCAACTGCGCGCCAGATCAATGGAGTACGCGCCGTATTCGGTGAGACGTATCCTGATCCGGTCCGAGTTGTTTCCATCGGTGTACCCATTGAGACTTTGCTGGAGGACGTCAAGAATCCCGACTGGAGGCGTGTTAGCATCGAGTTCTGTGGTGGCACGCACGTGGATAAGACCGGCGACATCAAAGAGCTGATCATCCTTGAGGAGTTTGGCATCGCGAAGGGCATTCGTAGGATCACCGCAGTGACAGGTCAAACTGCTTACGATGTACAACGGGATGCCAAGCTTTTCGAAGAGAAGCTAGGAGAGTTGGAAAAATTGCCCTTTGGTCCGGGTAAAGAGCAGAGGGTCAAACAAGCCCAGACCGAACTCAATGAGTTGTCGATATCCACATTAAAGAAGAATGAGCTGAGAAAGCGCTTGGAAAAATTCACCAAGGACATCCTGAACGAGCAGAAGGCTGCGCAAAAGGCTGAGAACGAAAAGGTTCTCAATGTCGTAAAGGAATACTTCAGCAAAACAGAGAACTTGAACAGGAGAGATGCTGTCATTAAGGTACCTTTCGAAACCTCCTCAAAAGCGGTCAGCGAGGCTCTCAAGCATGTTTCCACCAAAGAGAAGGAACGAACTGTATATCTGATTGCTAAGGATGGGCAAACAGGCAAAGTGTCACATGGATGCTATGTACCAGAGGTATGTGCGCCGCTATTATGTGGGAATTGTCTTCTGTGACTGACGACGGAACAGGACCTCTCCAAGCAAGGAGCCAGCGCCAGCGATTGGGCAAATGCCGTCGTCGTTGCACTCGGGGGCAAGGCTGGCGGCAAAGGTCCGATTTCGATCGGTAGCGGAACGAACACTGATAAAATGGACGAAGGGCTGAATCTTGCTACACAGTATCTGGAAAAGTTTAAGATATAGTTGATGCCAGGCGTTGATATGGGGGGAGATATTTGCTGAGATCCAAACTCAAGTATTGGCAGTCATGTCACCGATGATGTCTACAGGCTCTTCGAAGGTGGCGTTTGCTCGTGGGTTGATGGCCTTCTCTTCTCTTGCAACTGCTCGTTTCATAACTCTGCTCAGCTCAGGCCGATTGATTTCGAGTCTGACGTCAAGATCTCTGGCGAGATCTAGGAGTTCTGTACAGCCAAGAGCTTGAACTATTTGCTCATGACACTTGCACTGTGCTACATTGATAAATTTGTCTTCCTTCCCAGGAATGAGTTGCGACATTAGGAATTTAGTGTTACCCCAGCGGTTGTTGACTTTCATAGCTTCTTCCATATACTCTCGTGTCACAACTTCCCAAGGAACCATTCCTCCGTTCTCCTGCCCTCGGAAGACGCTCGGGTTCTTTTCAGCTGCCGTTGCAATCATAGCTCCGTCTGCGCCGAATTCTTGCATTAGTTGTAATGCGTGATCCCGATTTTCGACGTCACCGTTCATGAGACACGAAACGCCGGCTTCATGACATGTTCTCACGATCGCTTTCAACTGTTCTCTGATGGCCCGTTCTCTTGGCCGCATCGGAGTTGTTCGACAGTGTACAGTCAAACCGTGAATTCCAGTTTGACAAAGTCTTCGAACGAGGCTGACCGTTTTGTCTTGCGAATCAAGTATCCGAATTTTGACGCTGATCCCGATACCGAAAGGCGTACCAACCTCCTTGACTAATGCTTCTAAGATCGCGCAGAGCCGGTCTGGATCTTTTAGTAAAGCCGCACCCATCCCACCTGATGTGCTAAATGGCTTCGGACATCCCGAGTTCACATCTATCCCTGCTACGTCTCCAGCCACCAACTTAGCTGCCTGAACTGCCAGTTCGGGTTTCGCTGTACCAATTTGAAATATGAGCCTTCCCTTCTCGCGCTCTGGATGTAGTCGATATATGACGCTCTCTTTATTTGTGGGATTCAAGGCAGGTGATTTCAGGCCGTTCGATGGCAGTCGCGAAAAGGTTACTGTTCGAGTGTGCGGGCAAACACTACGAGTGCAGCCGATGAGCGCGCGGTCGACTGTTTCTGGGCCTATGGCTTTGTGAGTAGATATTTCAGCGTCGTCACGGATAAGATCGCCATACCCCACACAAGATCGGCTCCGTACTTGAGTGCCATCAGTCGAGAAGGCAACTCACCCGAGCGTACCATCGGCGCGAGGACAACTTTCCTACGATAATCGACGCCATTTGGCGGGGTGGGTACTCGCTTTGGCTCGTTAGCCATCATGAGTGCCGATTTCAAGATGTGTGCAAATGTTCGAAGCATCCCATATCGCGAACGTGGAGGTATTGTGTGGAACTGGAATGTATTATCTCAGTGTCGTGGGTGTATTATATGCATCTAGAAGGCCGCCGTTATTCGCACACCCCTAGTGACTGCTCGCACACTCTCAAAAATTGCGCGTACTTTCAGCCATGTTCTGCGAATTTGTGAGTACACTTCCAAAAAGTGAAAAAAGTGCATGTACCGCCTGAAGAAAGGCCGCCGGTATTCGTACACCCGCCTACTAAGTTTACGCACACCCCCTGCTGGGTTTTTGCACACCCCTTGCCAAAATTTTGCGCGTATTCGTGAGCACCCCACGCGTATTCCTGAGCTCACTACTTCCGAAAAAGTGAAGCAATAAACAACTTCACCACACACATCTCAGAGAGCGATTTCTCAACAACAACGTAATTAATGGAGATAATTCAAAAGACGGGTGATAGATAATTGTATTCGCTACCATGTATGTGAATCTTAGCCAATAAAATGTCGTGGTTGAGCCGTGAGAGATGCCATTCGGTGGAGAGCAGTAGAGCTCCATTGCAGTGCTCAATTTCGCTCAATTCGCTCGAAAATGAGCTCTTTGAGCTTCGTACGAAGCTCAAAGAATTCCTCGAGGCGCTATTCCCCATTAGGACGGCTCGCCAACTCTCTTTCAACCTCACCTCCTTCTTCCTGGTGCGCTCTAGCTGCAGAAAGCGCCTCACTCGTCCTTCTCTTGCGAGGCTGCTTATCCTTACTGCCAGCAGGCCTCCCACGGCGCTTCCTTGACGGCTCTTGAGTGTTCTGAGGCGCCTGAGAGGCCTCAATATCCTCAATGTCCATGTATTCGTCGTCGGTAGGTAGAGAAGTAGTAATATCGATGGTATTGACGGTATCCGCAGAGGTAGGAGGCGCTTGAGTGGAGGATCGACGTGCATTGAGTGCCTGGAGGCTAGATTAGCTCATTTTTGATCAAATCGATGTTGTTGTACCTACCGCAGAGGAACGAGGAGCTCCATTAAGCTCAAAGGCTGAAGGATCGCGCTGAGTACTTGAATCTGGCTTCCCTTTGCGCGGACGGCCTTTTGATCGTATTTTGAGAGGTGGCAAGAGTGCTGGAGGCACTACCGGGGTCTCCAGAAGCACGGGATCAATGGTGTTGATGTCGATTGACCTGCTTGATGCGGTAAGTCATCAAAGGGGTCGTTCCGCTCTGGAAAAACTGGACGAGGCTCATTGAAGGTGCTATTCTGTGGAATCTCGCGCGGAGGCCTCTGAAAGAGCCAGAAGAGGTCAAAGAAGCCTGCAGTAACCGTCTGATCGCGAGAGAGCAAGCCTTTGATCGTGTGACTGCACGGTATCCCCATCGTTCTCTGGAAGGTGCCTGTGCAGTCATTCTTGAGCTTCGCATAGAGATCCTCAAAGGCCTCCTTCCGAGTGTTGAAGTTGAGAATGACGTATGAGCTCAGGAACACGCGTGGGGTGCTCACGAATACGCGCAAAATTTTAGCAGGGGGTGTGCAAAAACCCAGTAGGGGGTGTGCGTAAACTTAGTACTGTAGGGGGGTGTACGAATACCGGCGGCCTATAGTTAATTAAATAAAATAAAAAATGGCGCTGCCAGGAATTAAAGGTAATATGGTGGTTATATACCAAGCGTATGGAATGTGATCCGCAGATCTGTGGTCGCATCCCTGTATGCGCTCCCACTCACTGGCCTATTTCACTTTTCATCTCTATTTATCGTTCGACATTCTCCTTCACAGTCGCTCTAAATTGCGTGCCGAGCAGCAGCTAGGCTCAAACTCACTCGCTCACCCATATCCTCGCCTTCTACCTCATCCCTCCAGCTACGCTCTGAACTCCAGGTGAAGATAAAGGGGCTATGTGCTTTGACCGATGGTCGTGCCAGAGTATCGAGGCTCGACTTCATGCATCCTTCCCATACAGCTTGACGTGATAGTGAAGCAACCGGCTGAGGTATGGAAAGAATCATCAGCGTACATGAGGCTGACAAAGAAGATCGCGAACAACTTCTTAGTCGAACGGAAAATTCTGGAAGAGCTGGGAGCCCATCCTAGGATTGTGAAGTATCACTCCCCGTTTCCGCAGCACCGCGGCTCTTTGCTAACACTCCCAGATACCATGGATGGCAAGACGAGCCCGAAAGCCTACGGGGCTTGCTCCTTTCCAAAGCTAGCCATGGCAGCCTCCAAAGTTACCTTGACGCGAACCACGATGGCATTCCGCTCTCTATTCAGCAACGGTGGTGCCGACAAGTTGTAGAATCTATCTCATACATACACCATCACGGTGTGATACATTCTGATCTACGGCCTGACAACTTCCTGGTACATGCGACCATACCGACGTCGCTGGATCTGTGGCTTTGCGACTTCGGTGGCTCGACCTGCGAGAAGCTCGGCGTGGACGGCAAACAGCTTCCTGACCCGGGTTTCTTCGATCCAAATGCAGAGTGGGTGTCAACAACAGCGACCGACATATTCAGCGTCGGCTCTGTTCTCTACAGCATCGTTTCGGGACATTGGCCGCATAGAGACCCCGGGCCGTTCAAGTCCGCGGAAGATTCTCGTAGCTATGATAAACTGGTTGAGGAACGTTTCAAGAATCGGGAATACCCAGATGTCGATCAACTTTTTGGAGGTGGCATCATCCATGGGTGCTGGACGGGAAAGTACTCGAGCGCGGATGATGTCTTACAAGCGCTGGACCAAGAGATAAAGATGACACTTGACTGTGGATTCTGAGTTGTCGGCTTCATAGAAAACTACGGTTACCACTACCTCGTCGAGCCTTCTCTCGTTCTGAGCTATTCCGACAGACAAATGAGTGACGTGCATAAAATTCAATGAGCGTTGCCGGAATGCCTCACAATTCGCACTCGTCATTATACCCGCAGCCTCGTACTCTGAAGCCTTAAAGCCCTTGTCGTTTCGTCAGCAACAGACGGCCAAATGCGAATCGGCGTAGTGCGAGGAAACGTACAAATCGAGTTCATGGGTTGCTACACCCGTACTTTCCACATTTCTCTGAAGATCTCTTAGATCCCAAACGGTTTATCTTAACTTGGTGGTCCGGCTTATCCTGATCTGAGCATGGAGAAAAGCTCATATCCGACTCCACCGCGTCTCCGCACGCATAAACGGTAGTGGCGACAGTCTTCTCGCATATGACGATGTGAACTTCTGTGTTTGATGGGAAGGACAGGCAGCCCAAAACATACCAGGTGTTAAATTTTTGTGTGTACAGAAAGGTGGAGAACAGACTGTCCTCACTCCGCCTCGTTGCTCGTTGATACTTATGCTTCCGACGCCCGAGTCCGCGGGCCGCCCATGCATGTGTTCGTGATCCTGCAGAAGGAGACTTTGGGCTATGTAGGAGGCAGAATTTCGCTGTATACCCTGGCCGTAGCCACCCGTTCAATTTTGTCTCGTTAGGCATTAATCCGAACAGTTATTCAACAAGGATTGTGGAAGCCTTAGGCCAATACGTTCACTGTCAGGGCTGCTGAGATTTGTCCCCCGGTTTTTAAGATTTTGTCCCCCCTTTAAGATTTGTCCCCCCCGCTAGTGGTAATTGAAATTACTGGCTTAATA
>Ga0335073_10002490_pt1 | contig 25206 bp, 19 predicted proteins | sample Lox_Sample_22_FD_207093 | JGI IMG/M metagenome (GOLD analysis project Ga0335073, IMG submission 207093) | Soil microbial communities from Loxahatchee National Wildlife Refuge, Florida, United States - Lox_Sample_2.2 | ecosystem: Environmental > Terrestrial > Soil > Wetlands | place: USA... | reverse complement strand
GCAGGACATGTTCCTGACCGACACCGCGAAGGTCGCCGATGTCGTGCTCCCGGCCACGGCCACCTGGTGCGAGGCCGAGGGCACCGTCACCTCCAGCGAGCGGCGGGTGCAGCGGGTGCGCAAGGCGCTCGAGCCGCCGCCCGGCGCCCGCGACGACATCGAGATCATCTGCGAGATCGCCGGGCGCCTCGGCGCCGACTGGGGCCATCCGTCGGCCGAGGACCTGTGGAACGAGCTGCGCGCCCTCTCCCCGATGCACGCAGGCATGAGCTACCAGCGGCTGGAGGAACTTGGCGGCATTCAGTGGCCGTGCTACGACGAGCAGCACCCGGGCGAGATGTTCCTGCACGCGCGGCTGTGGGAGGAGGACCCGGCCAAGCGAGGCAAGGCCGCCCCGTTCACGCCGGTCGAGCAGGATCCGCCGCTCGACGAGCTGTCCGATGAGTTCCCGCTCCGGCTCACCACCGGGCGCCGCCTCGACTCGTTCAACACCGGCGTGCAGTCGGGACAGTACGCGACTCCGATCCGGCGCCCCGAGACGCTGAACCTCTCGCCCGAGGACGCGGACCGGCTCGGCTTTGCCGAGGGCGAGGTCGCGCGGATATCGTCGCGGCGCGGCTCGCTGGAGGCACCGGTGCACATCGACGACACCCTTCGCGCCGGGCTGGCCTTCATGACCCTGCACTTCCCCGACCAGGTCGCGACCAACGTGCTCACGATCGACGCCTGGGACCCCAAGTCGGGCACGGCCGAATTCAAGGCGACCGCGATCCGCGTGGACAAGACGGACGTCCCCGCCTCCGGCAGCGGCGAGACCCATCAGACGAGGGCCGGCCGCTAGTGGACCTGCGGCTCGGGGTCGCGGCGCCCGCCACCGACGAGGAGCGGTCCGCCATCGCCTCGGTGCTCGGGCCACCGCAGTCCGGCTGGGAAGGCGGGCAGCGCCAGGCCGCCGACGGCCGCGCCGCCTACGGTGGCCACGCGGCGCGGGCCCGGCGGCACCTGCTGCTGCCGGTCCTGCACGCGGTGCAGGAGCAGATCGGCTGGATCAGCCCGGGCGCGCTCGACCATCTGTGCGCCCGGCTCACCATCCCGCCGGCCGAGGCTTACGGGGTGGCGTCGTTCTACGCGCTGCTGCGGACGACCCCGTCTCCGGCCGCGGTCGTCCACGTCTGCGACGATCTGGCCTGCCGGGTGAACGGCGCGGAGCAGGTCTGCGAGCAGATGGAACGCCGCTTCGGCAGCGAGGGCACCGAAGCCGCGTTCAACGGCGCCGGGGCCGCCTGGCAGCGCAGCCCCTGCCTGGGCCAGTGCGACCGCGGCTCGGCCGCGCTGGTCCAGCACGCGGGGGCCGACCCGGCCCGGATGGTGCTGGCGCCCGCGGACCCCGACCAGGTCTGGTCGGCGCTGTCCGGCCGGCCGCCCGCCGAGCCCGCCCGCCGCATCGATCAGGTCATACCGCAGGCCGGCGCCGAAGGCCACGCGCTCAGGCTCCTGCGACGGGCGGGCCGGATCGACCCCAGTTCGCTCGGCTCGCATCGCGCGGCCGGAGGATACGCGATGCTCCGGCGGGCGGTGGCGGCCGGCCCGCAGGCCGTGATCAGGGAACTGAAGGACGCCAAGCTGCTCGGCCGCGGCGGCGCCGCGTTCCCGACCGCGGTGAAATGGGAGGCCGTGGCCGGCAACCCGGTCCGGCCGCACTACGTCGTCTGCAACGCCGACGAGTCCGAGCCCGGGACATTCAAGGACCGGGTGCTGATGGAGGAGGACCCGTACACCCTGATCGAGGCGCTCACCATCATGGGCTACACGTGCGGGGCGGAGCAGGGCTATATCTACATCAGGGGCGAGTACCCGCTGGCCGAGGCGCGGCTGCGGCACGCGGTCGCGGAGGCCAGGGCGCACGGTTTCCTCGGCACGGACGTGATGGGCGAGGGCTTCGCCTTCGACATCGAGGTCCGGCGCGGAGCCGGGGCCTACATCGCGGGCGAGGAGACGGCGCTCGTCAACTCGATCGAGGGCAAGCGGGCCGAGCCGCGCAACAAGCCGCCGTTCCCCGCGCAGTCCGGCCTGTTCGGCAAGCCGACCGCGATCAACAACGTGGAGACGCTGCTCTGCGTGCCCGAGATACTCCGCATCGGCGGGCCCGCGTTCGCCGCGATCGGCACGAAAGACTCCACCGGCACCCGGCTGTTCTGCCTGTCCGGATGCGCGGCGCGGCCGGGCCTGTACGAGCACGACTTCGGGGTCACCCTGCGCCAGGTGATCGACGCCGCGGGCGGTGTGCGCGATGGGCGGCCGCTGCAGGCGGTGCTGCTCGGCGGCGCCGCAGGCTCGTTCGTCGGGCCCGATGCGCTGGACACGCCGCTCACGTTCGAGGGGGTACGCGCGATCGGCGCGACGCTGGGGTCCGGCGTCGTCCTGGTGCTCGACGACACGGTCGACCTGACCGGGCTGCTGCAGCGGATTGCCCGGTTCTTCCGCGACGAGTCTTGCGGACAGTGCGTGCCGTGCCGGCTCGGCACCGTGCGCCAGGAGGAGTTGCTGGGCCGGCTGGCGAGCGGCCGGCCGCTCGGATCGGCCGAGCGGGAACTCGCGCTGCTGGACGACATCGCCGCCGTTGCTCGCGACGCCTCGATCTGCGGCCTGGGCCAGACGGCGGTCAGCGCCGCCGCCTCGGCCGTCCGCCTCGGGCTGATCGGCGGGAACGGTGCCGGAGCCGCCGGCGCCGGAAAGGAGCCGGGCCGATGACCACATTCCTCGAGGCGCCCCGGCGGCTGGTCGACGTCACGATCGACGACACGTCCTTGCGCGTCGCCGAGGGCACGACGCTGCTGGAGGCGTGCCGGCAGCTGGGCATCGACACACCCACGCTGTGCTACCTGGAGAACCTGACCCCGGTGAACGTGTGCCGGGTATGCGTGGTGGAGGTCGAGGGATCGCGCACGCTGGTGCCGGCCTGCTCGCGGCGGGCGGAGCCGGGTATGACCGTGCGCACCGACTCCGAGCGCGTGCGCACGAGCAGGCGGATGGTGCTCGAGTTCCTGGCGTCGTCGGTCGATATGTCCCTCTCGGCGCCGGAGGTCCGCCGCTGGATGGAGCAATACGGCGCCGACCCGGCCCGGTACGGCCCGGCCGCCCCGGCTCATGCCGCCGGGGAGCGGGACGCGGCCCGGCCCGGTGAGCACCACGCAGCCGACGGCGCCGTCGCCGACACCGTGGCCCAGCCGGTCAAATACGACAACGACAGCTACATTCGCGACTACTCGCGCTGCATCCTCTGCTACAAGTGCGTGGAGGCATGCGGCGAGGTCGCCCAGAACACGTTCGCGATCGCGGTGGCGGGCCGGGCGTTCGATGCCCGTATTTCTACCGAATTCGACGTCGGCCTGCCCGATTCGGCCTGCGTCTACTGCGGTAACTGCATCGGCGTGTGCCCCACCGGCGCGCTGATGTTCAAGAGCGAGCACGATATGCGCGAGGCCGGGACGTGGGACGAGTCGAGGCAGACGGTCACCACCACCATCTGCCCCTACTGCGGTGTCGGCTGCAACCTCGAACTGCATGTGCAGGACAACCGGATCGTCAAGGTGACCTCTCCCCTCGACCACGACGTCGGCCAGGGCCACCTGTGCGTGAAGGGCCGCTTCGGCTTCGAGTTCGTCCAGCGCCGGGCCAGGGAGCCCAGAGAACCCTGAACCGCGCGCAGCGCGGGCCGGGCAGACCTGGGATCGCTCCCAACCCAGCCCGCACCGGAACCCGGCTTGTCGTTATCGAACAGTAAATCGGGTTTCGCAGGCGAGATCGGACTATCGGGGCTAAAGTCGTCGGCGGCGGTACCACGCTGGCGGGTCCGGGCACGATGCGGCGGACCCGCGGCGCACGATTGGGTCACAAGGGGGGAAGTCGAACCATGGCCATCTTCAGTCCTGGCCTGCGGCCAATGGAGGAATCCAGGGAGAAGGGCCTCAAAACAGGCGCTCTCGGCCTGGTGTCCAGCGTGGTCATGGGCGTGGCCTCGACCGCCCCCGCCTATAGCCTGGCCGCGACGCTGTTCTTCGTGGTGGCCGCCGTCGGGCTGAAGTCCCCGCTGGTCGCCGTGCTGGCGTTCGTGCCGATGCTGCTGACCTCGATCGGCTTCGCCGAGCTGAACAAGTCCGATCCCGACTGCGGGACCACGTTCATCTGGGGAGCGCGGGCGTTCGGGCCCAAGACCGGCTGGGCCGGCGGCTGGGCTGTCGTGGCATCCGACGTCCTGGTCATGGCCAGCCTGGCCCAGGTGGCCGGGCAGTACCTGTTCTTCCTCATCCAGGGACCGAACAGCGCGATCGGCGGCGACGCCTCGGGCGGCTGGGTCCTGCTGGTCGGCGTTTTGTGGATCGTCGCGATGACCTACATCTGCTACCGCGGCATCGAGGTCTCGGCCAACTTCCAGAAGGTACTGCTGTCCGTCGAGATCGTCATGCTGCTGGTCATGTCGGTCACGGCGCTGATCCGGGTGTACGGCAGTCATCCGCCGCTGGGCTCGCTGCACCCGAGCCTCGGCTGGCTGTCGCCGTCGCACCTGCCCGTCTCGGCCTTTGTGTCCGGGATCATCCTGATGCTGTTCATCTACTGGGGCTGGGACACCGCCCTGTCGGTCAACGAGGAGACCGCGGACAAATCGCGGACGCCGGGCCAGGCGGGGATCATCTCGACGGTCCTGCTGCTCGTCACCTACGTAACCGTGATCATCGCCGTGCAGGCATTCGCCGGCATCGGCGGCAAGGGCGTCGGGCTGATGAACCCGGCGAACCAGTTCGACGTGCTGTCGGTCACCGGCGGCGCGATCTTCGGCAACTCCGCCCTCGGCACGGTCCTGTCCCGGCTGCTGATCCTCATGGTGCTCAGCTCGGCCGCCGCCTCGACCCAGACCACGATCTTGCCGACCGCGCGCACGACGCTGTCGATGGCCGCCTACGGGGCGCTGCCCGAGTCGTTCGCCAAGATCCACCCCAGGTACCTGACCCCGACGGTGTCCACCCTCGTGATGGGCGCGGCGTCGATCATCCTGTACATCCCGCTGAACTACATCTCCGGCGGGAACCCGATCGCCGACGCGGTGACCGCGATCGGCCTGTACATTGCGTTCTACTACGGGCTGACCGCGTTTTCCTGCGTCTGGTACTACCGGCGCACACTGACCAGCAGCGGCCGGAACCTGTGGATGCGCGGCATCCTGCCCGGGCTGGGCGGGCTGATCATGTACGCGGCCGGCCTCTACAGCCTGCAGAGCGACTGGGTCGCGTCGAACAGCTACACGACGTGGACGGTGCCGGGCCTGCACTGGCAGATCGGCGGGATCTTCATCATCGCCGCGCTGGCCGCGATCGCCGGAGTGGCCGGCTTTGTCTTCATGCGCGTCACCGCCCCCGCCTTCTTCCGGCGCGAAACCCTGACCAGGACCAATCCCGTGCTCGTCTTCAGCCAGGACCTGTGAGCCAGGCCGGCACACCCGGGTCAGCCGCAGGACACCGGGCCATCCGGATGCCGCCGATCCAGAAAACATCCTGGTCACTGGGGGTATTGCGTAGTTGTGGGGGTAGTTGGCAGGCTAGGGCAACGACGGTGCAGTCTGGCCGCTAGCTGGTATCGCCGACCAGGGCGAACTCACCCGGGGGGGACAGCGGAAACGATGTTGCCTTTTCAGCCCGGCCAGCCGATGCCGGCGAGCCGGATATGGCCTCCGTGAACGGCGCCGTGCCGCCCGCGAACCCGGCAGGCGCCGCCCGAGCCCGGCCGTCCTGGCCCATCCGGTCCGGGACCGTGCCGGCGCTGGCCGACGTCTTCAGCATCAGGCCGGAGACGGCCACCAGCCTGGCGGCGCTGCCGGCCGGGAGCGCGGTGGCGCTTGTCCCCGATGGCGACGGGGCTCCGGCTGCCTTCCCCGGGCCGGTGACGGCTCCCGGCACGCGGGACTGGCTGAGGTCGTCGGGTAAGACCCAGCTCGCCGCGGCCTTCGCCGAGTCGCTGTGGCAGTCAGGCGGCATTGACCTGCTGGTCTGGATCGACGCGACGAGCCGGGCCGCGGTGCTGTCGGGCTATGCCGCGGCCACGGCCGCCGCGACCGGCCGGGAACAGGCGAGCAGTTCAGAGTCGATCGCCGCCCAGTTCCTTAGCTGGCTGGACGAGACCGACCGTTCGTGGCTGGTCGTGCTGGATGACCTGACCGGCCCGGCGAATCTGGACGGCCTGCTGCCGGGCGGCCCGGCCGGCCGGGTGCTGGTGACCGCGGCCGACGCCGCGGCCGTCCCGGGCGGCATGCGGGTCGTGCCGGTCGGCCTGTTCAGCATGCGTGAGGCAACCAGTTACCTGAGCGAACGCCTGTCGTCCGACCCGGACAAGCGACACGGTGCCATCGAACTGGCTCGGGACCTGGACTTGGAGCCGGTCGCGCTGACCCAGGCCAGCGCCGTGATCGCCAACTCCCCGCTGTCATGCCGCGAGTACCGGGATCATTTCCTGCGCAGGCGGGACCAGTTCGCGCAGTCGGCCGGCGCACGGCCGGCGGCGGCGGCGGTGACGTGGACCTTCTCTTTCGAACGGGCGGGCCAGCTGCCCTCGGGCGGACCGGCTCAGATGCTGCTGGCCCTGGTCGCGCTGCTGGACGGACACGGCATCCCTCAGACCCTCATCGCCGCTCCTGCGGCACGCGAGTTCCTCTCGGCCAGCGGCGATGGCGCCCTCGCGGCGCTGGCGGCGCTGGAACAGGTCGGCCTGCTGACCGTCGAGCTGGTCACGGCGCCGCCGACGATCCGGATCAGCCCCGTGCTGCAGGCGGGGCTGCGATCCACGATGCCCGAAGGAATGCCCGATCACGCGGCACGTTCGGTCGCGGACGCGCTGTTCCAGGCCTGGCCGGAAGGAGAGCCGCCCGGGTGGCCTGCTTCCGGCCTGCGATCCTGCGTGGCGGCCCTCCGGCGGATCACCGGAGACCTGCTCTGGGATGGCGGCTGCCATCCCGTGCTGGTGCGGGCCGGGGACAGCCTGGACCGCGCCCGCCTGACCGAACCCGCGGTAGACCACTGGCTCGACCTGGCCACGACCGGCGGGCGCCTGCTCGGCGGCCGCCATCCCGACACGATGCTGGCCAGCGAGCGGCTGGCCGACGCCTACCTCGCCGCCGGGCGCACGAAGGAGGCCATTCCGTGGTACCAGTGGGTCCTCGACCGGCTGGACCACAAGCTCGGGCCAGAGCATCGTGACACGATCGAGGCGCGGCGCCGCCTGGGCCACGCGCTTGTGGCCGCGGACCAGTTCCCGGACGCGATCACCACGCTCGAACGCGTTGTTGACGGGTTCGAGCACGTCTGCGGGCCCGCGCACCCCGAGACGCTCGGCGCGCGGGACGAGCTCGCCGCCGCCTACCTGGCCGCGGGCCAGCACTCCGACGCCATCACCCTCTACCGGCGCACGCTGGCCGACCGCGAGCGCGCCCAGGGAGACCGGGACCCGCAGACCATGACGACGCGTCACGGCCTGGCCGGCTCCTACCTGGCCAGCGGGCGGGCCAAGGAGGCCGTCGCGGCCTACAAGCGCGTGGTGGCCGACCGGGAGCGCGTCCTCGGGCCCGATCACCTGGACACCCTCACGGCGCGCAGCAACCTCGGCGCGGCCTATGAGAAGACGGGCAAGACGGCGGCGGCCGAGCTGGCCTGCGAGCAGGCCTGGGCCGGGTTTGAGCGTGTGCTCGGCCCCCGCCACCCCGATACGCTGCGCACACGGGCCGGGCTGGCCCATTTGTACGGCCGACTCGGACGCTACGGCGACGCCCGTGCGCTGCTGCGCGACACGGTCGACCGGCTCGAGCGCATTTTGCCCGACGGCGATCCGCTGATCACCGAACTGCGCCAGAGCCTGGCCGACATCGGCGAGGAGTAGGGCAAACCCAAGACCCCGGGGTCAATAGCGGGTCCAGAGCAGCAGGATCGTGGATGCGGCCAGCAGGGCCGCCATCGCGCCGTTGAGGACGCGCCGGGCGCGTGGTGTCCGGAGGAAGCGCTGGAGCGCGGCGCCGAAGACCAGCCAGGGCAGGCAGCTGGGCAGGGCGACCAGCGTGAACAGGATCGCGAAGAGGACGGCTTGGGCCAGCGCACTGCCGGTGCCCCGGTCCAGGAAGGTGGCGATGGCCGCGACGCCGACGAGCCATCCCTTGGGGTTGACCCACTGGAAGGCGGCCATCCCGAGGAATCCGGCGGGCGGGTTCGCGGTCCCTCCGGCCTCTCCGGCGGTCGCTATCCGCCAGGCCACCGAGCAGAGCATCGCCGCCCCGCCCCACCTCAGGACCTGGAGGGCCAGGGGATGGGCAAGCAGCACGTTGCCCAGTCCCAGGGTGATGGCGAACATCATCGCGCCCATCCCGGTGACCTGGCCCAGCAGGCTGGTCAGGCCCCGCCGGACGCCCGACCTCGCGCCGATGGCGGTCAGCAGCGTGTTGCTGGGGCCAGGGGTTCCGGCGACCACCGCTGAGAACGTCACAAACGCGACCACCTGGGCGGGATCTTGCATGAGGTACACGCGGCGCTCCGTAGATTTGACCTATGGCCCCCAGCCTGAGTGATCCAGCCGGCGCTGGTCTTGAACGTTCGTGCGACTCAGGCGAGTGGGTCGAGGCGGCCGGCCCGGCGGACGGGCTGGAACTATTTCGCGCCCGGCTGCGCGGCCGCCCGTTCAGCCGCCATCGCCACCACGTCTACGCGATTGGCGTGACCGAGGAGGGCGTCCAGGCGTTCCACTACCGGGGCGCGGTGGAGCACAGCCTCCCGGGGCAGGTCTACGTGCTACATCCCGACGAACTGCACGACGGCCGGGCGGCCGGGCCGGGCATGTTCGGCTACCGCCAGATCTACGTCAGCCCGGACCGGATCGCCTCGGCCCTGCCCGCCCTCACCGGACGGGCGGCGCCGCTGCCCTTCGCCGCCCCGGTGACCGACGACCCCGTCCTCGCGCGCGTGGTCCGCGCCGCATTCGAGCACCCGCCCGAGCCGCTGGCGCTGGACGCCCTGGTACTGCGGCTGGCGGAGGGCCTGCTGCGGTCCAGCGCGGCCGGGCCGGCCGGCAACCTGCGCTGCCGGGTCGACCTGCCCGCTGTCGAGCGCGGCCGCGACTTCTTGCGCAGCCGCCTGACCATGGTGCAATCGGGCGAGGTGGAGGCGGTCACCGGCCTGGACCGCTACCAGTTCGCCCGCCAGTTCCGCGCCGTCTACGGCACCAGCCCGTACCGGTACTCGCTGATGCGGCGCCTCGACGTGGCCCGGAACCGGCTGCACGATGCACGGCCCCTGGCCGAAACCGCCGTCCACGCCGGCTTCGCCGACCAGGCTCACTTCACCCGGACGTTCAAAGCGGCATTCGGCATGACACCCGGCCGGTATGTGAAGCTCTGTCGGTAAGCAACGCTCAGTCGGCACTGCGCTGAAGCTGCCACGCCGCTTCAATGGCGTCCTCGATGGCATCAGCGTCGCCCCGGGCGAGGTCAGCCACGACCATCATGTGCCTGATGTACTGGGCCGGCACGCTGAACGTCTCGGGGAATTGCCGCAGTATCGAATCGCGGTAGTCGAAGTCGGCGCGGATCACTAAATGAGCGTCATCAAGCTGGCGCGCCACCAGCCGGCCGTGATACCGCCACTCGGCCAGCCCCTTCTGCGTGGTGCGTCGCACACCCGGCAGGGCCTCGGCCGAGCGAGCTACATCACCCATCTCCACTAAGAGGACTTCCCTGCTCCTTGCGATGGTCAGCTAGCGTTGAGCATAGGAGTCGGGCAGCAAGAAGCACGCGCCCAGGGGGAGGCTCGCGATGTTTGTTCAGGTAATACGGGGCGAGGTCAGCGACCCGGAGCAGATGCACTCGGCGCTCGATCAGTGGGCCGAGCAACTGGCGCCCGGGGCGGTGGGCTGGCTCGGATCGACCGCGGGGGTGACGGACGACGGCCGGTTCGTCGCCCTGGCCCGCTTCGAGTCGGAGGAGGCCGCCCGCCGCAACAGCGACCGGCCGGAGCAGACCCAGTGGTGGATGGAGACGTCCAAGCTGTTCACCGGAGATGTCACGTTCCGCGACAGCGGCGACATCACCGCTGATGTCAGCGGCGATCCAGACGCGGCGGGCTTCGTGCAGGTGATGCAGGGCCGAGGCAGTGATCCGGAACGCGCCAAGGAACTCATGACACAGAACCCGGACGAGTGGGCCGCGTTCCGGCCCGACGTCGTCGGCAGCGTAGCGATCGGCCATGAGGGCGGCGCTTACACCATGGCCACGTACTTCACCTCGGAACAGGCGGCACGCGACGGCGAGCGTAAAGAGCCACCGCCGCAGCTGAAAGCGCAGATGGAGGAGATGGGCAAGCTCAGCGTGGGCGAGCCCGAGTTCTTCGACATCCGGCATCCGTGGCTCTACTCACGCCGATAACGCCGGTACCGCGGCCGGCCCGGTGATGCCGTCGGCGCGTTGCGGGACGTCCTGATCAGGACGCCGGCGGTCATATGCGTCCTAGAGTTTGTCTGGTGACTCGTGGTGCATCGCGGCCGGCCGGGGTCCTGCGGCTGGCCCTCGTTGTCGGCGCGCTGGGCGTGGTGTTCGGAGACATCGGCACCAGCCCGATCTACACGGTCCAGACGGTCTTCAACCCCCACGACCCGCACCCTGTCCCGCCGTCGGCGGGCAACATCTACGGGGTGGTGTCGCTGATCTTCTGGTCGGTGACGCTCATCGTGACCGTGACCTACGTGCTGCTGGCCATGCGCGTGGACAATCACGGCGAGGGCGGCATCATGGCCCTGATCGCGCTCCTGCGCCAGTGGGCGTCGGGTTCGAGGGCGCGGGTCACGATGCTGCTGGCGGGACTTGGCGTGCTGGGGGCGGCGTTGTTCCTGGGCGACAGCATGATCACGCCGGCGATCTCGGTGCTGTCGGCCGTTGAGGGGCTGAAGGTGGTGCGCCCGTCGCTGGGCGCGTGGGTTGTCCCCCTGACCGCGGTGATCATCGCGTGTCTTTTCTCGGTTCAGCGCCTTGGCACCGCCTTCGTGGCGCGGTTCTTCGGCCCGGTGATGGTCGCCTGGTTCGCGGCGATCTGCGCGTGCGGCGTGTGGGGCATCACCAAGGAGCCGGGCATCCTGAGGGCCATCTCGCCGACCTATGCGGTCGGCTTTCTCGTCGGCCACTTCAACGTGGCGTTCTTCGCGCTCGCCGCGGTCGTGCTGGCGGTGACCGGCGCGGAGGCCCTGTACGCCGACATGGGCCACTTCGGGCGCGGGCCGATCTCGGTGGGCTGGCTTTTCCTGGTGTTCCCGGCCGCCGCACTGAGCTACCTCGGCCAGGGCGCACTGATCCTGTCCGACCGGGCGAACCTGTCGGCGCCGTTCTTCCTGCTGACCCCGGGATGGGGCAGGATCCCGATGGTGCTGCTGGCGACCGCGGCGACGGTGATCGCGTCACAGTCGGTCATCTCCGGGGCGTTCTCGGTGGCCGCTCAGGCGGCACAGCTCGGATACCTGCCGCGGCTGCGGGTGGTGCACACATCGCGGTCGACCTACGGCCAGATCTACGTTCCCTGGATCAACTGGCTCCTGGCGGTCTCCGTGCTCATCCTGGTGTTCGCGTTCCGCAGTTCGCAGGCGCTCGCGTTCGCGTTCGGGATGGCCGTGACCGGAACCATCACGATCACGACGATCCTGTTCTTCTACGTCGCCGGCCGCACCTGGCGTGCGCCCTGGTGGCTGCTGGGCGCGGGGGCGGCGATCCTGCTGGCCGTCGACGCGCTCTTCCTGGCCGCGAACCTGACCAAGATCGTGCATGGCGCCTGGCTGCCGCTGGCCATCGGGCTCGCGGCCTTTGCCGTCATGACCACGTGGCAGCGGGGCCGGCAGCTGGTGACGGCCCGGCGCGTGGGCATGGAGGGGCCGTTGCGCGAGTTCGTGAACCGGCTGCGCGCTCACCCGGAGACCGCGGATATCGTCCCCGGCACCGCGATCTTCCTCAACCGGGGCAGCGCGACCGCGCCGCTGGCGCTGCGGGCCAACGTCGAGAACAACCACGTGCGTCACGAGCATGTGGTGATCGTGTCCGTTGAGACCGAGACCGTTCCCGCGGTGTCCGAGGCCGAGCGCCTCACCATCGACGATCTCGGGTATGCGCGCGATGGCATCACCCACGTCACGCTGCGCTTCGGGTACGCCGAGACCCCGGATGTTCCGGCCGCCCTGGCCAGGCTCACCCCGCAGCAGACCGAGGGGCGCCTCGACCTGGACAACGCGGTCTACTTCCTGTCGCAGGTCGAGCTGCGTGCGGGCAGCGGCACCGGCATGGCGCGCTGGCGCAAGCGCCTCTTCCTCGCGACCTCCCACATTGCCGCGGACGCCAGCGACCACTTCGGCCTGCCGCTCGACCGCGTCGTGCTCCTGGGCGCACACGTTGAGGTGTGACCTGGCACGGCTAGCCCTTAGGCGAGCTCAACCGGAAGCTCGTAGATCTCCTCGGCCGGGTGCCCGGCCTTCTCGTGCACCCGGAGGACGGCCTCCTTGGACGGGCCGGACGACAGGCAGAACACCTTGCCCGCCTCGGGGTCCAGCCACGCATGCTCGAAGTGCACGCCCTCGGCCGCCTCGATGGCCAGGTCCTGCTCGTGCGCCGCGCGCAGCTGGTCCTCGGTCACGCCGGTGAACCCGCTGTGCACGTCCATGAACTTCGCCATGCCTGACTCCTAACCGTTCCGCTGACGGGGGTAGGGAGGCGCCGCGGGAGCGGCCCTCGCACTCTCCGAGACTGGCGTCAGCCGGCCGTCAGGCGCATGGGGCAACCGCCCCATCTTTGCCGCCCGCCGCTCACCCCCGACGGGGCGTAACAAATGAGCGTCAACCTACATCGTGACTAGCTAAAGTCGTGCTGAGTGCGCTTGCATTGTCACTAGGTATCCATTCGGGATAGCCACGAAAGGGCCGCGACGACGGGAAGGCTCGCGTGGCCGCAGCTCCGGTTTCGTACCGCGCGGCTGATCGCGCTGCTCGCCGGGTTGCCGCTGGCCACGACCGCCTTCACCGTGCTGACCGCGGGCTCGCGGACCGCGCAGCTGCGTACGGTCGGCACGGTGTCATCGCATTCCGTGCCCGCCTGGGAGCCGGCGGGCCGTCCCGGCGGCCACGGGTGGCCGGGTTCTGCCGGGCCCCCGGGCGGCTCTACGCTGACATACCTGCCGCCGTGCGCTGGCGCCTCGGCGCGCGCCCAGGCTGAGTCGGGGAGATCACACGTGCCAACTGACTATGACGAGATTCGCGCGGAGAACATCGCGCGATACGGCTGGGACACGGCCGTCCTCGAATTGCTCGGGCAGCTCTACAGCGAGCGCGCGCACTTCATCTTCGAGCTGATCCAGAACGCCGAGGACGCCGGCGCGACCGAGCTCACGTTTGAGCTTTTCGACGATCGGCTGGAGGTACGCCACGACGGCCGCCCTTTCACGGCCGCGGACGTGCGCGGCATCTGCGGAGTCGGGCAGGGCACGAAGGCCGATGATCTTACCCAGATCGGCCGGTTCGGCATCGGATTCAAGTCGGTATACGCGTACACCAATACACCCCGGATCTACAGCTCGGGAGAACATTTCCAGATTGAGAAGTACGTCCGTCCTTATTCTGTGGATGCGCTCGACGAGCCCGCAGCCCGGACTCTGTTCGTGTTTCCCTTCGACCGTGCGGAGGTTTCCGCGACGGTCGCCGTCCAGGAGATTTCCGCGGCCCTGAGCAACCTTGACGTCGAGACCCTGCTGTTCCTGCGCAGCATCGAACGCGTGCGCTGCCGAGGTCATAAGACGGCGGACGCGGTGCTTGAGCGCACGTCAACCGCCCGTGCCGATTCCAGTCGCCACGTCATGCTGGCCAGCCGACGTGATGAACGTCGCGGCAATGAGGAGTGGCTCGTCTGGCATCGGCCGCTTGACGCTCTTGGTGAGCCCGGGCACCGGGTGGAGATCGCCTTCATGGCTCACACCGAGATCGACGCGCGTTGGCTGGTCAGGCGCGAGAGTTCGCCGCTGGTCGTGTTCTTCCCTACGCAAAAGGAGACGTTCCTGGGCTTCTTGATCCAAGGTCCTTACCGGACGACGCCCGCTCGGGACAACGTCCCCGAGCACGACCCGTGGAACCAGGCCCTGGTGCGCGAGACCGCACGCCTGCTCGTCGACGTGCTGGCCGACCTCCGCGACGGAGGGCTGCTCACGGTCGACATCCTCCAGGCATTGCCGCTGGATGCCGCCCGATTCCCGCCCGAAACGATGTTCCGCGCCCTGTTCGACTCGGCTCGCACCGCTCTGGTTCAGGACACGTTCATTCCCGCCGCCGCGGGCGGCTACCGATGTGCCCGGGAGGTAAAACTGGCCCGGGAAGCGGGCCTTCGCGAGCTGCTGACGCCGGATCTGCTCGGCGAACTCTACGCAGACCCGGGCCCGGTCTCCTTCGTTCATGACTCGATCACGGAGAGCCGGACGCCCCTGCTCTGGCGGTACCTGCGGGAGGAGGCCGGGGTCGATGAAGTAACGCCAGAGGCCGTCGTGGCCACAGCCACGGGCGAATTCCTTGCGGCCCGGTCGGACCAGTGGACCGGGCTCTTTTACGGGTTCCTCAACCAGAACCAGGCGCTGTGGCGCGAGCCGAGTCATCCGGGTGATCAGCCGGGTCCGGCCCGTGCGAAGCCGATCATCCGGCTCGAAGATGGCACTCAGGTGGCGCCGTTCGACGCGCGGGGCAGGCCGGCCGCCTACCTTCCGGGCCCGGCGGGGACAGAGTTCGCGACGGTCCGGCGCGCCGTCGCCGCCTTCCCCGGCGCCCGGCAGTTCCTGGAGGCGCTCGGTTTCGCCGAGCCGGATATCGTGGCCGAGGTCCTCGATCACGTGCTTCCCCGCTACCACGACGGCGACATCGCGACGCTGGACATGGCCCAGCACGACGCTGACCTCGAGCTCGTCGCCCGCGCGCTGGATGAGGCGCCGCGCGCCGGGAGGGACCAGCTCCTTGAGCAGCTGCGTCAAACCGCCTTTCTGGTCGGTGAGAACGCCGGGACCGGCGAGAGCCGCCTGATGCGGCCGGGTGAGCTGTACCAGCGGGCCAGGGCCCTGGAAATCTACTTTGACGGAAACCCCGATGCCTGGCTCACTGCCGACGCCTACGGGCCCTGGCTGCCCCAGCTGCGCGCGATGGGCGTCCGGGAGACGGTGCGGCCGAACGCGCGCGACGCGGATGAGCTCGGTTACGTGGTGATCGCCGACGAATTCGCCCGGCACGAGCGCGGGGTCGCCGGATTCGACCCGTCCGCGGACCTCGACGGCGTCGAGTACGCGCTGAGGCACCCGAACTCTGCTCGCTCAGAATTCGTCTGGAACATTCTGCTGGTGCCCAACCGGCACCTGCTCGCGGGCGTTGTCGAGAAGTCTCCTCGCCAGGAGTTCGCTGACGCTCGCCGCGAGAACGCCCTGTCACCCATCGGCCAGGTGGCCACGGCGGCGGCCTGGCTCCCGGCCACGGACGGAACGTTCCGCCGGCCCGCAGACCTGGACATCGCAGATCTTCCGCAGTCCTACCAGAGAGATGACGTGCTGGCGGTGGCACTCAAAATGATCAGGCCGGTGATCGAGGAGGCGAGCCGCCAGCTTGGCTTCCCCCCCGATTTCCTGCGCAGGCTGAGCAAGTATCCAGATCTCGTGGCGACGATCGAGCAGGAACTCGCGGCGCGGGCAGCCGCCGCCAGACAGTGGCCGGAGTCGGAGTTGGGTTCCGGAGCCCAGGACCGGTAGGCTCGCGGTCTACGCGGCGAGGTCGTCGCGTCGTGGCACGGTGGAAAAAGGATTTGAACTGATGGCAACAGGAACAGTGAAGTGGTTCAACGCCGATAAGGGCTTTGGTTTCATCGCCCCCGATGACGGGACGGCGGACGTGTTCGTCCACTTCTCCGCGATCGCGACTTCCGGCTACAGGTCGCTGAATGAGAACCAAAAGGTGGAATTCGACACCACCCAGGGGCAAAAGGGACCGCAGGCGGAAAACGTCCGTCCGCTCTGACGCCCTCCGTCCTCCCGCGGCGCTCGGGCCAGCTGGCCGGCGAACAACGCGGGCTGGCCGATGCAGTGGCAACTGGCCTAGTCAGACCGTCACTGTCCGAGACGCCGCCCGCTGACCCGCAAGCGCAGTAGCGCAGCCATCCGGCCCAGGCGCGAACCGACACGGCGGGCTGGCTCGGACAGCGACGGCGGAAGGGCCTTCAGCATCGGGATAGGCCGACGGTGCTGCCGGGGCTCGGCTAGTGCTATGGCGCCAGCGGGCAGGTCCGGCTTGGGCCGCCTTGGCTCACGCACTCCGGCTGAGGGCGGCCAGTCGCCGCCGTCTTGGCCGCTCCGCCTGCCAAAGCGGCCGAAGCCGCGGCCGCCCGAGCGGCCGGGCCTCAGGCCACCGACCTGGTCGATGGCCCACCTGCTCGGTGCCGTCAGCGCGATCAAGACGGGGTTCGAGGTGACGACTCGGGCCGGGCCGCGGCGGCGCGGGCCGCTGAGTCGCCGTAGGTAATACCTTCTCAGCGGCTCGCCCACGAGCACGATGACCGGTGCCAGGGCGATCACCGCGAGCGTGACGGCGCAGAAGACCAGCATTCGCGCCCCGACGACGCGCCCGCGCCTGATCTGGCCCCGCCTCACCATCCCATTGTGCGCGCAAATGCGGCATTCGAGACCACCGCGCCGTCACGCTGTCAGCGAACCCCGCACTGGCGTTCCGAAGTCCGGTCAGTCCGGTCAGGTCAGGCGGAACAGGGCCTCGGCGTTGCCGGAGGCGATCTTGGTGCGGTCCGACATGTCGGGGATGGTGGCGAAGAACTGCCTGACCGCCGCTGCGCCGGGTTGGTGGAAGGGATAGTCGGTCGAGAACAGCACCCGGTCGGCGCTGGTGAAGTCGAGGCTGTGGCGCAGCAGGCGCTGTTGCAGCATCCCGCTGCTGGTGACGTGGATGTTGGTTTGGATGTAGTCCGACACCCGGCGTTCGAGGTGCTTGGCGATGCCGGAAAGGCTGTCGGCCCGGTCCATCCAGAACAGCAGCATCTCGCCCCAGTGACCGAGCACGATCTGCAGGTCGGGGTGGCGGTCGAAGGTGCCTCGCAGGATCAGTCGCAGCGCGGACAGGCCCGTGTCCGCGTGCCAGCCCCAGCCGAACGTCGCCAGGCCGAGATCGAGCAGCGGATCCAGACCCCGGTAGGCGGCATCGCGCAGCTCGTTCGACGGGATCTGCGGGTGGATGAAGATGGGCAGCCGCAGCCGCGCCGCGGTGGCGAACAGGTCGTCGTAGGCGGGGTCGTCCAGGGTGCGGGTTCCGGTCCGCCCGTGAACCATGGCGCCGACGTGACCCAAACGGGTGGCAGATCGTTCGAGTTCCGCGGCGGCGGCCTGCGGGTCGCTGGTCGGCAGGGTCGCGAACGCGCGCAAGCGGGCGGGGTGCGCGCGGACAGCGCCGGTGGCCTCGTCGTTGGCGTCGCGGGCCAGCGCGACGGCGTCGGGGGCCGGGAGGGCCTGGGTGGCGGGGGTGACCACCGACAAGATCGAGACGTCGATCCCCGCGGCGTCCATCGCCTCGATGCGGCCCGGCCCGACGTCCTCGAGCCGGGCCTGGTTGTCGCCCATGGTGTTGAAGGCGACGCTTTCGTCACGCGTCCCGGCCGGAAGGCGGTCGAGCGCGTCACGGATGCTGACGCTGTTCCAGTGCTCTTCGATCGCGATGATCTTCACGTTGATGTCCTCCGGAGTTGTCGCGGCGGACCGCAGGCGCTATGGCGCCACCAGCGGAGCCGGAAGACACGGTCCCGGCTCACTCATCAGTTGTTGAGGCAACCATATACGATTCACTCAACAACGGTAGAGTGACTGTGTGAGCGAGCCGAAGAGCAGGGCCGCCAGGCGGGCGGCGACCGCGCAGCGCATCCTTGACGCGGCGCGCGCGGAGTTCGGGGAGCACGGCCTTGACGGCGCCACCATCCGGGCCATCGCCCGGCGCGCGAACGTCGATCCGTCCTTGGTCATGCAGCACTACGGATCGAAGGCAGCCCTGTTCGCGGTCGCCATCCAGCTGGATGAACCAGGCCCGGGCGAGATCGAGGCACACCTGCACGACGTGCTGGACGTCCGGCTCGCAGCCCTGCCCCCGGAGACCAAGGCCCTCGTCCGGTCCATGCTCACCGCACCGGAGGCAGCGGCCTCGATGAGCGCGTTCCTCAACGAGCGGGTCGCCAACCTCAGCCGCGCCATGGGCGGTGGCGATTCCGACCTGCGGGCGGCGCTGATCGTCAGCAGCATCCTCGGCCTCACCATCGCCCGGCACTTCCTGGAGCTCGACGCGCTCACCAGCGCCTCAGACGCCGACATCGCTCGCGTCGCCCGGCCATGGGTCACAACCGGAGTGGACCCGGCCGAACAGCACTCCCAGGCATCCGCCAGGACGGCCGAAGCCTGAGGCGACGGCCCGCTACCGGTTGACGCGGAGGCTGTGCCGCTCCCGATAACTCACGCGGGCGGCTCCGGCCCGTCCAGGAAGCGGGCCACGTCGGCGGCGAACTCGGCGTGATGCTGGAACAGGAAGCCGTGGGCGGCGTCCGGGTAGATCTTCACCGCGGCGTGCGGGAGCAGGCCGGCGATGAGGTGGGAGTACCGCGGCGGGATCATCGGGTCGCTGTCGCCGTTGGCCACGAAGACCGGGTGCCCGATGGCGGCCAGGCGCTGGAGCGCGCCATGGTCGGGGATGCCCCAGGTGCAGACCGCGTCGTACTGCGACTCGCGGACGGCCCACGTGGTCGCGGTGTCCCGGTCATCGGTCCGGGAGTACATGCGTCCCAGCGCCGCCTGACCCGCCTTCTGGCTGGCCTTCGAGGAGGTGAAGAACACGCTCAGGTACTCCTCGGGGCTGGTCTGCGGCGTACCGACGGCCCCGATGACCTCGGGGGCCCATCCGTGGATGCCGTCCGCCCCCTTCGGCGCCGCGGAGGCCAGGACCACGCGGCGGACCAGGTCCGGCCGGGTAAGCGCGATCTCCTGGGCCACGAAGCTGCCGATGGAGAACCCGAGGATGTCGGCCCTGGTGATCCCCAGGGCGGCGATGAACTCGATCGCGTCGCGGGCCATCTTGTCGATGACATGCGGCGTGGTGCCGGTGGAACCACCAACTCCGGCGTTGTCGAAGGCGACCACTCGCCGGCCGGCGGCCAGGCCGTCGACTAGAGCCGGGTCCCAGTTGTCCAGGTTGCCGCGGAAGTGCTGGAGCAGGACCAGCGGCACATCCCCCGCTCCGCCGTCTCGGTAGGCATAGCCCTCGCCGTTCGGCGCGCTGACCACCTGGTTCGGAAGGCTTGAGTAGGAAGTCACAATGTCAGCTCCCGCGACGATGATCTGAGGCCACCTCTCCTGAGCCATGCTCATCCGCCGCCAGGAAGCGGGCAATCCGCATGTTGACTGCACTCGGTGCCGGAATGGGGCGGCACGGGCAGCGGGCGCTGGACGAACCACCCGCTGCCGGCTGGGCCGGACGGCTCATTGGTGGCCTGGGCGAGTAAACCATTGTCGGGTGGCGTACCCTCCGAGACTTCAGCCGGATCGTCAGTGGCCGAGATGCTGAACTGCACGGCGTTGTCTGGTGCCGGATGCCCGCTGCTGTCTAAGAGATTTGCCCGTGTCGCTCGCGGCAGAACCTCGCGACCTACCGCGACGTACCGCGCTCCCGGATCTCGTCCCGCCAACGAATGATCAAAAGGCCTGACCGCCGTCCCCGGCGGGGACGGGCTGAGGCTGGTCAACGCGGCTGAGCGCCCCGCGCGGCTGCCGCCCGTTGCTCGCGCGTCTGGTCGTCCCCGCGCTCTCCGGGGCGGGGCGAAGCAGCCCGGGTGCGTGGCGCCAGATCAGGAAGGCGGCTGCGCCGAGCGGAATGGGTGGCAGGTACGTGACAGCCCGGTACAGCAGCACAGCGGCGGTTACCTGCGCGCTCGCCCGGGGGCCTGCTTCGGCGGCCAGGACGCTCACCAGGCCGAGCTCGCTGATCCCGAGGCCGCCGGGGGTAATGGGCAGCACGGTCAGCAGCCGGACGAACGCGTACGCGGCCAGGGAGGTCTGCCACGACACCTGGACCTGGGATAGCCCGGTGCCGCGCAGGCACGCCAGCAGCACCAGCCACAACATGACGTGGGCCGCCGCCGTGGTGACGGCGATCCGCCAGCCGCGGGCGGCCATGAGCCCGGCGGCGCGGCCGCGGAAGCCGGACAGCGATCCGGCGATGCCGACCGGAACCGGGCGCCGGGCCAGCCGGCAGACAATGGCGGCCGCCCGCTGCAGCATCCGGTCGGCCCGGAACGCGAAGCGCTCGCTGCGCATCAGCAGGGCGAGCCCACTGGCCGCAGCGGCGAGCAGAGCCAGGCCCACCGCCGCGGCGATGATCAGCACGGAATCGGGTCTAGTGACCGTCAGCAACGCGAGCAACGCAAGCACCGGCAGGCCCAGCCGGGCGAACACGTTCCAGATGCCCGACACCAGCGTGTACAGCACGTATTCTTCCGTGCTGACACCCCAGCTGGACAGCATCGTCCAGTTGACCCCCATGCCGAGGGCGCCTCCCGCGGGCAGCGCGTTGGCCACGGCATTGGAGGCTAGGTTGACCGTCGCGGCCTGGCGCAGCCGGAGCGACGGCAGTACCGCGCAGATCCCGAGCCAGTAAGAGGCCAGGCTGGCCGCGGCCGCGATGCCGATCAGCAGGACAGAGAGCCAGGTCATGGCCTGCAGGCTGCCCCACACACTCCGGTAGGAGGCGAAACGGGGAATCGCGAAACCGAAGGCGGCCGCGATCACGGCGGCCGAAACCGCGGTCCGCAGGATCTTCCGGCCGCGCCGGGGGAGCCTGGCGGTCACGGACGCTGGTGAAGCGCCGTGCGGCGCTGGTCGTTACGCAAAGAATTACCCCGGGTTCCGGCGGCGCTTCGGATGTGAGCGGGTGCGAGTGCGACTGCCGGGGTCCTGGGCAGCGCTATCACGCTACGCCCTCGGACGGTCGAAAATGCACCAAATCAGGAACCCTGAATCCGGGTTAAGCAGGTCAAACGACACTCCGTGATACTTCGCGTACGATACGTCGCAGAACGCATCGCATGGTTTCGGGTACTGATCGTGACCGCCTTTGTCGAGCATCGCGGTCGCCGGGCTCGGCTACATGGTCCTGGTCGCGCTGGGCAGCGGACCCGCGCGGATCGCCGCGGGCACCTTCGTCGCGATGCCGTAGCTGACCCTTATCTACCTTTTGCGCAGATTACTAAAGGCGTCACCGCAATACGGTCGCCCCTGAGCGGCTGATGCACCGAGCCTCGCTCAGGGCGCCGTTACCGGCTCGGAGCGTGGAGGGGGCGGCGGATCCGGGGGTTTGTCGTCGGGTCGAGTCCCTGCCTGCCTGCTCTGGGAGAAGCTGGTCACACAGCGGACATCAGGCCACCGGTGATCCTGGGCGCATCGGCCTCCCCGTTACCTGGGTGCGCTGAGCAGGCTCTCTATTCGGCCGGGTCGGCTGGTGACCTCGGCCAGGTCGGCCTTGGTGGCCCCTTGCTCGCCGACCTTCAAGGTCAGGACGAGCTGGCCACCAGGCTCAAGGCTCGCGCGTTCAACCTCCGCCATGTCGTCGCCATTCTGCAAAGCTCCAGCTAGTCCCGCAGTGCCCTGCCCAGAGGTTGCGTGTCCGAGCTAGCGGGTGCCCTCACGGCGCCATCGCCGGCCGACGTTACTGGTCCGCTCGCTCGCGTGGAAATGCCCTGCGGCACGGCCTGCTCTGGTCGGATGTCAGGCGGTGCGGGAGCGCTTCCCCGGCTTGGGCACCGTGCGCTCGCGGAGCTGCAGCTCGCGTTCGGCGCCGGGAATCCCGGCCCTGAGCTGCCGGCTTCGCTCGCGTTCGGCGTTGATCTCGGCGCCGAGCAGGATGGCGAGGTTGCTAATCCACAGCCAGACCAGGAACGCGACGACGGCGCCCAGCGCGCCGTAGACCTTGTTGTAGGAACCGAAGTTCGCGACGTAGTACGCGAAGGCAGCCGAAGCCAGCAGCCACACTCCCACGGCCACCAGGCTGCCGGGAATGATCGACTTGAGGCCACGGAGCCTGGCGTTCGGCGAAGCGTAGTAGAGCACGGCGATCATGAAAGTCACGACAATCAGCAAGACCGGCCACTTGGCGATGTCCCAGGCGGTCACCGCGGCGCCGCCGGCTCCGATGGCCGACCCGACCCGGCTCGCGATCGGCCCGGTCACCACGAGCGCGACGAGGACGAGAGCGAGAAGCACAACGAGGACGAGGGTCACGAGCATCTGCAGCGGACGCAGCTTGATGATCGACCGGCCCTCCTCGACCTCGTAAATCTTGTTGGAAGCGCGCATGAAGGCGCCGACGTACCCCGAGGCCGTCCACAGCGCCGCGGCAACGCCGACGACCAGCAAGATGCCCGCGGTGCTCTGGCTATGAGCCAGGCTCGCAATCGGCTCCCGGAACGTGTCAGCAGCCGAGGCCGGGCCGATGGAGCTGACCAGCTTGGTCAGCTGCCGGATGATCGTCACCGGGTCAGCGACCAGCCCCACGATCGCGACCAGCGCCACGAGCGCGGGAAAGATCGAGAGCACGGCGTAGTAGGTCAAGGACGCGGCCCGGTCCGTGAGGTTGTCCTCACGGAACTCGGTCAGCGTCCGCTTGACCGTCTGCGCCGCCGAACCCCTGCGGGCATGCGGCGGGCCCTCCGGCCCGCGCCCGGAGTGCTTGTCCACGGTGCGTGCGGCATCAGAATTCGTCATCTCGGTTCATCCCCCCACATCTGCCGCCGCCCGAACCCGTGCAGGCGGCGAGCGCACTGCCGGCGCTCGTCATGTCTCCCGCGGAACCGGTGAAGCGACGCAAACCACAAGCCTCGCCGCAAGAGCCGCCCGCGTGCCGCGTCACGTTGTTCAGACAGCAGCGACAGCAGAACATCCCACTTCAGCTTTCCGGGCAGCGGCCAGTCAAACAGGTGCCGGGCCGATCATCAGTTGCGCGCGGGAGGCGACCGCGAGGAGATGGCTTCCCGCGCTGCCCGCTGGACACTCGAGGGCGGCCGCCTTGACGCTGCCAGGGCGGACCAGCGCAGTTCCTGCAGCACGGAACTCAACAGCGACGCGAAGCGAACCATGGTGGTGCCCCGGAACGGGTGCACGTCGACGTCCCCGACCTCGCCGTAGGTCCGCTCGAAAGGGGGCCAGCGCCAGGCACCAGTAGGGATAGCCACCCTGGATGACCGCGCCCGCCGCATCGTATTTCGCGCGACCCTCTCTGCGACGGGGCACTGCACTTATTTCGCGCATACCGGGCCGCTACCCTCAATCGCGCACATTACGTCTCGCCGGGTCTTATCAGCCGGGAGGTCCACCGCACGAATGTCATACTCATCCCCGCAGCGCGCGAGGACCGCCTTGCTGGCGCAGTGATTAGCGGGCCGCGCTGCGGGTAGCGCCGCAAAGACAACGGGACATGCCTGGCTTGGCGCCAACCTGGCTGCTGGCAGCGCCACTGATGCGCAGCTCACTGTGGTATGAAGTCCCGCCCAGAGCCGGGCGGCCAAGGCCAGGCCTCCAGACCAGAAGAAGGAGGGACGCCGAGCATGTGGGTATTCCTATCTGCCCGGCTGCGGACCTGGCTGCTGCTGGCCATCGCGCTGCCGCTGGCCCGGCTACTTGTGCATCGCCTCGCCGTCGCCGCTGAACACCATGACCCATCCACCCGCGCCGCGAGACTGCTCCGCCAGGCCGACTCGGCAGTGACCGCGGTGTCCGGGCGCTTCTCGCGCAGAGCCAGACACTGAGACCGGCGAGGGATGCACCGCCAGATGGCCGAATCGTCCCCCACCAATGTCGCTAGTCCCAGCCATCACCGCCGGCGTTGCCTTGTCACCATTATCACGGCCGCCGAGCGAGCCAGCCGCGCGGCGCACAACCCGTGCGAGCCGGACACTGGCCAGCGCGGCAAATCCGGGCCATGTGTCAGGGCACGGCACCGGACTTAGGCCTCAGGCCGATGGCTGTCGCGCCGCGTGGCGAGCTGTCAGCGCCGCCGTAGCGTCAGGACGACGAGCACAATGATCACGATCACGACAATGGTTCCGATTCCGATGAACATGGGGTTCCTTTGGGATACGCGGCGTCCAGGGGGACAGAGCTAGGTAAACCTGCTGGGCAGGCACGGGGCGGGACTGGGGCGACCCGGCCTGCCGGACCGCGCTGAAAGCGCGGCCCCGCAGGCCCCGCTCGCTACTTCTTAAAGGCGTCCTTGACTTTCTCGCCAGCCTGCTTGAGGTCGCCCTTGGCCTGGTCGCCGTGACCCTCGGCCTCGAGGGACTCATTGCCGGTGGCTCTGCCGACGCCTTCCTTGACCTTGCCCTTGGCCGTCTCAGCAGTGTTCTTGGCCTTGTCCTCTGCACTCATCGCGCTGCCTCCTTTCGCTGGCCGAACCGGAAGCCTCCGTTGAGGCGACACGGGTAACACGTTCCGGGGATGCTTATGACTGGCTTCCGCTCGCGGGCTGTGCCGCCCGGGCGAGCAAGCCGACCGGGACCAAGACGACGAGCCCGGCGGAGATGACCACAAGATTCCTCTCGTCGGAACTACCCGTAGGCCCACAGTTAAACGTCCTGGTAAGAGTCATGTCGCGGCGTGCGAGCCCTGGCCAGGACGAGCAGGTGTTTGCAGATGCCGGACTCGCCCGTGCCCGGACCCGCCGCCGGTGATGCCGCCGCGAACCGCGGCGGCATTGATCCTCTACCGGCACGCCTCGGACAATTGATCCTCCACGGCGACATGCCAGTGCGATCACGAGGGGCCGGGAGCGGTGCAGACCGAGCCGACCGCAATCGCCGCGCACCGCGTCGCGGAACAAGACGACGATTTCGGACCGGTCACGAGGACATCTTCTGCCGATCTTGCCTACCAACTCCAACTGCCGCGCTGTGGGACGTGCGCTGTGGGACCTGAACCTGCTGCCAGGGTGCTGCCATCCAGCAGGAAGGCCCGACCGCCGTCTCCGGCAATCAGGCCTCTGACCTGCAAACTTGGTAGCGGGGGCAGGATTTGATTCCCTATGGATGCTCGTGTGTCAAGTGGTACGGGTTCTTAC
>Ga0335073_10002489_pt1 | contig 25208 bp, 25 predicted proteins | sample Lox_Sample_22_FD_207093 | JGI IMG/M metagenome (GOLD analysis project Ga0335073, IMG submission 207093) | Soil microbial communities from Loxahatchee National Wildlife Refuge, Florida, United States - Lox_Sample_2.2 | ecosystem: Environmental > Terrestrial > Soil > Wetlands | place: USA... | reverse complement strand
GTGAGTGGCTGCTCACGTTGGAACTTCGCTGATGGACTGCCGGAAACGTCAAACTGCTACTGCCACCCCGGCATAGCCGGGGGGTCTCCAGCTTACGCTAGCCTGTCCACAGGCGCAGGTTGACGCTCGGCGCGCCGCCCCGGAACCGTCGCCACGTCGCAATTCGGCTTTGCCGGGCCCGAACGGGCGATAGCAATGCCTGGCGATCAAGCGCCCGGCCGCAAGCCGCCCGGGTTTGGCCCCGCCGTCCTCGGTCGGGATTCGAACGGTTGAAAAATGAAGGGATACAATCGGCTGATCGTATGTCGATATTCATCAATTCTCTATTGCACTGAGGAAGGGGAATTTAACTCCTCTCTATACTTTTTGCCGGGAATGAGCTATGGCCTCGGCCATACGCAGAATGTCAGTTCCTCCAGAAGTGATACGTCAAACGGGGCGACCCAAGGAAGCGTAAGAGCGTTTCAGCGCATTGACTGACGGAGTTCGACCATGAGGCTTTCCGACCTGCGTACGACCGGCGTCCTGGCGGTCGTGCGCCGCGAGCTTCGCCCGCTGTTCTCGGAATTACGCCGCCTTTATCTCAACAAGCTGTGGGGAATGGACATCGGGCCCGACTGCCGGATCTCGTTTTCGGCCAAAATGGACAAAAGCTACCCGGTCGGCGTTCATGTCGGCGAGAGTACAGCGATAAACTTCGGCGCCTGCGTTCTCACCCACGACTATCCGCGGCGGCTTCACTTGCACACCTGGATCGGCAAGGAATGTCAGATCGGGGCGCACAGCATCATCATGCCGGGGGTAAGAGTCGGGGACAACTGCGTTGTCGCGGTGGCGAGCGTCGTCATGAAGGACGTGCCGTCCAATTGTCTAGTGTCGGGAAACCCCGCCCGGGTGGTCGAGAAAGGTATTCAAACCGGGCGATGGGGCATCATCAATCGAATGATCAGACCCGACTTCGGGACGGCTTCATCCGCACCGGACGAAAAGGCGGCTTCGTGAACCCGGCCGGCGGCTCGATTTGACTCGCGCGCGCATCCAATGACCGTTATCGATTTGAGCGGCCGCGTGGCGGTCGTGACCGGCGCGTCGCGGGGTATCGGGCGCGCCGCCGCGGAAGGATTGCTCAAGGCCGGATGCAGCGTGATCTTGAACGCGCGCCCTTCGAACGAGGCGTCCGCCAGTTTCGCCGAACTCGAGGCTGCCTATCCAGATCGGGTCGCTGCGGTCTACGGCTCGGTCGCGGACGGTGCCACAGCGACTGCGATCGCCCAGAGCGCCATGTCGCGGCATAAACGCCTCGATATTCTGGTCAACAACGCGGGCATCCTTCGCGACAAGCTGATCGGGATGATTTCGGACGTGGAAATCGACGAACTCTTCAGCGTGAACATCATCGGGTTGATCAAGATCACCCAATTGGCCGCGCGCATCATGGCGCGGCGCAAGAGCGGATCGATCGTCAACGTCTCGTCGATTGTCGGGAGACGGGGAAACAGCGGCCAGACCGTCTATTCGGCGACCAAATCCGCCGTCATCGGGGCGACTTTTTCCGCCGCGAAGGAACTCGCGCCGCTAAACATTCGCGTGAACGCGGTCGCCCCAGGCCTGATCGATACATCGATGGTGAAGTCCATCCCCGAGGACAAACGCAAGACGCTCGAGCAGCACATTGCGATGGGGCGGGTCGGCAGCCCTCAGGACGTCGCCAATGTGATCCTGTTTCTGGCTTCCGATCTCTCGTCCTACGTGACCGGACAAGTCATCGGGGTTGACGGCGGCCTCGTCATATGAGCCGCCTTGCTTGAGCGCCTTCCTTTCACGGTCCGCCGGACGGACTTGCGATGCTGCGGAATTCAATGCGCGAACTCGACAATTCATGCAGCGGACTTCTGCCGCTGATCGCGCGGCTTGAGCCCGCGCCGGCGGCTCGAGATGATCGCCGCGACGTCTGGCTGACCCGCGGCGAGGTTCGGACCGCGAGCCTCGCACTCGCCGAAGCCATCGCCTCCGAGAGAAAGCGGCTCGTCTTTCTTTTCTGCGGCAATTCCTGCGAAACGCTGATCGGCCTGCTCGCCGCCGCCGCGGCCGGCCACGCGATTGCGCTCATCGATCCCTCGCTCGCCAAAGGCAAGCTCAGCGCGCTGATCGAGGCCTATCAACCGGACCTCGTTGTGTCGACGCCGGACATCGGCGAAAAGCTCAGCGGTCAGGCGCTCGGTTGCGGCGGCTGGCGCTCCTGTGAGTCGCGCGCAGGCGTTGTAGAATGGGCCGCCAGGGACGCCGGATCGGCGTCGGCCGACATCAATCCCGCGCTGCAAGTGCTTCTTTCCACCTCAGGCACGACCGGCAGTCAGAAATATGTGCGGCTCGCGCGCGACGCGATTGTCGTCAACGCGAAGCAAATCGCCGAGGCGCTGACGATCGACGACTGCAGCATCGGCATCGGCCATCTGCCGCTGCACTATTCCTACGGACTCTCTGTCGTCACCTCGCATCTGGCGGCCGGGGGACGGGTTTGCCTCATCAATGATTCGATCACCTCGCCGAGCTTCTGGTCGAAGATCCAAAGCGCCAAGGGGTCGCATTTCCCCGGCGTCCCCTTTCACTATGCGGCGCTCGCGCGACTCGGCGCGGGCCTTATCCCGGAGTCGGTCAAGGTCTTCACTCAGGCCGGCGGCGCGCTCGATCCCGGCATTCAGGCCAGGATCCATGAGTGGGCGAGTGAGCGCGACGGCCGGTTCTTCGTCATGTACGGGCAGACCGAGGCGTCGCCGCGGATGACGACCTTGCAGCACTCCGATTTTTCGCGCAAAGTGGGGTCGGTCCGCGTGGCGCTTGCCGGCGGCCGGTTGTCGATCGTTGACGAGACGGGCGCGCCGCTGCCGGCGGACGCCGTCGGGACGGTGGTGTACGAAGGTCCCAACGTCATGCTCGGCTACGCCATGTCGAGAGCCGACCTCGACAAGGGCGACGAAATGCACGGACGCCTCGAAACCGGCGATCTTGGGCGCCTCGACCCGGACGGGTTTCTCTACCTGACCGGCCGCGCCAAGCGCTTCGCCAAGATCGCGGGGTACCGGCTCGGCCTCGACGAAATAGAGCAGGAGCTCGTCGCCGTCTGCTCCGTCGCCTGCCTCGACCTTGGCGAAAAGATCGCCGTCGTTCACGAGCAGGAGTCGGAAACCGCGCTCAAGGCGCGGGTCAGGGAGCTCGCCGCCAACTACAAGGTTCCCTCGTCAAGCTTCTCCTTGCTTAGGACCGCGCGAATCCCTCGCGGCGCGAGCGGCAAGATCAACTACGCCCAACTGAAGGAAAGCCTGCGTGTTTGAGCGTGTCCTCAATGAGCCGCCTTATTCGCTGCGTCAGGCGCAAAAGGAGGCGATCCTGCTCGAAGGGCTCAACGAGCTCACGCGCTTCCACTTCGAGAGGAGCCCGGAATACGCGCGGATCCTCGACGCCGCGTGGGGCGGACTCACGACCTGTCGCGACATCGCGGAGGTTCCCTATCTGCCGGTGAGCCTCTTCAAGGAACTGGAGCTGAAAAGCACGGCGGCGCCCTCCTTCGTGATGCGCTCGAGCGGCACGACCGGCCAGCGGACCAGCCGGATCGTCATCGACAACGAGACGGCGCGCCGCCAGTCGGAGGCGCTTGTCGCCTCGTTCCGTCCCATTCTTGGAACCCGTCGGGTGCCGTTCCTGGCGATCGACACCAAGGACGTGATCAAGCCGACAGACCTCACCGCCCGGGGCGGCGGCGTCCTTGGGATGATGAAGTTCGGCGCCAAGACGACCTTCGCCCTCGATTCTCAATTGGAGATGGACAAAGGAGCCGTCGAAGCGTTCGCGCGCGCCTACGGCGGGCAGCCCTTTCTCATTTTCGGCTTCACGTTTCTCGTCTGGGACAAGCTTTACCGGACGTTTGCCGACGGCGAACTCGACCTTTCGGCCGCGACCCTGATTCATTCCGGCGGGTGGAAGAAGCTCGAGGCGGAGAAGGTTTCGAACGCCGAGTTTCGCGCCGCCCTGAAACGGCGGTTCGGTCTTGAGAACATCTTCAACTTCTACGGCTTCGTCGAACAAATCGGCTCCGTCTTCATTGAGGGGCCGGACGGATTGCTGTATCCGCCGAATTTCAGCGATGTGATTGTCAGACGGCCGCACAGCTGGGAGCCGGCGGCGATCGGGGAGGAAGGCGTGATCCAAGTCGTCTCGCTGTTGCCCCGGTCCTATCCCGGCCACAGCGTCCTGACCGAGGATTTGGGCCTCGTGGCGACGATCGACGCCGGAACCGGCGGCCGCTACGGTAAAGCCATTCGCGTCTCCGGGCGCGCTCCGAAGGCGGAGCTCAGAGGCTGCAGCGACGTGATCGCCGCGTGAGGCGGCCAAGGCGGGAAGAATGCGGACTGAAGTCATCGCCTTTGGCGCCGGCGCGCGTGAAGCCGCCCTCGACGAAGGGGCGCTTCTGGCGAAGCTTGGCGAGGCGCGGCGCTGCCTTTCGCCGCCGTTCGCCGCGGAGCGCGTCGATCTGGTTGCGGGCGTCGCCGAGACCCTCCTAGATCCCAGGCGATCGGCCGCGTCCGGCCCCGTCGCCCATTTCGCCTTCTGGACACGCCGCGCGGCGCTCACCAAGCTTGCCGCCGGGTTCGCCGCGCGCGTGCCCCAGAACGCTGTGGCGCGGCCGCGCGGCCTCGTCTTCCACTTGCCGCCGCAGAATGTCGAGACCGTCTTCCTCTACTCTTGGGCGCTTTCCTATCTCGCCGGAAACGCCAATATCGTGCGACTGCCGCATGAGATCAGCGCCCGGATGCGGGCGATCGTCGATCTCTTTCTCGAACGCTTGCAAGCGGCGGGCGACGACAGCCAATTGTTCGTCCACTATCCGTCGCAGGGAGATCTCGGTGCGAAAATCTCCGCTCTCAGCGACGCGCGGGTCGTCTGGGGCGGCGACGCCAAGGTCGCGCTATTCGCGCCCCTGCCCTTGCGCAATGGGGGAAAGTCGATCTGGTTCGGCGACCGGTTTTCCTTCTCGACGGTCAACGGCGCGGCGCTCGCCGGATTGAACGACGCGGCGCTCAAGGCGCTCGCGAAAAAGCTGGACAACGACATTTTCGTCTTTGACCAGATGGCCTGCTCGTCCCCGCACGCGCTTTATGTCGTCGGCGACCCGGCGGCTCACTCGGCGTCGGTTAAGCGCCTGCTCGACGCGGCGTCGCTCGAGTGGACGATGGATGATCCCGCCGGCGGGGTCGGGCACGCGATCGGCAAGATGACCGCAGCCTTCACTGCCGCGGCGAACGGGCGCGCCTCGTCGGTCAACTGGCGAGACACGCAACTGACCAGCATCGTCGCCAGCGCGCCGCAGCGTCAGGACATGCGGGTCGGCGGAGGATTTCTGAGCGTCGTCTTCGTCCCTTCGCTGGCCGAGGTCGCAAGCTTCATCCGCGAGAGCGACCAGACGATCACCTATTTCGGCTGGGAGCGCGGCGAGATCGAAGCGGTCGCCGCGTCTCACATTGGGCCCGGCGTGTCGCGCTGGGCGCCGATGGGGACGGCGCTCGACTTCGATTTCCTCTGGGACGGCTACGACATCCCGTTCGAGCTGGCGCGGCTCGTGCGCATCTCGTGATCACGGCCGACTACTGGTGCAGGATCAGCATTCCGTCGCGCTGCTCGACGCTGAGGAGGCGCTTGAGAAAGCTTTCCCCGAGCAGATTCACTTCGCCGGCCGCCGGCGCCAGAACGAGCGCCTCGACGTCGCTCATATAAAGGCCGCCGAAGCTGACATGGCTCAAGCGGGTTGGCCACGCCCTTGACCTGCCGTTGGCGGTTACGATCGCGCGCGCCGGGCCCTGCCCAACCGCAAGCCCGAGTCGCGCGGCGGTCGCGGCGGAGACGAAGACGTCGCTTGCGCCGGTGTCGACGAGCATGCGGACGGGCGTCCCGTTGACCAGCGCGTCGGCCGGGTACTGGCCGCGCCCGTCGGCCTCAAGCAACGCCTCGCGATAGACGGAGGATTGGCGTTCTGGCGGCTCAAGCGACGGAACGTCGGAAGCGGCGGGAGCGGGCGCAAGGGTGACCGGCGCCGGCGCGGGCAGCCGCGCGAGCAGCGAGAAAGAACCCAGCAACGCGGCAACGACGCAGAGCGTCGCTGCCAGGATCGCGCGCCCTAACATTGCGCCTCCGCCCAGCGTCGCCCTGTCGCGGTGCCGGTCCCGGAAGCATCCGGCCGAGAGACGAAGATCGGGTGAATCGATTCGCGCAATCTGCGGGCGTCCGCCGAATGTTGATCAGGGCGGGGCGACAATGGTCGCCCGGCTGCGGCCAATGAAGCGGATATCCAAAACCTGCCCCGCGATTGCCGCGCCCAGGCGGGGCGAGAAATGCAAGGGCGCGCACTCCCGGATCGCCGCGAGCATGGAATGGGCGAGCGCCGCATCGTCGGCCCGGCCGCCGCTCGACCGCGCGTAGACGATCCGAGGCTCGCCGATGACGGCGCCGTCCCGGGTGAAGCTCAAGCGAACCGTCACCTGATCGTCTTCGTGCGGCGGACGCCAGCAGGCGGCAAGCCCCGTCGCGATGCCGTGGACGTGGGTGACGGCCGGCTGGGACTCGGCGGCCTCGGCTCGCGCCGCAAGCGCCAGCGCGGCGATCCCGATTGCGGCGAAGCGGAAAACCGTCCGACATCCCTCCATGGCTCTTCGGCGCCAGCCCTCAGAGATAGCGGTTGAGCAGGTTCTCGTAGAACTCCTGCCGTCCCGACCTCGGCTTCGGCTCGATCTTCTCCTTGGCGACGCGCGCCGCGATCTCTTCCAGCGTCGCGCCCTTCTTCAGCATCGCCTGCGCTTCGCGCTTGTCCCAGCCGGCGTAGCGCTCGGCGCGGGCGGCGTCGAACTTGCCGTCCTCGATCAGCCGCGCTGCCGCCGCGAGCGCCGCGGCGCAGGCGTCGATGCCGCCAATGTGGCCAAGCAGCAGATCGCCCGGATCGGTCGACTGCCGGCGCACCTTCGAATCGAAATTGAAGCCCCCCGGCGCGACGCCGCCCTGCTTGAGGATGAAATAGAGCGCGGGCACGAGTTCCGGCGCGTTGTTCGGAAACTGGTCGGTGTCCCAGCCGGACTGGTAGTCGTTGCGGTTGGCGTCGACCGAGCCCAGAATGCCGAGCGAGGCGGCGAGCGCCACCTCGTGCTCGAACGAATGGTGGGCGAGCACCGCATGGCCGACCTCGATATTGAGCTTGACCTCCCGCTCGAGGCCAAAGCGCTGAAGGAAGCCGAACACGGTCGCGACATCGAAGTCATACTGATGCTTGGTCGGCTCCTGCGGCTTGGGCTCGACCAGGATCACGCCCTTGAACCCGATCTTGTGCTTGTACTCGACGACCAGCGACAGGAAGCGTCCGAGCTGCTCCTGCTCGCGCCTCAAGTCGGTGTTGAGCAACGTCTCGTAACCCTCGCGGCCACCCCATAAAACGTAATTGGCGCCGCCGAGCTTGTGGGTGGCGTCGATGGCGTTCTTCACCTGCGCGGCGGCGTAGGCGAACACGTCCGGATCGGGGTTGGTTGCGGCGCCGGCCATGTAGCGCGGATGGCTGAACAGATTGGCGGTGCCCCACAGGAGCTTGACCCCGGTCGCCTGCATCTTCTTGGCGAAAATATCGGTCATCTCGGCGAGGTTCTTGCCGAACTCGGCGAGGCCGCCGCCCTCGGGAACGACGTCGCGGTCGTGGAAGGTGAAGAACGGAAAGCCGAGGGTCGAGAACATCTCGAACGCCGCGTCCGCCTTGGCCCGCGCGCCCTTCATCGTCTCGCCGTCCCACGGCCGCTCGAAGGTCGGCGCGCCGAACATGTCGGTCCCGAGCCAGGCGAAATTGTGCCAGTAGCAGACAGAGGGACGCAGCCAGTCGGCCATCGTCTTGCCCATGACGGCGCGCTTCGGGTCGTAATGGCGGAAGGCGTAAGGGTTGTCGCTCTTCGGCCCCTCGTATCTCACCGGCTTTATGTCGCCGAAGAATGGCTTGCTCATCTTGTTCCTCCCAAACCGTAACTCCCAAGCGGTCGACGACCGCGGGCCGGAACCACCGACCTCATGCCGAGGAGCGACGCAAGGCGTCGCATCTCGAAGCATGATCCAGGGCGCCGCGCCGGCTCGGCCGCGGACTGGAAGCGTCCTTCGAGGCCGCTTCGCGGCACCTCAGGACGAGGGGGCGGGCTCGGAGTTACCCCACGGCTCGCGGGCTGTTCGTAGCGTTCGCGTTGGTCGTTGTCACCCTGCGGCGCGGGCTCGGATGGGCCTGAGGCATGTTCGCTTTTGGCCGGGCTCAAACCTTTTCAAGGACTTGCGTGTTCGATTCTGACAGTTTCGCAAGATTTTCTTTCGGCGCGGCGAGCGCGAGCGGCGCCGCGGGGGCAGGCAAGGCCGCAAGGCGCGGCTCGCGGCGATAGCGGCCGTCGAGGCCATGATAGCGGTCGAGCGCGCCGATGAGCTTGATGAGCGGCGCGACCGCCTTCATGTCGCCGCGCCCGACCCGCTCGTCGGCCGTGCGCATCGCCCGCGTCAGCGGGTCGACCTGTACGTGGATATAGCGCTCCGGCGCGTCGAGGCGGCGCTCGTCGATGACGCGGGCGACATCGCGCCTCACCGTCCGCTCGCTGACCATGAGCCGCTTGGCGATCTCGGCATAGGAAAGGCCGGCGCTCACCAGCTCGAAACAGGTATGGCGCCATTCGGCTCGCCTTATCCGCCGCGCCAGGCGTCTGGCACGCACGGTGTCGCGAGCTTCGGCGGGCGCGGCGTTCTGGGCGTCGGCGGGCGGAGGGAGTCGGTCATGAGGGCCCTTTGTGAGTTCCATTAATCTGAATCTCAGAATATCACCGTTCTGGAAACCTGTAAAGAAAACGTTTCCGGATTTTCGTCAGGGGACCGGGTTAATCGTTGACGCTTGCATGTTTCCCTATTAATTTCGCCAGTAGCTTTTTTAGGGAAATATGCAAGCGTCACCGTTATCCAAGTGTCACCGTTATCTCCTTATCCCCTCCCCAGCATCGCGGGGGAGGACAGCAGCCCTATCGGAGGATGAACCCTTGGACGCAGGGCCTCTCATCCAGCCTGGAAATCCCGCACGAACCGGGTCAGCGCGTTCAGGCCCAGCGCGCAATCCTCGAGCGTGATCGATTCGAGCGGATTGTGGCTGACGCCGCCCTTGCAGCGCACGAACAGCATGCCGGCGGGACAGAGCGCGCCCATCGCCATCGTGTCGTGCCCCGCCCCGGACGGCAGAAGGCGCGGGCGAACGCCGACCGCTTCGACCGCCTTCCTCAAGTCGGCGATGACGCCCGGGTCGCAGACGAACGCGTTGGCGTCGTGCGTCCTGCCGACCGTGACCTTGACTCCGCGCGCCGCGGCGATGGCTTCGATGCGCCCCTCGAGGTCGTCGCGGGCGGCGGCCCGGCGCTTATCGTCGGGCGCGCGGAGGTCGATCGAAAACTGGATGTGGCCGGGAATGACATTGGTCGCGTCAGGCCAGACGTCGAAGCGCCCGACCGTGGCGACAAGATCGGCCTCGCTCTTCGCACGCGCCTCGATCGCAAGCGCCATTTCCGCCGCCGCGGTCAGCGCGTCGCGGCGCAGCCGCATCGGCGTCGCGCCGGCGTGGCCGGCGACTCCGTCGACCCCGACCTCGAGCCTCGTCGCCCCGTTGATCGCGGTCACGATCCCGAGCGGCAGCCCTTCGGCCTCGAGGATCGGCCCCTGCTCGATATGCGCCTCGACGAACGCGGCGACATTCGTTCGCCTGATCGACCCCGCCCGCTCGGGATCGCCGCCGAAGGCATGAAGCGCCTCGCGCATCGAGATCCCTTGAGCATCCCGCTGGTCGAGCGCATCCTCCGGATAAGTCCCGGCCAGCGCGCGCGAGCCGGTAAGCGTCGTCCTGAAGCGAACGCCCTCCTCGTCGCCGAAGGCGACGATTTCGATCGCGTGATCGAGCCGCTCGCCGCGCCCGGCCAAGGCCTCGACGACTGCGAGCGCGGCCAGCGCGCCATAGTTTCCGTCGTAGCGCCCGGCGTCGCGCACCGTGTCGATATGCGAGCCCAGCATCAGGGCGGGCGCGCCCGCGCGCTTGCCCTCGTAGCGCGCGACGACATTGCCGGCGGCGTCGATCTTGGCCTCGAGCCCCGCCTCGCCGCACCAGCCGATGAACGCCGCCGCGGCGCGGCGATGCGCGTCCGACAGGAAGAGCCGGGTCAGGCGGCGCGGCTCGTCGCTGAACGCCGCGAACGCGTCGAGCCTCGCCATCAGCCGCCGGCCGGCGGCGAGATCGGCCTCCAGCGCCTCGGCGTCCATCAGTTTTGCGCCGTCTCGAGCTTGAGCCAGCGCGCGAGCACCGCCCGCTCGTCGTCGGTCATGCCGCTGAAGTTGTTGGGCGGCATGGCGTGGGTGAGCACCGCCTGTTGCCGGATCGCCGCGGCGAAGCGGGCGATATGCTCGGGCGTGTCGAGGATCACGCCCTTCGGCGCTTCGCCGATCCATTCCATCGGCTCAGGCGAATGGCACATCATGCAGCGCAGTTGCACGATGTCGACGACCTCCTGCGGCGCCTTGGGCTCGGCGGCCTTGGCGGCCGGCGCAGAGAGGTCGGCGAGCCCCATGAGCGAGCGCATGCCGGGCGACGCGGTCGCGGCGAAGCCGAAGGCGCAAAGGATCGCGACCGCCGCCGCCGCCCACGCCCACCACGGCGCATGGTCGTGATCGAGATGCCAGACATTGTAGAAATAGCGCACTAGCGCGCCCGCCACGATGATGCAGGTGACGATCGCCGGAATGACCCGCGGATTGGAGAAGGTCGACGGATAGTGGTTGGACAGCATGAGGAACAGCACCGGCAGGGTGATGTAGTTGTTGTGGGTCGAACGGACCTTCGAGCTCTTGACCCATTTCGGGTCGGGCTTCTCGCCCGCCATCAGCGCGGCGACGGACTTCCTCTGGTTCGGCATGATGACGAAGAACACGTTGGCGGTCATGATCGTCGCCATCAGCGCGCCGGTGTGGATGAGCGCGCCGCGGCCGGAGAAGAACTGGGTGAACACCCAGCTCGTCGCCACGACATAGCCGAAGCCGACGACCGCGAGTAGCGGCTCGTTGTTCATGAGCGGCGAGCGGCAAAGGAAGTCGTAGACGAGCCAGCCGAGCGCGAGCGCGACGATGCCGATCAGCGCCGCCTGCCAGGGGTCAAGCGCCATCACCGCGGGATCGATCAGGTAGAGCTGCGACTGGCCGTAATAGACCCAGCACAGCAGCGTGAAGCCGCTGATCCAGGTCCAGTAGGACTGCCACTTGTGCCAGATGAGGTGCTCAGGCAGCGTCGCCGGCGCGAGCAGGTATTTGTTCATCTGGTAAAAGCCGCCGCCGTGCACCTGCCAGGAGGTTCCGGCGAGCGCCGGGTCCTCGACGGCCTGCTTGCGCAGGCTCGCGTCGAGATGCATGAAAAAGAACGATCCGCCGATCCAGGCGATCGCCGCCGTCACGTGAAGCCAGCGGATGAGCGCCGAGCCCCATTCCCAGCCGAAGGTCTCCAGAGCCCCCATTATGCGTGTCCGCTGGTTGAATGATTGATATTGCTTTGCTTACTGAAGAACAATGAAGCTTCGTCCGCATCTTGGCTCATATGCGCCCGCTGAGCGACGCCTGCGGTCCGAGGTAAGCACATGCCGACGGTCCGTCCAAGCCGGACGCGCGTCCGCCGTCGCCTCGCGCCCCCATCGGATTTGTGACGCCAATCCTCTACGGATTGTCACTTCGGTTGCATCTCGGATGATGCTGCCTCAATAACAGACCCTTTTCTATCCTAGTCCCATGCTTGGCGTAGATAGTGCCCTGGCCGTGGCGACTCGTGCACGCAGCTAGGCAATCGCATTGGGTGCGCTGAGTTGCCGCTCTGGGGTTCAATATGCCCTGAAGGATATTCGTGACGTCGTCCTCCCACTCATGCAATCTCTCGGCTAGTCGACGTTCACTCCCGGTTAACACAGCGACCTCGTCGCTAACCTCGAACGCAATTATCCAACCTCTGCTGTCGTCCGGCAGCTGGTAGGCGATTGTCATTTGGCCATTGACGACTTGCCACGTGCCTACAACTTCAAAATCTTGAGCTTGGACATCAGCCACAGTCATAACAGCGTTGGGATCGAAATTTGGGTTCACGGGTGGCACACCGTGAATCATGGCTCGTGTTCCCTTCATCCAACGGAAATAACGTCGTCGCTTTTGCCAAGCCCGAGCGGGCCGGCGGATCACGATAAGGGCGGCGGCGCGGTTTGGGTAGGGAGTCGAGACGGCGGGCGGCATTTTGAGCTACGGAGGCCGGGCCGGCGTCGCGAGACCTTGAAAAATGCATCGCTCGCCAATCGGGGCTCGAACTGATAACCCGCCCTTAACCCTTATCAGAGTCCTAATCCGCGGGCCGGAAATTCGGCCGTTTCCGGCGTCAGGCAAAAGCCCAAGTTTTGGCCTTATTTGCGGCGCAGACCCCGGCCCGATCCCTTCACCCCACCGTGACTTGCGCCCGTCCACCCAACAAAAGGTTGTCCCGTCCGATGAATCCAGCCGACGTAGCCGCCGCGGCCGCGACTCCGGAAACCAGCATCTTCGAGATGTTCTGGTCGGCCCACATCGTCGTCAAGGCGGTGATGCTGGGTCTGTTCCTCGCCTCGCTCTGGTGCTGGACGATCATTTTCGACAAGACCCGGCTGTTTCATAAATTCAAGAACGAGATGGAGAATTTCGAGACGATATTCTGGTCGGGCCAGTCGCTCGAAGAGCTCTACACCTCGCTCTCAAGCCAGCCCAACAACACCGGCGCCGCGGCGCTGTTCGTCGCCGCGATGCGGGAATGGAAGCGCTCGTTCCAGCAGGCGGCCGGCTCGTTCCGCGGACTTCACGCGCGCATCGACAAGGTGCTCGACGTCTCGATTGCGCGTGAGGTCGAGCGGCTCGAATCGAATCTCCTCGTGCTGGCGACGATCGCCTCGGCCGGGCCGTTCATCGGCCTCTTCGGCACGGTGTTCGGCATCATGAACTCGTTTCAGTCGATCGCGGCGTCGAAGAACACCTCGCTCGCGGTCGTTGCGCCCGGGATCGCCGAAGCGCTGCTGGCGACCGCCATCGGCCTCTTCGCCGCCATTCCCGCCCTCATCGCCTACAACAAGCTCCAGGGCGACGTCGCCAAGGCCCAGGCACGGCTCGAGAGCTTCGCCGACGAATTCTCCTCGATCCTGTCCCGGCAGATCGACCACCATCTGTCGGTCGAGAAAGTCTCCTGAGGGCCGACGGGGAGCGAATCGATGGCCATCACTCCTGTCGCCGGCTTACGGAAAAGCGGTCGAGGGCGCCGGGGCGTCCCGCGCTATGGCGCGATGGCGGACATCAACATGACACCGTTCATCGACGTGATGCTGGTGCTCCTGATCATCTTCATGGTCGCCGCGCCGCTGCTCACGACAGGCGTCTCGGTCGACCTGCCGCGGGCGAGCGCGACCGCGCTCAATGTCGAGCGCAAGCCCATCGCCGTCTCGCTCAACGAGCAGGGTCAGCTCTACGTCATGGACGAGCCGATCGCCGACACCGATCTGGTCGCCAAGCTTCAGGCCGCCTCGCAGAGCGACGTCGATCAGCGCATCTACCTTCGCGCGTCGAAAGTGGTGCCCTACGGGCGCGTGGCCGAGATCATGGCGGCGGTCACGTCCGCCGGGTTCAAGAAGGTGGCCCTCGTCACCGAGCCGATCAAACAATAGCCCGGAGCGGCGTTGGTTGGACGAACGGCGGTCATATTCGAGCTTTGCGGGCTCCGCTGCGCTGCACGGCGCGCTGCTGGCGCTGCTCCTGCTCGGCTTCGCCAGGGCGCCGAAATTCGCGGACAGTCCGGAGTCGATCCCGATCGAGACGGTTTCGTTGAGCGAACTCAATCAGATCATGAACGGCGAGAAGGACGCCAAGCCTGCGCCGCAGCCCCCGCCCACGCCGCCGGCGCCGCCCGCGGACCTGCGCGCCTCGGCGGAGCCGCCACCCCCGCCGCAACCCGCGTCCCCGCCGCCCCCGGCGCCTCCGCCTCCGCCCAAGGCCGAAACCCCGCCGCAGCCGCCCCCGCCGCCGCCTCCCAAGGCCGACGCGTCGCCGCCGCCGCCGGAGACCGAGCCGACGCCGCCCGAGCGGCCCGAGACGCCGCCCCCGCCGAAGCCCGCCGTTCAGGAGGCGGCGGTCGAGCCGCCCGTGCGGCCGAAATTCATCGACGCCCAGCCCGAACGGCCGAAGGAGCCTACGCCGGAGAAGCCGAAGCCGGCCCACAATTTTGACCCGAACACGATCGCCAAGCTCATCGGACAGAGCAAGCCGTCGACGCCGGCCGCCGCCCCGACCCAAACGGCCGCGGCGACGCCCCAGGGCCTGCCGCGTCACGACGCGCCGCGCATGTCGATATCGATGGCCTCGGCGCTCGACGCGTGGCTGACGGAGAGCTACCTCAATTGCTGGACGCCTCCGCCGAGCATGCCGGAGGGCGACATCTATGTCGCCGAGATCAGGGTGATCTTCAACCCCGACGGCTCGCTGTCGGCGCGCCCGGTTCTGCTCAATCCGCCGACCGACCGGGCCTGGCGCGCACACGCCGAGAGCGCGATGCGCGCCGTCCATAAGTGCGACCCGTTAAAGGTTCCTGCGGAATACATGCCGTATTTCGAGCAATGGAAGGTCGAGACCATCCATTTCGATCCGCGGGAAACCCAGGGATGAAGGCCGCGCGTCCCGTTCGGCGAAACGCTGCGCCGCGCATGAGAACCGAAAGCGAGATTGAAGGTCCATGCTGATTTATTCGAGGTCCGCCGCAGGACTTGTGCTCGTCGCGGTCGCCGCGGGCGCTTTTGCCTACGATCGCGACTGGCTGCGCGGTCCGTCCCGGCCCGAGAACGCCGCGACCGAGGCGCCGAACCCCCCCGCGCCCGCCGCGGTTCTGGCGACGGCCGCGCCGACGCCGCCGACGCCGCCGGCGGCGGTCGAAGCGCCCGCCCGCATGACGGCGGCGCAGCAGGCCGGCTTCGAGGCCTGGCTCGTCAAAACCTATCTCGGATGCTGGAAGCCGGCGCCGCAGCCCGCTGACTCTGATCCTTATGTCGCCCAGGTGCGCCTGGCCTTCAATCCGGACGGCTCGCTCGCCAAGCCCGCGAAGCTGGTCAACCCGCCGTCAGACCCGGCTCTCAAGCCGCAGGCCAAAAGCGTCATGGCTGCGGTGCAAAACTGCAATCCGCTCGCTGTGCCCGCCCAATATCGGCCGTTTTATGAGCAATGGAAAACCAAAACTCTCCACTTCAATCCGCAAGTCGCCGGTCGATGACGCCGCGCGGCGAGCTGTCGCTCCCGTCCCACGAGATCCGCTGATGAATCGCCTCTGTTTCGTTTCCCGCCGCTCCGCCCTCTCGGCCTTCGCGTTCGGCCTCGTCGCGCTCGCCGGCGCGCCGGCCTACGCCGAGGGCGACATCTATGTCCACGCAGGGGCCAACTTCAAACCCGTGACCATCGCGGTGACGCCGTTCGCGGGCGAGGACGCGAACCAGAAGATCAGCGGCGTCGTCGCCACGGATTTTGCCCGGTCGATCTTCCTTCTGCCTCTCAATCCGGCGAACTTTCCCGAAGCGGTCGCCAATCCGGACGCCGCGCCCAACATCGACGCCTGGAAAACCGCCAACGCCCAATTCGTGCTGACCGGCCGGGTGCTGCGTCCGGACGCCGGGCGCGTAACCGCGCAATTCCGGCTTTGGGACACGGCGACCGGCGAGCAGATCGCCGGCCAGCAGTACTCGACCGACGCGGCGAATGCGCGCCGGGTCGCGCACATGATCGCCGACGCGGTGTTTTCGCGGGTGACCGGAGAGAAGGGATTTTTCGATTCCCGCGTCGTCTTCGTCGACGAGACCGGCCCGAAGGAAAGGCGGCGCAAGCGGCTCGCGATCATGGACATGGACGGCGCCAACGTGAAGTACCTCGGCGGCGGCGAGGAGCTCGTCGTCACGCCGCAATTTTCGCCGTCCGCCCAGCAGCTCGCCTACATGTCGTTCGGTGCCGGCGACCCCAAGGTGACGCTGCTCAACCTCGAGACCGGACAGCGCGAGTCGGTCGGCAATTTCCCCGGCATGACGTTCGCGCCCCGATTCTCCCCGGACGGGCAGCAGATCGTGATGTCGCTTTCGGACGGCGCAAGCACCAATCTCTACTCCATGGATTTGCGCTCGCGCGCCACGACGCGCCTGACCGAGAATTCGGCGATCGACACCTCGCCGACCTATTCGCCCGACGGCTCCCAGATCGCGTTCGAATCGGACCGTGGCGGATCGCAGCAGATTTACGTGATGAACGCGAGCGGCGGCCCCGCCAAGCGGATCTCGTTCGGCGAAGGCCGCTATTCGACGCCGGTGTGGTCGCCGCGCGGCGACCTCATCGCCTTCACCCGGATCAAGGGCGAATCCTTCGGCATCGGGGTGATGAAGCCCGACGGCTCCGGCGAGCGGATCCTGGTCGAAGGCTTCCATAACGAGGGGCCGACCTTCGCGCCCAACGGCCTCTATGTCATGTTCTTCCGCGATTCGGGCGGCTCGGGCGGCCCGAAGATCTACATGACCGACATTTACGGCCACGCCGAATTCCTCGTGCCGACGCCGAGCTACGCCAGCGATCCCTCATGGGGACCGCTCTTGAACTGAGGCGCAGGCGGCCCAGGCAAGCGAGCCTCCCGCGCCGGCCTAGATCCGTCCCTTCCGGCGCATGGCCTCGAGGCAATCGAGGAATATCCATAGCGGCCGCAGAATCGGCGATTCGACAAAGGCCTCGCTTCGCGGCGGTTCGACCGCGACTTCGTGCGCCGGATCGCGCTCGATCGCCCTTCGATAGAATCGCCAGGTCGCATGCCCGAGCACGGGCATGATGACAGCGAGGCCGGTGAAAACCGGCAGCGAGCCCGCGACGAGCGCCGCCGCGACGATGAAACCCCACAGCGCGACGGCGAGCGGATTGGCGCGCGTCACGCTGAGCGAAGCCTCGAGCGCAGGGACGAGGCCGACGTCACGGTCGAGCATCAGCGGAAAGGAAACCACGCTGATGCAAAGCGCGAGCGCGGCGAAGCAAAAGCCGACAAGCCCGCCGACGACGATGAGCAGCCAGCCGCGAGTCGTGGTCAAAACGTCGGTGAGGAAGGGAAGCGCCGCGGCCGGAGGCTTGGGTCCGTAGAGCCAGGAGTAGATGAGCTCGGCGGCGAAGATCCAGGCGGCGAAGATCGCGAGCAGGAGCAGGCCGAAGGCCAGGATCGAGGCCAGCGCCGGCGAGCGAAGGACAGCGAAAGCGTCACGCCCTCTCACCGCAAGCCCGCGGTCGCGACGGCGGCTCATTTCGTAGAGCCCGATGGCGACGAACGGGCCGATCAGCGCAAAACCCGCGGCGAGCGGAAAAACGAGCTGCAAAGCGCTGGCGAATGAAGACATTCCGACCAGCGCGATTCCAGCCACCGCGTAGAACAATCCGACGAAGACCGGATAGGTCGGGATGGCGAAGAAATCATCGAAGCCTTCGGCGATCGCGGAGAAGCAGTCGTGCGGGCCGATGGAGCGCACTTTCGGCGGCGCGGCCAGCGCCTCGGAGCCGAAATAGACATGGAAAGCGGAAGTCATCAGCATTCCTCCATGCGTCTCACGCCGGGCGGGATTCGGGCGTCAGCCAGAGGAGGACCTTAACGTCGCGAATTCTCGCGCGGGCTCTTTGAGTCGGAGGCTACTCCCGAGCGCTGGGTTTGTCACCAAGGATCGAGGATAAGGACCGCGAGAGCGCTGCGGCGTTTTGGTCGCGGGCCGCTCGAATGGATGCCTCTTGTAGTATGTCACGTGACATGTTACAAGCTCACAGGGGGCTTAGTATGATCAGAACGATCCGCCATAAGGGAATGAGGCGGTTGTTCGAGGACGATGAACGACGCGGCTTGCCGCAGGACATGGTCGAGAGGATCCGCGTGATTCTGGGAGCGATCGACGCCGCTGACCGAATCGAGGACCTCGATCGTCCGAGCTTCAGACTTCATCCTCTGAGGGGCGATCTCAAGGGCTTCTGGTCAGCGACGGTCCGCGCGAATCGGCGGATTGTCTTTCGATTCGAAAATGGAGAGGCCTATGACGTCGACTTTGTCGACTACCACTGAGGCCGAAGGAAGCGCGTCATGCCGATGAAAAATCCCCCCCACCCCGGCGCCGGGCTGAAGGACGATATTGACGCTCTCGGCCTTTCGGTCGCCAGCGCGGCTCAGGGGCTGGGCGTCACGCGGCAGCAGCTCCACCGGGTTATCCGCGGAGAGAGCGCGATCTCGCCCGACATGGCGATCCGGCTGGAGAGGGGGATCGGCGGGACCGCAGAAGGCTGGCTGAAGATGCAGGCAGCTCACGACTTGGCGCGGGCGCGCGGGCGCGAAATCAAGGTGACCAGATTCCGCCGCACGTCCTCTCCCGAGGCGGCATGATTCGCCCGCGATTTCAGGCGGGCGGCCGGAACAAGCGCTCTCCGATGAACTCACCCTCCCGCACGCCGGCGGGGCAAGCGAACAGGCCGCCGCCGGTGTGGGTCGTGAACTGGTTCAGCGCGTCCAGTTTCGACATATTGCCGTAGATCTTGATGAAGCCCAAGCGCGGGTCGCGCTGGTAGGCGATGAACAAGAGGCCGGCGTCATAAAGCATGCCCTGCCGCCACGGCGGCCAGCGCTCGGCGGTGAAGCTCACCCCGTCATTATAGGAATAGGACCGGCGCAGAACCTGGGCACCGTCGTTGACCGACGCTGCGCCGAGCCGGACATGGGCGTTGTCGGGGATCAGCGGGTTGCCGTCCTTGTCGACGCGGTCGAGGTCAAGAGGGTCGCCTTCGCTTAACTTGCCGATCGGCGCCCCGGAATATTTGTGCCGGCCGATCACCTGTTCCTGAAAGTCGACCTCGCTGCGATCCCAGTGATCGAGCGAAATCCTGATCCGCCGCGCCACGACATAGGCGCCCCCCCGCATCCAGTCCGGACCCTCCTCGCCGACCCAGACGACATCGTCGAAGCCTCGGGGCGCGTCAGGCGTCAGAGGAGCGCCGGCGAGCGGAGGGTTGACGGCGCCGTCCTTGAAGCCCATGAGGTTGCGCGGCGTTTCGCCGGCCGGCGTCGCCGGCAGGAAGCCAGCCTGCGCCCATCGGATCTGAGCCAGCCCATAGGAGAGTCGATCAAGCTCGCGCAGGGCGTGAAAGACGACCTGGGGATCGTCGGCGCAAGCCTGCACCGAGATGTCGCCGCCGGTGCGGGCAGTCTGCAACTGGTCGCCATTGAATTTGGGCAAGTCGACGAGCGCGGCGGGGCGCCTGGCGGCAAGGCCGTAGCGGTCGACGCCGTCCTTCGTGAACAGCCCGGGGCCGAAGCCGAAGGTGAGAGTGAGCCGCGACGGCTTGAGGCCCAGCGCCGACCCGCCGTCCGGCCCCTCGACGCTGAGATCGTCACCCAATGGGCGCGCCGTCTCTCCCGCCGTCATCCGCTCAGCGGCGTCGGTCCAAAGACGCAGCATCGTCGTCACCTCGTCGACGGTCTTGGCCACGAGATCGAAGGCGACGAAATAAGTGTTGGTCTGCGGCGGCGTCGCGATGCCGCCTTGATGGGGGCCAAGGAAGGGCTCGGCGACCGCAACGGCGGCGGAGGCCTCGGGGGTCCCGGCGCGGGCGAGTTTCGCCATGCTCGCGCCGGCCAGCAATCCGCCGGCGCCGGTCAGAAGGCCGCGTCGGGAGGGACCTCCGCCGGGCGCGAACGGACAACTCATTTTGCGATCGCCAACGTATTGTCCTCGTCCTTGACGAAATAGAATCCGTCGCCGGCCGGGGTCATGGCGATGCCGAACAGGTCGCCGCTGCCCGGCGGCTTCTGCGCCTTGTTCGGATCGATCCACCGCGCCTTGATCTGCTCGCCGCTCGCCGGATCAACCTCCACCACCTGCCCGTTCTTGGCGTTGACGACGAGAAGATGGCCGTTCGGCGCGGTCGCCAGCGCCAGCGGCGTTTGCAAGAAGCCGTCCTTGGTGACGGTCCTGCCGATGCCGGCGCTATGGTCGCGGGCGGCGGCGTCCCAGATCGCAGTAATCCGGTTGCCGGTCGCATCGGAAACGTAAAGCGTGTCGTTGGGACCGAGCGCAAGGCCGGTCGGGCCGATCAGGAACACGTCCTTGTTCGGCTGGGCGCCGAAGCCGCTGCCAACGACGGTCTGATCGACCACTTGAGGCGGCTTGCCCTCCGGGATCGAAAGCTTGATGCGCAACACCGTCGCTTCATTGACCACCCGCGGATCGCCTTCCGGCGAGCCGACGCCAAAGCCGGCCATACTGACGAATAGGGTTGCGCTGTCGCCGTTGTCGATTGTCGCCATGTTGCCCCAGGGCATGTCGATCTTGTCGCTGGCGATTATGCTTTCGACCTTGCCGTTCGAGTCGAGGACGATGAGGCAGCCCGCGCCCCTGGTCGCGGTCGTGCCGTCGGCGCTCGGCGCGCTGCCGACGATGACCCAGCCGGTTTTGAGCATGGTCATGGCCGTCGACAGGCCGACGCCGCCAGGGCATCCGGCGAGATCGCGCGGCAGCGCGGCGAAGGTCGTGAGTTTCTTGGTCGTTGGATTGTAGTCGACGATCGTCGTGCCGAGTCCCTGCAGATTGCCGCCGTCGTTGAAATTGGTGACCAGGACGTCGTCCTTCTGGACCGAACCCGCGGAGACCGGCGCGACGACGATGGCGTACGGATTCTGGTCGCCATTCTCGGGAACGGTCGAGCTCAGCACCGTCTGCCGGTGGATTCCATCGAGGAAACTCGCTGGCTGCGTGGCCGGCCGGGCGGCCTGCGGCGCGATGACGGCCAGTGCGGCGCAGGCGCCGAGCGCCAGGACGCGGCGGTCGCGCAAGATCGGGTGATGAGGTCCGGTCATATCAGTCTTTCCTTGACGGTTGGAACGAAGACGCGCTTCGGAAACGTTCGGGAACGTGTGGCCGGCTCCCGCGCGAGGTCCTCGTCACGCAGGAGCGGAGCCGCGCGCGGATAGGCCATCACCGGGCCTTCGACTCTGAGCCACACCCGGGCGCCCTCGTGCGGCGCCGTGTGGCCGGCCATGCGCGCCGTGACCGGCTCGCCGCCGGAATCGAGCGCAAGGACGACGCTGGCGTCGTGGCCGTAATAGGTGACGGCGAGAACTTGCGCCCGAGCTCCGCCGGGCGCGGGACTCAGGTCCAATCGAATCTGCTCCGGCCGCACCATCACTTCCGCCGGGCCGTCAGGCGCAGGGCGCGCGAGCGCGAGCCGCCCCAACGCGCAGTCGGTGAAGCCCGCCGCGACCACGCCGGGCATGATCGCAGCCTCGCCCACGAATTGCGCCAGAGCCGCGTCGGCAGGCTGGCGATAGAGCACTTCCGGCGGCGCCACCTGCGCCAGCACGCCGTCGCGCAGCACCGCGACCTCGCGGCCCATGGAGAGGGCTTCCGACTGGTCGTGCGTCACCAGGAGCGCGGTCGCTCCCTTCGCCTTGAGGATCGTCGCGACGGCCTGCCGCGTCTCGATCCTGAGCGAGGCGTCGAGGGCCGAGAACGGCTCATCAAGCAGCACCAGCTTCGGCCGCGGCGCAAGCGCGCGGGCGAGCGCGACGCGCTGCTGCTCGCCGCCCGAAAGTTCGTGCGGGCCCCGGCTGGCGTAGGACGCGGGCAGACCGACGCTCTCCAGAATCGCTTCGGCCTTGAACCGGTCGCGACGCTCCCGCCGCGGGAGTCCGAAGACGACGTTGGCAGCGACCGTCAGATGGGGAAAGAGCGAGCCCTCCTGGGTCACATAGCCGATCTCACGCCTCTCAGCGGCCAAGTGAACGCCTAGACCCGATACCTGCCGGCCGTCGATCTCGATCGTCCCCGAATCGGCGCGCTCGAACCCGCTCAGCAATCGCAAAAGCGTCGTCTTGCCGCTGCCCGAGGCGCCGAGAATGGCGAACAGCGCGCCCGACGGCACGGCAAGATCAACCCCGCGCAGGATTGGCGTTCCGCCGAACGACTTGGTCAGCGCGGAGAGGCGCACGTCAGCCATGGTCAGGCCCGAACCGGAAATATTGCGGCGCCGAAACGGTGCGCAAGCAGCCACGTCGAGAGGAGCGAGATCGCCAGCATCATCGCCGCGAACGGCGCAGCGGCGGCGAAGGCGAGCGACGTCGTGTTGGCCCAGACCTCGGTCGCGAGCGTCCGCGTGCCGATCGGCGCGAGCAAGAGCGTCGCCGTCAATTCGGTGGCGACGAAGACGAATACCATCGCGGCTCCCGCGCCAACGCCCGGTCCCGCCAACGGCGCGAGGACCCGGACCGTGACCGAGAACCATCCGAGCCCGAGCGAGCGGCCGGCCTCCTCGAGTCCGAGCTCGACCTGCGCCAGCGCCGAGCGGACCCCGACGAGCGCGAACGGCAGGAACAGAATGGCGTAAGCGATCACCAAGAGCGCTGCGCTCTGGTAGAGCGGCCGGATCGTCTGCACCGTGAGCGAAATGAAAGCGAGCGCCACGACGATCGCCGGCACCCCCTGGGCGAGATAGGCGATCCGCTCGAGCACGATCGACAGGCGGCTCGGATAGCGGGTCGCGAGATAGGCGAGCGGCGCCGCCAGCACGAGGGCTGCGGCTGCGCCGGCCAGTCCATAGCCGACGGAGGCGAGCGTCGCGTCGAAGAGGGCAGGCCAGGAGGGCGCAACCGGCGAAGCGGCTGCCTCGGCGTGCTGCGTCAGCCAATAGCCGATCATGCCGATTGGCACGCCGAGCGTCGCCGCCGTCAGCGCGATGAACGCCAGCGCCGCCAGCCATCGGATCCAGCCGAGACGCGCGGGCGCCGCGATCCGGCGGGCGCCGGCGCCGACGCGGGCATATCGCGCCCGGCCGCGCACGTTGAGTTCTCCGACCACGCAGACGAGACAGAGCGCGATGAGCACACAGGCGAGCAGCGAGGATTCTGGACCATCGAGCCCCGTCCGGTATTGGGCGTAAAGCTCGGTCGTGAAGGTGCGGAAGCGCAAGAGCGCGAAGGCGCCGAACTCGATCAGCACGTCGAGGGCGACCAGCAGAACGCCGCCATAGAGAGCCGGCCGCAGCTGTGGCGCGACGACGCGGAAGAAGCATCCCCATGACCCATGCCCCAGCGATCGCGCGGTCTCCTCGAGTCCTGGATCGAGGCCGCGCAGCGCGGCGGCGACCGGCAGATAGACCAGCGGATAATAGGCGCAGGTCACCACCAGAAGCGCGCCGGCGAAGTCCTGCAGGCCGTTGCTGAGCGAGACCCAGGCGTAGCTCGAGATGAATGGCGGAATCGCCAGCGGCGCGACGGCGAGCACGCCCCAGACCTTCCGGCCCGGAACGTCGGTCCGCTCGATGAGCCATGCCGACGCCGTTCCGATGACGGCGCAAGTCGCCGAGGCGGCGACGACCAGCCCAACTGTATTGACCAGCAGCCGGCCGACCAGCGGACGGATCAGCAGATCGGCCGCGCTTTGCACGCTCAATCCCGCCGCCTGAACGATCGTCGCCGCGATCGGCATGAGAACGAGCACCGCGGCGAATACGGCCGCGGCCATCAACGCAGGAGGCGCGCGCCGGGTCCGACTGGCCTCGGCATGTCCGCCGCGGCCAAAAGCGCCCTCGGCGCCAGTGAGGCTCGCGGCTTGCGACATCAGATCAGGCCCGCCTCGGTCAACAGCGCGGCGGCGTCGCGGTCGTCGCCGATCTGCTTGAGGGTGAGCGAGGGAGGCTGCAATTCCGCCGTCGGCTTGAGCAGCGGGTTCGCCGCGACGCCGGCGGCGAGCGGATATTCGAAGGTGATGTTCAGTTTCGAGACCAGCTCCTGCGCGGGCTTGCTGACCAGGAAGGCCAGGAACTTCTGCGCCGCGGCCTGATTGCGGGAACCCTTGAGCACCGCCGCCCCAGAGACGTTCATCAGTCCGCCGACGTCCCCGCCGGCGAAGTGGTGGATGGCGCTCTGCATCTTGTCGCCCTTTTCCATCCGCAGCCGCGCCCAATAGTAATTGTTGATGATCCCGGTCGCGACCGCGCCGCGGTCGACCGCGGCGACGACCCCTTCGTCATCGTCCAAGATCATGGCGTTGTCGCGCAGGCCCTTGAGCCATTCGAGCGCCGCGGGCCGCCCTTTCATCGCCGCCACTGCTCCGACCAGCGGCAGGAAATCGGCGTCGGTCGGCGCGATTGCGACCTTGCCCTTCCATTCGGTCTTGGCGAGATCCATGAGGGAGGCCGGCAAGTCGGCTTCCTTGACCATGCCGGGATTGTAGGCGAGCACGTTTTCGCGGCCGAAAACGCCGACCCAATCGCTGGCGGATCCGCTGTCCTGCGCCGGCACGCTCGCGAGCGTCTCGGGAGCGACTTTCGCCAAGAGCCCCTTCTCCGAGAGCAACTCGAGCTCGGGCGAATTCTCGGCGAAGAAGACATCCGCCGGGGACGACATTCCCTCCTTTACCAGCTGGCTGGCGAGTTCGGGAGTTTCCCCTGAGTGAACCTTGACGTCGATCCCCGTTTCCTTGGTGAACGCTTTGGTCAGCAAATCGACGGTCTGCTCGTGCTGCCCTGAATAGAGCGTGAGCGAGGCCGCGCCGGCGGCGACGGGGGCAATCGCGCCCGCGCCGATCGCGACGGCGGAAACGAGGAGAACCAGGAAAAAACGCGGCATCGGAGTTCCTGAATCCGGCCCGGGGATCGAGCCTCTTGATCACGCATTTTCCGTTAACAAGGGGGGCCTCGGCGGACAAGAATGGCGCGTGGAAATTAGAAACGATTCAATTTAGAAGCGTTTCAAAATCGCCGGCCCGAGAGGCGCTTGAAGCCGGCCGGCGCAGAGGGTTCCCCGACGGCGTAGCGCTCGCAAAGACGAGGACCGAGCCGAGCCCAGCGCGCCGCGCCGCAAGCGGCGGACTTTCCGCTTTGGCTAACCGTCACGCAAAAAATTTCTTTTCGGCGGAAAAAACCTCTTGCGCTCCAGAACGATTCGAACAAATAGTCATTTCGCCCAATACGCACGTGCCTGTGGTCGTGTGTCGGTCGGCGGGGATCTGGACAAGAGGCCAGTCAACCGCCCGTGGAAGACCGGCAGCCGGAGGCGAACC
>Ga0335073_10002488_pt1 | contig 25210 bp, 24 predicted proteins | sample Lox_Sample_22_FD_207093 | JGI IMG/M metagenome (GOLD analysis project Ga0335073, IMG submission 207093) | Soil microbial communities from Loxahatchee National Wildlife Refuge, Florida, United States - Lox_Sample_2.2 | ecosystem: Environmental > Terrestrial > Soil > Wetlands | place: USA... | reverse complement strand
CACATCCACGCCAGGCTGGCCCACGCCAGCCAGCGCGCTAGCCGGGCGGCGCGCTGCCATCCGGCATCGCGCGGTTCCGGCTCCGCGGCGCAGCCGCACGGTCCGCCCGGCGGGCAGCAGCTGCCCGCCAGGACGGGGAGGCCCGGCCCGGCGCCAGGGCGGGCCGCGGTCACCTCTTATCCCCGTCGCAGCAGCCCGTGCCCCAGACCGGGCACAGCGCGACCGCGTTGCCGGTAGCGGCCAGGACCGCCTCCGCCGCCGCCAGCACCTCGGCCAGCGCGGGCTGGGCCAGGCGGAACACCGACGCCCGCCCGGACGGCTCGGAGGTCACCAGGCCGCAGTCCCTCAGGCACGCCAGGTGCTTGGACACCGTCGACTGGGCCAGCCCCAGGCCCGCCACGAGGTCGGTTACTCGCGCCGGGCCGGCGGCCAGGCGGCGCACGATCATCAGCCGCGCGGGGTCGCCCAGCGACCGGAACAGCGCGGCAGCGGGAGCCAGTTCCACCCGCTCTATCTCGGCACCGGGAGCTATCATCGCCATGCTGCGATGATAGCGCCGCTTCCAGCTTTTCAGCCTGCCGTCTGGGTCGCGCCCTGCCAGCTGGCATCGCGGGCGAAGGTCCGGCGATGGCGCAGCGCGGTCGCGGCAGTGAGGCGGCCTCTGCCCGGGTTCAGTAGGACAACCCCGACAGCGCGACGAGCAGCTAAGACCTGAGGGCAGAGGCTGTCGGCTTTGAGGGTCAGAGGCTCGCTGCGAGTTCCCGGTGGGCTTCAGGCATGCCATCTGGCAGGTCGCCGGGGCTGAACAGGCGGGCTTCGAGGACTTCCTTCAGGTCGAGGGTCAGGCCGTCGAGGCCGCCGACGAGGACGGCCTCATAGTAGACCTCGATCCGGTAAAGGAAGCCGCTGCGGACTTTCAGCAGCCGGCCGGCCTTGACAGTGAGGCCGGTTTCCTCGCGGACCTCGCGGGCGATGGTGTCCTCATGGCGTTCGCCCTTGTTGGCGTAGCCGGTGGGGAAGCCCCACTGGCGGTCAGGCGGCCAGAGCCGGTGGCGCAGCAGGAGAACGTGCCCGTGTTCGTCGCGGACGACGCCGGTGATGCCGCAGATGAACTTGGCATGCACTAGCCACAGGAACCGCCACTGGAGTGGCTTCCCGAGCCGCCACAGCCAGGTCAGCAGGTCGTTCACGGGAGTGTGTCACCGCCCTTTCGCCGCGGCTCATGGTAGCGCCATGGTGACGGGCCGCAACGCGGTTTGCATGCCGCGCAAACCGCTTGCACGCCGTGACAGCAGGCACCGCCAGACGGTGCGGCGATGGTGCGATCGGGTTACCAAACCCTCTTGCTTTCTGAGGCCTCCATGACCTTCATGCCCCCCGGCGAGCACCTCGACGGGACCACCGCCGAGTGCGCTCACTTGCACTTGCTGCTGGCTTGCTTCCGCGCCAGCCCGCCGCCGATGCGGCTGCCCGAGATGACCGGGCGCCCGCTCCCCGAGGCACTCGGCACCGGGATCATCGACCCGGAGGTGTTCCGCACGGGGTATGCGATCATGGCTGCCCGCTATGAGCAGCTCGGCATCCGCGCGTTGCTGCCGCTGGAGCGCGTCTGGGCAGGCACCTGTTCGGCGGCCAGGCCGGGCACAGCATGCAGCCATGGCGGGTTCCACCACCCCGCCCAGGGCTACCGGCACATCCAGATGGACGCCGCCGTCACCGTATTCGGTGACCTCGCCTGTCCGATAGGCGCACCTACTCCGCCCCCGACACCCCCGGCGACGGCCCCACCCGCAACCTGGGCATCGTCATGGAGGGGGCCACTGACGCCGAGGCCACCGCCATCGCCCGGCAGGCCGCGCAGTCCTGCGGGATCAGCGGAACGGACCCCGAGGCGGGCCTGCCCGGCATGGTTTTCGCCGACGTCACGGGCACTGTCACCGGCGACGGCATCGAGGCCGCGCTCTTGTCAGACCACCCGTACGCCCGGTCCCTGGGCAGGTTCGGCCGCACGGTCACCCTCCGGTACCGCGCGCTCCTGAGTGAGCTCGGCGCCAGTCCCGCCGACGCCCACGGCCAGATCACCGCCGCCATGATCAGCGGCGACCTCGCCCCTCTGGAAGCCTGGCTGGACGCCCGGCACGGTCCCGGCAGTTTCGCCAGGATGTTCCGGGCACCGGCTTTCGGCGCGAGCCCGGACTGGTCAGGTGATGCCGCACCGGGCGGCCAGGCCGCGCAGTTCCGGCCCGGTCCGCCCGGTGACCAGCAGGCTTGACAGCAGGTCGCGGACCGCCGGGCGGGCGTGCGTCTCCTCCGGTGCTTCCCGTTCGGCGGCCAGCAGCGCGCTCACGCACTCCTCGCGCCGCCCCCAGTTCGCGTACGCGCGGGCCGTGTCCGTCCAGTACCGGGCACGCCGCTCGGTCGTCGGCAGGCTCGCCGGGACAATCCGCAGCGCCGCCGCGACCGCTGCGCCGGGATCGCCGGCGTAGTTCTCGGCCGACACCCGGTGCAGCTCCACCGTCGCGGGGCTGAACCCGCCGCCGTGATCACGCAAGAGCGCCCGGCTCCCGGACTGGGCCGCGATCGACGCGGCCCCGTCGGTCAGCTCCCGCATCCCGTCGCGGTCCCCCGCGCGGGCGGCGGTGTAGGCGGCGGACTGGATCAGCAGCCCCCGCTCCGCCGTCAGCTGCGCACCCGGGCCGGCCAGCAGCGGGCTCGCCGCGGCGGACAGCGCGATGGACGACGCCTGCTCGTGCCAGCCGGCCTTGCGCGCCAGCACCGCCAGGTTCCGCGCCGCCTCGCCGACGGCCAGGGGATCGCCGCCGCCGGGCACGAGTACACGGGCCCGGTCGGCCGCCATCCACCCGAGCTGCTGGTCATCGAGCTTGATCAGCATCCGCGTGGTCAGCATGTAAATCCCCGCCAGCAGCGCGTTCCGCTGCCCGGAGTCCCCGCCACCGACTGCTAGCACGTGGCCGGCAGAGATCAGCCGGGGCAAGGTCACCGACAGCCGCCGGTACCGGCTGTCACGGAAATCGGCCAGGGCACCGTCCAGGCCCCCGCGGACAGCGCCCGCCGATACCCGCGCCGGGATCGGCGCGAGACCAAGCATCGCGTCCCGGACCCGGCTGACCAGCAACTCCCCAACCTCAGCGCCGCTTCTTGACGTACCGCCGGGAACCGCAGCACCGGCCCGGCCCAGCACAACCACCATGACACGCAGAACAGAGGCGTGGCTTGGGGCTCGTCAGCTTCGGTCGTCTCCGGTCAAGTCCATCACCTGCCCTAGGCCGGAAGATCAGTCAGCCGCTCGCTGCCTGGTGGCCGACGCGGGGTTTCTGGTTTCTGCCGCCGCCTGGTCGTGCCCGATGCGCTGCCGGGAGCGGCCGTGCTGCCTCTCAGCACCAGGGTGCCAGGCGATACCGAGGCGAACGGCTCGTCAACCGAACCGCTGCCGGTCTGGGCCTCGAGGCGGTGCAGCAGCCAGACGCCGCAGGCGGTGGCCAGGGCGTGCACTGGCAGGGCTACCGTCGTGAGCCCCGGGCCCCACCAGGAGAAGCCCGGCTCGTCGCCGAATCCCACGACTGACAGCTGGCGGGGCACCTGGGTGCCGTCCTGGTGCAGGGCGTCGAGGACGCCCCGCGTGATCTGCAGGGAGCCGGCCACCACGGCGGTCGGCGGGTCAGGCGCCGCGCGCAGGGCGCGCACTGCGGCGGCGCCGTGGCTCGCCGAAGATGGAGGTCCGAGCTGCACGAGGCCAGGGTCACTGGAAAGGCCGGCGGCGGCGAGGGCTTCGGAGTATCCGGCCAGCCGCTTGGTCGCGGTGGGGATGTCCCGGGTACCGCCGATGTAGCCGATCCGCTCGTGGCCGAGTTCGAGCAGGTGGGACGTTGCCGTGTGGATGACGGTCCGGTCATCGACGCCGAACCAGTGCGGGCCAAGCGAGGGGACGCGCCGCACCAGTTGCACGTGTGGCATCGTCTTGAGCAGCCGGGCCACCGCGGTCAGCGGCTTGGGAGTCGGCACGATGACCACTCCGGCTACCTGCGCGGCGGCCAGGTCGCGGACGTGCCGGAGCTCGGCTTGCCGGTCGTCGCCGGTTTCACACAGCATGACCTGGCGCTTGTGTGCGTTCATGGTCTCCGCCAGGGCATGGGCGACGGTGGAGTAGAAGCTGTTGCCGACGTCGGGAACGACGAGCCCGATGACGGTGCTGCGCTCACCGCGCATCAGGCGCGCCGCCCGGTTGCCGACGTAGCCGAGTTCTTCCGCGGCCTGCTGGACCCGGAACTTGGTCTCCGCGCTGATCCGCTGGTCATCGGCGAGAGCCCGGCCGACCGTGGAGACAGACAGGTTCAGCTGGGCCGCGATGTCCTTCGTCGTCGTCACCGGCACCTCCGTCGCCCGGCCGTGGATCCGGCCTTCGCACCCATCCCGTCAGTACTGCTAACGATAGCGCATTCCTTGGCACCCGGGCGGGCGTGATGGACGGTAAGCACTGTCCTGCCGATTGTCCTTACCATCCGTGAACTAGCTGCTCTTCCAGCCGTTCAAGGCTTCAGCAACGCAAAGCCCGGTTTGAAGTTATTGACATCACATCCCGGCATGCTTAGCGTGTTGTGCTAACGATAGCACAGATTGACCCGCGGCCATGCCGGGGTCACTGAACTGCAACGACGCGGAGGAACAGCAATGCCCAACGTCAGACACGCCGGCAGACGTGGCGTCGGCATGGCCGGAGTACTGGTGGCTGCGTGCGCGCTCGCGGCATGCAGCTCAAGCGGCGCACAGCAGGCCTCGGCCCCCGCCGCCGCTGCGGCTACCGGATCCGCGTCAGCGGACCCTGCGCTCTCCTCCGCGGTGCCCGCCAGCTACGACGGAACCGACAGCGGCCACTTCAAGGTGCTTTCAGCGCCGGCGGTCAAGCCCGGCACCTCGTTCAAGGTCGGGTTCCTGAACACCAACGCCAGTCAGCCGATCCTGCTGGCGATGCAGCGGGCGGCTCAGGCCGAGGCGGAAAAGCTCGGCGGGTCGTTTATCGCGCTCGACGCGGCGTCGAACCCGCAGACGCAGGCGAGCCAGTTGCAGCAGCTGATCGCCCAGCACGTCAGCGTCATCATCGGCGACCCGGTTGTCTCGGCGGCGCTCGGACCGGGCATCGCGCAGGCACGCAAGGCAGGCATCCCGTTCGTCGCCATCGGCAACCCGCCCGACCAGGCCGATGCGCCGATGCCCGGTGCCGTCGCGTCCATCGCGCAGGGCTTCGACTACACCGTCTACCGGACGATGCAGGCCCTCGCGGCCGAGCATCCCGGGGCGACGTTCGCGACGATGGGCTTCGCGCTGCCCGTGGACCAGCTCGTCTTCATGCTCAGCCGTATGAAGTACTGGGGTGAGCAGTTCGGGCTGAAGTTCCTCGGCGAAGTGGACACTACCAGCGACAACCCGACGGGCTACGCGCCGGCTGCATCGACCATCCTGACCAAGTACCCCGGCGTGCAGGTCATCGTCACGTTCAACGACGAGTCGGCCATCGCCGCCGCCACGGTCGTCGCCACATCGGGGAAGAAGGTGCTCGTAGCGACGCCGAACGCGGCGGAGTCCATAGCCGGCCAGGCGCTTGAGGCACACCGGCTGGCCCTCGTCTACCGTGTGCCGTGGGAGCAGCAGGGCGTGCAGAGCGTGATCGCCGCCTACGACGCGGTGACCAAGCAGGACCTGCCGCTGCCGACCTTCATCGACGTCCCGGGCTACATCGTGACGCCGCAGACCGCAGCGAAGGCACAGTGGCTGTCGTGACCAGCGGAGAGGTGCCGCTGCTTGAACTCGCCGGCATCGAGAAGTCCTACTCCGGGGTCCGCGCGCTGCGCGGCGCGCACCTCACGATCAGCCGCCCCGGGACGGTGCACACCCTGATCGGACAGAACGGATGCGGCAAATCCTCCCTGCTCGGCATCTTGTCCGGCCAGTTGCAGCCGGACCGCGGCCAGATCCGCATCGGCGGACGGCCTGCCCGCATCGGCAGCCCGGTCGAGGCGGTGAGGCAGGGGATCGCAATGGTTTCCCAGGAGACCGCCGTCGCGGAGGACCTCAGCATCGCGGAGAACGTGCTGATGGGGCGGCTGGTGCGCGGGCCGGGAGGCATCGACTGGAAGGCCAGTCGCGCTCGGGCACGCGAGGTCCTCGACCGTCTCGGAGTGGATTACGATCCGCGGTTCATCGTCGGCCGGCTGCGGCCGGATCAGAAGCAGATGGTCGAGATCGCCCGGGCCATCTCGCTTGACGCGAAGGTCCTCATCCTGGACGAGCCGACCAGCTCGCTCACCGACGACGAGGTCGCACAGCTGTTCGCGGCCATCCGCGAGCTGGCTCGCCGCGGCGTCGCCGTGCTGTTCGTCTCGCACCGGCTCGCCGAGGTCTTCCAGATCAGCGATGAGATCACGGTCATGCGGGACGGGCTCACGGTCTGTTCCGGTCCGGCCTCCGGCTTCACCTCGCGCTCGCTCATCGATGCGATGGTCGGGGGCGTCGACCTGTACGGCGACCCGGTGACCGCCGCCTCCGCAACCGCGGACCGGGGTGCCGCGGGGCCGCTGCTCGAGGTGCGCCGGCTGAGTTCGGCTGACGTGGTCCGGGACGTGGACCTGCAGCTACGGCCGGGCAGGCTGGTGGGCGTGGCGGGCCTGGTCGGATCGGGCCGCAGTGAGCTGCTTGAGGCCATCTTCGGGGTCCGGCCGGTCACCGGCGGCACGATCACCGTGGACGGGATCTCCTGGCGGCACGCCTCCCCTCGTGCCTGCATCGCCGCGGGCATCGGGTACATCCCGCCCGACCGGAAGATGCAAGGGCTGGTGCTGCCGATGTCGGTGGCGAGCAACCTCACCATGGTCGCCACGTACGCCAGGAGCCGGCTGCTGCCGCCCGGCGGCCGCGGCGAGCGCGCCCTGGCCCGGCGGCTGGCCGACGGCGTCAAGATGCGCGCCGCCTCGATGTCCGTCCCGGTGCGCTCGCTCAGCGGCGGCAACCAGCAGAAGGTCGTTTTTTGCAAGTGGATGGCCACCTGCCCGCGTGTCCTGCTTCTCGACGACCCCACCCGCGGAGTCGACGTGGCGGCCAAGGCCGAGATCCACACCCAGCTGCGGCAGGCGGCGGCCGACGGCCTGGCCCTGCTGGTGACCTCGTCGGAGATACCCGAGCTAGTCGACTTGTGTGACGAGGTGCTGGTGATGCACCGTGGCACCGTCACGCACCGGTTCGGCCGGGAACAGCTCAGCGAGACGACCATCGCGACCGCGGCAGCAGGAGGGCAGCCATGAACCAGCCCCTGTCACTAGCCAGCACCGCGTGGAGCCGCAGCCGGCCCTTCCGGCCCGTGCTGGTGCTGCTATCCGGCCTGGTGATCGTGCTGAGCCTGGTGGACCCGGGGTTCTTCACGGTGGTGAACCTGCAGAACATCGCGACGTCGGTCTGCGTCCTGTGGATGATCGCGCTGGGAGCCACGTTCGTCCAGCTCAGCGGTGGCATCGACCTGTCATCCGGTGCGGTCGCGGCGCTGGCGGGCATCGGCCTGGCCAAGCTCGCCGCCACCGGGCTGCCGGGCCCGCTGGCGATCGTGGCCGTGGTCGCCTTCGGCGCCGCTGTCGGCGCCGTGATCAACGGCATCCCCGTCGGCATCCTCCGGCTGAACGTATTCGTCGTCACCCTCGCCTCGATGACCGCGATCACCGGGGCGGTAAGCCTGTGGTCGGGTACCGAGTCGATCTACGTGACGTCCCCCGCGGTCGCCTGGCTCGCCCTGAACACCTTCCTGAGCACGCCGATGCCGATCTGGATCATGGCGGCGGCGTTCCTCGTCTTCCTCTACGTCCAGACGCGGACCTACTTCGGCCGCGACATCTACGCCGTCGGCGGCGGCATGACCGCCGCCCGGCTGTCCGGCATCCGCACATCCCGCACCCTCGTCACGGTGTGGGCGGTCGCCGGCGCCATGGCGGCGCTGGCCGGGATCATCGCGGTCGGGCGGATCGGCGCGGCCGCGCCCGTCCCGGACGACACCCTGCCGCTCAACGCCATCGCCGCCATCCTGCTCGGCGGCAGCGCGCTGACCGGCGGGGTCGGCGGCGTCGGCGGGACGGCCCTCGGCGTACTGTTCATCGGCGTCCTGCAGAACGGGCTGAGCCTGTCCGGCATCCCCACCTACTGGCAGCAGATCGTCACGGGCATCATCCTGGTCGTAGCGGTGCTCGGCGACCGCCTGCACGGTTCGCGGCTGCGGATCAGCATGCGCCCGGGCTCACCGGCCGACCGCGGCGAGACCGCCGGGACTACGGCCGGCGACCCCAGGCCGCTAGCGGAAGGCATCTCGGACACCCTCGCGTCTGCCCGCGCCGTCAGCAACAGCGGGCCGGGGCGGTGAGCCGCCGCCGACCAGCGGCTCCCGCTCGCCCGCTACCTTTCGTCCAGACCGCAAGAGACAAGATTCGGAGTACCAGCACGTCATGTTGCCACTGGTAGACCTGCGACCGCCGTTCAACATCACCCGCTCCAGCCACGTCCGGCTCGCCGTCTCTGACCTGGCCAAGAGCCGCGATTTCTACACCAGCATCCTGGGCCTGGTCGTCACCGAGGAGGACGCGGACGCCTGCTACCTGCGCGGGCTGGAGGAGGCATGTCATCACAGCCTGGTCCTTGAGCGTAACGGTGACGCCGGCGCCGCGCGCCGGATCGGGTTCCGCGTCTTCTTCGACGAGGACCTCGACCTGGCCTACCGGTACTTCGCCGGTCAGGGCCTGCCGGCCGCCTGGGCCGACGCGCCCCACCAGGGCCGCACACTGCATGTCACCGACCCGGCCGGTACCCCGCTCGAACTGTGCGCCACGATGGAGACCCGGCCCCGGCTGCACATCGACTTCGAGGCGCACAAGGGCGCGAGCGTCAAGCGGCTCGATCACTTCCAGGTCCTGACCCCAGACACGCACGGCCTGTGCGCCTTCTACAGCGCCCTGGGCTTCCGCAACTCCGAGTACCTCGAGCACGGCGAGGAGCTGCTCGGCGCCTTCATGTACCGCAAGGGAACCTGCCTGGACCTCGCGATCGTCAAGGGCAGCGGGCCGCGGCTGCACCACTTCGCCTACACCGTCTCGGAAAGCCACGACATCTTCACCGCCTGCGACTTCGCCGGCCTCCAGGGCTACGGTGACGCGGTCGAGCGCGGGCCAGGACGGCACGGGCCTGGCGGCATGCTGTTCGCTTACCTGCGCGACCCGGACGGGCACCGCGTCGAGGTGTTCAACAGCCACTACCAGACGATCGACACCGAGATCGAGCCCGTCCGCTGGGACGCGGCCGCCGTCAGCACCAACGCGCGGTGGGGCCTTCCCGCGGTGGAGAAGTGGTATTTCGAGGCGTCGGAGTTCGCGGGCGTGCCCGTGAAGGACCCAGCGGAGCCGCAGCGGCCGATGACCCTGGAACGCTACCTGCTGGCCGCGCGCGAGAACGGGGGCCGGTGACGATGGCGCGAGTCCCCTACCTGAGCCGCGAGGACGCCCCGCCAGAGGCCGAGGCGGTCTGGCGGCGGGTCGAGGCGGAGCGCAAGATGCCGACCGGCAACATCTTCCGGGCCATGGCCCACGCCCCGGCCCTGCTCGACGCGTTCCTGAGCTATGCCAACGCGCTGCGCGACGAATCCGAGCTCGACCCCAGGCTCCGCGAGCTGGCCATCCTGGCCGTGGGGCACGCCACCGGGTCGGAATACGAGATCGCCCACCACCAGTCCCACGCGGCCAAGGCCGGAGTGACGCAGCGGCAGCTTGCCGACGTCGCGGACTTCGAGAACTCGGACGCGTTCAGTCCCGCCGAGCTCGCCGTCATGCGCCTGGCCAGGGAGTCCACGCTCCAAGTCGACGTCTCCGACCAGCGGTGGGCCGAGGCCAGCGCGCACCTGCCCGCCAAGCAGATGGTGGAGCTGTGCCTGACCATCGCCTGGTACAACTCCGGGGTGCGCATCATGGGCATGCTCGGGATCGAGCTGGAAGACGGCTACCGGCACTGAATCCCCTGCCCCGGCGGTCACGGTCATTACCACGCATCGCCACCAGTCGTTCGGAATAGCTAAAGGAGTGATACCCATGGCGCAGATGCGCGCGGCCCGCCTGCACGCTCTCGGCGAGCCAATGTCCATCGACACGATCGACGTGCCCGAGCCGCGCCCCACCGACGTGCTCGTCCGGGTGAGGGCGTGCGGCATCGTCCCCAACATGGCCAACGTCATCAGCAACTGGCCGAGCTGGTTCCCGCATCAGCCGCTGCCCAAGCTGCCGGCCATCTTCGGGCTCGACGCCGCCGGGGTCGTCGAGAAGGTCGGCGAGGCGGTGATCCGCACCCGCCCCGGCGACCGCGTGTACGTCAACCCGCTGCGGTCCTGCGGCAGCTGCTACGCCTGCCGCGGCGGCCAGCTCAGCCGGTGCCGCTACTACACGCTCAACGGCTACTTCAGCACCTCACAAGACGGGCAGCGGATCTTCGACCTGTACCCCTACGGCGGGTTCAGCGAGTACATGACCGCACCGCAGCAGTCGCTGGTGATCCTGCCGGACAACGTCACCTTCGAGCAGGCCGGCCGGTTCGGTTACGTCGGCACCTCCTACGGCGCCCTGCGCACGGCGGGCGCCGGACCCGGCTCGGTCGGGCTCATCGACGGCGTGACCGGCACGCTGGGCGTGGCGGCCACCGTGCTATGCCTCGCCTTCGGCGTCGCCCGCATCCTCGGGACCGGGCGCAACGACGAGCTGCTGCAGCGCGTCAAGGCCCTCGCCCCCGACCGGATCGAGGTCCTGCGGCTGGGCGACAAGCCGTCCGGCGAGTGGGCCAGGGCACTCACCGGCGGCGAGGGAGCCGACTTCGTGATCAGCGCCCTCGGCGCCCGCGCGCCGGTCGAGACGATGCTCGACTCGATGCACGGCGTTCGCCGCGGCGGCAAGGTCGTCAACATCGGCGGCGTCGCCGACCAGGTCCCCGTGAACATGAAATGGCTGATGGACGAGCAGGTCCAGATCATCGGGGCGAACTGGTTCAGCACGGCGCAGGGCCAGGAACTCGCGCACATGGTCGAGACCGGCACCCTCGACCTGTCCTACCTCGAGCACGAGCGCTTCCCCCTCGCGGACGTAAACCGCGCGATCTCCGGGCTGAAGGACCGCCGCGGCGGGTTCAGCAACTACGTCGTCATCCCCTGACCGCCGCGATCCCACCCGAGCGGAGAAACGCTTGCCTAGCCTGTGCCTGGCCCGGGGTTCCCGTTCCAGGCCAGGCACAACGGCAACATTCCGATCGCCGGCGGGCTTAACTCGCCACGCCGGTCAGGACGAACGCGACCAGGGCCGGCTCGTCCGTCTTGTTGCGCCACGCGTGCCTGCCGGCAAGCTGCACCACGGTGTCGCCGCGTGCCAGCCTGACCTGGGCGCCGTCGCCGGTCTCCAGCCAGATCTCGCCATCCAGGACGATGCCGTAGTCAACCGTCGGCGTGCGGTGCATGCCCGGGTTGGCGATCTCAGTGGCCGCCGTGATATCCGGCGCGCAGGCGGCGAATTCCCGGCCCGCCGCCTCCGGGTCGAATCCCGGATCGGCCGCACGGGCATCGGGTGCAAAGCGGACGATGACGAAGCTGGCACCGCCGGGACTGGGCAGCACCGGCCCGTCCGCCGTGGTCGGCTCGCCATCAGGCGGCAGACATGACGGCGCGTGCGCGGTGAACCAGATGCGGGTCTGCGCCTGCCCGGGCAGCGAGGTGAAGTCGTAACTGTGCGGCGCGGGCCCGTCCGACAGGACTACCGAACGGCCGTCCGCGTCCGTCCCGGCCACCACCCGGCGGATCTGCATGTCAGTCTCTCCTTTGCGATCGATAGCATTCTTCGTCGCCCGCAACGATCCGGCGGACGACGTCGATGATGGCGCCGAGGCGCCGGCTCCGTGCGCTGCCGCGCGTCCAGGCCATGACGATGCTGTAGCAGGGTGCGGCCGGGGCGATCGGGCGCTGGGCTAGCGGGAGCCCCTCCACGCCCGCGCCGGCGGGCCAGGGCTGCACTAGGGTTGTCCACCCTAGCCCGTGCGCCACCATCGAGCGGACCGTCTCGATGCTGGCGCACCGGCGCACCACGCCCGGCGCCAGGCCCGCCTGGTGCAGCAGTGCCCGCGCGTTGGCGTCGCAGGGATCCAGGCTAAGCAGGATCAGCGGCTCGCCGTCCAGGGCCCGCAGCTCAACGCGGTCGCGCGCGGCAAGCCTGTGGCCAGCCGGCAGCAGCACGTACGGCCGGGCCGTGTCCAGGACGCACCGCTGCAGCTCGCGAGCCAGGCCCGTGCCGTAAGTCAGCAGTATGTCGCAGGCACCGCCGAGCGCCGCGGCGTTCAGCTTGTCCTGGCCGCCCTCGATGACCTCCAGCTCGCTGCCCGGGTGCTCCTGCTCAAGCAGCCGGAACAACGGCGGCAGGTAGCGCGGCGCCAGGGTGGGGAAGCACCCGACGGTCACCTGGCCGCGCAGCGAGCCGCGCGGCGCCCGCACGTCCTCCTGCAGCTCCCCGGCGAGCCGCAGCAGCTGCCGCGAGTCGGCGACCACGCCGGCGCCGGCCGGGGTAAGCACGGCCCCGCGGCCGGGCCGGCGGGACACGAGCGCGACCCCGAGGATCCGCTCGAGGTCGCGGACGGCCGCCGAGACGGCGGCCTCGGTGACGTGGCACCGCTCAGCGGCCGCCCGCATGGACCCGGCGTCGCTCACCGCCATCAGGTAGCCCAGCTGGCGGAGCGAGTAGTCAGGAACAGGTGTCATCGCCGACCTCGCTGTCAATGGCGAGTCTTCAGTGCTATCGTTAGCATAAAGCATGAGAAGGTGGCTGCGGTAGACGGCCGCAGATCGGCAGGGATGGGTAATGCAGGCAGACCATGTCGTCCTGGCCCAGGGCAGGCGGCCCGGCGGCACGTCGCTGCCCTGGCTGGTGCACGGCACGAGCGCCCTGCCCCTGCGTCGCTGGCGGGGCAGACTGCCGTTCGCTGACGTTGACTCCGTCACCGGCTTGCTGATGGCCTGGCCCGCTCACGCCGCCGACTTGCGGGCGGTGATGACCCTGGCCGACACTGCGCAGCTGATCGACGCCGACGGCATCGACATGCGATCACTGGAGCTGGAGGCCCCGGTGCGGCCCGGCCAGCTGTTCTGCACCATCGGCAACTACCGGCGGCAGGTCATCCAGGCCGCCGAGGACGCCGCCCGCGGCACCAGGGACGGCCGCACCGGCCAGGCCCGCGGCAACGCGGAGGCGGCGGTCGCGCTACGCCGCTCGCGCGGCGAGCCGTACGTATGCCTGACCAGCGCCGCCCGCGTCACCGGGCCGACCGCCGAGGTGCCTGCGGACGATCCCACCCTGGACTGGGAGGTGGAGATCGCCGCGGTGCTCGGCGCCGGGGGACGGCACGTGGCTCCCGGTGCCGCCGACGGGCTCATCGCCGGGTACTGCACGGCCAACGACCTGACCGTACGGGCCCGGGTCACCCGGCCCGACGTCCCCGCGCTTGGCAGCGACTGGCTGCAGAGCAAGGGCGGGCCCGGCACCCTGCCGCTCGGGCCGTGGTTCGTTCCCGCATGGCAGGTCGGCGACGTCGCGTCGCTGCGGCTGCGGCTGTGGGTCAACGGCGAGCTCATGCAGGACGACCTGGCGCAGGACATGATCTTCGGCGTCAGCGAGCAGGTCGCGTACCTGTCCAGGCACACCGCCCTGCGGCCCGGTGACGTCATCTGCACAGGATCGCCGGCCGGCTTCGGCGTGCACTACGGCCGCTACCTGCGGCCCGGCGACCTGGTGGCTGCCGAGGTCAGCGGCCTTGGCCGGCAGGAGATCAGGCTGCAGCACCCAGGCCCAAGCCCGAGAGAGGAGCTGGCATCATGAGCGGCGAGAACCCGGCCACCGTCCTGCTGACCGACCGCGCCTGGCCCGATGACGCGGTGGAACGGGCGGTACTTGACGCGGCGGGCATCGCGCTCGTCTGCGGGCCCGCCGAGCCCGCGGCGGCCCCGGTGATCGAGAGCCTGGTCGCCCGGCACCAGCCGGACGCGATCCTCACCTGCTGGGCGCCGGTGTCGGCCGTGGCCATCGCCGCCTCGCCCGGGCTGCGCGTGGTCGCACGCATGGGCGTCGGCCTGGACAACATCGACGTGGCCGCCGCGACCAGCTGCGGCGTCCTGGTCACCAACGTCCCCGACTACTGCGTCGAGGAGGTCTCCGACCACGCCGTCGCGCTCGTGCTCGCCTGGACCCGCGGCATAGCGCAGGCTGACCGGCAAGTGCGAGCCGGACGGTGGGACCCGGCCGGCGCCCGGTTGCGCCGACTGTCCGCGCTCACCTGCGGCGTGATCGGCTACGGTCGGATCGGCCGCCGCACCGCCGGCAAACTCGCCGCGCTGGGCGCCCAGGTACTGGCGCATACCCCGCGTCCGCCCGGGGCGGCTGACGGGGTGACCTTCGTCCCGCTCGACGAACTGCTCGCGCGCAGCGCGGTGGTGATCGTGCACGCCCCGCTGACGCCGGCGACGCATCGCCTGCTCGGCGCGCGGGAGCTTTCCCTGCTGCCGCCGGGCTCGCTGCTGGTCAACGTCAGCCGGGGCGGCCTCGTGGATACCACGGCGCTAGCCGACGCGCTCGCGTCCGGCCGACTGTCCGGGGCCGGCCTCGACGTGATCGAGGGCGAGCCGGCTGTGCCGCCGGAACTGCTTGGTCACCCTGGCGTGGTGATTACACCGCACATCGCCTTCTCCTCGGACGCGTCAGTGCTTGACCTGCGCCGCAGCGCCACCGAGGAGGTGGTGCGGGTGCTGTCCGGGCAGGCCCCGCGCTATCCCTGCAACGTCCCGCAACAGACCGCTACTCACGGAGGTCGCCGATGAGCTCGATCCGTTCTATCCACGGCCGGCAGGTGCTCGACTCGCGCGGCCGGCCGACGGTCGAGGTTGAGGTGCGCCTTTCCAGCGGCGCAACGGGCCGGGCGTCGGTGCCCTCGGGGGCGTCCACCAGCGCGCACGAGGCCCATGAGCTGCGCGACGGCGACCCGGCGTTCTTCAACGGCCTTGGCGTCACCGCGGCGGTCGCACACGTCAACGGCGAGATCGCCGCGGCCCTGGCCGACCAGGACGCGATGGACCAGGCCGGCTGCGACAGGCTGCTGCGCGATCTCGACGGGACGGGAGCCCTGTCGCGGCTTGGCGCGAACGCGGTACTCGGCACCTCGCTGGCCATCTGCCGCGCGTCAGCCGCCCAGGCCGGCAAGCCGCTGTTCTGGCGGATCGCCGACCTCGCCGGGGTGACGGACGTGGTGCTGCCGGTACCTATGGTCAACATCCTGTCCGGCGGCCTGCACGCCGGACGGGGGATGGACGTGCAGGACTTCCTGATCATGCCGGTCGGGGCGGACACGATGCCGGAGGCGCTCCGGCTCGCCTCCCGCGTGCGCGATGCGGCAGCCGCGGTGTGCGCCGACCGCGGCGTCCCGACCTTGCTCGCCGATGAGGGCGGGCTGAGCCCCGGCTGCCGCACCGGGCGCGAGGCGCTCGAACTGCTGATGACCGCGATCGAACGCGCAGAGCTTAAGCCGGGCCAGGACGTCGCGATCGCCATCGACGTCGCGGCCGCCTCCCTGTATGACAAGGCAGCGGGCACCTACTGGTTGCGCCGGGAAGGACGCGCCGCCACGAGGGACGAGATGACCGGCATGATCATCTCCTGGATCGAGGAGTTTCCCGTCCTGTCGGTCGAGGACCCGCTGGATGAGGAGGACTGGACCGGGTGGAGCGAGCTGACCAGCCGCGTCGGCGGGCGCGCGCACCTTATCGGGGATGACCTGTTCGCCACCAACGCCGAGCGGCTGCGTCAGGGGATTTCGTCGGGCGCCGCGACCGGCGTCCTGGTCAAGGCCAACCAGAACGGCACGCTCACCGGGACGCTCGAGGTGGTGGCGCTGGCCCGCGAGGCGGGCTACCTCCCGATCATGTCCGCCCGGTCCGGGGAAACCGAGGACGACCTGCTCGCCGACCTTGCCGTGGGCACCGCCGCCGGCCAGATCAAGGTCGGCTCGCTGCGCTCATCCGAGCGGCTGGCCAAGTACAACCAACTGCTACGGATCGCCGAGACGCCCGGCATCCGGCTCAGCGGCTACCCGGTGCCGGACCGGGCTCCCGCGCGGGGGCTGAGCGCGTGACGGAACCGGGCGTGCGGCGGGCTGTCGCCGGGTTCCTCCGCCGCAGCGGGCTGCTCGCCCCCGACGAGGCCGACCCTGAGCTGGCCCCGCTGGCCGGCGGGGTGTCGTCGGACCTGTGGCGGGCCGACCTGCCGTCGGGTCCGGTCTGCGTCAAGAGCGCGCTCCCGCAGCTGAAGGTCGCCCGCGAGTGGCACGCGCCCACCTCGCGCAACCGTGTCGAGTACGAATGGCTGCGGTTCGCCCAGCCGCTTGCTCCCGGGCAGGTCCCCCAGGTTCTCGCGCACGACGAGCGGGCCTGCCTGTTCGCGATGGAGTACCTGCCGCCAGACCATTACCCGGTCTGGAAGACGCTCTTGCTGGCGGGGCAGGTCGATGTGGCGGCTGCGCGGGGAGTAGGCGATCTGGCCGGCAAGCTGCACGCCGCCGCCGCGGGTGACCCGGCCGCGGCGGCATTGTTCGCGACCGATGAGAACTTCGACGCGCTGCGCATCACGCCGTATCTCCGAGTGACCGCCCAGGCGCACCCGGACTTGCGGCAGCGCCTAGCCGACCTGGCGGAGCGCACGGCCGGAACGCGCCTCGCGGTGGTGCACGGCGACGTCAGCCCCAAGAACATCCTGCTCGGGCCGGACGGGCCGGTGCTGCTTGACGCCGAGTGCGCCTGGTACGGCGATCCGGCCTTCGACGTGGCGTTCTGCGTTAACCACCTGCTGATCAAGTCGGTCAAGGTGCCCGCCGCCGCCACGGCACTGTACGCCGCCGTACGGGCGCTGGCCGCCGCCCACGCCCGGCACGTCCGCTGGGAGCCCGCCAACTGTCTGGAAGACCGGGTCGCCGCGCTAACCCCCGCTCTCGCGCTCGCCCGCGTGGACGGCAGCTCCCCCGTCGAGTACCTCAGCACGGCTGAGCGTGACGCCGTGCGCTTCGCCGGCCGCGCGCTGCTAATGGAGCCGCCGGCCACCGTCAGCGAACTCGCGGACCGGTGGGCGGCCCTGACCGCAGACAGGAAAAAGGAGTCCCTGCCATGAGCTTCTCCCTCGCGACCATCGCCATCGACGGTCTCGCGACCCCCGTCGTGCAGGCGGACGGAGCCTTGTACCGCCTTGCCGACGTCGCGCCCACGGTGCTGTCTGCACCAGGTCCTGGTGGCCTGATGAGCGTGCTGGAACGCTGGGCCGACAACGAGCCGGTTCTCGTCGATGCCGTCGGGCGGCTCGGCTCCGGCGAAGTCACCCCGCGGGCCGCGCCGTCCCCGGCACGACTGGAGCAGTGGCTGACCCCGCTGCAGTACCCCCGCAAGGTCGTCTGCACCGGCTCCAACTACCTGGACCACGTCACCAAGGACGGCGGGCACGCCTCATTCAGCAAGGAGGACAACGTACCCGTCTTCTTCCTCAAGCCGCCGACCACCACCCTGGTCGGACAGGGCGCGTCCGTCCGGTACCCCGCGCAGTCGGTGAAGTTCGACTACGAGCTTGAGCTCGCCGTCATCATCGGCAAACGCGGCCGCAAGATCCGCGCCGACCAGGCGCGGGACTACATCGCCTGCTACGCGATCGGGCTGGACATGTCCGCCCGCGACTGGCAGCGGCACCCCAAGCACCTGGTGAAGTTCGACCTCTTCGGCGGCAAGGCCTTCGACGACAGCTGCCCGCTCGGGCCGGGCATCGTCCCCGCCCGCTTCGTCGACGACACCAGCCTGCGGCTCAGGCTGCGGGTCAACGGCGAACTGCGGCAGGACGCTAGTACCGCGGACATGATCTGGGACGTGGCCGAGCAGATCGCGTACATCAGCGAGCACGTCACGCTGGAGCCCGGCGACGTGATCATGACTGGGACCCCAGCCGGAGTGGGGCTCAGCACTGGCACCTGGCTCAAGGTCGGAGACCTGCTCGAAGCGGAGATCACCGGCCTCGGCACCCTGACGGTCGAGATCACCGGCGACGAATAAGCCGAATCCGTTCGGAAAAATCGAAATTGACTGCTTTCTACTATTTTATAAAAAAGTAGATCAGCGCGGAAGTGTGGAGCGGAAGTGAGAAGTACCCCGGAGGGAGGCCGCCCGGATGGTGCCCGCCTGGCACCGCTGTCCGCGGTCACGACGGTCCAGCACGCGACGCTGCTAGCGCTGCGCGAGGCGATCGCGGCCGGCCGTTACGAGCCGGGACAGCCGCTTCGTCAGGAAGCGCTCGCCCGCGACTTCGGGGTCAGCGTCCCGCCGGTACGCGAGGCGCTGAAGACGCTGGAGACCGAGGGCCAGGTCGTGTACGTGCCGCGCCGCGGCTACAGTGTGTCCCGGCTCAGCCGGGCCGAGTTGCGCGAGACGTACCGGATCAGGGACCTGCTGGAGACCGAGGCGATCACCCGCGCCGTCGGCGGTCTCACCCGCGATGACCTGACGCGCATGCGCGCCGCCGTCCGCGACATGGAGCGCGCGGGCCGGGTGTCGGACGTGGCCGCCCTGACGGCGGCGAACCGCCGGTTCCACTTCACGGTGTTCGACGCCGCCGCGATGCCCCGCATGGCGGACATGATCCGCATGCTGTGGGACGGCACCGACCACTACCGCTCCCGGTACTTCGCCACCCCGGCGCACCGGGACCGGGTCCGCGCCGAGCACGCCGAGATCATGCGGGCGGTCGCCCGCGGCGACGCCAACGCGGTCGCGGAACTATCTCGCCAGCACCGGGATCACGCCCTCGAAGCGCTGTGCGACGCGCTGCCCGCAGAGGACGGGGATGCCGCCGAGCAGCCCGTCTCTTCCGCCGCCCCCACCCGCCGTACAAGCCGACGCTTACCTTATGGAGAATCCCATGCCCGCGACAGAACTCATGGACCTGCTGCAGTTCGACGGCCTCCTCGACGACGAGGAACGGCTGATCCAAGACACTGTCCGCTCCTTTGTCCACGACAAGGTCAAGCCCTACATCGCGGACTGGTACGAGCAGGGCGTCTCTCCCCGCGAGCTGGCCGCGGACCTGGGCCGGCTCGGCCTGCTTGGCATGCACCTGGACGGGTACGGCTGTGCCGGGACCAGCGCGGTCGCTTACGGGCTCGCCTGTCTTGAGCTGGAGGCGGGCGACAGCGGCCTGCGCAGCTTCGTGTCGGTGCAGGGATCGCTGTCGATGTTCTCCATCTGGAAGTACGGGTCGCAGCAGCAGAAACAGCAGTGGCTGCCGCGGCTGGCCGCGGGCGAGGCGATCGGCTGCTTCGGGCTGACCGAGCCGGACTTCGGCTCCAACCCGGCTGGCATGCGCACCCGGGCGGTGCGCGACGGCAGCGACTGGATCCTCGACGGCACCAAGATGTGGATCACCAATGGCAGCATCGCCGACGTCGCCACCGTCTGGGCCCGGACCGAGGACGGCATCCGTGGCTTCCTCGTGCCGGCCGACACACCCGGCTTCACCGCCCGCGACGTCCACCACAAGCTGTCCCTGCGCGCCTCGACGACCTCTGAGCTCGTCCTCGACTCCGTGCGGCTGCCCGCGGACGCGATGCTGCCCGGGGCAAAGGGGCTGTCGGGCCCGCTCGGCTGCCTCAACGAGGCGCGGTACGGGATCGTCTGGGGCGCGGCCGGCGCGGCCCGCGACTGCCTGGAGGCAACCCTCGCCTACGCAGGCGCCCGCGTCCAGTTCGACCGCCCGATCGCCGGCTTCCAGCTCACCCAGGCGAAGTTCGCCGACTGCGCGCTGGAACTGTACAAGGGGCTGCTGCTCGCGCTGCACCTCGGCAGGCTCAAGGACGCAGGAACGGTCACGTCGGCCCAGATCAGCCTGGGGAAGCTGAACAACGTCCGCGAGGCGATCGACATCGCCCGCACCTGCCGCACCATACTCGGCGGGTCCGGCATCACCCTCGAGTACCCGGTGCTGCGGCACGCCAGCAACCTGGAGTCGGTGCTCACCTACGAGGGCACGTCCGAGGTGCATCAGCTTGCCATCGGGCACGCCCTCACCGGCATCTCCGCCTACCGCTGAGGTCGTCCAGGCACTCTGGCCGCGCCGTCGTACTCCGCGAGGGAAACGGCGGGGCGGCCAGAGATAGCCGCCCTCGTTCGGAATGACGTGAATTTGAAGTGGAGAGACTGGCCCGGCGCTGGCCGGTACCGGTCAGCGCGGTGGCGTGACCAGGCACTCAAGCGCACGGCGGAGTGCTGCGGGCCCGTCGCCGGGCTGGTCCATCCAGCGCCAGGCCACGATGCCGTCCGGGCGGACCAGGATCGCGCCCGTGTCTCCCACCTCACGCAGTTGTCCCCAGGGCACCGGGTGGTCGGGGCTGACCGCGGCGCCGCTGACTTCTTCGACGTCGATCGTGTCCGCGAGCGGGCCGTCGAGGGAATTCACCCACCGGCTCCACTGCGCGGCGGCCGTGTCGGCCACGAGCAGGAACCGGCCGGGACGGATCAAGTCGGCCATCGCTCGATCGCGAGTGCCCGCCTCTCCGATCCAGAAGTGCGGCAAGTGGTGGCCCGGGGCGGTCGTGGCGCGGTAGGTGACCGGATCGGCTTCGGCTGGAGCGTTGTGCGGTAGCGGCCGGATGGCGCCGCGGGCGTACGCGAAGCCACAGTCGGCGCCGTGCGCGTGAAACTCCAGGTCGAGGGAGCGGACGGCCTTGTCCAGGGCGGCGCGGCGCGCGTCGCCGTCCGGTCCGTCGCGCCATAGCATCTCGATGTTGCGCCAGCCTTCCTCTGGCGGCTGGCCGGGAGCCTGCCCGAGTGCGGCGTCGATGGCCCTGGCCCCTTCGTGGAAGCTGGTCAGCGAGTTGGCCGCGACCGACTCGGCCACTGGCCTGCGCTCGGGTTGGTAGGAGTCAAGCAGGCCTTCGAGTGCGGGGTCGGCCAGCGCCAGGGCGAGCTTCCAGCACAGGTTGCGCACGTCGCCGATGCCGGTGTTCATGCCGAGGGCTCCCCACGGGGGAACGCGGTGCGCCGCGTCCCCGGCCAGGAAACAGCGGCCGGTCCTGAAGGCATCGGCGACCACCGACTGGATATACCAGTGACTGACGCTGTGCACGGTCACCGGTAGCCGCTCGATGCCCAGCGTGCACAGTACCCGGCTGCGGGCGGCGTCTTGGTCGAAGCGAAGCGGGTCGCTGGCTCCCATGGCGAACACGAAGTTCCACTCGCGCGAGTGGCCACGTGAGTCCCACGGGCCGATCGGGTACAGCAGCCCGGTGCCTGCCGAGCCACCGAGGTCGGGGTTGACGAACCAGCTGATCATGACCTTCGGGTCCCGCCAGGCGCTCAGGTCCGCCGTGAAGTGCACGGACACCATGTCGACGAGGTTGGTCGGACCGGTGACGCCGATGTTCAGCTGCGGTGCGACGGTGCGCCCGCCGTCGGCGGCGATCAGGTACCGGCCCGATACGGTCCGGCGGGCGCCGTCCTGCTCGACCAGTGCCCGCACGCCTGTCTCGTCCTGGCCGATCTTGACTACCTCGGCTCCGAAGTTCACGTGCGCGTGCGGAGCGGACTCTGCGTGCGCCCGCAGCAGCGGCTCGAGCCGGATCTGCGCGAGCTGCCGGTAGGTGCACGGGCTGGCGGCGGCGTATTCCTTTTCGTACTGGCCTCCGCCCCATGCGTTCCTGCTGCCGAGCAGCCGGCCGTGCAGCGGTGTCGGCCCGGCGAGCGAGGTGTACCAGGCGGTCAGCTCGTGACAGAACAGCGGCGCGGCATGGGCGGCCAGCTCATCGTGCAGGCCGAGGCCGCGGTATACCTCCATCGTCCGCTGGTTCAGGCTGACCGCCCGCGGGTACACCGATGTGCCCTGATGGCGCTCGTAAAGGACATGGGCGACGCCCAGCTGGCCCAGCAGCAGCGACGCGGTCAGGCCGACCGGCCCGCCGCCCACGATGATGACGTCCGTCTGTTCTCCGGCGCTCATGATCTCACCTCTTCGTCAGCTCACATTGGCGACCATGCTGGCAGCCGCGGGGAGGCGTGAGAATCAAATCAAAGTTGGGGTGGTGACAAGATCTGGTCGTACTCCAGCCGCGGCTCTGGCCTCGGCCAGAGCTATGCTATCGATAGCATGAACGTCGGGGCGAGGAGCGGGGCGGCCGCGGCGAGCGTGGTCCCGCCGGCCGCGGTCATGCGCAGGAGCTGGCGTCGCGTGGGGGTGTAGTTCATCGTTGATCTCGATCCTTTGCGGGACGGTTCAGGCGTCGATGACGGGGATGCTGGCGCTGGCCTGGGTGAAGCGGGGCAGGATGGCGGCGCCGACGGCGAGCACGACGACGATGCCCATCTGGATGCACTCGACGGTGGCGTAGGCGTGCGGGTAGCTGTGCGGGGCCAGGGCCAGGTAGAGAGTGCCGAGGGTGGCGACGCCCAGGGCTAGTCCGCTTTGCTGCAGGGTGATCAGCGCGCCGCTGCCGATGCCGCCCAGGTGGGCGGGAACGTCGGCCAGGACGCTGCGGAACAGGCCGGCGAACAGCATCGACTGCCCGGCGCCGACCAGGGCAAGCGGCGCGGCCATGGACGGCAGGGACACGTGCGGCCAGCCCGTGACCATGACGATGACCAGCCAGATCAGGCCGACAAGCTGCACGGTGGCGCCGCCGGACAGCGCACCCCGGCCGAACCGGCTGATCAGGCGAGGGGCGGCCAGCGAGCCGAGGAGGAACAGCGCGGCCATCGGCACGATGGACAGGCCGCCGCGCAGCGCGTCGTTGTGCAGGCCGTCCTGGACGGTCAGCGCGAACACGAACATGAACGCGCCGAAGCCGATGCTGAAGATCAGCACCATGACCAGGCCGCGGGACATTGACGGCAGCCTCAGCAGGGACGGCGGCAGCAGCGGTACCTCGCCGCGTGCCTCGGAGCGCTTTTCTACGACGAAGGTGACGACGCCGAGGACGACCGCGAGGGCGAGCAGCAGCCAGGTCCACCACGGCCAGCCGAGGGACTGGCCCTCGGTCAGCGGGGCCAGCAGGGAGACCAAGGTCGCGGCGAACAGGACGGTGCCGGGCAAGTCGATACCGACCGGGTGCGGTGACCGGGTGCCGGGCACGATGCGGTTAGCCACGAGCAGGACGAGGATGCCGACCGGGACGTTGACCAGGAAGATCGGCCGCCAGGAGGAACCCGCTATGTTCGCGCTCACCAGCAGACCGCCGGCGATCTGGCCGACGACCGCGGCGATGCCCGAAGTCGCCCCGTACAGGGCCAGGGCGCGGGCCTTGCGCTCGCCTTCCAGGGTGTGGTGGAACGTGGCCAGCACCTGCGGGATGAGCAGCGCCGCAGTAGCGCCCTGCACGACGCGGGCGCCGATGAGGAACCCGGCGGACGGCGCCAGGCCGCAGGCCAGCGAGGCCAGCGTGAACCCGACGAGGGCACCGAGGAGGATACGGCGCCGGCCGATCCGGTCGCCGAGCCGACCGCCGAGCACCAGCAGGGCGGCGTAGGCGAGCCCGTACCCGGCGATCACCAGCTCCAGTTCCGGCGGCGACGCGTGCAGCGACGTGTTGATGCTGGGCAGCGCGACGTTGGTGATGAAAAAGTCCATGATCGGCATGAAGGCGCCGGCCAGCAGGACGAGCACCCCAATCGGGTGCAGTCCCCCGGCCAGCGCCGCGGCCCGGGCCGATCCCCGCGCGGGACGGGATTGGGCTGCGCGGATGGTAGAGGTCACGATGACTCCTAAGTAGTTATGACGTCATCACCATAGAATCATAACTATCTTGAGTCAATAACTATGTCTTGTGATCTACCATGAACGAATGACAGTGTCTGAGAACGACGCCAGCCCGGTGCCGCCGCCGGACGGCGACCCGCGATGGGCCGACCTGGCCGACGAGGTGCTCATCCTCGCCCGCGAGATCCAGTTCCGCGGTTACCGCGACCCTGAGGCCGTCCCGCTCACTCAGTCAGAGGGCATGGTGATGCGCTACTTGCAGGATCACGCGGGCACGGCGCCGAGCCAGATTGCCGACGCCACCGGGTTGCAGCGTGCCAACATCTCCGCCGTCCTGCGCGGCCTGGAGCGCAAGGGCCTCACCGAACGACGGTCCGCCCCCGGCGACCTGCGGCGGGCAACCATCCACCCGACCGAGCGGGGCAAGCGGAACTACGCCCTCGTCCGCCAGGAGTGGGCCGCGGCCGCGGCCGCCGCCGCCGGCGATGACGCCGGCGGCCTCAGCGAGGCACTCGCGCTGCTGCGCAAGATCACCGCCGGCCTGACCGACAGCCGGCCGCTCGCCCCTGGCCGGCCCGCAGCCCTGATGTAGCGGCCCCGCTCACGGCCAAGCGCGAAGATCCTGAAAGCAGGATCAGGCACATCGACTCTCGCGCCCGGAGACAGTCCGCAACTGTGCACCTGTAGGGTGCCAGAACTGCTTCTATGGCCTCTGAACGGCCGTTCCGCTCCGGTCCCCGGCCCGCTGCGCCAGGCAATGCAGGCGTACGTGCTCCAGCGTCCGGAGTCCGGGCGGTGACTGCTGCGGGGTGGGCCATGAGATCGCGGGAAAAGGCCTCGGCCGAGGCACGGCGGACCCTTGCGTAGGCATCGCCGACAACCTCGGTGCCTCATCTTCCTCGAAGGCCATGATCACGCTGCAGGCGTGTTACCGCGAGTAATAGTCCGGGGGACAGCGAGGGCGGCGAGCTTTTCCGGGTTGCGGACGGAGTAGCCGCGAGTGATCTTCCCGTCGGAGATTTCCAGCAGGCAGACGGATTCCCCGAGCTCGCCGAGATGGATGGCCATGGCGGGCTGGCTGTTGTAGGTCACCACTTCGATGCGCAAGCCAGGCCTGCGTCGCATTTCACGGAGCAACGCTAGGAACGCCGAAGCCACCTGTGTCGCGTCACTCATCACCAGATGACGAACCGCGCGGACCTTGCCGCCGCTGTCGGTGGTCCAGGTGATGTCCGGCGCGAGCAGCGACAGCAGGCCGGCCATGTCACCGGTGGCCGCGGCCGCCAGGAACTGCTCGGTGACCGCAGCGGTCATGGCGGTGTCGACGGGACCGAACCGCT
>Ga0335073_10002487_pt1 | contig 25210 bp, 20 predicted proteins | sample Lox_Sample_22_FD_207093 | JGI IMG/M metagenome (GOLD analysis project Ga0335073, IMG submission 207093) | Soil microbial communities from Loxahatchee National Wildlife Refuge, Florida, United States - Lox_Sample_2.2 | ecosystem: Environmental > Terrestrial > Soil > Wetlands | place: USA... | reverse complement strand
TAAGCAAAGTCCATGGTCAAGCCATCAGTGTGGTGCACTTCGACGCGCACCTGGACACGTGGAACCCGGCCAAGTACCCGAGCAACTGGTGGGACGCGTCGGACGCGGCGACGCAGTCGTTCTTCACGCACGGCACCATGTTCTGGATGGCGGCTCAGGAGCGACTCATCGCCAACGCCAGCAGCGTGCACGCCGGCCTGCGAACGCGGCTGTCGGGCCTGGAAGACAACGAGGACGACGATGCGCAGGGCTGGATCCGCATTGCTACCGATGACATCGACTATCTTGGTGTCGATGGCATCGCAAAGGCAATCCTCGCGCAAGTCGGCACCGAAAAGCCCGTTTACTTGTCCGTTGACATTGATGTGATCGACCCGGGCATGGCTCCAGGTACCGGGACTCCTGAGCCAGGTGGATGGACAACTCGCGAGTTGATTCGAGTGCTGAGAGGAATCGAACAGTTGAATGTTGTCGGCGCTGATATTGTCGAGGTGAGTCCTGCGTATGACGGCGCGAGTGAGACCACAGCCATGGCAGCGGCGCAGGTGGCGTTTGAGATTCTCAGTAGTATGGTAAAGAGAGGGCTTGATAGTGGAGCTGGTGGTCAGAAGGTGAGAGATGAGCTCTGATCGGGGATGAAAGACGTCTTCAAACTTGTCCCTGTGTGGTAGCCATAGTTCCTACTGTAATCGCTGTGCCCGGAAAGATCGAAAATGAAATAGCATCCATAAATCAGCAATGGCCATAGAACCGTGAACGAAAGTTAGCAATTCTCAAGTCTTTCAATCATCACATCCACAATTCTCTAAGGCATCAACATTTGCAAACGTCATCTCTTTCTCAACATCTCCAAGGCCATCACAATCTCAGCCACCTGAATGGCCTGAATTCGCCCATTCGGAGTCGCATGCCACTTGGTTGAGAAAGGACCACCTCTTGGACCGTGATGTATGCTACGTCCGCGGCTGCACCTTCATTCAAATTACTCCGCACTCGATCAGAAACGTATTAACCGCACGTAAGCATCCCGTCGTCGTCATCATCCAAAGTGGTTATAAGACATGCATTGCAGTTACAGAGATCATCCGCGACGATTTAATAGACGACGGGCCGTCGTGCAGAATCGCGTGTTGATTTATTCCACTTCAGGACGAGCGTACGTGATTTCGGGCACCAATGCATCTGCAAATGCAATGATGAACAAAAGAGAACTAATGGCTCGTGACGTGGGTTACATCCGTGACGTGAATGCCAGTCTGCGTTCGGTTCGGTTCGGGATCTGAACGAGAAATCAAAAGCTAAACTCCATGGCAAGGTTATAGAGTTCCAGACTCTCGTGTGACCTTGGGTTGGCCTGATCAAGCCAATCGTACACGTAAATGAAAGTGATTTTCTGCATGCGAAGTGCTGGGGTCTCAACATGTGAAAGTGTTGGGAGAGACAGTGTGGAGAGGCGCATAGCACAGATAGACTGACAATGATGGAGAAGACTCAATGATAAAGAAGAATTTCACGGTGAATTCCGGCAGTTATGCAAAAACTGCCTTTTCCGGACCTATTCTAGCACATATCCTCCTCCTTCAGTGGATCAGAGTGGAAACGGCTGCGCCATCGACCGAACTGTTCGGGCATGTCAGCTCGCAAGGATGTCTTCCAGACGTGCTAGCTTCTCTTTTCCAAGCTCCAGGTGAAAGTCCAGTTCTATTGCTTCTAGTCCTTAGCAGACCCAAGAAGCCTCCGCAGAAAGATGTACAGGCAACGCAGTTTAGTGCACATGCCTGTTCCTTCCGAGGACACGAATTGGGCATGAAATGGTCCTTTCAATGTCGAATTGCGGCGGTGGAGTCGCACCTTCGTGGACTGCCTTGCATGTGCCCGGATTTCATACAAACTTGGTAGTCTCATGCCGGCGTCAGCTCAGGGTTCTGGGGTTTTGGTGGTGTCAGGCCTTCGGGCGCTTGCCGATAGAGCACGATCTCAGACTGTTTGAAGTATCGTCGAGCATCCTCGTCGATCAGAACCAAGCTGAGATAATAACGAGTCGAGAAACGTTTGTTGACTTCCCGGAAGGTGGGAGTTAGGTCGAAACCACCGAGGAATAATCTTATGGGAATTGTTTCACCTCTTGATGGCGATCCGTCCATGATTTCGAACCGTACCAATGTCTCGCTCTCATTATATTGATTTGGAGGCGCACCGGTTGTCTCTCTCCTGATGATAGATAACTCCATATGCTTGATCTTCAACCGTACGAGGAGGAAATATATCCTTCCCACTATGACATCCTTGAGGTGGTATTTTGACTTGGAATACTCAAACTCAATGTGCAGGCAGTCTTCGATACCAACGTCCATCTTTATGGAAGCATTTTCCTCGGGAGGGATTTTGTAGCTGTAGACCCAGATATCCTTCTCCCTGACGACATCCTGCATTCGACGGGACACGGTGACGCGGATGAAGTATCGAAGTCTCACGTTAATGCCGTTATACGCTTCGTACTGCTTCTCGACATTCTTGAAATTGAACGGAAAAGTTTGTGGATGTTGGAGCTCTCCTGGCGCGGCCAATTCCTGGCCTAGCGAGAGAAACTCGTAGTGATTGCCACGATCAAAGAACATTTCTGTGCGGTGAGTCTAGTCAGCCAGCGTGACCCAAGCCACCTGCAAAAGACGCCAATTCGTACCAATGGTGCCAATGAATTGAACCTTGATACCCGTGTGCTCGAGGCGCTTGCCATCTTTTGGGCGAACGGTAACAGCTCCCTTCACCGACTCGCCATCCATGTAGAGAGGCACCTTCTCACGGCGGTTCTTGTCCTGCTTGACGTCGACCATTGCCCTGTCGTCAGCATCCTCAAGCACGATGTCGATGTCGACCGGGGTCGAGAAGGAGAGAAACGACATAGCGGAGTGAGTTGTGCTCGCTGCGAGTTGCCTAACTGGCTAAGTTGGGTGTTGGCGATGCGGAGGAGGGTTCTGGTGGCGCCACGGAAGCACTACAGCTCAGCTACCATCGGCAATGGGGTACCTGGTGATGGAATGACCGTCGGGAGCGGGAACGTGTTCCAGATGGTGCTCGTCGAGTGCGAGTTCGCAGCGGCTCAAAAAATCGTCAGCGTCTTATGCAGGCAGGTGGAGCTGAAGTTTTTCCGAGTCATGTCTTGGCGTGGGGGTCGGCTATTGGCTTCGTGCCTTGCCGCCTCACGCGGTAAGTGACGGCAGCGGCCGGGGAAAAATGCGAGCAATGCAAATCCCAGCCTAATCATCACCAAATCATCGCCATGATGCAAGCGATGCAACGTGGCCGCGCTCCCATACTCAGTGATGCCGCAAGGTACCGGAAGTGCACGCGGTTGCGGGAGCTTTGAGGGACCAGATCGCAAGATTCGCCTGCGAACCACAACCGCCCTGGCTGCCGATACTCGGTACGGTAGACTGGCAGCGCCAGACAAGCCCATTCGCGGGATAGTGCCTCCATAATTCAAGTAGTCCTAAACGAAGAAAAGTGCAAAGCTCTGCTGTCGGCTTATTAGGCTGTCACAGAAGCGTGGGGACGAGGTGCGGAAGGGATACCGCTTCATGCTTTTCGAGCTTCGGCCTTCTTACGTCCCCCTTCTCAGAAGCTTCTGACTCGTCCCGCCATTGCCTCCGGTTTCCCGCGTCCAATTTCCACTCCTGCCATGTTCCTGGCATTGTGTCGATGGATGCCGAGCCATTTTCGCTTGGCTTTGACTCCACAGATAGCGACTTGAACCGTTGAGCGATTATCGAGCCTCCAAACTAATTTAGTGGTGAGGCCGTCGTTGGGCCCGATGAACTTTTTTCGGCAGGCTTGGTAAGCCCGTGACCAGCCAGGACCGTTTATTGCGAGGTCATCTGCGAATCCGTCGGGCCAATCTACCTCATCCAGCTTACGCTGGGTTGGTCACGGCCAGCAAGTCAAAGGGCTTCGCAGCAGAGCCACCGTGTGCCCTGGCATACGACCTGGGCGAGATTGCGGGGAAGAAGCCAACGGTGCCCGGCCCACACGGCGTCTGGATGGATGACTATTGCTGCCAAGTCAGCCATTCTCGCAACACCCCCCACGCAAAAGATCGGGTCTAGGGATGCCTTTACTAAGTCGCTGCTGGTAGCGCATGCTGTAGCGTCTTCATTGCACCCATGGGCCAAGGCTTTTGCGACCCCCAGCCCAACCCCTGCTCCGCTTCCGACGCCTCGCGCCCTCTCGAACTTTCCCTTTCTTCCAGTGACATCAGTTTTGGTATGCTAATTGTGTGTTTTTCCGCCTGCCGCCGTGCCACCGACGCTGCTTTCCAGCTCGCGTGGGCATTCCAGCTGCTCCATTGAAGGAGCCATTTCCGGCCAAAGCTTGCAATCGCCTCCCCCCAGAAGAGTTTAAGTATGGCTGAGTTAACCGCACGCCGATTCCTTTCCCTTGGGTCTTCGTTTTTGATGCTCGCCGCCACCGTCCATCTCATAGAAAAAGTCTTGCCTCTTTATATCTAAAATCGTAGACCGAATCTCAGTTCCTTCGTCCTGCTCCACCTTCCTGTCTCCATCATGTTGACCTACGATCAATCCTCCTCTTTTGGCTCTCCTCTGCCGTCGTCGAGGTCATCGTCCTCTCCGCTTAGCCCAAGACGCTATTCTTTCCGACTTGCACCACACCATGGACACATCTTCATCGTAACTGGGCCAGCTGGTTGTGGCAAGAGTACAGTTGCAAAGCATCTCGCCGACAAATTCAACTTTCCTTACATAGAAGGCGATGAGGTCAGCATCATCAGGTGACTGAAAAAAAAATGAATGGCGGAATTACTAACGGCTGCACAGTACCACACCAAAGAATCAGTGCAAAAGATGGGCAATGGAATTCCCTTGAATGATGCCGATCGTTGGAGCTGGCTCATACTCCTCCGCGACGTGGCTTCGCGTAAGCTGCATGAAGGTTCACAAGGAGTAGTCGTGACGTGTAGCGCTCTGAAGCAGCGCTATCGCGACGTCATCCGAACGGCTGGATACTACGACCATAACGTCCTTGTTCACTTCATCTACCTGCGAGCTTCGCCCGAGCTCCTCCACGCTCGTGTCAAGGCACGTAAAGGCCACTACATGAAAGACGACATGATCAAGAGCCAACTCGATGTCCTTGAGCCACCAGACAAGGAAGAATTCGACTCGTTGACAATCGATGTCAGTGGTAGCGTCCAAGACGTTCAAAAACTCGCATTCGAAGCCGTCTACCGCTCTATCGTCTCCGATTCGACCGATTCAAAAAATACATGAACCATCTCACCCTTAACTCCACCCAGCACATAGTTCGACAAGCACGAGAACCACGAGTTTCTTTTGCAGCATTTAGCGACCGGCGCGTCCTACATGGACGGTGTTAAAAGTGTAATTTTCGGACTTCATCCATCATAGGCGTAAGATTGGATTCGGGACGCAAAAGATACCACGCATTTGGCATGGAAAATTTGAGTTTAGAATTCGGCATTCAGTAATCTTTGGAGTTTAAACTTGAGCACATGCTGTAACTAGGCAAGTGTCAGCACTTTTGGTCTAATGAGATAGCTTGCAGAAAACATACACGAGATACCATTCAAACCATCACATTGCCTCCTGCGCCATGCTTCTAGGTTCTCAATCCAGAGCCCCAGTAATGCAACATCCGAACATCCGATTTAAAACCCTGCTGTCGGAGTGATCCCAAATGCACCTTAACCATCATACAGCCTCGGCTCCATTTTTCAACCAGATTTGTGGTCGAAACTTCCAATTACCTTTAACGCGCCATTGCCTTCGCCGACGGAGTACGCTAGAGCATAGCTGCGTGGACTCCACTGCACGACGGGTGCTGACGTGGTGGCTCCTGTGTTGATGCTATGCACGTACTCGCCCGTGTACACGTCCGCGATCTCAAGACCCGGCCCATCGTCAGTCCCACCGACGATGTATTGGCTATCGAAGCTAACACTTATTGTTTTAACTGGTCCCGTCATCTTGGAGAAGCTGCGCTTCCAGAACCATTGCTTGTAGTCCCAAAGTGTGATCAACGAGTCCGATCCACCGACGGCTAGGAAGTCACCGTTTGGTGTGAGGTCGCAAGCGAAGAGTGCAGCAGTATGAACTTGGACGTAGTTGACGACTTCGAGTGAAGGCCAGCGCACTGTTTTGACCCGACCAGTGCTCTCGGTTAGGAAGACATACATGCCAGTCCAGGCAAAAATCGGTTGGTTTGTCTGCACGTTCTGCTTCTGCTCTGAGAGAGCATTGAAATTTGGGTAGTCAATAGGCACGAGCGTGTCATCCTGGTAACGTTAGACTCTGTACGTCTAATGTGCGATTCGGAGTCACTGTAATGTGGTTGACTCCACATAACACCCATACCTTGCGACCCAACAGCAATCCCTCTCCAAGAGGGTGCCAGGCGAGAGAGAAACATGACTTTTCTGCGAATTTGATCTCTTTGACTGAATTCCTAGTGCGAACGTCCCAGAGCTTTACAGCACCATCCGCGCTGCAGGTTGCAAGCTCAGCAATCTTAGACGGATTGAATGCCACGCGTTCAATGGGACCGCTATGGCCACTCAGTGCCGTCGAGTACTTGACCTCAGGGCGCTCCGGGTTCCATACTCGTAGTGTAGTGTCTCCACTGCCTGTAGCGATTAAGTTGCCCAACGGTGACCACGCGAGTGTTCTGATTTGATGTGAAACATTGACTGTGCGCGAAGCAGTGGGAGCGATGTCGGTGAGGGAGAGAGTCTTGAATTTAGCAAATTCTTTGGAGAATTGATCCTTCTTGATTGTCCTCGGCAACGGTGGGATTGGAGTTGCGCTCATTCTTGTCGAAGAGCTGTCGGGTTTGGATTGTAGAAATCATGAAGGTTCGAGCTCGGAGGGACACTTTACTCTGCAGATGCCCTTAACCACTTCCGGCATGGTGCTAACTGATGCAAGGCTGAATCACGTGTGAACAAATAGTTGCTGAAGTTGCTCTATCTGAACGAGATTCACGGTACTGTAGTCTCCATTTTGTCACCGTTGAATCCAGCGAAGAACTGTGAACCTGTGAGTCTAATCTCAAATCTCATTGTTACGCTGCAATGCTCCTACCTTTCTTCTGAACTTATTTAGAGTATCCGCCGACCCAATAGGCTTGGATTCATTAATTTTAGGAACAACCTCAGATACCTCATCATCGGGAAGTCGGCTGTAAGTCAAAAGTCTTCGCGACCCTACTTAGTTGTTAGGGTGGGCTGTTCCATGGAATTCAAAGACACGAACACTTATTGAAATCTTGAACGCAGATTGATTCCATCTTCAGTGCTGGGTGAGCGGGTAATGGCAGTTCAAGGTCTTCGTCATTGGCAGTAGGCATCCAAAAGCACAATCTTCCGTGATCTACCAGAGTCCTTGCGGCAAAGTTGAGGAGGTCGTCCAACAGAGCATCGAAACTGTATTGTCTTTTAGGTGCAACATATCCAGGCAGACTAGCAGTATAGTTAGTATATGTCCTGAAGTGTGAGTGAGAAGATGATGTACGTATGTGCTAGAACTCCATCGATATATATCGGTCCTCCTACCACTCCATCTTTGCGTCCCAGTACCTTTAAACCTTCTCGAATTCCATAGGGAGGATCACATAACACAGCGTCCAAAAATCTGTCCATTCGCAAAGGAGAATTGGTCATATCAGCAGTGAAACCATCTAACCAGTAACTTTGTAAATCGTACTGGTCGAAATTGGTGACGATATTTCTTCCTCCTTTCCCTCTAATGGTCCTTCCGTCCATATCGCTCCCGATGGATAATGCTCCAAAGTGAGCACAGGCAATTGGAAAACTTGCAGTGCCCACGAATGGATCACAACATAGCTTTCCTGGTGCAGCAAGCGCAAGATTAGCTGTGATTAGGGCAAGTTCGGCGTCCATCGAGGTCGTATTGATGTACCTCCGCTTCTTTAAGCTGAACCTATCCACTACGCTTCTTCCGCCGATACCAACTAGGCGTCCTAGATAAACACTGGAAGGCTCTTCACTACGGGAGGTGTCGAAATGTTCGTGAACGACAAATTCATGATCTGCTCCCTTCATTCGGATCGGCCCTTCGAATCCAAGATACGAGAATCCTTCAATGATATCACGTTGCTGTGCCGCGGATCGACTTCCTTGAAAGCATTCAACAGAAAACCGGAATGATCCGTCTAGGTACTGCTGCCAGAGATGAGAAGTCCGATTTCGAATATCATCATGAAGGCTATCATAGTCTGTTCCAAATCCCCACAATTCGAATATTGCAAGGGCGAGAATGGAACGTCGGATAAGACGTCGGGCATCGACTTCAGACCGAAGGCGGATAATGCAGAATGGAGACTTCAAAAACGTTAGCTACCCTAATGTACTAACGAAGAAGCCCAGTAATCATCACGAAAGGGTTTTACTGATCGGAGCCTTTCGATATAGATCCTAGGTACATTATGCAATTTGCGAAATAGCTTTTCTTCTTACATCAACTCGATAGTTAACAATGTCGACTTCGACGTTTTCTAGGCTTGCAAGAGCCTCGATTTCGGGCTGACGAAAGGACTCATGGGTTTGGACAAACCGAATGAGATATTCCATTGTTCTCGAGTGGGGCCTTTTTCGTTCGAGACTTCCCAACTCGTTTAGTTACGAACCATATCACCTATCGCATAGTTCTCATATTTTATGCCGTCACTTTAAACGGGAGAATTGTATTATGAGTGAGTGCTGTGCGTCTGATTGAAAGTTGTGCGAAGAATTTCGTACTAGATACACCGAAAAAATTGTTAGGGAGATCCCCTGACACTAACTTCCGACCCACGCACTCTCGGCATAAACTTCAAGCAAGAACGAATGTTGCTCGTCTTAGCATCGGTCACTTGCTGTACGCAAGGTATGACAGTCGTATATACTGTTCGAACTTCGTTCAAGTTCCTGTCTCATTCTGACGGAAGATTTATAGCTGTCTAAATTTACATATACCCAACCCGGGCACATTGAGGGCTGTCCAACGAAGACGACCTCCAGCACATACTTTTAAAATGTCATGAATCGGCTCAGAAATCATGCAACCTCTCACAGCTCATGACCAGTCACCGCGTAATCCTCCTCACGCATCCACTATCTCCTCTTTCAGCTCCCACTGTTCCTCCCAGACAATCTCTTGCCTCATCGCGCATGCCAAGAGCCAATCCGTCCTGGCGATTACGGGTATGAACCCTTCCTTTGATGCCTGATGTCTAAACTTCTCCCACAGCTCTATTTCGGCCTTGGTAGTGCCGCTGATGAGATACAGCGTGTCGGCTTTGTCTTCGCTTTGGCTTTCCGCGGCAGGATTGTTGGCGCCAACGCGACCACCAACATCATTGAAGCTGCGCTGGCAACCGTGCAAGTCGGTGCGACCCTTGTATAGGGTGCAGATGCCGCCATTGGTTTTGATAATGGCCTCGAACGTGTCGAATCCACCCTTGACCTTCTCCGTCACAAAGATCTGCCACCCGCTGAGTAGCTGATGGCGGTTCGTCTTCGCGCGGTCGAGTGCCTGTAGCAGACGGAAGCCCAATCGCGCTTCGGCGTCTCGGTCGCTTAGTGCATGCTTCTTTGGATCGACAGCTTGGCCGTGTTTAAGACATGCGTCCAGAAATGGCGGTCCTACAACGTGAGGTGCATTGGCGATTGCGCAGATGAACTTCTTCGTGCGCAGAAAGTGCGGTGCCAGAAGAATGGTAACTTGCAAGGGATCTTCCGTGATGTGAATTCCCAAGTTGCGGAGCTTATTCTTCTCTTTGGCTTCAAGATCTGGCTTCTTATCCCAACGGTCGTATCCAGTGATCATCATCCGATGTGAAATTGGAGGCAGCTTTTCCACCTTCGCTTTCTTTTGGGCTGTGAGCTTGTGAGGCTCGACATCGATGGTTGAGCCTCCCATCTCGGAATCTTCGTCCTGCTCAATCTCAGTCGACTTTCGCTTTCGTGAACTACTGATGGTCTTGTCGTTTGCTGTGCTCTTCTCCTCGTCTTTACCAGCACTGGTTCGCCTTTCTTTGCCATGGATAACTCCGCCTTTCCGCTTCATTTGCTTCTCATAGAGTGCAATATCTGTGGCAGCATCATGAAGCTTCGATACTGCCTTTGCCTTTGCACTTCTGGATCCACTTGTGCTAGGCGTCTGATTTTCTTTACCTCCGACTGATACCTTACGAGCTACTGGTGTACGCGTGGGCTTTTCTTTTGATGACCTCTTAGTCTTCTGAACAAGAGTTGGTGTTGATTCATCAAGATCCATGTTGTCAACCTCCTGTAAAGCGGCCGCTTCCTCAGCATCTCCTGCTGGTGATGACGTAAGTTTTCTTGTATGCGACTCTACCTTCTTGTAATCGTCTTTACCTTCCACCGCATCAAAATTTGCTGATCTACCTTCGCTCACTTCGAGATCGCTTGAAATGTTTCTTGCAGTGGCCGGCATAGACCGTACTTTGTTGGGAGACTCTCGTCGAAAATACAATTTCTCCAAGATGCTCCGATCCAAAGGAGTTTGACCAATGACTTCGCCTAAGTTCGTACGCGAGGGGAATGTTGTATAAATGCTTCTGGTTGTTGGTTGGATGGAGCACCTAGCATAGCTTTCTTCAAGCCAAAGATGGTTCAAGATCTCGATATCCCACTCTCTAGCTGCATCACACTTTTCACTTCGGTCGTGGGCGGTAATGATGTGCGTGTTGTCATGTTTCACAGTTTTCGTGAATTCAGCGCCTAGAGCTTTTATCAGGTGCTCAAGATAGACGCGGGCTTCGCCTGTGTAATTGGAGATGCTGATCTTGAAATTGTTGAAGCCTACGATGCCTCCCTTTGGCACGGGATAATGCATAAGCTTGTTCAATGGAGAAGTCCACATGTCGTACGTGATGAGATAGTAGAGCCATGACAGGTTGCCAACCGTCATATTTTCTTGACTTGCTCGGACGTATTCGGAGCCGAAACGGTAGTGACAAACAAACGTGTTGGCTTCTGAAATCTTGTTCGTGACTGAACCACCGCTTTCCTCAATGATAAGACTTAAATTCTTCTTGATGCGGTCACTGAGTTGTAGATCATTACTGAACATGATCTTCTTATGTCTGAAGACCTGCAGTGGTACACGCTTGGTTGCATCCGTCACTACATCTGGAGGTGTTCGAGCGTTAGGTGAAACGGCACCTGTGATATCCGCATTCCTTGGAGTAGGCCGAGGAAAAGCATGGTCGAGCTCGAGGAACTCAGGGTTTGGGTATGTGTATGGCTCTTCGGAGATGCGCCTTCTCAACCGGAAGCAATGGTCAAGCCTGTCAGAGAATTAGCAAGCAAAATCGAAGTAACTTAGGAGGTCTACGTACCAATGTGGTATGACCATCTTGCAGTTCAAATTCTTCGCCATAGCCATTTTGCACTTGTCATTGTCAGTGCCCAACGTGACAATATGGGTGATCTGCTTTGTTAGGATCTCGGAGAATTGACCGCCCAGAGCGACTACAGCGCCTGCAATCGCTTCTTTATCACCCGTTGGAATGTTGGCACAGGTGACGAGAATGCCGTTGAGAACGAGACATGGGTCTGGACTGAACTGGCGTGGATTGGTCTGTTTGCCTCGCGCTATACAGTCGTCTACCCAAGCGGGCCTCACAACGTGAATATACTTTCCAAGCGCGTCGTGGTACTGTTCGAAATCGGCATTGTTGCTGATGATGTGGGAGACATCGGTGAGATTCTTGATTCGGCCGTCTTCGCAAAGAGGAACATGGATTGCACCGAATTGTACGAGTCGTTCTTGTACCTGGCAAACAGTTAGCTTCAGAACTTCAACTTGCCGTTGTTGCGGCTTTGGCAGGCGACTCATTACCTCGCGGACCTTCTCGTCAGGAAAGTCCTTGGTTGGAATGACCAAGAAGTAGATACCTTCAAAGAGAGGCCCTTTGGGCTTCGTCTCACCAACTTCGGCAGCCATGGTCGAGATGCAGTAGTGCGGTTGGATGGGAAAGTGGGAGGCGGGCTGGTTGTGAGAGTGGGTTGATCGTGTTGGGTGTCGCGCGCTTTGAGGCGCGGAAACGCCAGGTCCCGTGACCGCCTTCTTAGTACTCAACCGCCACTCCGGCTGCTTTAGGCCTCCAAAGATGATGCTCGGCATTCATGATGGCCAAATCAATTGCTGATGGATTTTTGGCCTATGAACTGACATTTTTGATTTGCTGGGATTTTCAACCTACTCTAAGGCTATGTTCCGCCGACGACACCTTGTACTGTTTGCAAACACCATCAAACTTGCCACTCCAGTAGAGTACAAGTATTACCTCGGCCTGTGACGGCGCCGCTTTGCGCTTCAAGTGTCTGCTCTGCATGCCCGAACAGTCGCTTTGAACATTGAAAACCTCCCACCTCCGCACACCGAACGTCTACTAATTTGCTAAGACTCAATTCTGCCGTCGCAGTTCAAGACCGAGAGAGATCCGAAACCCAGTGCCGACATATCCGGGAGCCGCGGCGGATTGCTTAAGCAAAGCCGTGGGCTTTCAATTGAGAGCGTATCTTGTCATCCTGTCCTTAGGCTTGGATCTGGTTTCATATTAATTCTAGACGTCTGTTCCAACAATGTCGAGGTCACTATTTCGCGTAAAGGAGCATGTAGTTCCATGCTGCCACATTCGCCAGTATCCCTTCGCAACGATAGACGGAGCCGATCATGAACTGCATCTTGCTGTGAAACAGTATACACCATTAGACAACCTCCATCCACAGTCTGGCGACGTAACATTTCTCGCTGCGCACGCCAATGGCTTTCCAAAGGAGTTGTACGAGCCACTTTGGGATTCTCTACTTCAAGCTTCCAAGCGTTCTGGATTTCGAATCCGGAACATCTTCATCTCAGACGTTTCCCATCAAGGCTATTCCAGCGTCCTGAACGAACCCATTCTCGGCAATGACCCTTCATGGTGGGATGCTCCGCGCGACTTGTTCAACCTGGTCAACCATTTCCGCAAAGACTTCGTACGCCCAATTGTTGCTATTGGTCACAGTATGGGCGGTAACAATCTCATCAATCTCTCGCTCATGCATCCGCGGCTCTTTGCCACGATGCTCATGATCGATCCTGTCGTAGCAAGAAAAGCAAGTGCACGAGGCAATTGGAATCCTGCTCAAATGTCTTCAATTCGCCGGGATCGATGGCCGACAAGAAAGGCTGCCTTGGAGGCCTTCAAGCGGAGTAAATTCTATCAAACATGGGAACCACGCGTGCTTGAGTTATGGGTAGAGAACGGTCTGCGAGATCTTCCAACAAAAATATATGATAACACGGCGGAATCAAGGCCTTACGAACCTATGGAGAAGGAAGTTACACTCCGAACCCCGAAACACCAAGAAGTCTTCACATTCCTGCGACCGACGCCGGAGGCCTCGATGCTGGTAGACTTGGGCTTGCCTGAACGCCTCTCACATCCGGACTACGAACCAGTGCATGGCGCAGCCCCGTTCTACAGACCAGAGCCGATCAGGACCTTTCAGAACTTGCCTTTGCTGAGGCCAAGTGTCTTCTACATCTTCGGCGAGCATTCTGACCTCTCTCAACCTGAGATGATGAAAGACAAGCTCGAAAATACCGGCACTGGCCTCGGTGGATCGGGTGGTGTCGCAGCAGGCCGTGTGCAGCATGTTGTGATCAAGGACACTGGTCACCTCATTCCCATGGAGAAGGTCGATGAGACGGCGCAGGAGTGCGCCAATTGGCTGAGAAGCGAAATCAAAAGATTCAAGGAGGAAGAAGATATGTGGAAGGCTGTGTGGTCGAAGGTACCGGAGCGCGAGAAGTTTACTATCAATCACAAGATGAACGAAGCTCTGGGCGGTGATTTGGGCGCGGGAGCGAGAAAAGGCGGTAATGGAAAGGGGAAGAAGAGTAAGTTGTAGACTTGGAGAGAGCGCTTATGAAGCCGATTACTCAACCAAATCTTGTCTGCTATAGATATGGATGAAAGCAGATTGGTTTAGTACGCGACTCAGTTGTCCTTGTACGTCTCAATCAAGCCAGCTTCTCACGTTGCATATGAGATCGTGGAAACAATGTCAACTGCGATAGCATACAGATATTCTCGACACTCTAGATTAGAACTAAGCAATATACACAATCCATTCGTATTATTTGATTCGAGTTAAGAGCAGTAAAAAGACTAGGCATGATGGCGTTCATGTCGTGGGTGGCACCAACCTACCGTATCGATAGCAGGCGACAGGCGTCGTCGTTTTTCTGTGGTTGACGTTGCAAAAAACAAAATAATTCGCCGCCTTGTGAATATACGCCTTCCTACTGTCTAACCTCAACCTAAGAATTCAACAAGTGTTGCTTCTCAGTTTTTGGCCATCTCAACGTTTCCTCTAAGCTTTTCCACGTCCGTCAACATGGCGAGCAACAATCCGACCTCGAAAAAGCGCCTCGCTCTCGCAATCATCGACTTCCTCAACACCTCCCTCACTGATGGCACCGTGAGCTCCGAAGACGGCGAGAGCATAGAAATCGCCACCAACTGCATTGCCGAAGCCTTTAAGGTCGACCCATCCGACAAAGCCGCTGTTACGGATGCGCTCGGCGGCCAGAACCTGCTGAGCATCTACAGCGTGTACGAGAAGCTCAAGGGCCGCGGCTCCGCGAGCAGCGCCAGCACAAGCACGAGCGAGCGAACAGCGGCAACAGCGGCGGCCGCAGCGGCAGCAGCCGGCGCGGCGGAAGCACAAGGCGAGAGCTCGGAGGAGCTGAAGAAGAAGGCGGACGGCCTGAAGGGCCAAGGCAATGCGGCCATGCAGCAGCGCGACTACGCCACCGCCATTGATTTCTATACGCAGGCGCTCGAGCTGCAGCCGCTCAATCCCATCTACCTGAGCAACCGCGCCGCCGCGTACTCCGGCGCCGGCCGCCACGAGGAGGCCAAAGGCGACGCTGAGATGGCCGTGGCTGCCGATCCGAAGTTCGCGAAGGCGTGGAGCAGACTCGGTTTGGCAAAGTTCGCTCTGGGAGACGCAAAAGGCAGCATGGAGGCTTATCAGAAGGGCATCGATGCTGAGGGATCCGGAGGGTCCGAGGCCATGCGTAAAGGCTATGAAACGGCGAAGAGGAAGTTCGAAGAGGAAGGTGGAGACATGAATGAGGTAGAGAGTGACCTGGCGAGGGATGCTAATACTGGAGGTGCTAGTGGAGGACTACCAGATCTCAGTTCGCTCGCGGGTATGTTTGGAGGTGGTGGAGGTGGTATGCCCAACCTCTCTGAAATGATGAACAATCCGATGATGAGGCAAATGGCACAGAACCTCATGAGCAATCCTGACATGCTCAACAATCTGATGTCTAACCCACGGATACGACAGATGGCTGATCAATTTGGTGGGCGAGGTGGCGGCGGCTCTGGTAGTGGTGGTAGTGGTGGTGGTGGCATGCCAGACATCGCAAGCCTGATGCAAGATCCGAACATGATGGATATGTAAGCTACTCAAAGACCGAAATGGCTAACAACATGCTAACTCAAGTACAGGGCTAGAAATCTATTCGGCGGCGGAGCCGGACGAGGAGCTGGAAGAGGCACATAAGCAAGTGGAGAAAGCATTGCCTTATAAGAATCGTTATACCATGGCGGTGTTCAGTTGGCTTGGATCATAGATATCGTTGAGCAGACTCGTAATGACCTAGAAGATTCAATGCTTGCCGTCTTGTAGTGCCTGCTTTGCGGGCATTTTTGACGTCTTAAATCTTTCCAGTGTCGCAGTTCGAAGGCTACGTGCTATCTGTATCTTCCAAGCTTCGAGCTGGTAAGTCCATGGCCGACAAGCCAACACACTCTACCCAAAGGTGCATAGCAAAATCACATCTATTCCCAACCGTTTCACTCCAATGGCGCTGTCCACATTGCATCACCCAAGTAATGACCCTGACTCATCGCCTGTCCTTTCTTCTTGTCCTTCATGACCTTGGTGCCAACTTCCAACTGTCCGACCATGCACGCATTCTCCTTGCCTTCTGCCTCAATGACCGCGACAGTTCCAGCCTCAAGGTCTTCTTTTCCATACCGCTCATCCTCTCCTTCAGCCTCCGGATTCGGTAGTCTTCCACCGGGACTCGTTAAGCCCGGAACCATGAGAGTGGCGCCGCTCAACACAAATCGTATGGCACCTCTGTCGATGCGTACGCGCGGTAGAGCATCCGGATAACGATGGATAAGTTTGAGGTGCGGGATCAACATCTTGTCTTTACCGTTCTCGTCGCTGTAAAACAACGGGTCCCAGTCTTTGCTTCCCTTGAGCTGTACATAGTAGAGCTTAAAGACGAAAGGATGCTTGTCGGGATCCGCTTGAGGCTTTTTCAGTTCCAACTCATGCAGATGAGCGGTATTGGGGGCCCAGTGGTCAATTGAGGACTGGAACGAAGGATAAAGGTCGAGGAAGCGACGGCGGATTTTCTTGGAGTCTGAGCTGCGGAGCTGTTTGCGCGCGCCAGGTTTCACGCTGCGGACGATTGTGTTAGTATGAAGTGTATTCCTTTAGACGTATTGGGCATGCATACTCTCCCTTGAACATGTTGTGTGTACGTAGTAGTTTGAAAGGACATGCAACTTGTGTGAATTTCCGCAAGGTACGAAATGCAAGATGGCGTCCCCACTTTGCCGGTGGGACTGCAAGGCTGAACGTCGAACGACGCCAATTCAACACCACGACATGACTTTGTGATTTTCAAACGCGTTCAATTTTAGCTTGATGACTACAGAATCTCCTCTATGCTCACTGTGGCTTTGAAGCTTTCCATGTCTCCAATGTAGGACTCTTTCGTCCACGCTGGTGGCTGTCGTATGGGTGTTGATGCTAGATTGAGAAATGCTTGTCGGGAGGCATATTCAAACTCATGGGACAGATCTTGCTCAGAAGTCCTCCAGTAATAGACGTTTATGGATGTCAGCTTCATTCTACGCTTTTACTTAGTAGCATCCTCGAATCAATCCAATCATTATCATGGTATCATCATATTCCTCGTGAATTCAGCATCAACGTCGGGCCTTTCCGTCCCTTCCCCCACAATGATCGCGAACCTGGCCTTCTCCCAATCCACCACACCCAAAACTTGTGCATACGGCAACTGCTCGAGTGAAGCAATGCAAAATAGCGCGAATGGCGACCTCTGCGCGACGATGCCGACGGTCGCAGAACTGATCTGGGCATGCCCAGCGATGGGCAATATCTCTGCTCCAAGGACGGCGCCAGCTGGTGCTGAGTCGCCGATTTGGAGGACTGCACGCGTTTGGACGGCCAGCAGAACGCGTGCTGGGCCAATACCTTCGCCAATCCGCTGGCCGAGTCGAGTTGACGCTGATCGAGTCCATCAGCTCGAGGCAAACAAACCTGCAGAGCTTGTGACCCAAATACAGTGGTTGAGACCGGAACTAGGAAGCGTGCCGAGCGATCGACGCATAAATGGAGACGAAATTATAGAAGAGTTGACGTAGATCTAAGCGGTCGCTTGCGCTTCTTCTGTTGGAGACTCGCATGAATCAGTGTCGGGATTGTAATCCCAATCTACCAGATCCATCACTGAGGCTAAAATGTCTTCATCGGAGTTCCAGGTTCCGTCTGAAGTTGACGGCGTGAGATATCCTGTTTCCATTTTTGTACTCGTACCACTCACGGATGGTGAGCTTGCAGCACGAGTCGCCCTTCCTGCGACTATGGACTCCGCATATTGCTTAGGCGTGCATCCCATGCGGTCCTTGAAAACTTTGTGCAGATATCTCGGGGTCAGATTGACTTTCTGGGCGATTTCTTTGAGAGTGACCTTTCCTGAGCTGCTCTTGGACGAGGTATCCAGAGCTGATTCGATAACGGCACACGCACTCTTAAGAACATCTTCTAGTGGGTCAAACTTCGCGAGCTCCGGTTTACATCTCTTGCATGCTCGGAATCCAGCTGTTTCGGCTTGCAGCTTTGTGTCAAAGAAGACGATATTCGCTCTCCGAGCGAGACGTGCATTACATACTGGTCGACAAAAGATGCGAGTGGACGTGACTCCATAAATGAATATGCCGTCTGCTGTAGGATCGCGGGTGGCAACGGCGCGCCAGCGAGCGTTATCGGTAGAGAAGGCCATAATATGAGCGAGATGACAAGAAATTTGTGATCTGAACAAGAATAGGATTCAGATGGCCATAATATAGGCTCCTGTCGCGGAATTCCAGTTTGGGATCATTACGTTTACTACACGAGCGAAACCGAGCATGAGTGGGAGGCAATGGAGGATCTTTTCAATATGGCCAATGAGGAGCTTGTAAATACGAAGGTAAAGGCGGGCGCGTCGCTACGTTTGTCTCGGTTTGGTTTAAGGCAGCTTCTGCGGGTCATTGCCCTCGGCATCTTGAGAATTTGTACCTATCCCATCGAGGAGCACCTCAAATATATTGTTGCACCGGGAGTGCCCAGACACCATTGACTCATACGTGCAGAGTACTCCGTACTTTGTAGGGCACACGAGCAAATCAGGATATACTAGCTTTGGACTGGACATCGCGGTAAAGAGTGATACGCTCACAGAGCAACCTGAAGCCTTGGAATTGCGAGTAATAAGAGATCCCATTGAATATTTATATACGCGAAACCATCAGAGCAGACTCTCATACTTGTCCAAGCCAGTCTTGGGTCCACTGCCACTAGGTTGCTGCATCCGCGGCAGTTGATTTCCCTGAAGCGTTCCCGCCTTCGCAACGCCAACTGGCGGCGGCGCAATGTTGAAACCTGAATAGGCACTGGAATTTGGTGTTGGCCGCAGCGGTACCGAGTTCAGCGAGCTTTGGGCTCCAAATGTTGGGTTACTAGATGGTCTAGTTGGCTGAGAGGATGCCCAGACGTTGGAGGACGTTCCTCCAGCGGCCGAGGACCAGTCTATATTTCCTGATGTTCCAACCGAAGTTGTACTAGATGATGTCCATGGATTGGCTGACTGAGCGGGTGCAAAGGTAGCCGTCGATGAAGGTTTTGGCGGTTGAAGTAGTTGTAGAGGTTGTGAGAAAGCATTTGTGGTTGTGGTACTTGAAGGTTGAAGAGAGGCAAACGCGTTGAGAGATTGATCTGGTGTGATTGTGCGGAATGAGGAGAGTGGTGGTTGTATGGTATTTTCTGGGGACGGTGTGGACCATGAAAAAGTTGCTGGCGATGGCTGTATATTTGCTCGAGGTGAGTGAATGCTTGGAGACGTTGTGACGGTAGTACTCTCCAAGCCTTCAAATGTATTTTCGAACGAAGTTTTATTGCCACTGTGAAGCTCTGTTCGACCGAGAACAAGATTTTCAAAGTCTGCTTCACCAACTCCTTGCCCATTCTCTAGTCCATTCGGCTGGCTGACACCAGCGAATGTCATCAAGTCATTCCGGTGTGCAGACGTTACTTGCGTTGCTGACAACTCTTGAAGCTTGCGAGTTTGTTCCTGGACGATTCGATTTGTGTATGTGTTGATTAACGATACATATGCCTGGAACTGTGATAAGTTGAGAAGCGGACCAAGAGAAAACGTCCAAAGGATTGGCATGACATCGGATGCCAGGAAGTCAGAATCTGCTATCTTTCCAACTTCCTGGAATACATCCAGAGCTGCCATCATTACTGCGGGTTCCTTGGTCTTGATCGCTTTTAATAGCGGCACAACCTTCTCTTGGATGGTGTATTTATCAAGGATGGCGCTGTTCTTCTTTGGCTTCGAGCTCTCAGTCCCAGCAAAGCCGTTTAGTCCATCATCGAAAGAGCTTTCATCTTGATTAGAAGTGCCACCACATAGAATCTGAAGTGCTTCTAAGCCTCGAATCTTAATCCCCAGACTGTTTGTCTTGCTGAACACTGTAGATATGACAGGAAAGACATCGTTCTTAATGGTAGGAAAGTCAAGCACGTTAAGCATGACCGGCAAAGTTCGTAATGCAGCATCAGTGAGTGCATGTGCAGAAGACTCCATCGACAAACGGATGATAGGCCAGATGCTCTCTTCAAACTCTTTGCCATTGGTGTTTTCAGCAATAATGTTGACTCTCTCCAGAAGTATCATTAAACCAGCAGCCTTTGCTGTATCCTTATCCGCAGCTTGCTCTTGATTGGCATCTTTCGTTTTCTTTGGTGCACTGTCTAAGAAGATCTCGCGCAGTTTCGGGATGATCTTTTCGGAGAAGGCTCTCCGACCGTGTGGCATGATCTCGACCATTTTGAAGACATTTTGTAAGACAAGCGCAATGAGCTCTTTGTCTTTCATCTCTTCTAACAATGCCGGTAACACCTTTTTCTCAAGAACGGTTTTTGGGAATTGATTCAATATCCTTGGCAGGCCGCGCAAGAACGTTGACTTTTCATTTGGAGTCTTGGCTGGTAGCGATTCAAGAAATCGGATTGTGGAATTGAGAATGTTGTCAAAGAACGGCGAGCTCTGGAAATCCCTGGCGCTTAGTCGAACCGATGGTTTCCGTGTTATCAATCGTTGAAGGAGAGCCACGACATCCTTCGGCAGCGGAGTCGCCGAGAGATAGTTATTTGTTCCGCTTGGAGTAGTAGATGATGAAGTGAAGAGACGTTTGTACGTCGATAGACTTTGGTTCGTCTGAAAGGGACTTTTATGTGGCGAATTGTATAGAGCGACAATTAGTAGACCCAAAGAGAACATATCTGCCGCAGGTGAGACGCTGCTGTCCATGACAAAGTCTGGAGATGTGTAGTCGATGTTGAGTTGGACGAAAGGCGGCAATCTCGGGTCGTGATTAAGGACTTCGGACAGCGCAATCGGAGCAGCACTTGAAGCAGCATTGCTATTCTCACTCTTACCAGAGAAGCCAAGCCCTGATAATTTCCAATCTGACTTTGCATTCACAAAGACAGCTTCTGGAGTGAGGTTGCCGTGAACTAAGCCGGCACTCTCGTGGAGGAACTCCAATCCTTTACCAATCTGCTCCAATCCTTTTTGGATTTCCAACTGATCCATCTCTGTTTCTCGCCTTCTCCTGTGGCCCTCCGAATCCTCAACGTATCTCCCGCCTGCTCTTTCTGTTTCATCCTTGTCTTTCAACAATGTACCAAGCGAACCTGTAACCTGTTCAGTTGCGAACATCAGACCGCCTCCTCTGGTGTCTTCAACAGGCTCCACCAATTCCAAGACGCTCGGATGCCTCAACCGGGCCAGAGAACTGGCTTCTTTCTTCAGTCGCTCGACGACTTCATCTTGAGCTTTTTTGATTGACGTGGCACTGGAGCGGGTGAGGCCGGCGCTGTTTGGTTCGAGAGACTTGCGATCGAAGACGAAGACAGAGACTTGCTTGCCAGTCGATTTGTTTTTTGCGTCGAAGATTCGCCAGGGGCCGGAGATGCATGTCGGCTGTTCGGAGAGCTTGTAATGAGAGGAGATGTTGGAAGAGAAGGATTTGAGGGCAGAGGACCACATGGTGGTGAAAGTCGCTCAGAGGGAGCACGCGGCTCGTGTGAAATCGAAGTGAAACGCAGCGCTATAATGTGATCAATTGAATACGGCTAAAGCCAGCGGCTGAGATTGCTTTGAAGGCTGGTGAGGCTGGTCCCGACTAGTGGTGTTGTTACGCAGCAGTCGATGGAGATGCGCTGTCATCGTATCGGAATCTTTGTTTCGTTAGATATCTTGTGGTTGCCTGCGCATCGCCACTGAGAATTAAAAGAGTGCCGTTGGGTCCAGGAAGAGATGAGGGTAATGTGGAAATTGTCGTGGTGTTCATATGCGATATCTGTACAACTGTTCTGCGCTGCCAACAATTCATTAACAGCGGAGGCTAATATTATGACTTGAAGGTGATAGTGAGGTAGCTTGTACCTTGTAGGCTGGTACCCACTAATTAGTTCCTCGATAAGCCCGCCGTCTTTCCAAGCCAGGGTATCGAGTCGCCGCATGTAGCCGACCCTTTCTCCGATCTCGTAGCTCGTATTTTTTTGGCTTTGGCGCCCTACGATACACCACGCCGATTACATACCAACAGTATTCAGTCATACGTCCGCATCCTCTCCTTTCCCTTTCAATTCACCACTTACTCGCTTTCACATTGCCATTAAAATGCTTCACCGAACATTTAGACCGCTGTATCTGCACGCGGCTCCCGCAATTCGACCCGCAAGAGCAGCCATACTTCCTTCACTGAGCTCCTACCGAAGTCGGAGATGGTATTCTATAGAGCCAGAACAAAATCCGCTGAAGCTACAAGAGTTGGATCCATCGAAGCTTCAAATTACAAGGACGACTACGGCAAAACAGCTCGTGCCACCGCAAGATCTTGTGTTTGGGCGCACCTTTAGTGGTACGCCGAGTTGTCTTACTGCGCTTGCAATTGCTTTACCAGTCGAAGCATTTGCTGTTTAGAATGACTTACGCTCTGACCGTGCCGTAGATCATATGCTCTCTATTGAATGGACTGCGAATGGCGGCTGGCACGCACCGCGCATCACTCCGTATCAGAACTTCTCACTCGACCCGGCTACCTGCGTTTTTCATTATGCCTTCGCCGCTTTCGACGGCCTCAAGGCGTACAAGGATTCGTCCAACAATACCCGCCTGTTTCGTCCGGATATGAATATGCAGCGGCTCAATAAATCGTCGGCGCGCATTGCACTGCCGGCGTTCAATGGAGATGCACTGATCGAGTTGATCGACCAGCTTCTTAAGGTCGACGAGCGATGGATACCAAAGGAACGTGGCTACTCGCTATACATCCGACCGACCATGATAGGCACTCAAAAGACACTTGGTGTGGGACCGCCCGGCAGCGCTCTACTCTACGTTATCACATCTCCAGTCGGCCCATACTACCCGACCGGCTTTAAGGCCATCAACCTCGAGGCCACCGACTACGCCGTGCGTGCCTGGCCCGGTGGCGTCGGCGACAAGAAACTCGCCGCCAACTACGCTCCATGCATCGTCCCACAGAGGGCAGCCGCGTCTAGGGGCTTTCAACAGAATCTTTGGCTGTTCGGTGAAGAGGAATACATCACCGAGGTGGGCACCATGAATCTATTTGCGGTAATCAAGACAAAAGATGGTCAGCGCGAACTCGTCACCGCGCCATTGGACGGTACTATCTTGGAGGGTGTGACTCGAGACTCTATTCTCACTTTGGCTAGGGAGAGATTGGAGCCTCAGGGTTGGAAGATCTCCGAGAGAAAATTCACCATGAAGGAGCTCGCCGACGCTGCCGACGATGGAAGATTGTTGGAAGTCTTTGGAGCTGGTACTGCTGCCGTTGTCAGTCCCGTGCGCAATATAGGCTGGAAAGGCCGACTGGTGAATTGCGGTTTACACGATCACGAAGAAGTGGGTCCCGTCACACTACAGATGAAGAACTGGATAGAAGATATCCAATACGGTGTTGAAGAATCTATATGGAGGTAAGTTTACATATGATTTCTTATGGAAGAAATTGGCTAATCATATTGGCAGCCACACGGTCCGTTGAGAGGACATAGATATGAGGCCAGAGTCTAGGAAAAGTGCAGCGTAGAGTAGAGTACTGATTGAGAGCGTCTCGCTAACCTTTTTAAAATATTCTATCGAACATGAGCATGTTTTGCTGCTCGGACTTTTGCTGTAAGCCTGGCTGTATAAAGGACATCAAATTCCTTTAACCAGATGGAATAATGGTAAACCACCTCGTTCGCGGTATGTAAAGACTCCGCGGACCATTCCATCTTTCTTCAGTCTTACGTTTTATTTCATACCAGTTGTTCACCCTTATTATTCCCTTCCAAGCACATCCTATAACTTCAGACCTGTCAGCCCTCATTCGTATTCGGCGTGATGGCGGTGCAGGGCTGGGCTAGCATAGCCTGATCGAACGGCGGCTGATTTTATCAGTTGAGACTGACAGCCACAATTCAACAACCACCGACTTCTGATCAAACTGAATATAAGTGCTGTACTCCCAAAAACTCCTTTATGCTTTCGTAAATTCCAGCGGATAACTTGAAATTGACAAGCTCTACATATCGTGACCATGGCCGGTCTAAAGAAAGCCACAACATATTCCAACGCAAACCCACCACCTGGTGACTTTGTTCGCTCCTGGGAACCCAGTGCCAAACGAGGAAACTACTGCTTCAAACTGCGTAGTCCTCCTCCGAGTCAAATGAAATGGAGCCGAGCGGCCATTCGCAAGACACGTGGCAAACAGGAGGCCAAAACGACAAGTAGGCGAAAGGTACCAGAAGAGCAAAGCTGCAAGACGAAGGAAAAGCCATTTCGCGCCCTGGAGTCTCCGGAAATACTTGAGCAAATCTTGACATTTGCCGTTATCGACATCCGCAAACCGCTGGACATCTGCCTTTTGAGCGAGCTGGATATGTCACAAGGCTTTGTGATGCCGACGGCAAATGCAAGGAATAAAACCGAAATAGATGCCGCGAAAATCCTAAGTAGCTATCTTGCGACGACGCAGCTTTGCAACCTCAAGCTTGTTTGTCGATTTTGGAGCGAGGTTATTCATTCGTCGCCAACTTTTCGAAAGATGCAACAAGCTCCTCAAAAGAGAACTGGGAAAAAGAGAAACCGAGAAGATATTTCCGGGTACGAAGAGAAATTCCTTTGGTACTGGTTTTCCACTCATCTGACATAGTTGTAGAGCCACGGAAGATCTCACGCTTACAGTCAAGCCCCTTACACTCGCCTGGGCCGACAGACTTGACTACATATATAATCCAGCAGCCAACGGTGGGCCTGGTCCGCCTCGTGATGTCGTGCACTGCTTCCAATTCGACGTCCAGACCATATATTCGGAGGATGACCTCGCGAGGTCTGGATATGATGTTAGATACATGACAGCCATCAGGCCAAACGTTCCGAGATTATCGTCGCAAACTGTCGACACACAAGAGATCCAAGAGATTAAAAACGACTTATTAGCTGCCGAGACAACATTAAGGTCAGACACAAAGCGCTATTTTCTCGTACGCAAACCTCGATGGGTGAAAGTTGAAGAACTCAGTTCGCACATTGGCCTGGCGTTCTACACACAAGGTACAAATATGGAGAAGTTCTTGTATGCGCCGTGGCATTCAGTTTCAACGTACCCGGTTCAACCATGTGAGAAGGTGAGAGGATGTGCGTGTGCGGGTTATGCCATGTCACAAAGTTATAGGTAGATTTTGGTCTGA
>Ga0335073_10002485_pt1 | contig 25219 bp, 23 predicted proteins | sample Lox_Sample_22_FD_207093 | JGI IMG/M metagenome (GOLD analysis project Ga0335073, IMG submission 207093) | Soil microbial communities from Loxahatchee National Wildlife Refuge, Florida, United States - Lox_Sample_2.2 | ecosystem: Environmental > Terrestrial > Soil > Wetlands | place: USA... | reverse complement strand
CGAAACGCGCCGGCGGTGCTGGCTGTTAGCCGGGCGGGAGGAATTCCGGCACGTCGAGCCCGTCATCGGCAGGGCTGGGGAGCCGCTCGCCGTCGCCCGCCGGCTCGTCGCGCTCGCGCCGGCGGCCGCCCGCGCGAGCACCCGAGCCCGCGCCGGCCCCGGCACCCGCGGTGCCAGCGCCGCGCGACGCGCCACCTCCCGCCGACCGCTCGACCCGCTCGATCTGCGCGACCAGCCGCGAGTGCACGCGCTGCACGTCGCCGAGCAGCCGCTCGGCGTTCGAGCGCAGCGAGTTGCTCATCTCGCGCAGGTTCGAGACGAGCTCCAGCCCCTCCGAGCGGACGCCGTCCGCGGTCGCCCGGGCGTCGTCCAAAAGGCTTCGCGCGCGCGCCTCCGATTCAGCCCGGGTCCTCGCGGCGGCTTCGTGAGCCTCGCGGACGATCTGGCCGGCGCTGTCCTCGGCCCGGGCCACGATCTCAAGGGCCTGGCCGGTAGCCGCCGCCTTGGCCGCCTCGGCGTCGGCCGCGCCGGACTCGCGCAGACGGGTGGCCTCGGCCTGGGCCAGGCGTTCGATCTCGGATGCCTCTTCCTCGGCGGCGCTGACGCGGTTGTCGGCGGCTCGCTGACCCTCGGCGATCCGATCGCGGGCTCGTTGCTCGGCCTCGACGCGAAGCTGTTCGGCCTCGGCCCGCAGCTTCTCGGCCGTCTCCTCGGCGGCGGCGATGATCGCGGCGACGCGCTCAGCGGCGACGTCTGCGCTGACAGGATGGCGCTCAGAACCGGTGCTCTCAGCCACCCGGGGATCGTAGAGCGGTTGCGCGCGAGGAGCGGAGGGGCTTGCGGGAGCTGATGCCTGCCGGCGCGGCGTCGCGGCCCGGCCCGGCCCGCTCGAAGTAACCTCCTGTTCCCGTGGCCGAGCGACGTTACGACCCCAAGCAGATAGAGCCCAAATGGCAGGAGATCTGGGCGCGCGAGCGCACGTGGGAGGTGTCCAACGACCCCGACGAGCACGACGGACGCGAGAAGTCCTACGTGCTCGAGATGCTGCCCTACCCGAGCGGCGAGCCCCACATCGGGCACCTGAAGAATTACGCGCTGGGCGACGCGATCGCGCACTTCCACCGCCGTATCGGCCAGCGGGTGCTGCACCCGATGGGCTACGACGCGTTCGGACTGCCGGCGGAGAACAACGCGATCAAGACCGGCGTCCACCCGCGGGAGGCCACGAACCGTTCGATCGCGTCCTACCGCCACTGGTTCCACCGCTGGGGCATCTCGATCGATTGGAGTCGCGAGCTCGCCACGCACGAGCCGACGTACTACCGCTGGACGCAGTGGATCTTCCTCAAGCTGTTCGAGCGAGACCTGGCCTACCGCAAGAAGGCGGCGGTCAAGTGGTGTCCGAACGACCAGACCGTGCTCGCCAACGAGCAGGTGATCGACGGCCGCTGTGAGCGGTGCGGCGCACTCGTCGAGGTGCGGCAGCTCGAGCAGTGGTTCTTCCGCATCACCGACTACGCCGACCGGCTGCTGGACGATCTCGACACGATCGACTGGCCCGAGCACGTCAAGGCGATGCAGCGCAACTGGATCGGCCGCAGCGAGGGCGCCGAGGTCGTGTTCCGTTGCGAGGAGCTGGCGATCGACTACTCGGTGTTCACGACCCGGCCCGACACGCTTTTCGGCGCCACCTTCTTCGTGATGGCGCCCGAGCACCCGGACGTGTTCAAGCTCGCGCAGGGCACCGAGTACGAGCAGCAGGTGCACGAGTACGTGAACCGCGCGATCACCGAGTCCGTCGAGTTGCGGGGCGCGGCGGACAAGCCCAAGACCGGCGTGCCGCTGGGGCGGACCGTGACCAATCCGGTGACCGGCGAGCAGATCCCGATGTTCGTCGCCGACTACGTGCTCATGGAGTACGGCACGGGCGCGATCATGGCCGTGCCGGCGCACGACCAGCGCGACTACGACTTCGCCAAGGCGTTTGGCCTGCCCATCCGACAGGTGGTCGCCCCGGAGGCGGTTGAAGGTGCCGCGCAGGCGCGTGAGGCAGCGGGGGAGGACGCCGCGGGCGAGCAGGGCGCGTTCACCTCCCACACCGAAAACGAGGTGCTGATCAACTCGGGGCAGTTCTCGGGCATGAACGCGGTGAAGGGACAGCAGGCGATCGTGGAATGGCTCGACCGTGAGGGCAAGGGCCACTTCTCGGTCAGCTACAAGCTGCGCGACTGGCTGGTCTCGCGCCAGCGCTACTGGGGCTGCCCGATCCCGATCGTGTACTGCGATAGGTGCGGCTTGGTCCCGATCCGTGAAGAGGACCTGCCGGTGGAGCTCCCCGACATCGAGGACTACCAGCCGAAGGGACGCTCGCCGCTGGCCGCGGCCGAGGACTGGGTGAACGTTCGCTGCTCAGAATGCGGCGGCCGGGCCAGGCGCGAGACCGACACGATGGACACGTTTGTCGATTCGAGCTGGTACTACATGCGCTACTGCGACGCCCGCAACGACCACGCCGCGTGGGATCGGCGCGCGCTGGCGGCCTGGATGCCCGTCGACCAGTACATCGGCGGCGTCGAGCACGCGATCCTCCACCTGCTGTATTCGCGCTTCTTCGTCAAGGCGCTCGCCGACATGCAGCTGCTCGACGTGCAAGAGCCGTTCCAGGCGCTGTTTACCCAGGGGATGATCCTTGGACCCGACGGCATCAAGATGTCGAGCTCGAAGGGCAACGTGATCGCGCCGAGCGAGATCGTCGAGCGGTTCGGAGCCGATGCCGCCCGCTGCTACGTGCTGTTCATCGGTCCGCCCGACCAGGACGCGGCGTGGGCCGACACCGGGATCGAGGGCATCCACCGCAGGCTGCTGGGCCGGCTGTGGCGCCTGGCCGATGAGCTCGGCGACACAGCATCGCCACCCGGCGCCGATCAGCCCAACAACCCGACCGGGGACGCCCTGACCATCGTGCGTAAGGCGCACTGGGCGATCGACAAGGTCACGCGGGACATGACCGGGCGCTTCGCCTTCAACACCGCGATCTCGGCCATCATCGAGCTGACCAACGAGATCTATCGCTACCCCGAGGCCGACCCGGAGGCGCGCAGATTCGCCACCGCGACCGCCGCGTCGCTGGTGTTCCCGTTCGCTCCCCACCTGGGAGCCGAGGCATACGAGATGCTGACCGGCCGCCGAGCCTGGGAGGAGCCATGGCCCGATGCCGACCCGGACCTGCTCCAGACCGAGACTTTCGAGCTGGTCTGCCAGGTCAACGGCAAGGTCCGCGATCGGGTGAGCGCTCCCACGGGCGCACCCCGCGAGGAGCTCGAAAAGCTCTGCCTGGAGTCTCGCGGCGTGCAGTCGCACCTGGACGGCCAGCAGGTCACCAAGGTGATCGTGGTGCCGGACAAGCTGGTCAACGTCGTCGTCCGCTGAGCGGCGGCGTTGGCGCATCGCGCGTATGTGGCGGTCGTCGGCCCCGGCGACGCGTCAAAAACCGAGCTGGCCGCGGCGGAGGCGGTCGGCCGCGGCCTGGCGCAGGCGGGCGCGATCGTGGTGTGTGGCGGTCTGGGCGGCGTGATGGAGGCAGCTGCGCGCGGCGCGACGGAAGCCGGCGGCACGGCGGTTGGCATCCTCCCGGGCAGCGACCGGGCGGCCGGCAACCGGTGGTTGACGGTTGCATTGCCGAGCGGACTGGGCGAGCTGAGGAATGGCCTCGTAGTCCGCTCCGCCGACGCGGTCATCGCGGTCGGTGGCGCCTATGGCACCCTCTCGGAAATCGCGCTGGCGCTGAAAACCGGCGTCCCGGTCATCGGCATCCACACCTGGGAGATCGAGGGAATCGAAAAGGTCGACTCCTCAGGCGAAGCCGTGGCCAAATCGCTCGCGGCCGGTGCGAGCCGGACCCGCGCATAGACTGGACACGTGCCCGCCTTCAAGCCCGCCTACCTGATCCACGGCGATGACCACGGCCGGATCGCCGAGCGCCGGCGCCGGCTCCGCGAGCTGGCCGAGGAACAGAGCGGCGCGCAGGGGGTAGAGCTGTTCGAGGGCGACGCGGCGACCCCGGACGCGGTCGCCGGTGCCCTGAATGCCCTGACCTTTGCAATCGGCCGGCGGTTCATCGTGGTGGACGGCGTCGAGCGCTGGACCGACAAGCAGCTGGAGCCACTCACGCCCGCGCTCAACGACATCCCGCCGGACACCACGGTCGCGTTCTTCGCGCGCGAGGACGGCCGCGCCAAGGCCCCCAAGGGCCTGCACGAGGCGGTCAAGAAGGCAGGCGGCGACGTCGCCGCCGAGGAGAACGTAAAGCCGTGGGAGCTTCCCAAGTGGCTGATCGCCCGCGCCCGGGAGCTCGACCTGCAGCTCGAGCCGGACACCGCTCGCGCGATCGTCGCGCACGTCGGCGACCGACAGCAGCGTCTGCTGCGCGAGCTCGAGAAGCTCGCCCTGTACGCCGGCCCGGGCGCGCGCGTGGACGGCCCCATGGTGGATGAGCTCACGGCGCCGTCGGCTGAGCACAAGGCGTGGTCGCTGGCCGACACGATCCTCGCGGGAGACGCGTCCGCCGCCACCGCCCTGTACCTGACGCTCCGAAGTCAGGGGGAGCGGTTGCCGGGCCTCCTGTTCTGGATCAGCCAGCGCGTCCGGACGGCGCACGAGGTGGCCTGCGCGCTCGAGGCAGGCGAACCCCCGGCGCAGATCAAGCGGACGCTCCGGATGCCGTCCAAGGCCGCCGACCGGCTGATCGCCGATGCCCGTCGGATCGGATCCGAGGAGCTGCAGCGCACGATTGAGGAACTCGCCGAGCTCGAGCTCGCCTCCCGCGGCGGCGGAAGCGGCGCCGCCGCCGAGGACACGGTGGCGCTCCTGGCCATCACGCGCGTGGCCGCGTAGACCGCTCGCGGTCTAGATGACGTGAAGCAGCAGCGCGGCGATCAGCGCGATCGCGACGACCACCACCGCCGGCAGGAAATGCAGGATGCGGTTGGCGTCCGGGCGGTAGTTCGGCGGCGCGTTCGCCGCGTTGCGCATGACGAGCGCGGCGCCGCGAGACGCGACGGCATCGTCTCGTTCGAGCCGCAGCCGCTCGATCGTCGCCGACAGCTCATCGCGCTCGGCTACGGCGTTCTTGTGAGCGGCGATGGCCTCGTCGCGAGCGCGTAGGGCGCGGTCGCGTTCGTCGATCAGCGAGCCCCGTTCGGTGAAGAAGTCATCGCGTTCGGCGAGTGCGCCCTGCTGCGACGCCAGCGCGCCGGCGAGCTTGGCTGACAACTCGTCGCGCTCGGCGATCGCAGCGCGTCGCTCGGTCAGAGCCTCGTCGCGCGCTGCCAGGGCGGCATCGCGGAGCCGGAGCGCCTCCTCGCGCTCCCGGGCCGCCGCATCACGCTGCTTCGCGGCCTCGTCGCGGAGCTTCAGCGCTTCGCCGTGCGCCCGCATCAGGCGCTCGCGCTCTTCGGCGGCCGCTTCTTGGGACTTGCGAGCGGCATCGCGGGCTCCGGAAACCTCATCGAGCTTGGCGCCGCGTCGCGACAGCTCGTCCGACAGCTCGGCGATCTCGGCCTCGCGGCGCTCGAGCTCGCGCTGAACCCTGTGGATTTCACGGTGCGCCTTGACCAGCTCGGCTGACGGAGAGCGGGTCCGCCGGGTTTCGCTCGGCCCGCTGGTGCCGCTCGTTCCACTCGCGCCGCTCGCTCTGCTTGCACTGCGCGACGTGCTGCCGCTACTCCCGCCGGTCGCGCTGCCGGCGTCTTTCGAACGCCGCCGGCGCGTAGGCCGAGAGCTCGGCAGCGGGACCGAGACGGTGATGTCGGGGGCCACGTTCAGCTCGGCCTCGACCCACTGGTCGTCCTGCTCGTACGGGAACGAGGCCATCCATGGCTCGCCGTCCTCGGCCGCCCAGGGCTTGTGATCCAAGCTGGCCAGGAGGCGCTTCTGCTCCTCGTCCGCGAGCAAGGTCAGGCTCGGTCGAATGAAACGGCGGCCGCGCACGCCGAACCAGCGACCGTTGACCTCGAGCCGATCCGAACCCGCTTCGATCCGGTCCAACTCGAACGCTACTCCGCTCGCAGAAGCGGTTGCAGACTCGACAACCTCTGCCATGAGAGTCCACAAGTTACCCGGAAGCTCGCCGCGGGGGCGTCGTCGCAAGCCGCCTTGCAGCGAGCGCGACAGCTAATCGGGATTCAGGCGCGCCTCAACCGCGCCGCGCGCGACTTCTTGCGAGCGCCGGAATTGCGATGCAGCGCGCCCCGCTTGACCGCCTTGTCGATCGCCTGCACGAGCTGGCGGTGCTCGGTGTCCGCCTGGGCGTCCTCCCCGGCGGCGACCGCGTGCTCGAGGCGGCGGAAGTACGTCTTGATGCGCGACGTGTAGCGACGGTTCTCGAGCCGCTCACGCTCGGCCCGAAGGATTCGCTTCTTCTGTGACTTTATGTTGGCCATAAGCAGAGAGAAAGCCGCGGGCTTTTCCGCCGCGGCGCCGCCCTACTATAGCCGCCCTGGTCCAGATCGACACCAATAGATCGGGAGCCCGCCCACCCGGCAATGGCGCCGACCCGCCCGAGCCGCCCGGCTACCCGCCGGGACGGGAGCCGCCGCCCCCCGATCCGCCGCGGCGGCGCATCGCCGACAACACGGCGATCTTCGCGTTCGCCACCGCGCTTTCGCGCATTGCCGGGCTCGCCCGCGAGGTGGCCGGGGCCGCGTTCTTCGGAACGACCGCCGCCTATTCGGCGTACACGCTCGCCTCGCAGGTGCCCAACCTGTTCAGCAACCTGTTCTCGCAGGCGGCGCTGGGGGCGGCGTTCGTGCCGGTGTTCACCGACCTGCTCCAGCAGGGGCGCAAGCGCGAGGCGTTCCGGCTGGCCTCGACCCTGTTCTGGATCATCCTGGTCGCGCTCGGCGCGCTGACGCTGGTGTGGATGGCGGTCGCCGGCGTGATCACGCCCCTGTTCACCGGGAGCGGGATCCCGGCCGCGCTCACCGCCGCTCTCTCGCGCGTGCTGTTCCCGGTCGTGCTGCTGCTGAGCCTGACGGGTCTGTTCGTCGCGATTCTCCAGGCATACGACCAGTTCACGATCCCGGCCCTCGCGCCGGCGGTGTGGAACGTCGTGATCCTCGTGCTGCTGATCCTCCTGCGCGGCCAGTTCCACGGGGAAGACAAGGTCTATGCCTACGCGATCGCGTGGCTGGCGGCGACGGTGGTCCAGTTCCTGATGGTCGCCGGGGCGTTGCGGACGATCGAGTTCCGGCTCGCCTTCAGCTTCGACTGGCGCGATCCGCGGATTCGTCAGGTCCTCCTCCTGTTCATCCCCGTCACGCTGAGCATCGGCATCGTCAATCTCGACGTCTTCATCAATGCCGGCTTCGGGTCGCTGGTCGGGAGCTACGCGCCGGCGGCCATCAACCAGGCATTCCGGATCTACATGCTGCCGCAGGGGATCTTCAGCGTCGCGGTCGCCACGGTGCTGTTCCCGACCTTGAGCCGGATGGCGGCACGCCGCGACGCAACGGGGATCCGTCGCTCCGTGGGCAACGGGATGCGCCAGATCAACCTCTTGCTGATCCCCTCCTCCGCGCTGATGCTGGTGCTTGCGACTCCGATCACGCGCCTGGTGTATCAGCACGGGACCTTCGGCCCGATCTCTACGCACTACGTCTCGACCGCGCTCTTCTGGTTCTCGTTCAGCCTGCCGTTCGCCGGGCTGAACCTGCTGCTGACGCGGACCTTCTTCGCGGTCCAGCGGCCCTGGATCCCGACCGCGCTCGCGGCGATGAACATGGTCGTCGACGCCATCGTCAGCATCGCGCTGTACAAGCCGCTGGGCATCGCCGGGCTCGTGATTGGCACGGCGGCGGCCAATATGGTGATGACCGGGCTGCAGTTGTACCGGCTGCGGATCGGCTTGAACGGCCGGCTCGAGGGTGGCCAGACGGTGATGATCACCGCGCGCATCCTCGTCGCCACGGTGATCATGGCCGCCGTGGCCAGGGGTCTCTGGGAGTTGCTGAACAGAGGGCTCGGCGACTCGCTGCCCAGTCAGATCGTGTCGGTCGGGGTCCCGTGCGCGATCGCGGGCGTCCTCTACGGCTGGCTGGTCCTGAAGATGCGGATCCCCGAGGCTCGCCAGATCGAGCAGCTGGTGCTAAGTCGATTGCGTGGTCGCTAGCCTGCAGGACTCCATGAGCTTCTACGAGCGCCATTTCTCCGATTGCCGCCGCGAGCGGGCGTTCCTGAGCGCGGTGGGATTCACGACCGCGTTCGCAACCGCGCGCGGGATCACCCATGCGATCAAGGCCGGCGTCGGGCCGTTTCACAACATCTCCGAGGGCGGCCGGCACATCCACCACTCCACGTTCGGGATCTTCGGCCTGCTCGGCTTGGGCTACCTCTGGACCTACCGCTACGCCATAGGCCCCGGAGACGGTCACAGGTGGCCGTCGCGGATCGCGGCGACGCTGTACGGGGTCGCGTCAGCGCTGACGCTCGACGAGTTCGCCCTGTGGCTGGATCTGCACGACGATTACTGGGACAAGCAGGGCCGCAAGTCGATCGACGCGGTCGCGATCTTCGGCGGGCTGCTGGCGATCGGGGTGGCCGGAAGGGGCGCGGCCAATGAGCTTGGGCTGGTGCCCAAGGCGCTCGAGCGCTGGGCCTCCGACGAGGTCCACGACCGCGGCCCCCAGACCTGAGCCCGCGCCGTCAGTATCACTATTGAGCGGCGTGCTAATGCACCGCAGGCACAGCGGTGTGACACCGTAATACTGACTCTCCTCAGTCTCACCTTGGTTACCGGTTGTTCATGACGGTTACCCAAGGCCCCAACCTTTTGGCGATTGCGCCCCGGTTGGCGTCGCACACGCGTCCAGCGCCGGGGCAGCTCGTTCACAACGACGAGTGCGGCGTTCGACGACAACGCCATGCCTTCGTTATTGAAACCCGCGTCGAGCGGAAGCTCCTCGCATTTGCTTACTGCCGTGGTTGTGATCGTCTCGGCCGTTGCTGGGCTGATCGCGATGCCCCCGAGCGCCGTCGCCGAAACGGGCACCGGCGCCTGGGATGAGCCGACTCTGGCCAATCCCGTAACGATCCCGATCAGCGACACCAACCGGACCTTCAATCTGTCCTCCACCAGGACTACATCATCCAGTGCCCCACGGGTGTAGTGAACCTGAGCGGCAAGATCACGGTGTGGGGAGGTCACAACGTGATCTTCCAGGACTGTGACGAGAACGTCACGAGCCCAACGGGTGATTGGGCCGCCGACTTCCAGAACCAGACCGGCACGCTCTGGATCCACGATGTGCACTTCGATGGTGTGCACCTCACAGGAGGTATCCAGCTCCAGGAGCCGGGTGCCACCGTGGTGCTCCGCGACGTGCTGTTCGACCAGGTGAACGGTTCCTACAGCACCAATCACGCCGGGTGCATCCAGACCTGGTCAGGACCGGCCCAGTTCCTGATCGACGGGCTCACCTGCAACAGCACCTACCAGGGCCTGTTCCTGCTTCCCAACCAGTACGGCGGTACGACCCCCACCGACTGGGACTTCCGCAACATCGACATCCATGGCGACGGCGCCTACGACCTCTGGCTGGGCGACGTCGGCCCGAACGGCGAGGGCCAGCTGCCGGACTTCAACGTCCAGAACGTCTACGACTGCGATCCGACCAACCCGCGCACGTACGACGGCACATCGGACGGCGGCGCGGCCTGGGCGGCTGTCCAGGACTGCCCGACGCCCGCCGGCTCCGCGTTCGTGAGCGCCACCTCGTACGGCGCCACCGGCCCCGACGATGCCGCTTACCAGGACACGATCACCGGCGATGACCCGGCGTTCTATTGGCAGCTGAACGACACTGCAGGGGCGACCGCGACCGCCGCGGGCATCGCCAACGGGTCCACCGCACCCGATGACGGGCCCATCGCCACCGACGCGCGGTCGACCTCAACTCTAGAGCGGCGCAGATCCAGACGACGAACCCCTACCCAGCCACGGACCAGTACACGTCGACTGCTACTTCTGGAGCGACGACGTGCATCGCCCGAAGCCAACGCCTCGAGGCGGGGCGTGTCGGGTGTCTCAGACGCGCTCGGCCTCGACCAGGCGGGCGGCAATCTGGCCGCGGCCGCGGCTGAGGCGGCTCATGATCGTGCCCTGCTTGGTGCCGAGCGCCCGGGCCGCGTCCCGGTAGGACAAGCCGATCACATCGACGGCGAGAACCGCCTCGCGCAGTGGCTGGCTGAGCTCGCGCAGCGCCTCGTAGATCGGCGCGACCTCGATCGAGTCGCCGATCGGGTCACGGTCGCCCGCGATCTGCTCGATCTCCTCCCCGGCGTCGGGGACGGTGGGGACGCGCGCCGAGCGTCTCGAGCTGATCCAGGTGTTGCGCATCACCCTGAGCAGATAGGCCAGATCGCCGTCCCGGCGCACAAACCGCGGCCGGCGGAGCACCCGCTCATAGGTGTCCTGGACGAGGTCCTCGGCGTCCTGACGCGACCCGCACAGCCCGTAGGCGGCCCGGTAGAGCCGGGCCACGTGGTCTCCGAGCGAATTGGGGTCGAGCTGCCGCGGCGGCTCGTGTCCTGCTTCAACGCTGATGTGCGCGGATCCCATTCGATCAACCCCGACGCCATCCTGGCAACCGAGCGCGGATCGCACATCGGGTAAACGCCCATTTATGCGCTCGGCTATTTAGAGGGGTTTAGGGGAAATCCGGCGCGGACCGTTCCGAGCCTGAAGGCGTCTGTGCCGGATTTCCTCAGGGAATTCGGCGATTACAGTCATATCTCCGCACGCCCTCGGCGCCGAATTCCCCGGGGCCGCCTTCGGCGGCGTCCGTGGGACCGTTCCGCCCGGCGTCCGTGCCGGGCGGGGTGATCGCGACCACGGACAGGACGGGGCGTCCGGCCCCACGGACGCTGAGCGGAGCGAAGCCCCAATACCCTCTAGGTAGACATGGCCGACCAGGCTCACATCCGCAACTTCTCGATCATCGCGCACATCGACCACGGCAAGTCGACGCTGGCCGATCGCATCCTTGAGCTCACCCACACCGTCGACCCCCGGGCGATGCGCGCCCAGCTGCTCGACTCGATGGAGCTCGAGCGCGAGCGCGGCATCACGATCAAGGCGCAGGCGGTCCGGGTCTTCTACACCTCGCAGAAAGACGGGCAGACGTATCAGCTGCACCTGATCGACACTCCCGGCCACGTCGACTTCACCTACGAGGTGTCGCGCTCGCTGGCCGCGTGCGAGGGCGCGCTGCTGGTCGTGGACGCCAGCCAGGGGGTCGAGGCCCAGACGGTGGCCAACACCTACCTGGCAATCGACTCGGGGCTCGAGCTGATCCCGTGCCTGAACAAGGTCGACCTGCCGGGTGCCGAGCCCGAACGGGTGGCCGAAGAGGTGGCGGAGCTGCTCGGCGAGCCGGCCGATCAGGTTCGGCGGATCAGCGCCAAGACGGGCGAGGGCGTGACCGACGTGCTCGACGAGCTGATCGCGCGCGTTCCGCCTCCCTCGGGCGATCCCGACGCTGCGCCTCGGGCGCTGATCTTCGACTCGGAGTTCGACCAGTACCGGGGCGTGATCGCCTACATCCGGGTGGTCGACGGGACGTTCACCAAGGGCGAGGCGATCCGGGCCATGCAGGCGGGCACCGAGGCCGAGATCGACGACATCGGCTTCTTCACGCCCCAGATGACCTCGGCCGGCGAGCTGCACGCCGGCGAGGTGGGCTTCCTGATCACCGGGATCAAGGACGTCACCAAGCTGCGGGTAGGCGACACGCTGACGAGCAAGCGTCATCCAGCGTCGGCGCCGCTGCCCGGCTACCGCGAGGTCAAGCCGATGGTCTTCTGCGGCCTGTTCCCGATCGACTCCGACGACTATCCCGACCTGCGCGACGCGCTCGAGAAGCTGAGCCTGAACGACGCGGCCCTCTCGTGGGAGCCGGAGACCTCAGACGCGTTGGGGTTCGGCTTCCGCTGCGGCTTCCTCGGCCTGCTGCACATGGACATCGTGCGCGAGCGCCTCGAGCGCGAGTACGACCTCGAGTTGCTGGCCACGATGCCGAGCGTCGAGTACGAGGTGACGCTCACAGATGGGAGCGTTATCCCGGTGCACAGTCCGAACGACATGCCGGACCCGGCGCGCGTGGCGGAGATCCGCGAGCCCTACATCCGCGCGTCGATCCTCACCCCCAAGGAGTACATCGGGCAGATCATGGAGCTCTGCCAGGAGCGCCGGGGCGATCACGCCGGGCTGCACTACCTCTCCTCGGAGCGTGTCCAGCTCACCTACGATCTGCCGCTCGCCGAGATCGTGCTCGACTTCTTCGACCAGCTGAAGTCGCGCACGCGTGGCTATGCCTCGCTCGACTACGAGCTGATCGGCCTGCGCGAGTCGGACCTGGTCAAGCTCGACATCCTGCTCGCCGGCGATCCGATCGACGCGCTGTCGATGCTCGTGCATCGCGACAAGGCCTACGACGCCGGCCGCATGCTCGCCGAGAAGCTGCGCCAGACGATCCCCCGCCAGCAGTACGACGTCCCGATCCAGGCGGCCATCGGATCGCGGATCGTGGCCCGTGAGACGATCAAGGCCTACCGCAAGGACGTGACCGCCAAGTGCTACGGCGGCGACATCACCCGCAAGCGCAAGCTGCTCGAGCAGCAGAAGAAGGGCAAGCAGCGGATGAAGCAGGTCGGGCGGATTGAGGTTCCCCAGGAGGCGTTCCTGGCCGTGCTCGAGCTCGGCGAGAAGACCAGGGCATAAAAGCCCCGCCGATTGCGTCTAAAGCCAGTAGGGACGGTCTAAAGACTCGCCCCAAAGAAATGGGCGCTTGACCGATGGCGATGCCGGGGGCGCGCGTCAACATCGTCGCTCACCGAACGGCCAACCCCCTCGCGGGCTGAGGGATAGCCGACGGCTAATGATCTGACCCGAAGGAGAAGCAAGTCATGGGAATGCGAATGTGGCGCATGCACTTTGCGCTGCTCGGAGTGCTCGGTGTAGCTGCGCTGGCACCGCAACTGGCGTCGGCGGACACGACGGGCGGGATCAGCGGCACCGTCACGGACGCGGCGCTGCAGGACCTTTCCGGCGTCACCGTGCAAGCGATGAACGACAGCACGGGCAACGACTACGACGCCACCACCACGAACGGAGCGTACGCGCTGAGTGGTCTGCCCGCCGGCAGCTATCAGGTGCTGTTCCGGCCGGGTGCCGGTCAGAACGTCGTCTACCAGTACTACCCCGACAAGTCGGGCGCCTCGGAGGCCCAGGCGGTTTCGGTGACCGCCGGGCAGACGACGATGAACATCAATGCCTCGCTGGCCACCGGCGCCACCGTCTCCGGCGTGGTGACCGACGCCGCAGGCAATCCGCTGAGTGGCGTGGGCGTCTACGTCGACGATTACGGCACCGGTGACTTTCCTTATTACGTGTATTCCAACAGCGCCACGACGAACTCGAGCGGGCAGTGGAGCGTCGACGGACTCCCGACCGGGACCTATCAGGTCGACTTCCAACCGCCCGACGGGAGCAACTACGCCTTCCAGTACTACGATGACGTGAGCGGCGAGAATCCGCCGACCCCGGTGACGCTGACCGCGGGCTCGACGACGTCGGGCATCGACGCGGCGCTGACCATGGGGGGTCAGATCAGCGGAACGGTGATGGATGGGACGACCACGCCGGCGTCACCGGCACCGGGCGTCGAGGTCGCGGCGGTCGACGCGTCCGGCGAGCAGTCCGCAAGCACCACGACCGACAGCAACGGAAACTACACGCTGAGTGGCCTGAGTCCTTCCGCGTCGTATCGGGTCGAGTTCACCCCGCCGGAGGGCTCGCCTCTGGCACAACAGTTCTATCCGAGCGGGTTAACGCTGCAGGCCGCGACGCCGGTGCCCGTGACCGTGGGCCAGACCACTCCGAACATCGACGAGACGCTCGGCGAGGGCGGATCGATTGCCGGCGCCGTGACCAACGCCGCTACCGGTTATCCCATCGGGGGTGTAGAGGTAGTGCTCACCGACGACGCGGGCAACGGGCTCTACATGGACGGCGAAACGTCGACCGAGCCGGACGGGACCTACGACGTCACGAACCTTCCACCTGGTTCGTACAAGGTTGAGTTCTACGACGGCGGCTTCTTCTCCGAGGGCGGGCTCGCCTTCCAGTACTACAACGACGCGAGCACGCTGAGCGCCGCCGACAGCGTGACCGTGGGCGCCGGCCAGGCGATTACGAACATCAATGCCGCACTGACTCAGGGAGGCATCCTCGAGGGTCACCTCACGAATGGCGTGACCGGGGAGGGACTCGCCGACGCCGAGGTCGAGGTGCTGGACGGCAACAACAACGAGCTGACGCATGGGTTCACCACCGCGAACGGTGACTACGAGATTCCGGGCATCGCGCCCGGGTCCTACTACGTGGAGTTCCTGCCTTACTACAACTCAGATAGCTACCAGCCTGTGTTCTATGGCGGCAGCGCGACGCTGGCGGGAGCGACGCCGGTGACGATCACGGCGGGTTCAACGACGGCTGGCATCGATGGCGTGTTGGCGCCTGGCTCGGCCACATCGCCGGGTCAATCGACTCCGCTCGCCACGGGCGCGACGGCCATGGCGATGCCTCAGGCGCCGCCGATGGGTCATGTGACTTCCGGTCCGCCCACCCTGTCCGGGGGATCCCTTTCCGGGCTGGCCAAGGGCAAGCCGGTCGTGAAGTTCCGCCTCGCTTCCGGCTCGAATGGCGCTGCCAAGCTGCGCTCGTTCAAGGTCAAGCTGCCGGCGGGCCTTGCCTTCGTCGCCGCGGAGCTGCGCAAGGGCGTGAAGGTGACCGGCGGCGGCAGGGTGACCGAGAAGCTCACCGGCGGTCAGCTGGTGGTCACGCTGGGGTCAGCGACCAAGGCCGTCACGGTGTTGATCAGCGCGCCGGCGGTGAAGGTCACGACCCAGCTGGCGGTGAAGGCGGCTCAGAAGAAGACGGGAACGCTACGGATCGGCGTGACCGCAACCCTGGTGAATGGCGGGCGGCACACGGTCTCGTTCACCGTGAAGAACCCGGCCTGAGCCGGGTCTGGTTCGGGGCGTTGTGCGGATCCTCCGCACGGCGCCCCTGGACCGCCGGCGCCGGGCGCTGGGCGGGCTACGGGCGCTTGCGCGCCTGCTTGTCGCGCTCTTCGCCCGGAGCGTGGTCGCCCTTGAGTTTGGACCCGAACTCGTCGAGCAGGTCCGCCACGCGATGGCTCAGCGGCTCCTCGCGGGCGTCGTCGAGGCGCTCGACGAACTCCTTGCGCGCGTCGGCCAGGATCTTGCCGAGGGTGTCATCGGTCTTGATGTAGCCGAGCTCCTCATCGGAGGGGCGCTTCGGTTTGGATGCAGCCGCCGCGGCCTCGCGCGCAGCACGCTGGGCCCGCTCGCGCGCGAGGCGGGCCTTCTCGAGTAACTCGCGCTCGATCTCGGCCAGGCGCTGCTCGACATCGGGGCTGGTCGGCGGCGGGTCAGGCGCTCTGCGCGGCGGCGGCCTATGCTGGCGCAGGCGCTGGATCTGCGCGTACGCGTCCTGGACCTCCTCGAAGCGCCGGGCCGACTCGGGCGAGCCGTTGTTGTGGTCGGGGTGGTGCAGCTGCACCAGCCGGCGGTAGGCGGCGCGGAGCTCCTCGTCGGGGACTCCGGGCTTGACGCCGAGGACGGTATACGGGTCGCGGGCCAGGGCCTAGATCCAGGAGCGCGGCCGGGGTGCGCGCCCGGGCTGCCAGCGCGTGGCGGCGTGCAGCGAGCGCCGGTAATGCGCGCCGTAGTGGCGACGGCTGTGGCCGAAGGCCAGCCAGCCGACGACGAGCAGCACCCCCCAGGCGGAGAACACGGTGGCGATGATCACCGCGGCCGCCAACATGAGCGCGAGGATGACCGGGCCGAAGATGAACAAGGCCAAGATGATCGGGACCGGCCTGAGCCAGAGACTGGGTGCCGGCCACCCGCCGGCTGCCGACGCCGCGCGCTCCGGGCGGTCACGGCGACGGACGGTCTGACCCGGGAGGTCGACGACCTGCTTGTCGAGGTCGCCGTAGGTTCGCGCCGCGAACACCGCCTCGAGTCGCTCCTCGAGCTCGTCGGGGCTCAGCCGGCCCTCGGCGGTGGCGTGACGAAGTTGCTCGGCGACCCGCTCGCGGTCCGCGTCCGATGCCCTCAGGGTCGCTCGCCTTGACATATCAATGTGCTCCTCGTTGCCGCCAGACCGCTCCGTGTGTGCGTACGAGGCTACCGCGCCGGAAAGCCGCTCACAAGCGACGCGCCCGGCACCGCGTGGATGTGAACGGATCCTTATATAGCTTGACAGATATATACGTGACTGGTTATATACGTCAGGTGGCGAAGACGACGACGTGGGTCGCACTCGGCGACCCCCACCGCAGGGCGATGCTCGAGCTCCTGCGGGAGCGGCCGCGCGCGGTCGGAGAGCTCGTCGAGCTCACCGGTCTGACCCAGCCGGGCACGTCCAAGCACCTGCGGGTGCTGCGCGAGGCGGGGCTCGTGTCCTCGCGAGCGGACGCCCAGCGTCGCGTCTACGCGCTCGAGGTGAATCCCCTGATCGCCCTGGACGATTGGCTCGAGCCCTATCGGCGCGTGTGGGAGACGACCCTCGACGCGCTCGAGCGCCACCTCGACCGCGTGAACCCCAAGGAGGAACGATGACCGACACCTACGGCGACTACGAGACCATCGGGAACCGACCCGCGCTGCGCTTTGAGCGGCGCCTGTTGCATCCGGTCGACGTCGTGTGGCGGGCGATCACCGAGTCGGGTCAGCTGGAGGGCTGGTTTCCCTGCCTCGTGGAGGTTGACGATTTGTGCGAGGGCGCGGAGATGACGTTCACGTTCGAGCACATGCCGCTCGACGCGCCCTCGACGATGACCGGCCGCGTGACCGCGTTCGACCCGCCGCGGCGGTTGGCCTTTACGTGGGGCGAGGATCACCTGGACTTCGAGCTCGAACCGCTCCCGGCCGAGGATGCGTGTGTCCTGCGGCTCACCGTTCTGCTCGACTCGCGCGAGAAGGCCTCACGCGACGGGGCGGGCTGGCACGTCTGTCTGGATCGGCTGGAGCGGCTCCTGCGCGGAGAGGGTGGCCCGGCGGTCACCGGGGCGAGCGAGGGGTGGCGCGAGCTCTACGACGAGTACCAGCGCCGTGGCGTCCCGGCGGGCGCGGCCATCCCGGAACACTGACGTGGATCAGACCAGGACCCGGCGTCTGAAGTTGCGCAGGCCGAGCCACAGAAAGGCCGCGGAGAATCCGATCAGCACCGGATAGATGACGTAGAGCGGCATATGCGAGAACGAGGTCAACCCGGCTCGCATTCCCTCGGTCACGTAGATCAGCGGGTTGATCAGCACGAGTATCTGGAGCCAGTGGAGGTCGCCGATCTTGACCGGCGCCAGCTTGGTCCACTGGTAGTAGGTGCCGCCGAGGAAGGTCAGGGGCAGCACCACGAAGCCCCACATCAGACCGATGTTCCGCGGCTCGAAGCTCGTGCCCAGCACGAGTCCGAGCGAGGTCATGGCCAGGCAGGCGAGCGGGATAAGGGTGATGATCACGAGCCAGTGGACGTGAAGGTGAGCGGTCACGTGCGTGGCGTGCACGACCGCCGCGATCGGAAACACGATCAGCGCGGCCAGCACCCCCTGGACACACCCGGAGAGGACCTTCGAGATGGCCACGAGCCAGATCGGGCACGGGGCCTGGACGCGGTCCTCGATCTCTCGCGTATAGCCGAACTCGGTCGACATCGGGAGCGCCACCGCCTGGATCCCCTGGAACATGATCGAGATCCCGACCACCCCGGCGACCAGAACCGTGGCGAAAGCCGATTCGGCCACCGGCCCGCGGCCCCCGCCAACCCCCTGACCGATGGTCGGGAACACGTACAGGAACACGAACGTGAGCAGGAAGGGCTGGATGATCGTCCGGATCACGAACTCCCCGAAGTGCTTGCGCAACACGACCAGGTCGCGCAGGACCAGCGCCCACAGCGCGGCGCGGCTGGCCGCGAAGGTCGAGCGGGCCGGAGTCAGCGAGATGGCCGGCGGTCGCGCCGGAGCGAGTTGCGGGCTGGTGGCGGTCATTCGCGCAGCTCCTTCCCGGTCAGATTGATGAACACGGTCTCGAGCGTCGGCTCGGCGACGGACAGGTCTCCGAGCTCGAACCCGGCGCGCTCGGCGGCGGTGACCACCCGGGGGATGATCCGCTGCGATCCCTTGACGTGCAGCTCGACCCCGCCCTCGATCACCCGGCTGCGGGTCACGCCTTCGACCTCACGCTGCAGGTGCGAGGAGAGCTCCTCGCCGTTCCCGTAGGCCTTGACGGTGACGATTGTGTCGGCGCCGACCGACTGCTTGAGCGCGGCCGGCGTGTCGAGCGCGAGGATCTTGCCGTGGTCCATGATCGCCACGCGCTTGCACAGCCGGTCGGCCTCCTCCATGTAGTGCGTGAGCAGCATGATCGTCTGGCCGTCGGCGTTCAGCTCGCCGAGGATCTCCCACAGCGCCAGCCGGCTCTGGGGGTCGAGCCCGGCCGTCGGCTCGTCCAGGAACAGGACGGCGGGGCGGTGGAAGATCGCGCGGGCGACCATCAGCCGCTGCGCCATCCCGCCCGAGAGCGCGAACACCGACGCCTTGGCCCAACGACTGAGATGAAACTGCTCCAGCAGCCGGTCCGATGTCTCGCGCGACTCCGCGGCCGGGATCCCGAACAGCCGCCCGTGGAAGTACAGGTTCTCCCACACGGTGAGCTGGCGGTCCAGCGTGTTCTGCTGGGAGACGATCCCGATCAGCTGCTTGGCCAGGGCGGGGTGGGCGATGACGTCGACGGCGCCGATCTGGGCGCGTCCCGCGGTCGGTATGACGCGCGTGGTCAGCATTCCGGCCGTCGTCGTCTTGCCCGCGCCGTTGGGTCCGAGCAGGCCGAAGATCTCGCCCGCCTCGACGCTCAGGTCGAGCCCGTCGACGGCCTTGAAGTCGGTGCCCGGGTATTGCTTGGTCAGTCCCACCGTGTGGATGACAGCGGTGCCGCGGGTCTGGCGGTTCCCGTCCGCTTCCTCACCGGTTGCTGTCGCCATGGCCATGGAAGAATCATCAAGTATGGACCTCGGCCTGCGCGATCGTGCCTGCATCGTCACGGGCGCCTCAGGGGGCATCGGCCGGGCTGTCGCGGTGTCGCTGGCTCGCGAGGGAGCCTCCGTGATGCTGGTCGGCCGGCGATCTGACGTGCTCGCCGACGTGGCTCGCACGTGCGAGGCCGTCGGCGGGCGGGGGGAGCCGTTCGCCCTCGACGTGACCGCCCCCGACGCGGGCGAGCGGGTTGCCCTCGTGTGCGTCGAGCACTTCGGCCGGGTCGACGCCCTCGTCAACAGCGCGGGCACGAGTGCGGTCCGTCCCCACGATGAGCTCAGCGACGAGGAATGGCAGGCACAGTGGGAACTGCATGTGATGGCGCCGATGCGGTTGATGCGCGCGGCCGCGCCGGCGATGGCGGACCGGGGTTGGGGGCGGATCGTCAACGTGTGCTCGTCGTCGGGCAAGCGCCCTTCATCGACGAACATGGCGTACTCGGTGACCAAGGCGGCGGAGCTTTCCTTGTCACGCGCGTTCGCGGACATCTACGCCTCGCGCGGGGTGCTCGTGAACTCGGTCTCGCCCGGGCCGATCGCCGGCGAGTTGTGGCTGGCGGAGGGCGGCCTGGCCGACCAGCAGGCGGCGGCGCGCGGTGTGGGGCGAGACCAGGTGCTGGAGTCGGTGGCCGCGCGCCAGCCACTCGGCCGGCTCGGCACCGAGCAGGAGATCGCCGACGTGGTCGTGTTCCTCTGCTCGGAGCCCGCCTCCAACGTTGCCGGCGCGGCGTGGTCGGTCGACGGGGGCGCCGTCCCCGTGATCATCTGAGAGACTGGGCGCGGTGCCCGTCAACGCAGACGCGATCGGCAAGGCTTACCCGGTGAGTGTTTATGCGGTCGGCCGCGAGAAGGTCCGCGAGTACGCGCACGCGGTGGGGGAGACCAACCCGCTGTACCTCAACGTGGCGGCCGCCCGCGAGGCGGGGTACGCCGATGTCGTGGCGCCGCCCATGTTCGCGGTCGTCTTCGCCGGTCGCGCGATCACGCCTGCGCTGTTCGACCCCGAGGTCGGGATCGACTTCCCGAAGATGCTCCACGGCGCGCAGGAGTTCATCTGGGGCCCGGTCGTCGTCGCCGGCGACGAGATCGCCACGACCACGAGCGTCAAGGACATCAGCACGCGCGGCGGGATGACCTTCTTCGTGTTCGAGACCGATTCCCGCAACCAGCGAGGCGAGATCGTGTGCACCGGTCTCTGGACGAACATCGTGAGGGCTGAGTCGTGAATTTTGAGCCCGGGGACTCGGTTCACCTCGAGGTCACCCCCGATCGGTTCCTCACCGTCCGCTACGCGGGCGCGTCGGGTGACTTCAATCCGATCCACATCGACGAGGAGTTCGCGCGCAGCGTCGGCCTGCCCGGGCGGATCCTGCACGGGCTGTGGACGATGGCGCAGGTCGCGCGGGCACACACCGAGGCGGCCGGCGGGCCCGAACGGCTCAAGCGGCTGTCGGTGCAGTTCCGGGGCATGGGCCGGATGGAGGAGCCGGTCGTGGTCTCGGGGTCCGTGCGGTCGGTCGAGGATGGGGTTGCGGTCGTCGACTCGCAAGCGGAGCAGTCGGGCCACCGGATCATCCGCAACGCGGTCGCGGAAATCTCAGTCGTCTGACCGAAGATCGCGGCCGGGTGGATCGGTCGGGATAGGTCAGGGCTCGACCTACAATCAGCGGTTGATGCTCACTTCACGCCAGGAGCTCGTGCTGCGCAAGGTCGTCGAGGAATACCTCGAGGGCGGGTCGCCGGTCGGTTCAAAAGCGCTGTCGGTGGACGTCCAGTGGGGTCCGTCGACGATCCGGACCGAGCTGGCCAGCCTCGAGGAGCTGGGGCTGCTCGCGCACCCCCACACGTCCGCCGGACGCGTTCCCACCGAGGCCGGCTATCGCTACTTCGTCGATCGGTTGCTGCCGGCGCAGGCCGCGGCGCCGCGGCTGTCGCTGTCGCTGGTCCGCCGCGAGCTCGACGAGGCCATGCGGGTGACCACGGAGACGCTCTCGCAGGTCACCAACCTGCTCGCGATCGTCACCGCGCCACCGATCGAGACCTCGACGATCCGCCACATCGAGGTGCTCCTGCTCCAGCCGCAGGTGATGATGGTCGTGGTCATCACCTCCACCGGGGGCGTCACCAAGCGGCTGTTCACGTTCGCCGATCCGGTCGACCCAGGTCTGGCCGACTGGGCCGCGAGCTATCTGAACGAGCGACTGATCGGCCTCGGACTCGGCGCGCGGATCCTCCAGAAGCGGCTCCACGATCCGTCGCTCTCGCGCCGTGAGTGGGACTTTCTCGACGCGCTGTCGACGGCGTTCACCGACCTCGAGGACGGCGCCCACGAGAGCCTGTACATGGAGGGCACCTCGCGGCTGCTCCGCGACGATCGTCTCGGGGACGTCTCTGAGTTGAACGTGTTGATGGACATGCTCGAGCGCCGCGTGACCCTGCTCGGAGTGCTCCGGGCGGCGCTCACCGAGCGCGATGTGCTGGTCCGGATCGGCGCCGAGAACGAGGCGCCCGGGCTGCGCTCGCTCGCCCTGGTGGCCGCCGGCTACGGACTGCCGCAGCGCCGGCTCGGGACCGTGTCGGTGATCGGACCGCTGCGCATGGACTACGGCCACGCCATCCACGCCGTCCGCGACGCTGCCGCCCAGCTGTCGAGCTTCATCGCCGAGGTGTACGACGAACGATGAGCTCGACGCGCGATTACTACGAGGTGCTGGGGGTCCCGCGCGACGCCGATGAGGCGACGATCAAGAAGGCCTTCAGGCGGTTGGCCCGCGAGCTGCACCCGGACGTCAACAAGCACGATCCCGACGCCGAGGACAAGTTCAAGGAGGCGGCTGAGGCCTACGAAGTCCTGTCGGACTCCGAGCGCCGCGCCACGTATGACCGGTACGGCCGCGAGGGGCTGCGCAGTGGCGGCTACGCCCCGAACTTCGACGGGTTCGCGTCGGTGTCGGACATCTTCGAGGCGTTCTTCGGCGGCGGTGGCGGCGCGTTCGGTGACCTGTTCGGGATGGGCGGCGCGGCCGCCCGCGGCGGGGCGATTCAGGGCGGCGACGTGGCGGTCGCCGCGGAGATCGACCTCGCCCAGGCGGCCACCGGCGCCACGGTCGACGTCAGCTACGAGGCGGTCGCGCTGTGCGAGCACTGCCACGGCAACGGCGCCGAGCCCGGCACGCCGATCGAGACGTGCGCTCGCTGCCAGGGCACCGGGCAGCTGCGTGCCGTCTCGCGCACGCCGTTCGGTCAGGTCATGCGGACGACCGCGTGCGACGTGTGCGGCGGCGACGGGAAGGTCGCCCGCGACCCCTGCAAGGTGTGCCGGGGTCGCGGCCGCAGGGTCGAGCGGCCCAAGGTCAAGGTGGACGTGCCGGCCGGGATCGCGGACGGCCAGCGGATCCGGATCGCCGGCCGCGGCCACGCCGGGGAGCGGGGTGGGCCGCCGGGCGACCTGTATGTCCTGATCCGGGTGAAACAGGATTCGCGGTTCGTGCGCGACGGCGACGATCTGGTGACCGCGGTCGACGTGTCGGCGCCGCTGGCCGCGCTGGGCACGGTCGTGTCGGTCGAAACCGTCTCGGGTGAGCCGGTGGAGGTCGATGTTCCGGCCGGGATTCAGGCACACGAGACCCTGACCGTCCGCGGCGCCGGCATGCCGGCCTTGCGCGGGCGTCACAAGGGCGACCTGCGGGTGGTCGTGAACGTGGTCACGCCGCGGCACCTGAGCCGCGACCAGCGCGAGCTCTACGAGCAGCTGGCCGAGTCCTTGACCGACCACAACCTCCGTACCGACGAGGGCGTGTTCGGGAAGCTCAGGCGCGCTTTCGGCGGGCACTAGGCCTCCAGAGGTCTGTTAGTGATCCGCCTGGCGGTCCGGGTCCGGCGCGAACGGGCCGAGCTGGTCTTGGCCGAGCTGCTCGAGCTGGCTCCTGGGGGAGTGGAGGAGGTCGAGGTCGGGGGCGGCGACGTGATCGAGTACGCCGTGTACGGCGCGCCGGGCGAGTTGCCGGCGCTGCCCGAGGTGACCGCGGCCGCGGGCGGCGCGTTGGTCGAGGTCCGCACTTCGGAGGTGGCTGACGACTGGGACGAGCGGTGGCGGGAGTTTCACCGGCCGCTGGTGCTGACGATGCAGGACCCGTCCGCCCGACTCGTGGTCCGGCCGCCGTGGGAGCCGGCTCTGGAGGCGGACGTGGAGCTCGTGATCGACCCCGGGCAGGCGTTCGGCACCGGGGCGCACGCCACTACCCGGCTGTGCCTGGAGCTGATGCTCGGGTTGCCTCCGTCAGGCGCGTTTCTCGACCTCGGGTGCGGGTCGGGGGTGCTGGCGATCGCGGCGGCGCGGCTGGGGTGGGGACCGGTGGCCGCCGTCGACTTCGACCCCGTCGCGGTGTCGGCGGCGGCTGAGAATGCCGCCGTGAACGGGGTCTCGATCGAGACGGGCCTTCACGACCTGCGGTCCGATCCGGTGGTGGTGGCGCCCACGGTCGCGGCAAATCTGTTGCGGCCGTTGTTGCTGGCGTGGGTGGGGCGGCTGGAGGATGTTTCCGTGCTGCCCGAGCGCGTGATCGCCAGCGGGCTGCTGGTGGGCGAGGCCGACGAGGTGGCTTCCGCCTTCGCACGGGTGGGCCTGGCCGAGTCCGAGCGCCGAGAATCCGGCGACTGGGCCGCCCTCCTCCTGCACCCGCGCGCCTAACCCGAAATTTCCGCCATTCCGGACTCGGGATCGCGCTGGTGACGGATTTTTCGGGCTGGGGACGAACAATCCGGAACTAAGGCGCGGCGGGCAACCGAAATGGCGGAAATTTCGGGTTCGGGGGCCGGGTGATGGCGGGCTCGGGGGGATACGGGCGACAGCGTGGACAACCGGCGCGCGCCAGATCTTGTCCACGGGGCCGATGTTTCAAGTCCCGGCTGAACGCATCCTGTGGAGCACGTTGCGAGCCCGAACTTGTACGCAAAGGAGGTGAATCCAGTTGCCCAACCCGCTCGCGATCGGCGTGACGCTCGGTGGCCTGCTTCTCGACGTGATTGTGCCCCGGCCAAAGCCTCGGACCGGATTTCTGCGTGAACCTGTTCTCCTCTCTCCGCGCGCCGGGTCGAGGACACCGCGGCATGAAGCCGCGCACGAGGAGTACGACATTCCGCCGGCTGCGGGCGTGCGACTCAACTGAATCGAGGCGTCCACGGTGGTCGCGCTAACGTGCGGCCACCGTGGCGTCGTTCGCCGTCAAGTTCCTCGGGTGCAAGGTTTCGCAAGCCGACGCGATGATCGCCAGGCGGGCGCTCCTGGCCGCCGGTCACACCGAAGCCGCCGAGGACGAGGCCGATCTGCACGTGATCAACACCTGCTGCATCACGAGCGAGGCCGAGGCGAAATCCCGCCAGGCCGTCCGCCGCTCGCTGAGAACGGCCGATCAGGTGCTGGTGGCGGGATGCGCGGTCAACCTGAACGGGGCGCAGTTCGCCGACATCGACGAGCGCGTTAGCGCGTTCGTGGGAACCGCGGAGGAGGTGGCCGGGGCGATGGCGGCGGGCCTGGGTGCGTGCGCGGACCTCGAGCACGACGTCCAGGTCCGCCGGTCGCCCGGCGCGAGCAACGGCGCGAGCAACGGCGCGAGCAACGGCGCGTCCGGCCATAGATCCGACCGCGCGTCCGATCGCACGCGCGGCTTCATCAAGATCCAGGACGGCTGCGACTGCCACTGCGCCTACTGCATCATCCCCACCGTTCGGGGCGCCGCCCGTTCGCGCCCGGCGCAAGCCGTCCTCGAGGAGGCCCGGCGTAGGGTCGAGCAGGGTCAGCCCGAGATGGTCCTGACCGGGATCAGCGTCGGGGACTATCGCGACCCGGAACAGGGCCTCGAGCTCGGCGAGCTCATGGTCCAAGTGGCCCGCGTCCCGGGGGTCGAGCGGGTGCGGCTGTCGAGCGTCGAGGTGATCCACGTCAAGGACTCGCTGCTGGAGGCGCTGGCCACCGAACCCAAGGTCTGTCCGCACCTCCACGTCCCGATGCAGTCCGGCGACGACGAGGTCCTCAAAGCCATGGGC
>Ga0335073_10002484_pt1 | contig 25225 bp, 16 predicted proteins | sample Lox_Sample_22_FD_207093 | JGI IMG/M metagenome (GOLD analysis project Ga0335073, IMG submission 207093) | Soil microbial communities from Loxahatchee National Wildlife Refuge, Florida, United States - Lox_Sample_2.2 | ecosystem: Environmental > Terrestrial > Soil > Wetlands | place: USA... | reverse complement strand
GCCGCCAAAGGCGCAGCGACGCGCAAGCGCCGCCAGCGTGAAGAACCAGGCTAAGACGGAGAGGTCCCGCTAGGCCTCGCCGGCGGCGCGGCCGCTCACGCTCCCCCGCCTCGCATTGGTTCGCTCTCTGGCGTATATGGATGAGGCCCTCGTGGCGGAACGCGGTCACGCGAGCGGCGGCGGCCCGCCGCATGACGCCCATGGGGAGCGACCGACATGAAACGCCAGACGAAGAAGCCGCGCGCGGCGGCCGAGGAGAAACTCGACGAGGAAATCGAAGAGTCGTTTCCGGCGAGCGATCCGCCGGCCAACACCCCGACTTCCGTCGGCGGCCCAGAGCGATCGAAGGCGAAGCGCGCGGGGAAGAGCAAGCCCGGTCGGCCCGGCTGATCGCGCTAGGCATTCGGGCGGACGACGAACGTCCCGCCGTCGTCGCCCGGCGGCTCGTCAGGCTCGATCGCGCTCAATCTTTCGACGACCGCGAACCGGGGGCCATGGCGCATCGCCGCGATCAGCGCCTCGACAGCCGCTGGCGAGCCCCGAACCAGCGCCTCGACCGCGCCGTCGGACCGGTTGCGCACCCAGCCCGAGACGTTCAATCTCAGCGCCGCGCGGCGGGTGAATTCACGATAGCCGACCGCCTGCACCGCGCCTTCGACCACGATGCGGCGGACGACGGCTGATCTCTCTGGCGCGGTCATGGTCGAGGCGCTGCGAAGCTCTCGCCCTCAAGGCTGGCATGCGATGCAATGGAGGCGCTCATGAAGCTCGAAGAGGTGTTCGACATCGTCAGGCAAAAGCGGCTCGCAGTAGTGTCGACGGTCAACGATTCCGGCGCGCCCGAAGCGGCCCTGGTCGGCTTCGCCCTCACGGAACGCAACGAAGTCGTGTTCGATACTCTGGGGTCGAGCCGCAAGACCGTCAACATCGCCCGCCGGCCCGCCGCCGCCTTGGTGATCGGATGGGACAACGACATCACCGTCCAGATCGAAGGCGACGCCCGCCGGCCGCAAGGCGACGATTTGGCCTACGCCAAGGCTGCCTATTTCCGTGCGTGGCCGGACGGCCGCGCGCGCGAGAATTGGCCTGATATCGCGTATATCGTGGTAAAGCCCCGATGGCTGCGCTACGCGAACTACGCCGGGGCGCCGGTCATCGAGGAATTCGCGGCCTAGAGCAATCCGGGACGCGTGGCGGTTCGACGACAAAGCGACATGCTCCAGGCGCGCCCGAGCCTCGTTTCGCCGCGCGAAACCGGCGATTTCGTTTGAGGCCTCGAGCAGCGGTTTCCTTGCGGTTTTAAGCGTTCAGCGTCGCCGAACGTTTCGCCTGGCCCCTCGCAAGTCTTTGAAATCATTGGGCGCGAAATCTTCCGATTTCGCGGGATGCTTTGTTTTCAAACACTTGGACGCATCTTCGCTTCGCCGTTTTTCGCCTCGCCGCTTCGCCGCCTCGCTTCCGTGCCTGCCAGAGGGTCTCGGCTTTGAGGCAATGTCGGCATCATAGCCTGTATTTCTCGAAAAGGGAAGTTATTTCTTCTTTTTCTGATTCGATGGAGTCATCGGCGATTCGGCCAAGGAGCCAAGGGCTCCAGCGCGGCAGACGGCGAGCCATTGCCCACGGCCGAAGCGGCGACTATATCCCCTGGCTCAATCGCTTACGCCGACTGGTATCGGCGAGTGAGCTTGAGGAGCCTCGATGATTCACGTCACCTTTCCCGATGGCGCCAAGCGCGCCTACGAGCCCGGCGTGTCGGGCCTCGACATCGCCAAATCCATCTCCCCCTCTCTGGCCAAGCGCACCGTGGCCGCCGTTCTCAACGGCGAGCTGGTCGATCTTGCCGACCCGATCGACGACGACGTCTCCCTGGAGTTCATCGCCCGCGACGATCCGCGGGCTCTCGAGCTGATCCGCCACGACGCCGCACACGTCCTGGCGGAGGCGGTGCAGTCGCTCTGGCCGGGGACGCAGGTCACGATCGGCCCGGTGATCGAGAACGGCTTCTACTACGACTTCTTCCGCAACGAGCCGTTCACGCCCGATGATTTTCCGGCGATCGAGAAGCGCATGCGGGAGATCATCGCCCGCGACCGGCCGTTCAAGAAGACAATCGTCTCGCGCGAAGAGGCCAAAGCCTTCTTCGAGAAGAAGGGCGAAGCGTTCAAAATCGAGCTCATCGACGCCATTCCCCCCGATCAGGACGTGAAGCTCTATAGCCAGGGCGAATGGACCGACCTTTGCCGCGGGCCGCACATGACATCGACCGGGAAGGTCGGCGACGCCTTCAGGCTGATGAAAGTCGCCGGCGCCTATTGGCGCGGCGATTCGACCAAGCCGATGCTGTCCCGGATCTACGGCGCCGCCTTCGCGAACAACCAAGAGCTCGACGCCTATCTCAAGCAGCTCGAAGAGGCCGAGCGACGCGATCATCGCAGGCTCGCCCGCGAGATGGATCTATTCCACACCCAGGAGGAAGGGCCGGGCTCGATCTTTTGGCACCCGAAGGGCTGGACTTTGTTCCAGACGCTGGTCACCTACATGCGCCGACGCCTTGCGGCCGACTATCAGGAAGTCAACGCGCCGCAAGTGCTTGATAAGCATTTGTGGGAAATCTCCGGCCACTGGGGCTGGTTTCGCGAGAGCATGTTCGCATGCCGTCCGGCTGGCGAGGAAGCCGAAACCGAGGACCACCGCGTTTACGCCCTCAAGCCCATGAATTGCCCGGGCCACGTGCAGATTTTCAAGCACGGCCTGCGTTCATATCGCGAGCTGCCGCTGCGCCTCGCCGAGTTCGGCGCCGTCAACCGCTACGAGCCGTCGGGGGCGCTGCATGGGCTCATGCGTGTCCGCTCGTTCACCCAGGACGACGCGCATATCTTCTGCACCGAGGAGCAGCTTGCCGAGGAGTGTCACAAGATCAACGAGCTGATCTTATCGGTCTACAGTCATTTCGGCTTCGACAAGGTCGTGGTCAAGCTCTCGACCCGACCCGAGAAACGCGTGGGAACCGACGCCATGTGGGATCATGCGGAGGCTGTGATGACCCGCGTGCTGGACGAGATTCGATTGCGCCACGGCAACGTTGTCACGACGGCGCTCAATCCAGGCGAGGGCGCGTTCTACGGGCCGAAATTCGAATATGTGCTGCGCGATGCGATCGGCCGCGACTGGCAGTGCGGAACCACACAAGTCGATTTCAATCTGCCGGAGCGCTTCGGCGCGTTCTACATCGCCGGCAACAGCGAAAAGACGACGCCGGTCATGATCCATCGCGCCATCTGCGGCTCGATGGAGCGATTTATCGGCATTCTGCTCGAACATCACGCGGGCCATCTGCCGCTGTGGCTCGCGCCGACGCAGATCGTCGTGTGCACGATCACCAGCGACGCCGACGACGCCGCGCTCCGCTTCGCCGCTGCGGCGAAGAAGCGGGGCCTCAGGGTCGAGACCGACTTGCGCAATGAGAAGATCAATTACAAAGTGCGTGAGCATTCGCTGGCCAAGGCGCCGGTCCTTATCGCTCTCGGGCGCAAGGAGACGAGCGAGAACACGGTTTCTGTGCGCCGCCTCGGCTCAAATGCGCAGGCGACAATGAGCGTCGAGGAGGCGCTCGACGCTCTGGCAATGGAGGCCATGCCGCCGGACCTTCGATGATGACCTTCCGTTTCGCCGACAAAAGCTCCATCATGCTGCGGGGATCGAGGAGCAACGATGTCGTTTGAGGCCAAACCCGCCCGCGTTCGCAACGCCTTGCGTTTCCGTTTCCGCGGCGACGAGATTGTCCTCGATCACTTCTCTCCCCGCGCGACCATTCTCGATTGGCTGCGTGAGGACATGGGGGCGAAGGGGACGAAGGAGGGCTGCGCCGAAGGGGACTGCGGCGCCTGCACTGTCGTTCTGGCGCGGCTCAAGGGCGGGGCGCTCACTTACGAGCCGATCAACGCCTGCATTCTGCTCCTGGGCCAGCTCGACGGCGCGGAACTGATCACGATCGAGGACCTAGCGGACCAGGGCGAACTGCATCCGCTGCAGCGGGCCATGGTCGATCGTCACGCCTCGCAGTGCGGTTTCTGCACGCCGGGGATCGTCATGAGTCTGTTCGCCGCCTATCACTCCGGCGCGCCTCAGACCTATAGCGCGCTATGCGACCAGCTTGCCGGCAATCTCTGCCGATGCACCGGATATCGCCCAATCATCGCAGCCGCGCTCGAGACCTGCGACGGGGCGCCCGCTGACCGATTCGCGGCGACGGCGGGGACGCGGACCGCCGCCCTCGCCGCCATCGCTCACGAGGAAGATGTGTTCGTCGGCGACGAGCGCAATTTCTTCGCCGCGCCCGCGAGCCTTGACTCTCTCGCGGCGCTTTATGGGAAGTTTCCCGACGCAACCCTGGTCGCGGGGGCGACCGACGTTGGGCTTTGGATCACCAAGCAGCTGCGCGAGCTGCAGCGGGTCATCTGGCTTGGTCGCGTCGCCGGGTTGGACGAGGTCCGGCAGTGCGCCGATGGCGCCGCTTCGCTCGGGGCGACGCTGACGTTGGAGGACGCCGCGCCGCTGCTCGGTGCGATCCATCCGGACTTGAGCGAATTGTTGCGCCGTTTCGGCTCGAAACAGGTGCGGGCGAGCGGAACTGTCGGGGGCAATATCGCCAACGGCTCGCCAATCGGGGACATCGCGCCGGCGCTGATTGCGCTCGGGGGCAGGGTGGTCTTGCGCAAGGGCGGCAAGATCCGCTCGCTGCCGCTGGAAGACTTCTTCATCGCTTACGGCAAACAGGACCGCGACGTGGGCGAGTTCGTGATCGCGGTCGAGGCGCCGCGTCTTGAGGCCCACCAGCACTACCGCGCCTTCAAGGTGTCGAAGCGCTTGGACGAGGACATTTCCGCGGTCATGCTTGCGGCGCGCCTCGACGTCGAGGGGCGGCGCATAGTCGGCGCGCGCATCGGCTGCGGCGGCATGGCGGCGACGCCAAAACGGGCGGTCAACGCGGAGAGGGCGCTCATCGGGGCCAATCTGGGCGAACGGGCGAGTTGGCGCGCCGCCTGCGCCGCGCTGTCAAAGGATTTCGCCCCGCTGACCGACCAGCGGGCGAGCGCGGGCTACCGTATGACGGTCGCCGCCAACCTGCTTGAAAAGGCGCTGATCGAGATCGCCGGCGCGGGCGCGCCAACGCGGATCGGAATGCTCCATGCCGCCGAATGACGCAGCCGAGCCCGACCTTGCGACTGCGGTCGTCCACAAGCCGTTGCCGCATGATTCCGCCGTCCTGCACGTCCAGGGCGCTGCGAACTATGTCGACGACATCCGCGAGCCCGCGGCCACGCTGCATATAGCGATCGGCATGGCCAATAAGGCCACCGGCAAACTGAAGAGCCTGGGGCTGGACGCGGTTCGCGCTGCCCCGGGCGTCGTCGCGGTTCTCACCGCCGCAGACATTCCGGGCAAGAACGACATCGCGCCGGTGTTCGCCGATGAGCCGCTGTTCGCCGACCAGGAGGTCATGTTCCACGGCCAGGCGCTGTTCGCCGTCGTCGCCCGCACCCGCGACGAAGCGCGCCGCGCGGCGCGCCGCGCAAAAATCGACATCGAGGCGAGGCCGCCGGCAGTCACGATCGATGACGCGCTCGTCACCGGCGCGCGGGTGCAGGATGACTACGCCTTCGGGCGCGGCGACGCAGCCGGAGCGATCGGCAAGGCGGCGCATCGGCTCCAGGGCGAGCTTACGATCGGCGGGCAGGAGCATTTCTATCTCGAGGGCCAGGCGTCGTTCGCCTTTCCGGGCGAGGGCGACGAGATGACCGTGCACGCTTCGACCCAGGATCCGACCGAGGTCCAGCACATCGTCGCGCGTGTCCTCGGGATCCCTGACGCATTTGTCACCGTCGAAACGCGACGCATGGGCGGCGGCTTTGGCGGCAAGGAGAGCCAGGCCTGCGCCTGGGCGGCGATCGCCGCGCTCGCCGCGCGCCTGACCGGCCGTCCGTGCAAGGTCCGCCTCGACCGAGACGACGATTTCATGCTGACCGGCAAGCGCCACGATTTCCGCGCCGATTGGCGGGTGGGATACGACGATCGGGGCGTCGTCACGGGCTACGACGTCATGCTCAACGCCCGCTGCGGCTGCTCGGCGGACCTGTCGCCCGGCGTCTGCGACCGCGCGATGTTTCACGCCGGCAACGGTTATTGGCTGCCTGATGTCTGGATCGCCACCCGCCGCCTCAAGACCAACACCGTATCCAACACCGCCTTTCGCGGCTTCGGCGGCCCGCAAGGCATGATCGCGGTCGAGCGGGTGATGGATGCAATCGCGCGCGAGCGCGGCCTTGATCCGCTCGACGTGCGCAAGGCCAATCTGTTGCGGGAGGGCGCGGAACGCACGCCCTACGATCAAACGGTCGAGGACTACGAAACCCAACGCGCCATCATCGAAGAGCTCGAGGTCTCGAGCGACTACCGCGCCCGGCGCAAGCGGATCGCCGACTTCAATGCGGTAAGCCCGTTCATCAAGCGGGGCATCGCGCTGACGCCGGTGATGTTCGGCATCTCGTTCACGCTGATCCCGCTCAATCAGGCCGGCGCGCTGGTCCATGTCTATTCCGACGGCTCGATCCATCTCAATCACGGCGGCACGGAGATGGGGCAGGGGCTGTTCACCAAAGTCGCCCAGATCGTCGCCGAGGAGTTCGGCGTGCCGCTCAATTTCGTGCGCATAACCGCGACCAACACCGCCAAGATTCCCAACGCCTCGCCGACCGCGGCTTCGTCCGGGACTGACCTCAACGGCATGGCGGCAAAGATCGCCGCGGGCGCGATCAGGGAGAGGATGACCGCTTTTGCCGCAAGTTCCTGGAGCGTCGCGGCCGAGGCGATCGAGTTCCGCGACGGGCGCGTCTTTGCCGGCAATATCTCGATGAGCTTCGGCGAGCTCGCGAAGGCCTGTCGTCTGGCGCGCGTGCAGCTGTCGCACGCCGGCTACTACAAGACGCCGGAGATTCACTGGGATCGGCTCAAGGCGAAAGGGCGTCCGTTCTTCTACTTCGCCTATGGCGCCGCCTGCTCGGAAGTCGCGATCGACACGCTGACCGGCGAGATGCGGGTTCTGCGCGCCGATATCCTGCATGACGTGGGCGCCTCGATCAATCCGGGCATTGACATGGGGCAGGTCGAAGGCGCCTTCATTCAGGGCATGGGATGGCTCACCACCGAGGAGCTGGTCTACGACGCCGACGGACGCCTGCTGACCCACGCGCCGGCGACCTACAAGATCCCCGTCGCGTCCGACACGCCGCCGATCTTCAACACAAGGCTCTACACCCGTCCCAATCCGACGCCGAGCATCTACCGCTCGAAGGCCGTCGGCGAGCCGCCCTTGATGCACGGCATTTCGGTCTATTCGGCGATCCTCGACGCGGTCCATGCAACCAACCCCAACGGGCAGCCGAAGCTCGATCCGCCGTGCACGCCGGAATCGGTCCTCAGGGCGATCGCCTCGCTAAACGGGGCGGGTTGAGGGGGCAGCCATGCGCGTCTTCCGCCGCCTCATCGACGCGATCGAAGCCGAAGGTTCGGCGGCGCTGGTGACGCTGGCGCGGGTCGAGGGCTCGAGCCCGCGCGAAGCGGGCGCACGCATGGTGGTCAGACCGTCCGGCGGTTTTCACGGCACGATCGGCGGCGGGGCGCTGGAATTCGCAGCGCTCGACGCAGCTCAGGCCGCGCTCCGAGAGGGCCGCGGACCAGCTCGCCGCCGCTCGCTCGCGCTCGGGCCGGAGCTTGGGCAATGCTGCGGCGGGCGGGTCGAATGGCGGGTCGAGACGTTTGACGCGCGCGATCTCGACGATCTCTCAACCTTGGCGATCGCCGAGGGCGGAGACTCGGCGATGCTCAGAGCTCGCCTGGGGCCCGATGGCAGGGTCGAACGGAGTTTGGGGGCAGGCAAGGACAAGCCGCGCCGATTGAGGCGGTATCCCGGCGACGCGGGATGGGTCGAGCCGATCGGGACGAGCGCCCGCGCCGTCTACCTGTTCGGCGCGGGGCACGTTGGGCGGGTGCTCGCGCTCGCCCTCGCTCCCCTACCGTTCGCGGTGCGCTGGATCGATTCGCGCCGCGATGCGTTTCCGGCCGTGGGGCCTGCGAACGTGGCGCTGGTCTTTGCGCCGGAGCCTGCCGGGGAGATCGCCGCCGCGCCGGACGGCGCGCTGATCGTCGTCATGACCCATTCGCATGCGCTCGATCTCGAGATCGTCGCCGCGGCGCTGAGCGCGGAGCGCTTCGGCTTCGTCGGACTCATCGGCTCGTCCACCAAGCGGGCACGGTTCATGAGCCAGATGCGGGCGGCGGGTCTCTCCGAGGCCGCGCTCGCCCGCCTCGTCTGTCCGATCGGGCTCCCGGACCTCGAATCCAAGGACCCGGCCGTGATCGCCGCCGCGACCGCCGCCCAGCTTCTGATTGTGAACGAGAAGCTGGGGGCGCAGGAGGGCTCCGCACGCGGCGACACCGTCCGAAACAGGGCGTCCGAGAGAACGCACGTTTGACCGCGCGTTTTGGGAGAGGCGTTTCACGGGAAAAAAGAAAAGCTGCCGTCGCTCTATTTCGAGCGCTTGCGCGCGACGCGCTTGCGCTTGGCGGGCGCCTTGGATTTGGCCCTCGCCTTCGGCGGCGGGGCGATGCCGGCATCGACGTCGGCGCCGTTTGATTTCAGGCGCTCGGCGATGCGTGCGACTTCCTCGTCGGGGAGAATCGCCGGCCGGCCGACCGAAAGCGCGATCGCGTAGAGTTTCGCCAGCGTTTCGAGCTCCCGGGCGCGCACGAACGCGGCCTCGAGCGTCGCGCCGGTCACCAGCGCGCAGTAATTGCTGAGCAAGACGGCGTGGCTCTGGCCGAGCGCCTCGAGCGCGAGGCCCGCGAGCTCCGTCGTCCCGGCGGGCGCATATCTGGCGCAGCGCACGACCGGGCCGCCGAAAAGCGCGATCATCGAATGAGCGGCGAGGATGTCCCTGCGCGCCATCGCGAACGCGGTCGCGTAAGGCGACTGGAAACGCAGGATCGCGCCGATGTCAGGGCGGGCGCGGGCGATGTCGAGGTGAATGCGCCATTCGCCCGACGGCTTCAGCGGGCCTTTCCAGGAGCCGTATTCGCCGACCAGCGGCATGCGCGCGATCATTGCGGGCCTCAGGCTCGCGTAGCTCGCGCCGCTCGGGGTGATGAGGAGCGAATCGTCGAGGCGCGCCGAAATGCCGCCGGCCGGGGCGCCGCCGAGCCCGGCGGCGACGAGGCTTAGCCAATGGGCGATGATCGATTCGCGCAGAGCCTTCTCGTTCGCCGCCATGTCCCCCATTCTCGCTTAGCCGCGATCGGCGCCGGGAAAATCGCTTTTGACGGCGGATCGGCCGGGAAATCAAGCCTCTCGAATCGAATAGGCCTGCTGTCGCAATTCCAAGCTCCCCTCGTCCCGAGGCGCCGCGAAGCGGCCTCGAAGGACGATCCCAGTGTGCGCCGAGCCCGCAGGCCCCTCCGATTCCATCCTTAGAGACGCGATGCTTCCGCATCGCTCCTCAGGTTGAGGCGATGGGGGGATGCTTCCGCATCGCTCCGCGGGACGAGGCGTTTGTTCGTCGCGGGGCGGCCGGCTAGGTCATCGCGTCGAGCTCCAACACCAAGGCGGCGCGGCGGAACCGATCACGCCGTCTTCGCCGCGGTCCGGGCATGCGGCGCTGCCCGTTCAGGCGTATCGCCAGGCCAGGGCAGCCGGCTGCGCTGCGCCTGCTTGTGCGCCTCTTGCGCCGCCTTGAGCTGGGCGCGCGTGTACATCAGCGCATGTTGGGCAAGATCGCGGCTGTCCTCCCACAGGTTGCGCCAGATGCCCAGAATCCCCTCGAGCGGTTGACCGACGACGCGCGAGGAGAACGATTCGAAGGTGATCGGCCCGGAATAGCCAGAGGTGACGAGCGCGCGAAACACGCCGGCAAGATCGATCGAGCCCGAGCCTATATAGCCGCGGTGGGAATCGCCGGTGTGAAAATAGCCGAGATAGTCGCCGGTCTCGATGATCGCCTGGCGAATGTCGGATTCCTCGATATTCATGTGATAGACGTCGAGGTGCGCCTTGACGTTGGCGGCGCCGATCCGCTTGCACATTTCGACGGCCTGCGAAGCGGTGTTGAGCACGTTGGATTCGTAGCGGTTCACCACCTCGAGCCCGAGGATGATGTTGCTCTTCGCCGCGACCTCGGCCACGCGCTGCAACACCTCTGCCGAGCGCTTCACGCCCTCGGGCGTTGTCGGCCTGTCATACTTCTTGAACGCGGATTCGAGGATGCCGCAGACATGCGTGGCGCCGACGTCGCGCGCCATCGCGACTGCCCGCTCGAGCTTGGCTTGCCCGCGCTTCTCGTTTTCGCGGTCGTTGCTGGAAATGTCCTCATTGGCTTCCAGCCCCAGCGACGCGGTGGCGCCGATCCCGGCCTTCTCGAGCTGGCGGCGGGTGAAATCCACGTCGACCGTTTTCGGGTCGAGAGCAGCGATTTCGATCAGGTCGAAGCCGACCTCGGCCGAGGCGCCGATCGCTCGCGCGCATTCCTCGTTGCTCCAACCCTTCGCCCAGACGAAGGCGTGTACGCCGAGCTTATTCATGTGTCTCCTCCAATTGAAAGCCTGTCGCCTCTTTTCCGTCGTCCTCACCCTGCCGGCCTGGCGCCGTGTCGACACGTCCGGCGAGCAACGCCTGCAGAAAGCGACTGTCCCACACCGACCTCAAGACCATCACCGCGATCAGGAACAGACCCCAGACCGCAGTGGCGAGATGCTGGTTGGCGCCCAGCAGATTGAGGCCTGACGACAGCGTTTGCAGGATGAGCAGCGCCACGAACACGGGCGCGACACGGCCAAATCCGCCGAAAGGATCGACCCCGCCCAGGAAGCAGGCGAGCACGGTCACCAAGAGCAGCGCTTCGCCCTCCCCGACGCGCACTGAATTGAAGCGCGTCAGCATCACGACGCCGGCGAGCGCGCACATGACGCCCGAGAGGGCGTAGATGAGGGTGAGCGAGCGCTTGACGGGGATTCCCGAATATTCGCTTGCCCGCGGGTTCGAGCCGATCATCGCGACCGAAAACCCGTGGCGGGTCCGCGCCATCAGCACATGCCAGACGAAGGCCGCGACTGCGAACAGGATCATCGGCACCGGAACGCCCCAGATCTCGCCGTGGCCGAGTTCGCGCATGAAATCCGGGAAGCCGGATATATCGCCGCCGCGGGTGAGATATTCGCCCAAGCCGCGGAGGAAGATCATCATCGCGAGCGAGGCGAGAATCGGATGGGCGCCGAAATAGGCGATGGTCGCGCCCATGGCTGCGCCCGAGGCGCCGCCGACGGCCAGCGCCGCGACGACGCCGACGATGAAGGCAAAGGCGCCCGCCTGCGGTCCGCCGCTCATGTTGAGGATCCACGCCAGGGTCAGGCCGCTCAAGTTCGCCGGCGATGATCGCAAGGTTGATTCCGCCGGAGATGATCGGCGCGAGCATCGCCAGCGTGAGCAAGCCAAGCTCGGGCAGCTGAAACGCGATCGAATCGAAATTCGCCGCAGTCAGAAATTGCGGCGACGCCAGCCCGAAAGCGACCACGGTCAGCGCAAGCAGTCCGAGCAGCCCCGGCACCTCTCGCCCAAACATCGCGCCGAGGCGGCCGGAGAACCCCGACATGGCGGCGCGCTCAGCCTTGAGCGGCATGACCGCGTCTCCTCGCTCCGCCGGCCAGAAGGGCGGCCAGATCGACGTTCGACAGCGAGATGGCGGCCAGGATCGTCAGCCCGATCACCATCCTGAAGGCATAGGGCGACACGCCAAGCAGGTTGAGCCCGTTCTGCACGACCGCCACGAGCATCACGCCGAGAAAGCAGCCGAACACCGAGCCGCGGCCGCCGCCGAGCCGAGCGCCGCCAAGCACGACGGCGGCGAGCACGTCGAGCTCGCGGCCGATGAGCGCGTTCGGAACGACCTCCTGCGCGAGGTTGACCTGCATGAGCCCGCCAACCCCCGCCATCAGTCCCATCCAGCCATAGGCGATGAATTGCGTCTTCACCGTCGCGACGCCCGCCCGCCGCGCGCCTTCCGGATTGTCGCCGAAGGCGTAGAGCTGGCGGCCCGTGGTCGTGCGCGAGATCAGGAACCAGGTCGCCGCCATCGCCGCGACCATGCCGGCGACCGGAAGGGTGAGCGATCCGCCCGAGCCCAGCGGAACGACGGCGATCTGATCCGTCCACCAGTCCGGCAGGTCGTAGATCGACTTGCCCGAGGTCGTGAACATCAGGAGCCCGAACAAGGCGTTGAATGTGGCGATGGTGACCACGATCGAAATGATGCGAAAGCCGGCGATCAGGGCCGCGTTGACGCAGCCGATCGCGATCCCGAAGACGGCTGCGAACAGGAAGCCGAATATCCAGTCGCCGCCGCCTATCGCCTGCAGGGAAAGCGCGGTGAGATATTGCACCACCGACGCCGCGACCGCGAAGGAGATATCGATGCCGCCGGCGATCAGGACCACCAGCAGCCCGACCGCCCAAATGACATTCACGGCGTTGTTGTTGAGCAGCGAGGCGAAATTTCCGGCGGTGAGAAAGGTCGGCGAGGCGAAGCCCAGAAACAGCATGACGGCGGCGAGCACGACGAACAGACGCGCTTCGCCCTCGTGGGTCCGCAAATAGTCACGCATAGACGGCGCGCTCCAGTTCGGCGATTGAGACGCGGCGGGGGTCGTATTCCGCGACGATTCGTCCGCCCGCCATGTGCAGGACGCGGTCGGAGTTGAAATAGGCCTCGGGGACTTCGTCCGAGATCATCAGAATGGCGATGCCGCGTTCGGCGAGCCCGCGAACGATCTTGTAGATCCCGTCGCGCGCGCCGACGTCGACGCCGACCGTCGGGCAGTCGAGGATCAGGACTTTCGGCGACGTGGCGAGCCATTTCGCCAGCACGACGCGCTGCTGGTTGCCCCCGGACAGGGTCGAGACGGCGGCCTCCGGCTTGCCGATCTTGATCGCGAAATCGGCGACGGCTTTGGCGACTGCGGCGGATTTCTTAGCTTCCGAGATCAGCCCGCTCGCGTCGGAGATCTCGCGTAGCGTAGTGACCACGGTGTTGTCGGCGACGGATTGCGGCTGCACGAGGCCAAGCGCAAGACGATCCTCGGAGACATAGGCTACGCCTGCAGCGATCGCCTCACGGTTGCTAGCGAAGGCGACGGTCGTGCCGGCGAGGCGGATGGCGCCCGAGTCGGCGCGGGTCATGCCGAAGAGCGTATGCGCAAGCTCGGTGCGTCCGGCGCCAATGAGGCCGATCAGGCCGACGATCTCGCCGGCGCGCAGGGTCAGATTGACGTCCGCGTATTCACCCGCGCGGCTGAGGCCCGAGGTTTCGACCACGGTAGGCGCGGCGCGGACGTCGCGGGCGGTGACGGCCTGATCGAAGCGCTTGCCCGTCATCAGTTCGGTCAACCGCGACTGGGTCATGCCTTTGGCGTCGAACACGCCCACCAGCCGTCCGTCGCGCAAAACGGTGACCCGGCTCGAGACTTCCAGCACTTCCGCGAGCCGATGGCTGACGAAGACGACGGCAACGCCGGATGCGGCGAGCGTGCGCACGACGGCGAGCAGGTGGTCCGTCTCGGCCTGGGTGAGCGAAGCGGTGGGCTCGTCCATGAAGATGAGCCTTGCGTCGCTGGCGAGCGCGCGCGCAATCGCCACCAATTGTCTGCCGGAAATGGGCAACCGGTTCAACCGCGCGCCGAGGTCGAGATCGACGCCGAGCTTGGCGAGCGCGGCGCGCGCGGTTTCGCGGATGACGCGATAATTCACCAGCCGCGGCGAGCCGACGAGGCCGTCGAAGGCGATATTCTCGGCGACCGTCATTTCGGGGAACAGCGCAAGGTCCTGCCAGATCACCGCCACGCCCCTGGCGCGCGCGAGCTGCGGAGTCGGCGCGGCGACGCTTTCGCCGAAATATTCGGTGCGCGCGCCGTTCGCCGCCTGATAGACGCCGGCAATAACCTTGATGAGCGTGCTCTTGCCGCTGCCGTTCTCGCCGGCAAGGCAATGCACCTCCCCGCGGCCGACCGAGAAAGACACGTCGTCGAGCGCGCGCACGCCGCCGAAGCGCACCGAGACGTGCTCGAAGCGGATCGCCTCGGAGGCGGGGACCGAGGGTGTGGGCGATGGCGCCGTCATGGGGGTGAACGCAAATCCTGGATTTTGAAATGCACCGCTGACAGGGGTCGGGCCTCTCCCGCTTGCGCGGGAGAGGCGGGTCGCTCAGAGCCCGAGGCCCGCGAGCTTGTCGACCGAGTCCTTGTTGATCTCGAGCAGGTTGTTGGTGATGATGTTGTGGGTCTTGTCGTCCGGATGCACGACGCCGAGCCCCTCGATGGTCATGCCGTCGGTGATCGGCTGGCCGTCGGCCTCCATCTTGCCGACCCGGACGAAGATGCGGCCCGCCTCGGCCGGATTCCACATGTACCCGCCCAGGATGGCGCCCTCCTTGATGAGCTTGCGTCCCTGCCCGGGCGAGAACGGCCCGACCACGAACACCTTGCCCACCTCTCCCTTCTCCTCGATCGCGCGGCCGGCGCCGATCGGCCCCTGGCTGCCGAACGCCAGGAAGCCCTTGAGGTCCGGGTGGGCGGTCATCAGGTCGAGCGCGGTCTTGCGGCTGTCGTCGACGTTCTCCGCGACGCCGTACCGGTCGCCGACCGGCTTCATGTCCGGATACTTCTCCTTCAGGTAGGCGATCGCAGCGTCGGCCCAGGCGTTGTGGAGCGGAACCGTCAACGAGCCGACGTAAACCGCATATTCCCCCTTGCCGCCCATCGCCTTCGTCAAGAGCTCCGCGTGCGCTTCGCCGAAGCCCTTGGCCGAGGCGAGCTCAAAGTCCCAGTCCTTGTTCTGGATGCCGGGGCCTTCGTGGCCAATGACCTTGATGCCAGCCTGGCGCGCCTTTTCAAGCACGGGCTCGAGAGCCTTCTCGTCGTTCGGAACGACGCCGATGACATTGACCTTCTTGGCGATCAGATCCTCGATCGCACGGACTTGCAACGCCGGATCGGCGCTGGTCGGGCCGATCATGAAAGCGTCGACGCCATCCTTGGCGCCCTCTTCCTTGATGCCGGCCTCCATCGCGTTGAACCATGGGATTCCGCCGATTTTCACCACGACGCCCATCGTGGGCTTGTCGGCCGCGAAAGCGCCCGTGGCGAAGAGGGCGGCGAAAGCGGCCCCCGCCATAAGCGCGCGTCGGGTTGCAAAGAGTTTGATCATCACCTTGGCTCCTCCCTTCATTTGCCGCACCGGCAAATTGCGGATCGATGGATCCGACTGCTCTGGATCGGACGAATGACCCAGAATTCTGTTTGATTCGTCGTCAGCAGGCCGCCATTCCGGCAGGCTTCGAGACCGGCTCCTTCGCAGGACGGGTTGTGGGACGGGCTTCGGGGGCAGGGCCCGTCGACGCGCGAATCCTGAGCTCGCAAGGCAGCAGGACATGTTTTGCCGGCGAGAGGTTGCCTTTTATCCTCGCGCCCAGCGTTTCCCAGAGGACCCGGCCCATCTCGCGCACAGGCTGGAAGATCGCGGTCAGCGGCGTCGCCCGGGCGCGCATCCAGGCGTAGTCGTCGAAGCCGATGAGCGAGATGTCGTGCGGCATGCGAAGGCCGCGCTCGGCCAGCGCGGTCAGCACGCTGAGCGTGGTGAAATTGGTCAGCGCCTGAATCGAAGTCGGCGGCGGATTTTCATCGAACCATTTCGACAGCCTTGCGGAGGCCTCGTCGATCGAGAAGCCGAGTTCGACGATCGCCGGCTCGGGCAGGCCGCGAGACCGCATCGCCTCGGCGGCGCCGCTGCATCGGCGCCGGATGTTCGCGAGGCTCAGGGATGAAGCCGCTATGAGGATGTCTCTGTGGCCGAGGTCGATCAGATGGCGAGCGCCGATGGCCCCGGCATCCTCATTGTCGGCCGAAACGGTGTCTGCGCCCAGATTGTCGGTCACCCGGTCCGCGATCACATAAGGAGTGCGGGAGGACTCGATGAGCTCCCGGCCCTGAAAGTTGTCGGAACACGGAACCACGACGAGGCCCGCCGGCCGCCAAGCCAGGATCGCCTTGAGCCGGGACTTCTCGACCTCTTCCTCGCCGTGGGAGCTGGCGACGATGACCTCGTACGCTTCCGGGCCAAGGCATTGTTCGACTGCCGAGACGACAGAGGTGAAGAAGGGGTTGTCGAGGTCGGGAACGAGGACGGCGATGATTCTGGCCTCTCCCGAGCGCAACATCGAAGCGCGCGGATCGGCGCGATAGTCGAGCGCCTTGACCGCGGCTTCGACCTTCTTGACGAGTTTGGCGCTGACCGGCTTCCGGCCGGTCAGAACATTGGAGACGGTCGCCGGAGAGACGCCAGCCAACCTCGCCACGTCATTGATCGAATGAGCCTTTTCGATCATAGCGCTTAGGCGCCTGCTCCCTGTAAAACGATTTTCTGTAAATCGTTTTACGATCGCCCTTGAACAAACGCAAGCAAAAAATCCGCTCCCCGCGCAAATATTGCGCGAGCCGTTTCAGCAATCCGGCTTAAGCCAGCGACGGCCAGGGCGAACGACCGCGTCCGAGAAGGCGAACGCGGTCAGGCGCCGGCGCAGCGCACGGCATAAAACCGGACAGATAGACCGTCGCATTGGCGCGCCGCGTCAGCCTATACTGCCTCCCGTCGCGCGCGGCGCGCACGAGGGAGCCCAAGTGTCGTCAACGCATTCCGCCAATCTGTTCGATCTCATGGCGGCGCGCGCGCCTGATTCCGGCAAGCTCGCGCTCGAGACCGCGGACGCGACCGCGCTTACTTATGGCGAGCTTTTCGCGCGGTCCGCGCAGGCGGCGCACGCGCTCTCCGCGCTCGGAGTCAAGCCGGGCGACCGGGTCGCGGCGCAGATCGAGAAATCGACCGACGTGATCGTGGTCGCGCTCGCCTGCCTTCGCGCCGGCGCGGTCCTCTTGCCGCTCAACACCGCCTACACCTTGGCCGAGCTCGAATATTTCCTCGGCGACGCCGAGCCCGCGCTCATCCTCTGCCGCCCGGAATGGCTCAAGCCGGTCCGGACGCTCGCGCTGAAGCTCGGCTTGCCGCGGGTCGAAAGCCTCGGCGTCAAGCGCGACGGAACCTTCGCCGAGGCGATCGCCGCCGCGCCTGGCCGGTTCAAGACGGTCCCGCGCTCAAGCGGCGACCTCGCGGCGATCCTCTACACCTCGGGCACGACCGGCCGGTCGAAGGGCGCGATGCTGACGCACGAGAATCTCGCGTCGAATGCGCTGGCCCTGATCGACTGCTGGCGCTTTACCGCGGCCGACAGGCTCATTCACGCCCTGCCGGTCTTTCATACCCATGGGCTGTTCGTGGCGGTCAACGTCGCGCTCATCTCGGGGGCGACGATGATCTACATGAATAGGTTCGATCCGGACGCGGTGATCGCGGCGATGCCGCAGGCGACGACGATGATGGGGGTGCCGACCTTCTATACCCGCCTGCTCGATCATCCCCGTCTCGGCCGCGAGACCTGCGCCGCCATGCGTCTTTTCGTCTCCGGTTCGGCGCCGCTGCTCGCCGAGACCCACCTTGCCTGGCGGGAGCGGACCGGATTTTCGATTCTCGAGCGCTACGGCATGACCGAGACCAACATGATCACGTCGAACCCGTATGACGGCGAACGCCGGCCGGGGACGGTCGGCTTCGCGCTGCCGGGGGTGAGCGTCCGGATCGCCAACCCGGACGATGGAGCGCCGGTTCGGGCCGGCGGCGTCGGCGTCATCGAGGTCAAGGGGCCGAACGTGTTCGCCGGCTACTGGCGGATGCCGGAGAAGACGGCGGAGGAGTTTCGCGCCGACGGTTTTTTCATCACCGGCGACCTCGGCCGCGTCGATCAGGACGGCTTCATCCATATCGTCGGGCGGGCGAAGGACCTGGTGATCTCCGGCGGCTTCAATGTCTATCCCAAGGAGGTCGAGACCGAGATCGACGCCATCGAGGGCGTGCTCGAGAGCGCGGTGTTCGGCGTCGCCCATGCCGATTTCGGCGAGGGAGTGACGGCGGCCGTCGTCCCGCGTCCGGGAGCGACGCTGACCGAGCGGGCGATCCTCGCTGCGCTCGGCGGCAGGCTTGCCAGGTTCAAGGCCCCCAAGCGCGTCATCATTGTCGATTCTCTGCCGCGCAACGCGATGGGCAAGGTGCAGAAGGCGGCGCTGAGGGAAACCTATAAGGACATCTACCGATCCTGAAATGCCTCCGGCGGCGGCCGTGCGAAAGGCCAATGACATGAGCGACCCCGACCATGCGCATCGGCGTGGCCATGGTCACGCGCCGGCGAGTTTCGGCAAGGCGTTCGCGATCGGCGTTGCTCTCAACCTTGGGTTCGTGATCGTCGAGGCGATCTTCGGAATCTTGAGCAACTCCGTCGCCCTGCTGGCTGATGCGGGCCACAATGTCGGCGACGTGCTGGCGCTGGCGGTCGCGTGGCTGGCGAGCGAACTGGTGAAGCGCGCGCCTACCGCCCGGTTCACTTACGGCCTCCGCAGCTCGTCCATTCTCGCGGCGCTGTTCAACGCCGTGTTCCTGTTGGTGATCGTCGGAGCGATCTCTTGGGAAGCGATCCGCCGGCTCGCGGCGCCGGAACCGGTCGCGGGAGAAACGGTGATGATCGTCGCCGCGGTCGGCATTGCGGTCAACGCCGTCACCGCCTGGATGTTCGCCGGCGGCGGAGGCGATATCAACGTGCGCGCCGCGTTCGTCCACATGGCTTCGGATGCGCTGGTGTCGGTAGGCGTCGTCGCCGCAGGTTTTGTGATCTTGATGACCGGATGGCTATGGCTCGATCCGGTCGTGAGCCTCGCCATCAACGCCGCGATCGTCTGGGCGACCTGGGGTCTCTTGCGTGATTCGCTTGGCATGGCGATGGCGGGTGCGCCTTCTTACGTCGATCCCGCCGCCGTGCGGGCGTTCCTTGCCCGCAAGCCTGGGGTGGCCGGCGTGCATGACTTGCACATCTGGGCGATGAGCACGACCGAAGCGGCCCTAACCTGCCATCTGGTCATGCCCGGAGGCCACCCGGGCGACGATTTTCTGCGTCGGCTGGCGCAGGATCTGGCCCATCAATTTCGGATCGGTCATGCGACGGCGCAGATCGAGACCGATCCCGCCGCGGCATGCGCGCTCGCCCCTGACGAGGTCGTGTGAGCCGCGCTCACCCCGACCTCTCCCGGGAGAAGCGATTGAAAGGCGGCGCCGGTCTCCCATTCTCCCGCTTGCGGGAGAAGCCGGCCCGGAGGGCCGCATGAGGGTCACGCCGCCGCGCTACCCCAGCCGGCCGGAGGCGTGCGCGAGGATGGTGTAGACCTTGCCGGTGTTGGACAGGAGATAGGCGCGCCACTGCGAGCCGTCGCGGTCGCTCTGGCTGACCTTCGCCAGCACCCGCTCGAACTCCTGCATATAGCGCGTCGCCGTGTCTCGGAACTGGGGGTCGGTGCGATAACGGCGCCGGATCTCGTCGAACGCCTGCTGGCCGGCCTCGGTGTAGAGACGGCGCGACACGGCGGCGGTGTCGCCCCGGCGCCATCGATCCCACATCTCGACCGCCGCATCGTTGTCGATGAGGCTCGAGATTTCAAGCGCCAGCGCGTCGAGCGTCTCCGCCGCCTTCGGCGCCGTGGCCTCGGGCTCGTCGCGCGAAGCGGCCGCGAGCAGACTCGAGAGCCATCCCGGCTGCCCCCGGTCGGAGGCTGCCGGCGCCGGGCGCGGTTGTGGCGGAACCCGGCCGAGCGGCTGGCTCAAGTCAGGAACCGGCCCGATCAGCCCCGGCGGCGGGCTCTCGATGGCTGGCGCGGCGATCGCCTCGGCGGCGCGGCCGAAAGTCGCCTCGCGCGGCGAGGCCGCCTCGACGCTGCTGCGCGCGGCCGTCTCGTAAGCGCGCGGCTGCGGCTTGTCGAAACGCGCGCCGGCGCCGGCGGCGGCCGCTGCGAGCGGCGCCGGTTCGGCGACGTCGAAGGCCGCGCCCGAATCCGATACCAGCGCCGCAAGCTCCTTCAGCGCCCGGATCTGGTCGGAAACGACCCGCCGGATGGCTTCGGCGGTTTCGCTTGTCTCCTGCGGCAGGTCGAGGACGCCGCGGCGCAATTCCTGCCGCGTCTGATCGAGCTCCCGCTGAACCTGGCTCGCCATCTCCTTCACTTCGGCGACCGTTTGGCGGAAGCGGTCCGCGGCGTGGTCGAGCGCGTCCGAAAGCTGCACATTGGTATGCTCGAGGGCCGCTTGCAGCGTCTGGGCGGTCCGCTCGCGCTCCTTGGCCGCGGTGTCGCGAATGGTCTCGAACTGCCCGGCGACAGCGATCGACGCGCCCCTGGTCGCTGAGGCAAGTGTGGCGCTGATCTCCTGTGCGCGCGCCTGCGCCCTCGCGAAACTGTCCTCGACGTTGGCGGCGAACCGTCCGAGCGTCGCCTCGAAGGCTTCGCTCCGGCTGGAGAGATCGCCGATGAGCTCTTGCAGGCCGCTTTGGCGACGTTCGAGGGCCACGTCGAGCGAGTGCTGTTGCTGGGTGAGATCCCGCCCGACCGCGGCCAGCGTTTCTGCATGCTGGGCGAGCTGCCCGGCGAGCGCGCTGGCGTCGGATTGGGTGGCGGCGGAAAGCCGTCCGAGCGCAGCGACCTGCGAGGCGATGGCCCCGAGCGCGTGCTGGAATTCGTCGACCCGAGCGGAGAGACCGCTCTGAACGGCGGCAAGCCGGTCGCCGGCCGATCCGGTCGCCCGATCGATGGCGGCGCTGGTGTGGCCGAGATTGTCAAGGACGACCGTCAATTCGTCGCGCAGCCTCTCGCCGGCGCCGGAGAGCGCCTCGACCGAGTCTTCCGAGCTGCGGGCGAGGGCGTCGCCCAAGGCGGCGCTCGACGCCTCGACCTGCTCGGTCAACCGCTTCAAGAGGGCGTCGATCGTCTCGGCTGAGCGGTGGGTTGCGTCTTCAGCGACATTCCGAAGCGCTTCGCTGGAATCGGCCACTTCGGACCGCAATTGCCCGGTGAGCGCGCTCAGGGTGCGGACGGGATCGGCCGCGCTGCCGTTGACGGCGGCGATAAGCTCGTCCGTCCGCCGGGTCAGCAGAGCCGCGAGGCTCGCCATCTGCTGGTCTAGCGTCTGGGCCGCGCGCTCGCCGACGCCGGCGATCCTGGCCGACACATCCTCCCCGCGCTCGCCGAGCGCGGCTAACAGGTCGGCGCCCTTGCCTTCGATGGCCTCGCGCAAATCATCGACCCGCGCCCGGATCGCCCCTGCGACGCTGGCTCCGCGCGCCGCCCAGGCGGCGTCAGCGTCCGCCGCCGTTTTCGCCAGCGTCTCATTCATCGCCTGAATGCGCCCGGCCAGGCGTTCGTCGATGCTCTCGGCATTGTTGTTGGCGGCCTCGACCATGTCGGCGAGGCGCGCATCGATGATCCGCGAGCTTTGATCCGCCGCCTCGGAGAGAGCAGCGAGACGGGTGTCGAACATCTGTGCGCTCTGTCTCGTGGCGTCGGCCATGACGGCCCGGTGCGAGTCGAATGCGGCGTCGATCGAGGCCGTGTGCTGGTCGAGCATGCCCGAGACGCGCTGAGCGTGATCGCCGACTTTGTCCTCGAGCTCCGCCCGGCTCGAATCGAAGCGCCGGCTCAGATCCAGCATCGGCGCGACGACCTGCTCTTTGAACTGATCGACGCTGACCCCGAGCGATCGGGACACTTCCTCGACCCGGCCGGTCAAGGTTGAATTGATGTCGCGGGCGACCGTCGACAGCGTCTGCGTCAGCTCCTCGGCCCGCCTTTGCAGGGTTTCGCCGATTTCCGCCGACTTGGCGTCCATGCTGTGAGTGAGCTCGCGACCGCCGTCCCCGAGCGCCTTGGCGGTCTCGAGGGTGGTGCGGGCGAGCGTTTCGGTTAGCGCGCGTCCACGCTGGGCGAGTGCGTCCTCGATCCGCATGAGCAAACTTTCGAGCGCCGAAGAGACGTCTCGCAGTTTCGTCCCGGCGCGCTCCTCGACCACCTGCAGACGCGCGTCGAACAGGGCCGCCGCTTCTGCGTTGCGCTGGCCGAGCTTCTCGTCGATCGCGCCGCCGCGGTTGACGAGAACATCCTCGATCTCGGCGAGCTTCGCGCCGAGATCGGCGGTGAGCAGAGCGGATCGATCGCCGATCTGGACGACGAGATCGCGGCCGCGTCCGTCGATTGAGCCCTCGAATCGGGCGAGCGCGTCGCCGAGCGACGTCTCAATGCGCCGCGAATGGGAGGCGAGGGCGAATTCGACCGCGTCGCGATGAGCGGCCGAGGCGGTCCCGAACTGCTCCGCTTGCGCCGCCGAATGGGTCACGACCTGAGCCGTGTAATCGCCGAAACGCCTGTCGAATTCGTCGCGGCGGGCGTTCATCATAACGTCGATGGCGTCGAGATGTCCGGCGATGCGGGCATTGAGCTCGTCGGAATGGGACCCGAGCCGATCGATGACGCTGTGCCCGCTTTCGCCGACGAGGCCATCCAGCGCTTCGAGGTATTCGCGCATCCGCTCGGTCTGATGCGACACGGCGTCAATGAGCCTCGGTCCGCGCTGATTGACGATGCTGTCGAAGGCCGCGATCTGCTCGCTCAGCGCCTGATGCACGCCGCCCGCGCCGTTCGCCGCCGCAGCCGCCGCGTCGCTGGCGAGCGCGGCGAAGCGTTCGTTGATCTGCGTTGTCTCGGCAGTCATTCTGGCCAGCGATTGCGTCGCCGACGCCTCGATCTGCGCCTGGGTTACGGCGCCCTCGCCCGCGATCGCGCCGACGAGGCGACGCGTCGATTCGTGGAACAGGGATTCGATCGCGCCGTTCTGAGTTTCGATCGCGCCGCGCAACTGGGTTTCGCGGGCGTCGAATTGCTCGCCCCACCGCGTGGCCGCGGAATCGAGGATCGCGGCAGCGTCTTCGGCGCGGTCACGGATCAAGGAGGTCAGTCGCTCGCTTGACTGGTTCAGCCTGTCTTCAAGGACCTCGCCGCGTACGACGACCGTCTCATGAAGGCGATCGGCGGCGTCGTTGAGGCGCACGACGAGATTTTCGCCGTGGACGACGATGGTGTCGGAGAGCCGTGCGCCGCCGGCTTCGAGGCGCTCGATGAGCGCGTTCGATCGTGCGCTGAAATCGCCGACAACCCCATCGGTGGTCTGCCCGAGCCGGTCGGCGACCGCGTCGCCCTGGGCGCGGATGGCCTGGACGGCCTCGGCGCCGGACGCGCTGACGCGTCCGACCACGTCGTCCGCATAGGCGTCGACGGCGCTCCGCGTCGCCGCCGAGGCTTCCTGAAGTCGATCGGCGACGGAGTCGCCATGGAAGCGGATGGCTTCGATGGTTTGTGCTCCGCTGGCGCTGACGCGGCCGACCACGTCGTCCGCATAGGCGTCGACCGCGCCGCGCGTCGCCGCTGAGGCCTGGGCGAGCTGGGCCGCGACCGATTCGCCTTGGGCGCGGATCGTCTCGGCGGTTTGAGACCCGCTGGCGCTGACCCGGCCTATGACCTCGTCGGCGTAGGCGCCGACGGCGGCGCTCATCACCGCGGAAGCTCCGGCAAGCTGGGCCGCGACCGCATCGCCATGCGTATTGACGACGCCTGCGGCCTCCGACAGCCGCGAGGCGAGAGTATCGGCATGAGTTCTCAAGGTCTGCGCGGCCTCGGCGCTGCTCGCGGAAACGCGAGTCACGACAGCGTCCGCGTGGGCGCCGATGGCGTCGCCGGCTGAAGCGGCGGCGTCGGAGAGGCGGTTGGCGACCAAATCGCCATGGGTGCGAATGGCGTCGAGAACCTCGGCGCTGCTCGCGTTGATGCGGCCGACCACGTCGTCGCCATGAGCGCCGAACGCGCCCGAGAGGGCGAGCGATGCTGCGGCGAGTTGATCCGAGATGGCGTCTCCGTACCCCTTGATGGCCTCGACGGCCCGGGCGCTGCTGCCGCCGATTCGTCCGACCACTTCGTCGGCGTGGGCGCCGACGGCGGTTCGCGCGAACTCGGACGCGTCCGCAAGCCGCGTCGCGACGCGGTCGCCGTGCGCGTCGATCGCCTCGACGACTGAATCCTGCGAAGTCTGGATTCGCTCAATCAGATTGTCGCCCCGCTCGCTGAGGCGCGAGAGAAGATTGTCGCCGACCGCCCTGAGGCGGTTGTCGACTTCCCCGACCCGCGCCAGGATGTCGCCGGCGGCCTTTTGGCTCGTTTCGGCGAGGCGCTCAGAGAGGCTTTCGCCAATCCCGGCGATCGATTCGCTCATCCGCGCGCCTTCGGCGGCGATGCGCTCGAGCGTCGATGAACCGGCGCCGCCCAGGCCGAGGGCTGCGTCGTCCGAAGCCGCGCCGAGCGCCGCGGTCAGCTGCCGGCCGACGTCGGTTATGCGCTCGCTGAGGCTCGCGCCGGCGGCGTTGAGGTCCGCGGCGACGCCTTCGTGGGCGGTCGCAATTGCGTCGCGCACCCGCGTCCCGCTGGTCACGATCGACTCGCGCTGATCGGCCATTTCGGCGATCAGCAACCGAATCTTGCGCTCGTTGTCGGAATAGGAGCGCTCAAGCGTCGAAACCTCCGCCTGCACGCGCGTTTCAAGCTCGGCGGCGCGCGCAAGCGCGCGTTCGACCCCATCCCCCATCGACGTGAGCTCGCGGCGGATCGCCTGGGACAGGTTCACCATATGCTCGCCCGCCATCGTCTCGGGTTCCGCCAGACGCACGGCGACCTGGGAGATTGCGCGCGCCGATTGCCTGAGCTCGCTCAGCCGCCGCGACAGCGCGGCGAAGGCGAACATGCAGAAGATCGGCGCCAGCGCCGCCAGCAGGAAGAGCGGCGTCTCGGGGCGAAACACGAGATCGAGCGGCCGGGCCGGGGCCGATGGCCACAGGGCGACGTAGGCGTAAAGCCCGCAAATCGCCGCCCAGAGCAGCGAGCCGATCAGCGCGAGGACGAAAGGCGTCCGGCTCGCCGGACGGACGTTCATCGCCTGCAGGATGGCTCCGACGGTCTCGCGGTCGTCGTTTGCGGGCGCGGCGCCGGGAATCGCAGGCTTGGCCTCGGTCTCCGGTGCGATCGCCGGCGCGGCGGGGCCGGGGCGAAGCAGGGTCGAAGCTTCCCCGGCGAGCGGGCTTGGCTTCAGAACCGGGGTCGCGGCCGTCGCCTT
>Ga0335073_10002483_pt1 | contig 25229 bp, 20 predicted proteins | sample Lox_Sample_22_FD_207093 | JGI IMG/M metagenome (GOLD analysis project Ga0335073, IMG submission 207093) | Soil microbial communities from Loxahatchee National Wildlife Refuge, Florida, United States - Lox_Sample_2.2 | ecosystem: Environmental > Terrestrial > Soil > Wetlands | place: USA... | reverse complement strand
CTGTGTTAATTCCGATAATCCAAGCTTGTTCAGGTATGTGACGCTTTCCTACGGTCATCATTGGACTCAAGCAACTAACTCGACCACAGCAATTCGGTCTCTCACGAATTCTATCAAATTATGGTTGGGTCTCCAACGATGAGCGTGCATGGCTGGAAACAGCTTTGCCGATGGAGTATCCAGCATAGCTGCCTAAGCGACAGAGAAAAGGAGGAGGCGTTCCGGATATTCGGGCGAGACTGGGAGACATTTTGTAATTGGGTCGTCAAGGAGTACGGAGAGTATGCAGACCGATTAGAGCCACGGCCATGATCGCGAGATATGAAGTTCTTTGGTCACCGAGCGGTCGTTATGGTTGACAGTCCTTGCGGCGATCTTGAAACCTATGAATAGAAATAGCTAGCTGTGCCGAGTTTCCGCGTTCAGCAGGAAATATGCTTTTCCTTCATTATATCCCAAACCGAATCATTGATTGTCGTTGCCAATGTGTGCGTTCGGAACGGCGGCTTGCCGAAGTTCCAAGCTTCTCGCGCGGATACAAGTTCAGCTCACGGAGGCGCGGCAGCACGTTTTCTTACTTCTTCCACCACCATCGGCTTACCTCCGGCACCCGGCGTGGCTGCTCTTCATGTCTCTTGCCGACTGAATACGAGGACGGGTACAACACGACCGATCTACGCCAAGCGTCTAATGCAGCAGAGGTTGCTTATCCAGTTTGCCCGATTCGGAACCTACCCAATCGCGGCAACCTGAAACTCAAATTCGCTGGGGCTGGCCGACACCATCAGTCACGCACACGCATCGAAGGCGTATTAATTAACATGAGATGTAAGCAGAAACAAACCAGTTGCTGACGCTTGCGTACAAGCGCCAAAGCTCGTTTCCAAGAACAATCAAATTGGAGGACCACATTCCTTGTCAGTTGTGTTTGGCATCGGGTGCGGGAATAGAAACATCCTAAGCCTCAGACCCTACGCACAAGCTTAAAACACCGTCCATGTTCCAGGTTCAGTCACTTCTTAACGCTCTTGGATCCATCTTTTTCACCTCCCAAGAACTTTCTTTGTATGGTCAACAAATCTACTGATCATGAGGTTTAATACGTTTGCCTTGGCAGCGCTCATAGTCGCATTCGGTTTGTCTTCCCGCCGAATAGAGAGTTACCGTTTCTAATTGGGATCCAGCTCCAGAGTTGATCTTTGGCGAAGAAATTAATGGCCAACTCGAATCAAGGGATGTGCTCGAAGAGCGAGACTTCATCGACTCATACCAGATATTCAACCGGATACGGAACGGACACGCCTGCATCATGTCGCTGGTCTTCATCATCCTCTACCCTCTGGGCGCCATTGCCGTTCATCTTCCCACCGACCGCATCCCAGGCCTCCGAAACACGTACCTGAAGCAGCGCATCCTCGCCATCCACGTGCCGATCCAAATGACCGCCTTCGTGATGATGATCGGCGGCATGGGCCTGGGCATCCGCATGGCGTACGACCTGGACTACTTCGTGACGCACCCGACCCCCGCACACGTGGTGATCGGGCTGCTGGTGACGACGACGCTGATCGTGTTCCAGCCGGCGATGGGCACGGCGCAGCACCTGTACTTCCGGCGGACGGGCGGCAAGAGCGTGTTCGCGTACGCGCACCGGTGGCTCGGCCGCTGCGCCATCCTCCTCGGCATGATCAACTCCGGGCTCGGCTTCCAGCTCGCGCAGTGGAACGGCGTCGTCATCGCCAAGAGCTCGTACCTCCGCAACTTCATCCTGCTCGGCTTCTTCGTCGTCTTCTGGTGGGGCGTCGTCTTCTTCGATGCTATCAGGGCCTGGCGCCAGAAGCGCGCGGCTGACGGCGGCGAGACCGCCCAGAGGAAGGTCGAGTCGCCTTCTGATAGTGCTGTGGTCGCTGGCCGGGGCCATGCTATCGCATAGTGAGGGCGGAATGTATCGTGCGGAATAGATCTCTCGCTATTTTATTTGATGATATCACATGTATATTACCTCACGATGTTGGATTAGCGCTTGTTCAATCAGAAGTGCTTTGCGCAGCATTTACAATGTCCTGAAAGGGAGTACCAGCTCTTCGTTTTGCGAATATCCGACACTGTATATGAACAACTTGATTTAAAGGTCTCTATCAATCTGTAGACCAAACCTAACTCAGATTTAGAACACATGCAATAATCCGGCCGCTAAGCTGCAGAAAGGCGTGTGCCGAAATGCGGCCACTTCACGTTCTTGGTGTATCTCGCTTCCAAATCTCAGCCCTGTACGGCTAGTTCTAACCCGCCCAAAACGCCACGGTAATCTCGCACCTGCTCAGCTTCCTTTCATCAAAGCGATCCTGCTCTTCCTCCGAACGTTCCTGGCCCTCTTGATCCACACCCTCTGGACGATCTTGCGTCCGGTGCGCCAGATCAGATCCTTCATGAGGATGAGCACGACGGCGGTGCACACGGGGATCGCGATCTTCCAGAAGAAGGCGTCGCTGTTGTTCAGCGAGTCGAACTCGTGGAAATTCTGGCCGAAGTAGCCCGTCAGGAAGGTCAGCGGCAGGAAGAAGATGGTGACGGCGGTGAGCTGCTTCATCGACTCGTTCTGGAACGAGCCCATCTGGTTGTACGTCAGGTCGATCATGTCGTTCGTGGTGCGTCGCATGATGTCGAGGTTCTGCGTCAGCGTAATGACGTTGTCTTCGACGTCGCCGAAGTAGGTGTGTGCGATGGGCGAGATCGTCACGCTTTTGACCAGCTTCTTGGCTGTGAGAATCTGAGTACCGTCTTCCGCGTGTTGCGCTTCGGTTCCGGCAGACAACGTCGCGGCTAGTGTTTCTGGACGACTATGATCGCGCAGGGCAGAGACAACATTGACGATTGGTTGCATATTACTTCGAAGGAGGGACAGTTCGGACGAGAGAATGTAGAGAGATCGGGAGTTTTGTATGGATGGGTCAGTGAGAACGTCTAGTTCGAGTTCGCCCATAATATCTTCGTATGCGGCGGTAACGGGAATGGCAAGGTCTATAATTGCGTCGATGACTGCTTGTAGCATCATGGAGCCATCCGCACTACGACGAAGTATCGTGTCCCTCGATTCCAGTCGTTTCAGGATTGGCTCTTCTACATCGTCGGCAGAGTGTTCAAACAGGCATATGACGGTATTTTTGTCGGTATAGAAGATGGAGACCTGCTCTACACTAACCGCCAAGTTCTTCCTGGTCAAAGCAGAGTGGCGCTCCATGAATACTGCTCGTTCTGGATTGGCCGTGCGACGATATCTCTGGAGAGTACGAAAGCTCCGATCTCCCACAGGTAGCATAGTGTCAAGCATATACGATGACGGAGTTGCTTTTTCCCGGCCATAGAGGTTCGGCGAAGTGAGAGCTGAATCGGGAGGCACCGTGTCGGCTTTCCTAGACAATTTCTGCCACCACCGTTTTCGTTTCTTGTGGCTTGGGGTGTAATGTTTTTCTCCGTCGCCCACGAAGCCGTCTTTGTCATCGTCCGTCTCCAGTCGGACAAGCTTCTGTAATGTCAAAAGGACTTTGGATCGTCAGTGAATCTCACCCAGCCATACCAGTTGCGCACACAGGAGTCCAATATGAAACATGAAAGAAAAAATAGTTTGAAAATGTAATTCTAGCAGTGGTCCAAGTTCTTAAAGCCTTGCGAGGACAATGATTGGGTGATGTACGAAGTAGGCTGCGCATAACCTACTCTACTGCAGCCCTGAGATCTGAGTACGTCCAAAGATTTAATTCAAAGGTTGCGAAATGGACAGCAGTGAAATATTCGAACTTGAGTACCACGACGACTACGTTGATTGCATTGACAGAAGATTGGAACACGGGACTAAACGTCGACTTACTGAAAGCATGGTCCTTGTAGAAGTCGGCCTTAGTGCGACCGCCGGTGGTCAAAAGATCCTCAATGGCTAGGCGATGTAGCTTCTGATCAATGGTCAGAGCCTTGATAACATCCCAACTCAGGCCATTGACGTTGATCCATCGGCAGGCGGCCCAATCTTCTCTCGGTTTGGCGATGAAGTCTATGAAAGCCTCATTGTCAAAGTCATATCTTTCCATGCGGTCTTCGGAGTAATCGACGACGGTAATCTGGCAGGGCTGCTGCAACACACTGAAATGTGAAATTGCTTCTTGCAGAGGGTCGATGCCAGGCTCTGCGCCCGGCTCAGTCCATTGCGGTCGGATTGGAACATCTGCATGATAATTCCTGATGGTGTTGGACCGCGTTATCCTCCGAGAGATGGTTTGCAGAGATTGCAGGGAGCCACGCCGGGTTAGGTCGGTGTTGTGACGGTGGTGATTGGGCTCGATGTCGATTGAGACTGGTCGGAGAGTAGGAGTGGCATGGCTAACGGCGCGAGCGCGGGAGGTGAAGTCGCGTACAATGGGAGTGTCCATGCTGCGGCTGCGGTTGCGACCCGCCGAACGAACACGGAGGGCACTTGGATGAGGTCGAGATGGAGGTCCAGATACGGTCAGGTAAGCTTTTGCAAGCACGCGGCGGGCGTTGACGACATGGACCGGCCTCGTGGAGACAATGCCGGTGGCACGCGCCAGCCACGAGAAGCTGAAGCACGCCGACGGAGAGCGAGTCCAATTCATCTAATTTTGGGCGCGAATGGCACTCGGCAAATGGGACATTAGTCAAGAAATTCAACAGCAGGTCCATCATCGGCCAGCAATGGGAGCGGCCCAAAAATAATCGCCTCGGCGGCTAATGACTTCACGCGCGTTGGGTGCTGGCCAATGCCAGACCGCGCGAAACCATCACCGTCAATTCCTGGGCCTTTGGTTGGGGAAGTACTTGAGTACTTGCTGGTGGGGAGATCGGAAGTGGGTGTAGGGCAGAGGTAGAGCCAGAGAGCGGAGGAAGCGTGCCCAAGTTCCCAAGTTCCCAAGTTCCCAAGTTCCCAAGTTCCCAAGTTACAGTACATGATTGCTAGGGAGCGGTGAATGGCAGTTGAGTGGCATTGGATTGGCGATAGCTTTGATGATGGTCCATTGAAAATTGCGCCGCATAGCGAGTTTCAGTTTGGTCCTGAAATAATGAAATTTCAAGGGCCCTCAGGCTCTCTCTGGCGCGCTCTCACGCTCTCGCTCGCCACCGGCCGCTGAGCCAATCAGGCCCCCCCTTGGCCTCCGCTGCACGCACACTTTGTACCGCTGCTTTGCCATTGCCATTGCCTTCTCCCCCCTCTCTTCTTACACACCCACCGCCGCCCATCCACCTCCCGCAACCCACGCCTACGCCTTGCCACGCTGACAAAACTCGTCAAAACTGCGTCTCTTGATCACTCTTCATCATGGCCGCATAACTCGACACGTCTGCGCCTCCTGTCCTCTGCTGCCAGAGTCGGCGTACTTCCATCGCTGAGCACGGCAAGTGCGACTCCCGCCTCCCCCCAACCCAAACCGAAGTCTGCCACCAGCCTGCATCAAACAACCTCCCCAACCCTGCAAACCGCCTCGCTCGCGACGCTTTCCATCGAGGACATCAAGCATCCGGCGGCCAGCATCGACCATCGCAGTGGAAACGCCCTCGTCTCGCAGACTGCTGGCTGCCGTCGTCCACTTCCCTCCGCTGCATAGCATCGACTCCGCCCGGACTCGCATCAAACTCATTTCCGGACGCCTGCAGCTTGCTCGACTCTTCATACTGAGCTTTGCGGGACGCTTCAATCTCGACGGATCGAGAACACCGGCCGTCTCATATACATTCGTCGGCTGGCGGATCGAGTGGTATGTCGACCCTCAACCCCTGCTCAATTTCAATATGCGTCAGCTAATCTCGACCTGCAGATTCTACCACCGCATACAATTCGCGTCCCATCCCTCCGTGAAAACCCAGGCTCTATTCTCCGCCAAGTCGAAGTCGCGATGAGGGAGGTCAATTTTAGCATCCCAAACGCAAACAAGGCGTCGGTGGGCATCACCACTGCCTTGTACGACCGCCGAGCCCTCGACTGCACCTCCACCTTACCACTCATCAATTCCCTGAACAACCTAGCCTATCTCACAACCTCATCCGCACGCATACGAGACATCCTTACCGTCGATGGCGGCATCGAACGCTTGGTGTGCATCTTGAAGGAGGGTAGATGTGCCAAGGACATGATGGAGTGCTGGAAATGGAACTTGGCCTTCCAATGTGTCGTCAACATCGGTGTACGCGGCTCGGAAGGTGTGAGAACTCGAGTGGTGGAAGCGGATATGGTTCCAGTCATCGCCACCATCCTGGAAAATTACATTCGAGTCATCGACAAGTGCCGAGAGAAAGCTGACGCCGAGATCAAACGCAGCGCCCGCCAGCTAGGGTCATCCGCCAAACATTACTCAAGAACCAGTGATCTTCTTCTTCCTGGTCACCATGGCATGGAAAGAATTCGCCGGCAAGCTCCCACACCAATCGAAATCCCATCTCCGCAGAGCCATGCTCCAAACGTCGATCCGACCAGTACCATACCTACTCTCTCACTCAGCTCACCTCCTGAACGTACCACCTTCCGCTCACATCACCATCATCGTAGCCATGAGAGTAGAACACCAATGTTCCCTTCCGGAAGCTCTCGCTCGAGCATAACTCAGCCGTTGGTCACCGCGGTGCCTACCTTGGATATGCGACAGGATACGTTTGGCATCAGACCTGTCAGAGATGCCGATAGACTTCCCTCCATGCTCTCCACCTCCCATCTCGATCTCAACCCGTCTCAGCCAGTTTCTCCTACCACTCCCAGCGCGCCCGTACAACCTCCCTCACAACTTCCAACCGTGCCCAATGGAACTGGAAGGGCGAGAAGACCATCTATCCGTCACCACATCTCTGTATCCGGGTCTTCCGATGATATTCCCTCCGATGACGGCCCTGCTGGCGATTCGATGGCCAACGCGTCCGCTACAACTGAACCTGTCGTAACCATCGAAAACGACATACAAATGCAAGACATAGTGGATGCGGAGGGCATGATGGATGATGGAGGCTCTCCCGTTCGTCTAGAACCTCCACCTGCTGAGCCTGCGGATGTCGACACATTCAATTTGGCTCGGTCGGCCTTGGAAGGCAGCATTGGCAATCCAACTACGAACCAGAATGCGGCCAACTTCGGTCTTACTCCTCTACAGAATTTTAACGCTGGGCTAGGTGCTATGAACCCAACGCCATCACAGATGCCACTCAATCCCTACACGCGGTTCGTACAAGAGCGAAGTGCATCCGCGGGGGTTCTCTCGTCGATGCCGAGAGATGAGGATGTCTTGATGTGCTTGCAACTACTTGCCTACGTTTCTAAGTACTGCAACCTACGCTCCTACTTCCAGAAGACGCACACCGTGCCAAAACTGAAGATATCAAACTCGGAGCTGGCGGTTCTCGAAGGTGAAGCCGCAGCAAACAAAGTCGTCCCCGATGAAGAAGAAATCGAAGAGTACCTACAACCTGACGACTTTAACATCTTTCCTCTGGTGGAGAAATTCACTGTTCGCCACCACACGCCAGACATGCAGTATTGGGCGGGCGTTGTAATGCGCAATCTTTGCCGAAAGGATGACGCAAGAGGAGGAATCAGACAGTGCGCATATTACCAATGCGGCAAATGGGAAGAGTTCACGAGGCAATTTGCAAAGTGTCGCCGCTGCCGGAGGACAAAGTACTGCAGCAAGGAGTGCCAAAAGAACGCTTGGGTCTATCACCGGCACTGGTGCGTGCCAGCACAAGACGCTCAAGGCCGATAACAGCGCGTTGGACCGAATTCTTTGTCGGTAATGCGCGGCATCAGCGACGGCGTCTATATGTTGGCACCCAGTTCGTTTGCTTAAATGTTTTTTTTTTTGCTCTCACCGCTAATGATTAGCATGACGACGAGGCATATTTGAACACAATTCAGCGACAATTTTTCATTTTGAAGTTAGGCATCACGGCGGCGTTGACGATATCTGAACGTATTCTTTTGCGCTTTTGCACTATTCCAGCTGCAGAAAGTTGGGCCAACGCTCGGTTGATTACTGTTGGTTCGCTTGGTATTTGAGCACGACTTGAACGTAAGGATGAGCAGTATCCATCGTTGCGACCAGTTTGGAGGCTTTTAGGATGTTCTGCAGAAGACAGCCTATAACTCCGTCCATGGAAGATTGTATTGCCGGCAAGAGCCAGCAATTCACGGCATGTATATTTGGTAGTAGTGGGAATGGGATCAAATGAGAATTGTTATTACTTTGCATGGAAGCACTTGATTGCACAGCATTGCCATCTACCCATATTCGGAGTGTGAAACGCCAAACGTGGCCTCGGTTGTTTCGAGATGACGAAACTTTTGCAACCATAGGTGCCTAGGGATTCTCAGTGGAGCCAGCTGCATTCAGCTGTGATGAATTAGGATGGAGGTGTATGCGAGTATATCGTGAGATGACAATGTGGTTGATTGAGGCTTCGGAAGGGGCTTCGGCAGGGGTCAAAGCAGTTGTGATGTCACAGCAGAACATGGACAGGCCAGCATCAAAACAAAGGAGAAAGGCAAAGCACTCGGCGCTTCAAATATTGTCTTGCCGGTCGCCTCTGCCGATGACACCACTCACTTCACTTTTCAACGTCCGGTCTAGCATTGCGGCGTGAAATCGGGCTGCATCTAGACTTCTGTTCCCTAGCCAGCCATTTTGCCCGTGTGGCGCTGAGATTCTTAGCGCCCACCGACTCACTACGGCTCAAACCAACCAGCACTCGGGGCCCAACGACGAGCATTCCCGTTTTTAGAACTGACAACGCGTACTTCAAAGCTGCAATTCTGCTTTGTGTACTGCCAGCTTACTCCCTTGAATGCCGTAAGGCCTTGAAGCCTCTCTGCAGCACACTCCCTTTGGCTGTCATCAATGTGGCCATCATTCCCGTACCATCACGATCGCAACAACTGCCAGATCTGATCACCATCCCGTATGCCCACTCCCTCAACCACGGCGCCTGCCGATGTCGCCCGTTGTAGTATGCTAACCCATGGTTGCTCTAGGTCCCTCATTCCCTGACATGCTGCGGTCATGGCTAGAGACTCGAAACGTGTAGACGTCGACGGCGTTCGAAGACGCAAGTCTTCCGAACATGCGGACGATGAAGACTTTGATATTCCCGGACGCAGGAGGAGTGCTCCTCACACGCAAACATATACGATGCCCCTGCGACCATCGCCTGACGGAGATTCGGAACACGACCCTAAACCGGAACCCGCATCAAGCTCGAGTGCCGTCGACGCGCCTGTACAATTCTCCATTCCTCCCTCCGAACAAAGTCCCAAGGTCCGCTTCTCTGAAGACCTTGAACGTAGACCCGATGCACAACCGTCACGATCCAAGTCCTTCGGGCACACACAATCCCCTCTTTCGCCGAAGAGCCTTCCTCCCTCCGCCATGAGCAAGCGCAAACCTACTGGCTTGGCGTTAAACATTGAGAGCGATGACAATGCCAACCGCTCCGTACTTGGCGGAGATATAGTAGTATCACCGGCGAGCAATGAGCTCCCCGGGTCAAGTCCTCCTGTATCGAAACCAATGTCCCCGTCCAGCCGCAGCCGAGGCTACTCCTTACGGCGTTCACTCTTTCATCGGAACATTGGTCAGGCAAGCAGTGTCGATGACACCGTCATTGAGTTGCAGGAGACTAGCTCTGCAGATGAAAGCGGAGATATTCCAGCCAGGAATGACGGCACAAAGAAGTCACCAGCGACAATCACAGAGAGCCCAATAGCTGAGGTCGCTCCGCAAGCGCGACCTCAGACTGAACTCAAACTGAAAGGTCTGGGAGAAGAACCAGCTCTGCCAAATTACGAATCTTGGCTCGAAAGAAACCTCGCTCGTCAAAGGGGATACTTCTATCAGTTGCAAAAGACATACAGCCGCGCCCGCAAGTTCATCCTTCGTGTCCAAGAGATACCACCAAGCAAAGACGGAAGGCACATCGATCTTGATCCATCTCGTAAGACTGCTCTGATTGATGAACGCACAAATCGCGAGTACATCAATAATAATATCCGCTCAACACGGTATACAGCATGGAATTTCATTCCCCGGCAACTATTTGCACAATTTGGCAAGCTTGCCAACTTCTATTTCTTAAGCGTTTCTATTCTACAAATGATACCCGGTCTGAGTACAACTGGTACTTATACCACCATCGCTCCTTTGCTCATTTTCATCGGCATCTCGATGGGAAAGGAAGGATTCGACGATTTCCGGAGACACAGGCTCGACAAGGCTGAAAATACTCGAGAGGCTTCAATACTTCACGCTTACAGACCAACTGGTGGCGAAGAGTCGCCTTCCTCTTCTGATCTTGGTGCTGAACCACATGGACCGATTCATTGGGCATCCGTGAAGTGGAGGAATCTTCGAGTTGGCGACGTCATCAAATTGAAGCGCAACGACCCGGTTCCTGCTGATATTGTGTTGCTTCATGCAACTGGCCCAAACGGAATCGCCTACATTGAGACGATGGCATTGGACGGCGAGACAAATCTGAAAGCAAAACAAACCACTTCGTCTCTAGCCAAAGCTTGCGCCACTGAAGAAGATATCGTGGCGTGCCGTGCACACTTCGTCGTCGAAGATCCGAATGCTGACCTTTACAACTTCGAGGGACGTATCACGTTAGACGACAAGACCTCTCCTCTGACAACGAACGAAATCATCTACCGTGGTAGCATCGTGAGGAATACTGCAGAAGCTATCGGCATGGTCATTTACTCTGGTGAAGAGTGCAAGATCAGGATGAATGCGAATAAGATGCCCAGGATCAAAGCTCCGCACCTGCAATTCGTTGTCAACAAAATCGTCATTTGCATCGTATGCTTTGTCGTTGCTCTCGCCCTCTTCAATACAATTGCCTACCAAATTTGGCAAAGGGAGACTGAAAGGAGATCCTGGTACCTGAGAAGCGCTCATGTCCCTTTCGGTGAGATCCTTACGGCCTTCTTCATTATGTTCAATACCATGATTCCACTGTCGCTCTACGTGAGCATGGAAATCATCAAGGTATCCCAGATGCTTCTATTGAATCAGGACATCGACATGTATGACGAAAAATCTGACACGCCTCTCGAAGCTCGAACTTCTACTATCAACGAGGAGCTTGGTCAGGTTAGCTACATCTTCTCGGACAAGACCGGCACTCTCACCGACAACGTAATGAAATTCAGAAAACTAAGTGTTGGAGGGACCGCATGGCTTCATAATTTCGATATCACGAGCAATGACGCTCCGAAACTCCTCCATAAGAAACGAAGCAAGGGCAAGTCCAAGGCTCGCAAGTCTTTCATGTCGTATCACAGTGACAGGAGAATATCGAGCGTTGAACCTCAGACTCTGGAGACTCAGGTGGAGCACAATGATGCTGCAAAAGAACCGACAACGCCTCAGAGATGGAAATCCTCGGCAAGACCAGGCAAAACTCAATCTGAGCTGCCCACTTGGGAAATGATCCAATACATCCAACAGCGACCCAACACAGCATTTGCTGCCAAAGCACGCCTCTTGCTCGTGTCAATCGCACTCTGCCATACGGTCTTGCCTGAGGTTCAAGAAAACGGTCAGATCGAATTCCAGGCATCCTCGCCTGATGAATTAGCATTGGTTCAGGCTGCCCAAGAGCTTGGCTACCCGGTCATCGATCGCGATCAGAATACCCTGACTATTCAGCATCAGCCTTCTGCAGACACCGTTCCGGAGCCTTACCTGGAGAAGTACGAGATTCTCGACGTTATTGAGTTCTCAAGCAAGCGCAAACGTATGTCTGTGATTGTCAGATTCCCTAACGGCCGCGTGGGTATCATCTGCAAAGGTGCAGATTCTGTCATCATGCAGAGGCTCAGGCTCGCAACCTTGGCAAACCAGAAAGTTGCAGAAATTGAAAAACGTGCGAGTGTCAGGAAGAGCATAGAGGCGCAGTATGCAATGGCACGCAAAAGCTCACAAATTGAACGCAAGAACAGCAAGCCTAGCTTAAGCATTCATCGTCCAAGCCTTGGTGGCCGAAACAGCCTCAGCGGTGCTAGACTTCATCCCATTCGCGATGAGGTCGACAACTGGCTCAATGAGCGAGAGCGTGAAATCGAGATTAACAACATCGCGGAGAGGGATTTCTACTCTCCGCGGCCGTCCGCGCAGCTCAATCGCATCTCCATGGCTCCATCCGAGAACAGAAGTTCTGGTCAGTGGGATTCGGATTTTGACGACCTGGTGGAAGAATCACTTGTCGTCGATGATGTCGCAGTCATTGAGCGCTGTTTCCAGCATATCAACGATTTTGCTACCGAAGGCTTGCGCACACTGCTCTACGGTTTTCGTTGGATCGATGAAGAAGAGTACGAGGGCTGGAAGAAACTGTATCTCGACGCGACGACTAGCCTTGTCGACCGCCAGCGCAAAATCGAGCAGACGGCCGAGCACATTGAGCAACAGCTGGAGCTTGCTGGAGCAACGGCAATCGAAGACAAGTTGCAGAAAGGCGTCCCTGAAGCCATCGATAAACTGCGAAGAGCCAACATCAAGATGTGGATGCTGACAGGCGACAAGCGTGAAACCGCTATCAATATCGGTCACTCGTGCCGTTTGATAAAGGACTACTCTACAGTTGTCGTGCTGGATCACGAGACTGGTGAGGTTGAGCAGCGAATAGGTGCAGCAATCCTTGATATCAACAACGGTCAGTGTGCACACTGCGTTGTCGTTGTTGATGGTCAAACTCTGTCCATGATAGAAGCGACACCGCCTATCGAAGCGCTCTTCTTCGACTTGTCTGTCCTCGCAGATTCCGTCATTTGTTGCCGCGCGTCGCCGTCGCAAAAGGCACTTCTCGTCAAGTCCATCCGCAAGCGAGTAGACCACTCCGTAACGCTTGCCATTGGTGACGGAGCCAATGATATTGCGATGATCCAAGAGGCACACGTTGGTATTGGAATCACCGGCAAAGAGGGCCTTCAGGCCGCACGCACGTCTGACTACTCTATCGCGCAATTCCGCTTCCTGACGAAGCTTCTACTTGTCCACGGTCGTTGGAACTACATCCGGGTGTGCAAGTATACTGTCGGCACCTTCTGGAAGGAAATGCTCTTCTACCTTACTCAAGCTCAATACCAACGGTTCGCGGGCTACACGGGGACGTCGCTGTACGAGCCCTGGAGTCTGTCAATGTTCAACACACTGTTTACGAGCTTACCCGTCATCTTCATGGGAGTGTTCGAGAAGGACCTGGCGGCGTCGACGCTACTGGCAGTGCCGGAACTGTACACCAAGGGCCAGCGCAACGGCGGCTTCAACTTCCGCATCTACCTGGGCTGGATGTTCATGGCGGCGTCGGAGGCCGCTTGCGTCTACTTCTGCATGGCCGCCATCTACGGCAGCCAGAGGATCTCCGACGATTCCACGCTCATCGCCTTTGGCGACATGACTTTCACCGCTTGCGTCTTCATCATCTGGACCAAGATTCAGGTGCTGGAGATGCATAACAAGAGCCTCGTCATCGCGATTTCGGGCATCTGCTGCGTCGGCGGCTGGTTCCTGTGGAACATCGTGATGAGCCGAGTGTACAAGAACAACGTGATCTACGACGTGAAGGGCGGGTTCCTGTACCGGTTTGGGCGCAGCTGGGCGTGGTGGTTCACGCTGATCGTGATCGTGGCGGCGGTGGTGGTGTGGGAGCTGGCGGTGGCGAGCCTGCGCGTCGCGTGGTTCACCACCGACGTCGACGCCTTCCAGGCGCTGGAGCACGACCGCGACATCAAGAAGCGCTTCGAGGAGGCTGCGGCCATGGAGCTGCAGCAGGGCTGGGATCGCGGCAAGAAAAAGTCCAGCCTCGAGCTGCTGCGCGAGGACGAGGAGCAGGCCGCCAGGGAGGCCCAGGTTCAGGAAATGCTCGAGAATCGACCGCAGGAACTTGCCACCACCGCTTCCGCTGCTACCGGTTCGGCCGACGCAAAAGCCAATGGCAATGGTCATGCTAAACCTAGGAAGAGTATAGATATTCAAGAGCTTCTCAGTCGGAGATTCGGCAGCATCAGGGTGGAATAGGCGTCTTCGTATTTAGTTCGTTTTCTTCGCATGGCTTTCTGGTTTTGGAAATGCATTTCTAGGATTCGCCACGATTTGCATTATGCGGACAAGATATCCTCATGCATTCATGGCGTCATCTGGGCTCTGTCAACGCCGAATTTAGCACTACATTAAGGCTACTAGTATAATAGCTACGGAGTACCTAGTACCGTACGTACGTACAGCACGGATTAAAACAGCGACTGACCTGGAAAAATTGCATCCATGCACAGCTTCGCTTTCATGGTACCCAAATTGAACCACAGCAAGCCCAGGATCAGCCTGACTAGGCCCTATTCTACCGTGTTAGCCGTGTGGCACTAGTCGTACGATTCGCGATCCCAACTTCAGCGGCTTCCACTGGTGCATTCGCTAAATCCTTGCGCAAAAAGCGTAGCATCCTCCGTCAGCCACTCTCCACTGCTGAATAAACGCAGCCCAGCCGAGCAATTGGCCATCCACCCCAAGCCCTACGCTAAGTAATTTGCGGGTCGCCACACTTTGGTCTTGGGCTTCATCCACGTGTTGTCGCTGATAATCTCCGATAAACCTCTTATTCACTTTGCTTTTCACTTGTGCGTAAGCTTGGAATGAAAGTCGCAATAAGCTGTTGCTCCTGCTCTCTGCTCGTTCACCATGGCTGAGGTAACGAAGAGGGACGACCCTCAGCTTGGCGACTCAGTGACGAGGGCCAAGAGCGTTCCCGCTGAAGAAGTCGCCGTTGCCAGCGAAGAGAATGGCAATCTCAACGATGAGAAGAAGGATCCATCTGCCCCAGCGCAGCCAGCGGAAAAGAAGAGCTTATGGGCAAAAACCGGTCTCAGTCTTCCTCTAATTCTAATCATGGCCAAGTACGATTCACGTCGAGTCGCACGAATGTTCAATATGCTAATCGCCATTCCAGGGGAGGTCTTCCTCCAGCAATTGCTCTAGCCATGTGCGTTTTCAAAAGTTTGCCTGTTGATTGCTTCACTGACAAATCCATAGGGGACAAGCAACAAGCGTAGCGAACTACTTCACGACTCTCGAATACCTGATCGCGATTATATCCATTATTGGCGTCGCGATCATGCCCCGTGCCCGGTTCTTCCAGAACATGTTCATCAACATAGTTGCCGTTTGTCTTGGAGCCGCCTTCGCCCTTTTGGAAATCTACTGCTCCGTGAAAGCTCGACAGCACTCAGTTAAGGTCAGTCCGTCTAGCGGCCAAGGATCTCCAACCCCAGGAGCCGCGCTCACAGGATACAATTCGTCTGCTGCGGCAGTATCCGCGGTTTGGCTCTTCTTCCAGACTTACATGATCAATACGCTTCGGGCCAAGTACCAAGCAATCGCCCTACCCAGCATTGTCTACAGCATCTTCATCATTGTGTCATCGACGTACGCGCCTCAGTTCCCAATCATGTCTGCAGGGATTTCGTTCGTCAAGAAACTTATGGAAGCGTTCCTGACGGGTTTTGCAATTACGACTGCCGTACATGTAATCGTAATACCGACCAGCTCTCGGTCAGCTGTGTTCATGGATTTCACCCAATACTTTGGCGCTCTCCAGCGAACACTCCAAGCGCATAGAGCATACTTCAACAGCATTGAGGAGAAAACTGGCGTAGAGCAAACATTTACGGCCAAGGGAGCCGGTAATCCCAACGCGGCTGCCGTGAAAGGCGCTGCCCAAGGTCTCCTTGCGCTATACGGCAAACTACAGGTTGATCTACCTTTTGCTAAAAGAGAAGTTGCTCTTGGCAATCTCACGGCTGAAGATCTCAAAGAGATGAATAACCTCATACGCTTCATTATGCTTCCTATCCTTGGCCTCGCTTCGATGTCGAACGTTTATAATCGAGTTGCTGAGGCGCATGGCTGGACTGAAGAAGGAATCAAAGATCTCAGTGAAGAGGATAAGCAATTCCGTGACCGTATTTTGGCGGACTGGCAATTCAACATGAAGTTGATCCACAAGCCTCTCGATATGATTGTGGATTTGATGAATGAAGGGATGGATCACTGCATGTATCAGCTGAGGTTGAAAAAGCCGAAGAAGCCGAAGAAGGCAGGCAAGACTCCATCGGGAGAAGATGACGTTGAAGCCAAGGCTCAATCTACCAAGCCTGGAGACAAGGGCTTCCAAGAGTACTTTGCTAAGAAGTGTGAAGTATTCCACAGTGGTAAACAGGAAGCCTTGCGTGACTGGTGTGCTCGAAAAGGTGTTTCTCTGCCTGCAGACTTCTTTGAGCATCCAATTGACTCAAAATTGACCGTCGGTGACTGGAAGGCAAAGGGAATCAAGGTATATCTCACATATCAGCGTCAGCTCTACATGTTCCTCTACATGGAATACCTACTTTACCACACAAGTCAGGCGATCCTTGACTTCATCAAATATGTTGACGAAAAGGTGGAGAACGGTCAGATGTCAAGGGTCAGGCTGATAATCCCCGGTCGTCGTCGGCTGGTCAAATGGGCCTTCAGTATCTTCAAAAATGAAGACCAAAGCATGGAAGAGCAGGGACTTGGTGACATCCACGCCAGTGCAACCATCGTCTCTATGGGCTCAGCTTACTCGGCAAAAAAAGATCCGGAGCACCTTCCGCCTACCAACGCAATCGAGAAGATCGGCAACGGTATAAGAAAAATACCTGCCTTCTTACGGTCTCCAGAGTCGGCGTTTGGGCTTCGGGTCGCCTTCGCGACAATGTCAATCGGTGTCCTTGCATTCCTCCACCAGACGCAGGCATTCTTTACAGCAAATCGTCTTCTCTGGGCTTTGATCATGGTGGCAATCTCTATGACCCCGACATCTGGACAGAGTATCTTCAGCTTTGCCCTTCGTATCCTCGGCACTATTGTTGCCATGATTCTCTCCTTCATCGTGTACTACGTCCCGGATGGACACTCCGCTGGTATCATCGTCTTTCTATGGCTCTTTGCGAGTTGCGGATTCTATATCGTCATTAAATTCCCCCCGTTCACCATCATCGGCGTGCTCTCGATCGTCACGATGGTGCTCATCATTGGTTACGAGTTGGGGGTCCGAAAGCTCGGGGTCAAGGAGGCGACTACCAATGGTCAGAAATATCTGCCTATCTACGAACTTGCACCGTACAGACTTGCGACTGTCGTCGGAGGCTTGGCTGTCGCGTTCATCTGGACTATCTTTCCGTACCCGATCACGGAACATTCGGCTCTACGCATGGATTTAGGCAAGGCAATGTATCTCTCAGCTAACTTCTATTCTGTCATTCATGAGACTGTCAACGGTCGCATCCGCAGAGATGAGGGCGATTTAACCGACAAACAAAGCCCTGGATATCGGTTGCAGAAAGTCAGGACCAAGATTTTCTCCAAAACTAGCTTAGTCCTCACTTCGCTGAGGGAACATTTGACATTCCTGGGGTGGGAGATACCATTCGGTGGCAAATTTCCTAAGAAATTATACGCCGAAACTGTCGACTCCATTCAGAGGTAAACATACTTCGACAATATTTCATCTTCCCATATCTAACACTGAATCTAGAACCGTGAATTACATGGCCCTCATTGGCTATGCTTCTCAAACCTTTACTGAAGATGGCGAAAGTACATCGAAATGGTCTGAAGATTTCCACAAACTTATGGCGGAAGCCAACCTCACGACTCATGACATCACAATGTTGCTTTCATTGCTCTCTGCTAGCGTAAGAAACGCTTCAGCACTACCACCGTATCTGCGCGCCCCGAAACCATTTGGTCTGACTACCAAATTGGAGGAATTGGATAGCGATATCCTCAGCGTGAGGCATATTGCTGAGCCCGGCTACTCTGCTTTCGCGGTCATCCAGATCTGTTCGAGGTCTGTAGTGGCGGAATTGGAAGTAATATTGAAGTATGTGTCTCCATATACTGTTCATGGTATTGTCATGGGTGTCTCAGGTCTTCTTTCTAACACGTTGTTCCAGAAATGTCAAAGAGCTGGTCGGAGAACTCGATTTCTCCTATCATATCATCAGCACCGCTGATTCATCTACTTCAACATCCACGGACAATTTGTTTAATCCGATGAAGAGTAATCCTACCTCGACTGTTACCAATGGGAAAGAAATCAAGAATGACTGAGATGCGAACGATTTGAAGGCTCGGTCTCACAATATACAATTGTATTTTAAGCAGAAAAATCCTTCATCAATCTACTGGCTGGAGTAGCTCGAGGTTCGGCATAGGCTCATCCACCCACTCCATAAGCGCTCGCACAAAGTTCTCCTCCGACAACCAAAAGTGGCATCTCTTCCCGTTCAAGGCGTCTGCTTTGAGCGATGAGGTGCGAACCGCCGCCACTTTCTTCGCAGATGCCGCTGTCTTCTCGGACCGGCTTGAATCGCTGGGTCGGCAACATTTCGTCGTGCTTTGGCTCTCGTTTGTCGTCGGCGGCACAGAGTTGGATTTGCATTCCGCTTTGTTGGGGTTCCGCTTGCATCGCGCGCAAATTTCATCGCGTAAGAGGCCCTTTAGCTTCGATCTGACTTTGCGATATAGTGCTGAAATTTTGTCTGAGCAAGGCGTGATTCTTGATACGGCCGGCATTTTGGAGAGTGAGATTCGTGATACGTGATGGTGACAGAAATTGAAGGGGCATAAGATCCAGATAAATGACTTACGAAGGCAATCGAACCGCTCTAGTCGTTTGTAGACGGCTCCATTCTGGCTATGAGTGTTGATGTTCCCAAAACATTTCAGTCAACCACGGAATGTCCAGTTGTCTCCTTATTTTTCACACGAACACTTTTCTTTATAAATGTTTCGACGGGTCACTCCACTTTTCCATTTCCCAAGATCGTCTCATCCGACAGTATCTACTATTTTCAGTCTGATCTCCACCTAATACCCACGTTCGAAGAGTAGTTTCCATCGTACATCGACAACCCAAGTCTTACAACATGGATCTTGTGTCATCAGCTCCAAAGGTGGGCCAGCAGTCATCCGCCCGATCTCAGCCTGTCGAAAACCCAGCAGCAGTTCAGTCCTTCACTCAATCCAACACACATTCTCCGTCTAACCGAGTTCCACGTCCCCGTAAAAACGCTTTCGCTCCACCATTATGATCATCGACGATGATTGGGGATGTTACGACATAGTTGACATAACGAAGGCGACTCCGCGGCTGCGGATGCGAGACATCAACCGATGGGCACGCTCGCGCACGACTCAGGAATCGTATTCACAATGAAGCAACTGATCCGATTTGCGGAGGCGGAGGGCTGGGTGTTCGCGGAGGATCCTCACAGAAAAGTGGAGATGCCAGCGTCTTCCACTAAAGGCGATGAAGCCGAGAAACCCACCTCCGTACAGTAGATGATCCGAACCGTGACCGGACCAATGTAAGAAGTAGTTGATTGTTGCGTAACCCTTAAGGATTGCTACGGTATAAAGGTGGCTGTGGAGTATCTGTCATCGACTGTGCCATAGCCTGTCAGAGTGAAAGAGTCTGGCGTTCTGAAAGGTGTTTGAACCATATCGTCTTATTCATTGCTGGTCACCGGCAGCACTGCAACTTGTTGAACTGATTTAGAGAACTTCAGTACACTTTGGTATACTTCCTCGTTTTTATTGTAAGGATACTATCAAGGGGATTTAGACCGTTAAGAATGAGCAGCTAGGCGAAGCAAGGTCTCTTATCAACTAAACAATGGAGTTTGAAGTTTTTCAAGAATAGAAATGAAATCGCGAATAACCCAGCGCAGTAGAGTATCAACGTGGTCGCACAGTTTTACTAAACTCAAATGGGAGACACCGAGGGCATCATAACGTCGTCGCTGCTGTGACAGAGCCGCATACTCATGCAAAAGGAAGTGGTTGTGGCTTGCCATACATGTCACATGGTAGAAGTCGCCAAACACTGCGGTGACCCCGAGTCAAAATCCAGTCGGCAATATATGGAACGAATCCAGGCATATTGTCAGGCCAATTGTTTCCACCTTGGAACGTCTTGTCACGCAATCCCAAGAAAAGAGGTACCACTTCGGTCTGAATAACAACATGCCAGGTTAGCAAACGGCCAGTAAGCCCAAGGAACACCGTGCTCACCGTTGGCAATTCCTTAGAATTGGGCCGATTATTTTCCTTCCATATTTTGAGCAAAGCTGGCCCATCATACGAGCGAAGGCTTAAGAGTGTATCAATTTCTTCGTGCAAATGCGTGCACAGGGGCTTGGAAAAGCCATCGATGATGGCTCGGAGCTTTTCGCTTGAATAGTCTTTTGGGGAGGTTGAAGTCGCGTAGGCAAGGAGGTCTTCAAGGCCGCCGCTAAAGATGTGATGCTGCTCAACGTTGACCTTGAGCAGCCCCGGTTTGCCAATTATCTTTTCGAAGCCAGGGAAAATACGATCTTCCTCAATCTCATGATGATTTATGAGCCACTTTGTCCAGACTTTGGTTAAGAAAAGCAGATCTTCAATGTCCTTTTCCTTCTTGACATTGGGCGCTTGCAGGTATATGCTATTGACGCCACGTAGAACGGCATTGTGAGCATGAGCCATGTCGTTGGCAATGGAGACGGATTCATGGGCTTTCTATTCTTGTTAATCGCGAGCTTGATATCATACGGTGCAACATACGACATCCTGGGATTCGGAAGGTGTCTCCATAAGCTTCAAAGGGCCATCAGCCCAAGGTTTGCCAGACATTGTCGATGATAGATTTGAAATGAACGACTTAAATAGAATACCCTTACGCGCAGCTAAGTATTGGATACTCCTGTAAGGAAGAATGTGAGTTAATGACAAAGGAAACCATGGGAGACCATGAAAACGTGGAATATTCTTTGCCGCTTGATAACGATGAATCTGATGGCAAAGCAATTACAAGAAAAATGGGCGAGCTACGTAAATGAACTGCTGCCTGATACATCACAGCGTTCCACCGACAATGTTCACAGCCAATACGCAACCAGCGGCTTGTGGTATTGAGTTCGTGATTCGGCATAATATTTTGCGCTTCGGGTCCGAGATGCTGTTCACGTCACCGGCTCGTATCGCACTCTTTGCATCAATTCAGAGTCAAAATAGTTGACGTGAGACATTAAGGGGATAACTGCTATGTGGACGTGATAAGAAGTGGATGAAGGCTCCGGGAGAAGCATTCAGACTCAATTCCATAGTTGATCCTTAAGGATCAGGTTGTATAGGGGGTTCGACGTACCAGCGCCCCTCTATTCTACTCGCGCCGGGGCTTCGTGGAGCTGGCGCCGAGGAGAAGCCACTACCGTATTGTCTCCACTCCAGGGCCGTAACAGTTCTCTATCTCTTTGGCACCGCTCTCCGGATTACAATTTGTCCATCATTCGCAAGAGGCATGGCGGTGCCTGTTACTGCATCAAAGCGTCTCGATACGGGTCGATTTGTCGGAGTGATTCGATTATATTGAATTTCTTTTTGTTCTATCAAAGGCCTCCATACGATAGCTTCGAAGCCCAGCTAGGCTCTCTGCGCACTGGCTGCAATGGACCGAATTCTTCATCATCGGCAACAACGCGTCATCTTGCCTCTCAGCTGCTTGCGGTATCACCAGGCCGAATCACATACTTTACAGCACTTGCCTTTCCATCTTTGAGATTCTTGAGCGCAGTGGACACATCGTTTAAGCCGCCCGGCAAAACCTGTGTCGGATGTCCGGTGAACCAACCCTCTTGTAGTCCCCTACCGAAGTATCGAGAAAACACGAAACACAGGTCCTTCCCATTTCTTCCATCTCCTTCCGCAAAATGGCGAATGCCTTTGGAAGTCGAAGCATCTAGCGGATCGGTGTGAGCAACGCCGACATATGTGACCGATGTTTTCAGGGACTCTGGAATCGATGTATAATCGCGACCCGGAAGCACGAGGGTAATGTGGCCATTCGGATCGAGCACTCTACTAAGGGCTTCATAAGTGTTTGGTTCCGAAACGCAATCGTAAGCGTGGTATGCTGGTCCGGCATCAGCTGCCTTCAATGCTTCTTGGATTCCTTTCACAACAGCATCTGTTCCATCGCGATAATCGATTATTGCATCTCTACGATCCTTGGATAGTAGGGGTTCCACAACGTCTCGACCCCTTCCTGCTACTACAATGAGAGGATGTATGTTCGAACGGACAGCAAGTTTGATGGCAAATAGTCCGATCGCTGTTGATCCGCCGTATATGATTAACGGAATCTTTGTTTTGGCTGGCTCCCACGGTTGTGGTAATGCCAAGTTGTGGTAGAGAGCAACAACCGAAGTAAGAGCCGCAAGTGGGATTGTTGACGCCTGTTACACATTCAGTCAGTGACGCCTACAAGCTGTCATTTGTGCGCATACCTCTTCAAACGAAGTCTTCTTAGGTAAGTGAAACGTCGTCGACGCAGGCGCAATAGCGTACTCAGCAAAGGCGCCTCCGCTTGTGGTCATCTCATGGAAAGCAGCGACTTTGTCACCGGGCTTGAACTCAAACACATCTTCTCCTACCTCAGCCACTTCGCCGGCTATATCATCTCCCGTATTCCCCGGTTTTTGGGTAAAGAACGGGTACTTCCAATCCTTTGGGTTGAATCCTGCGCAGATGACTTTGATGAGGACTTGTCCAGGCCCAGGCTTAGGAACAGGACTGTCGATAATTTTGATCGAAAGATCGGGTGAAACTATAGCTTCCTTCATTGCTTCCAATTTCTCATTGAGAGCTTCGAACTTTTGTATCAATGGTTGAAGGGCCAATTCGAGTTTGAGTTCTCCTTGAACGATTTGACTTGTCAAGGTAGCGCTTCGTCAAAAGTCGACTATTATGCCTTGAATTCAGCTCTCCTATTGACTTCGATGCTTTTTCCTATTCAAAGGCTTACGCAAAGTGTATCCAGAGCTTCTATATCCAAGTTAAGAGCGCAGGATCGAAATTATCTGACACCAAATTATGTGCCTCGGACGCCAAATCGCAAGTCCCCCGCTTCGGCCACCGATTTCCAGGTACCTTAGCCGAGCATCAAGTCTTGATGTTTGATAACGGCAAAGCTCGGTGCTTGGAAAACCCATGTGTGGTGTGATACATAAGGCATACAATATCCTGCGGATTATAGGTAATATTAGATGCTTCGAATCGTCGTTTGTCCGCTGCTAGCCGGTTTATGTAAGTTGTGCAACCAACTTCGACCTCATCAGGCTATTTGCCGTGTAGAATTCAATTGAAGAAAGCTAGGCGTCGAGCTGAAGATCTTAAAGTCTCATAACACTTGCTATAATGCTGATCTAACAGGGTATCGCAGAAAATGACCACTTTGAAATAGGCGCCGAACCCAAAGCTTCGTCAACAATCGGGCTGCATGCACCGCCACAACACAGCCTCTGATGCATATCCTGATCTCCTTCAACGAAGCTCTTTGGTGTTGAAGCATCAATCAAATTCTTGCAACCAATTGAAAGGTCTTAGATCCCTGTGATCCTGCATTGTCTAACAGTGTACATCGCAGATAAGTCAGACCACAGGGACATTGATCCTCGTTACAGCTGAAAACTCGCGTTCCGTAGCGTCAGGCAACCATAATTGACGGGCTATATCTTCACTTCCAAACTGTCAGCTTTCTCTCATCCGAAATCATCATGGTTCTGCGTCCCAATAACTCTTACACTGCCTCGAATATGCAAGAGCAATCTGGCAACCCACCTCAGGGAGGAGACTTCTCTTATTATGGACGCTCCGAGCAGGAATATGACCCGGCTTCTGGGCAATACAATGATCCTTCTCGCGGGCTAAGCGATACGTATTACGGTGCTCCCCAACAGCAGGGCGCCTATCCAGAAGGTGGCTACGCTCAGTCATACCCGCCACAGCAACAATATCCTGCCTACGGTCAAGAGCCGTACTCGCAAGCTCCTTATGGACAGCCAATTCCCACCTATCCCCCTGAGGAGCAAGGCGAGCAATACTCGCAATACGCCTCTTCCAATACTTCATACCCACCTTACAGTTCACCACCTGGGGAGCCACACGCCCAAGCGGCAAACGAATCTCCTCAATTCGAAGGCTCCGCACCACCACCGGTCCCTCCCAAGCCAGGCGAAGGCCAAACGGATGACGAGCGCGGGCTCATGGGCGCACTGGCCGGCGGCCTGGCGGGCGGGTACGCGGGCCACAAAGTGCACCACGGGCTGTTGGGCACACTGGGCGGCGCGTACGCGGGCCACAAGCTCGAGGAGGCGTACAAGCAGCACCACAACAAGCCCGCGAGCCCGCAGCCGCCGCCGGTCCCGCACGGCTCGCATCCGACGCATCACCAGGTGATGTATGCAGCCGTGCCCGGCGCCAAGGGCAACTTCACCGTCACGGCGAGGAATATCACCATGGATAAGGACTTCGACTTGATTGCTAGCGTGCGCGCCATCGATGGCTCGGAGAAGCTGTCGAGCATCGCTTTGAATAGCGTTCTTACCAACGACAACGGTCATTTCCGCTGGGTGAAGGAGGGAGGTAACTTTGCTGCCAGCGCTAGAGAAGTCCATCTCAGCCCGCCGGGACAAGGACCGCTTGAGCTGAGGGCGGAGTTGAGGACCGTCGATGGACGCTGGCAAAGGTCTAGCATCAGATTGGATGAGGAGATTGAGAATAATGATGGCGATTTGAGGTTGGTTTAGTTGGAGAATGCGTATCCAGAGGTGTGCTTTCCGTTGAGATGCTAGTGATTGGATAGTGTCAATTAATGATGCCAATTCTTCGGATCTGGGATTTCTGTTAGTCACAGGCTCTAAGGGCTGCAGAACATGAATCGAAAATTGACTAGTGGTGGCGATTTAGGGCGATTTACATTCCTCTTTAGTCGTTGCGGAGTGACATTTTTCTATGAAGTTGTAAAGTACGCCCTACGAGAACAGCGAAACTACAACCGGCGCCCTACGGGTGACTGCCATGTTATAAAAGGCGGCTACCTTCCAAATGCAGATACTCACCGAAATTTCGAGCTTTTCTAAAACCTACGAGCTTGGCAGGTGCCTAGGAGATATAGTAAACTCGCACCGCAAGAGGTGTTCTTCAAAAGCAGGGATGGGATGAATGAATATCGCATTTCAACAGCCCAGCCTCATGCCAACCGACTATTTCCGAAGCCAAAAGTGAAAAAGATGGCACCGTAATGGTCAAGATTGCAATTGCTGGTGGTTCGGGAGGCAA
>Ga0335073_10002482_pt1 | contig 25230 bp, 28 predicted proteins | sample Lox_Sample_22_FD_207093 | JGI IMG/M metagenome (GOLD analysis project Ga0335073, IMG submission 207093) | Soil microbial communities from Loxahatchee National Wildlife Refuge, Florida, United States - Lox_Sample_2.2 | ecosystem: Environmental > Terrestrial > Soil > Wetlands | place: USA... | reverse complement strand
AAGGCGAATTTTATCGCGAGGCGCTGGTGATGAGCCGGATGACGCGCGAAATGTTCTGCCTGATGGAAGGCCGCCACGTTCATCCTTCGACGCTGTACGGCGGCGGCGTGGGAACCAACGCCACCACGCAATTGTTCACCGATTATCTGGTCCGCCTGATGAAATACATCGAATTCATGAAGCGCGTGGTGCCGCTGCATGACGACCTGTTCAACTTTTTCTACGAAGCGATGCCGGGCTATGAAGAAGTGGGCCGGCGGCGCGTGCTGCTCGGCTGCTGGGGCAGTTTCCAGAATCCGGAGCACTGCGATTTCAAATACGAGCACATGGCGGAGTGGGGCAAGCGCGCCTTCGTCACGCCCGGCGTGGTGGTCGACGGGAAACTGGTTACCAACGACCTGACCAAGATCAATCTGGGCATTCGCATCCTGCTGGGCAGCTCCTATTACGACGATTGGGCCGACCGGCAGCCGTTCGTCACCCGCGATCCGCTGGGCAATCCGGTGGACATGCGCCATCCCTGGAATCAGCAGACGATTCCCAAGCCGCAGCGGCGCGAATTGGGCGAGAAATATAGCTGGGTGATGTCGCCGCGGTGGTTCGACGGGAAAAATTATCTCCCGCTCGATACCGGCGGCGGACCGATCGCGCGGCTGTGGTCGACCGCATTGAGCGGCCTGGTCGACATCGGCTACATCAAAGCGACCGGCAACAGCGTGCAAATCAATCTGCCGAAGACCGCCAGCAAAGGGCCGGTCAGCTTCGAGTGGAAAATTCCCAAATGGTCCAACGCGATTGAACGGGATCGCGCGCGCACCTATTTCCAGGCTTACGCCGCCGCGGCCGGCCTTTATTTCTGCGAAAAGGGATTGAAGAACGTCCGTCAGGGCAACACCAAAACTTGGACCGATTTCAAAGTTCCCGACGAAGCGATTTCCTGCGGCTTCACCGAAGCCGTGCGCGGCGTGCTGTCGCATCACATGGTGATTCGCGGCGGAAAAATCGCGAATTATCATCCTTATCCGCCGACGCCGTGGAACGCCAGCCCGCGGGATTCCTATGGCACTCCCGGTCCGTATGAAGACGCGGTGCAGGGCTGCCCGATTTTCGAGGAAAACGGCCGCGAGAATTTTAAGGGCATCGATATTATGCGGACGGTCCGCAGCTTCGATCCGTGCCTGCCGTGCGGAGTGCACATGTATCTCGGCAAGGGGAAGACGATCGAGCAGCGGCATCTGCCGTCGCCGTATGCGGAATGATTGTTGAACCCCCGTCTTGACAGACGGGGCTGTAGCGACCGAGTAATGGCGGGGGTCACCTCAGAATGATTGTTGAACCCCCGTCTTGACAGACGGGGCTGTAGTGACCGAGTAATGGCGGGGGTCACCTCAGAATGATTGTTCAACCCCCATCTTGACAGACGGGGCTGTAGCGGCATTACAGCCCCGCCAGTAATGGCGGGGGTCACCTCGGGAGGAATCGCGCGATTGGACGTTGATCAGACCGTAGCCCGCATCGAACAACTGCTCGAAGAAGCCGGCTCCGGACCGGCCGAAGAACTGGTGCGTCTGCTGATGCAGCTTTATGGCGCCGGGCTCGCCAGGATCGCCGAGGTCATCAAGGATTCCGAATACGCCGGGCGTCTGGCGGAAGACAAACTCGTCGGCAGCCTGTTTCTGCTGCACGACCTGCATCCAGTGGATCCGCAAACCCGGCTGCGCCGCGCGTTGCAGCAGCTCGAAGCGAGCTTCGGCGCGCATTTTCAACTCGAAGCAATCTCGGAAAACATCGCGCGAATCCGGATCGAAAAAAATGGCAGCCCGCTGCCCCACGGAATTGGCGAGGTGATCGAACGCGCCGCTCTCGACGCCGCGCCGGATCTGGCCGGCGTCACCGTGGAAGGCCTTCCCGCGCCGCCGCTGGTGCAGATCAGCATCTGAATGCAGCCACTTCTAAAACTTCGCCGACTGGTCGAGCCTCCGCCGCCGAAACAGGAAAAGTGCGAGCTGTGCGGCGCGCCGGTCCCCGCCGCGCACGGGCACGTCGTCGATCTCGAAAAGCATCGCCTGCTATGCGCCTGCCGCCCGTGCTATCTGCTGTTTACGCACTCCGGCGCGGCGGGCGGAAAACTTCGCTCCGTTGCCGAACGCGTTCTTAAAGTCCCGAACATCGATATTTCCCGCGCGGCGATCCCGGTCGGCATGGTGTTCTTCATTCGCGATTCGACGGCCGATCGCGTGCGCGCGTTCTATCCCAGTCCCGCGGGCGCGACGGAGGCGGAGATTTCGATCGATGCTCCGGAGTTGGCGCTGCTCGAACCGGACATTGAAGCGCTGCTGGTGAGCAAAACCGCATCCTGGATCGTTCCAGTGGACGCCTGTTATGAGCTGATCGGCCGCATCCGCCGCAGCTGGCGCGGCTTTCAGGGCGGCTCCGCGGCGTGGCGCGAAATCGAGGATTTTTTCGCAAATCTCAAGGAGACAAATCATGACCGATTTGTCGTTTGAAGTGATGGGCGCCAAACCGGTCCCCTACGCCGTGACGCCGGCCATCGCTTTTCGCCTGCGCGTCCGCGAAAGGCGGGCGATTCAGGCCATGCTGCTGCATTGCCAGTTGCGCATCGAGCCGCGCTGCCGCGCCCACGCGCGGGACGAGCAGGAACGCCTGATCGACGTTTTCGGCGCACCCGAGCGCTGGGGCGAAACGCTGCACGCCCTGCCCTGGACGCAGGCGACGATCCACCTCCCGCCGTTTGAAGGCGCGGCCGAAGTGGATCTGCCGGTCGCCTGCACCTACGATTTCGAGGTGACCGCGGCCAAGTATCTCGCCTCGCTCGAGGGGGGCGAAATTCCGCTGCGTTTTTTGTTCAGCGGCACGATTTTCGTCAAATCGGCCGGCGGATTCATGGTGGAGCAGGTGCCCTGGAACAAGGACGCCGTCTGGCGCCTGCCGGTGAGCGCGTGGCGCGAGCTGATGGACGCCTATTTTCCCGGCACGGCGTGGATCCGGCTGCGGCGCGAAACCCTCGACCTGCTGCAACGCGAGCGCGCCCGCAACGGCTTCGTAAGCTGGGATGAAACCATCGAGACGATTTTAAAAGGAGACCTGAAATGCGCACCTTTGGTTGGACCATCGCGGTAATCACGGGCGGTTACACGGCCTATTTGCTGCTGAAATCGCTTCCCGATATCGCCCGGTATGTCAAGCTGAGCTCGATGTAACGGCAGTCCCGTCTGCCGCACCGTTGGTTTGCACGCGGTTCGCCGATCCCTCGCCGACGTTCGCCGAATCGCCGGCGGTTCCCTCGAGTAAGCCTGCTAACATCGCTTACGGAAGGAAATCGTTATGGGCGATACACCCGGCGCCCCGAAATCGCGCTGGGAAGAAAAACTCGAACGCCGGCGCCAACGGCACCTTGATAAAATCGCGCGCGCGCAGGCCAAGTGGCAAGCGCGGCAAACCCGCTGGGCCGCGCGCGGGGCGTACTTTCACGGCGGATTCGGCGGCGCCTTCATCGGCCTGATCCTGGCCGGAATCGGCGTCCTGCTGCTGCTCCAGAACCTGGGGATTATTGAGGTCGAGGATCTCCGGGCGTATTGGCCGGTGATCCTGATCGGATTCGGGCTGGTGCGCCTGTTCAACGCGTGGTGCGTCAGCGGCCGCATCTGGGGCGGAGTGATCGCGGCCATCGGCGGCGTCTTCCTGCTGCGCAATCTGGGAATCATTCACGCCAACCTCTGGGGCCTGTTCTGGCCGGCGATTCTGATCGCCGCCGGCTTCGGGCTGCTGCTGCGATCGTTCGATCACGACGTCAGCGGATGGGCCTGGAACTGGTGGAACCCGGAACACGCAGTGAGCGACGAAAGCACGCTGCACGCCGTCAAAATCGACGCCATTTTTTCGCACGCCGAGCGCCGCTTCGACACCCAGCAGTTCGAAGGCGGCGAAATCAATGCCGTGTTCGGGGGCGTCGAGGTGGACCTGCGCAAAACCGCCATGAAAAGCGATCAGGTTCGGCTGGAATGCAACGCGGTCTTCGGCGGAATCGACGTGACGGTTCCCGATACCTGGTCGGTGGTGATGCGCGGCACCGGAGTTTTCGGCGGGTTTTCCGATGAGACGCATCCGCCGGTGCGCAGCGACGTGAAATCGCCCACGCTGCTGGTCACCGGCGGAGCCGTCTTCGGCGGCGTGAACCTAAAAAACTGAAATGCATCCGATCTTCTCCAGGCGAACGTGGTTTGCGGGCTATCTGGGGGTGTGGGCGTTTTTCGCGCTGATGCTGGCTGGATTGATACGCGTGCCGGGAACGCTTTCCTGGCGCGCCGCGCTGCTAATCGCGGCGCCGCTATGCTTCTTTTACGCGTTCTGCTGCCTGACGCCGTGGTACGTGTGCCGCCAGGTCTCGCTGCCGCGGCGCACCTGGGTGATGGTCGCGCTGAATCATTTCGGCGCCGCCGTTCTCGCCAGCGCGATGTGGGTGGAGCTGGCCCGCCTGATGGCGTACCTGGTAAACGCGAGCGCGCCGCTTTCGCCGGAAATTCCGCAGCTGGTGGTGGTCGCGCTGCTGCTTTATTCGTTGTCGGTCGCGCTGCATTACATGTTCCTGGCGATGCAAAAATCGCGCCACGCCGAGGTGCAGGCGCGCGAAGCGGAATTGCGCGCGTTGAAGGCGCAGATCAATCCGCATTTTTTGTTCAACAGCCTCAATTCGATTACCGCGCTGGTCGGCTCCGATCCGGCGCGCGCGCGGGAAATGTGCATCCGCCTTTCCGATTTTCTGCGCAACACGCTCGGCCTGGGCGAGCGCGAAAGCATTAGCTGGCGCGAAGAATTGCAGCTGGCGCGAACCTATCTTGACGTCGAGCAGGTCCGCTACGGCGCGCGGCTGCGTGTGGAAATGAACGTCGATGAGGATTGCTCGGATTGCCTGATTCCGCCGCTGGTGCTTCAGCCGCTGATTGAAAACGCGGTGAAGCACGGCATCGCGAGCATGGTGGATGGAGGAACCATCAAAGTGGAGGGCCACGTGAGCAACGGCATTCTGGAAGTGAGCGTCGAAAACGGATTCGATCCCGATTCGCCGGCGCCGCGCCGTCACGGCCTCGGTTTGCGCAACGTGCGGAGTCGTCTCGAAACGCGCTTCGGTCCGGAAGCGACGCTGACCGCCAAGGCGGTCAAGAATCAATTTCGCGCGGAAATGATTGTTCCCTGCCGGAGGAGCTTGTAAATGGGGTTGCCAAAAAGGCCGGCCGCTCGCCGCGAAAACCGCCCCCGCCATCACTGGCGGGGCTCTATCGGCGCGCTGCAAGCCCCGCCAAATTTTCATACTCTCCCGGTGGGCCGCAGGCCCATAAGGAGACTCTCTAAACCGCGACCACAGAAAGCGGCGTATGCCGAGCTTTCATCAGGGAGGGCCTGTCAAGAAAGAGGATTCCATGACCCCGATTCGAGCCGTTCTGGTGGATGACGAAGAGCTCGCCCGGCAGCTTCTGCGCGAGTACATTGAAGAATCCGGCGGCGCCGAAGTAGTCGCCGAATGCGCCAACGGATTCGAAGCGGTGAAAGCGATCGCCGAGTTGAAGCCGGATCTGGTTTTTCTGGACGTGCAGATGCCCAAGCTCGACGGCTTTGAAGTGTTGGAACTGCTGGACGCGCCGGTCGCGGTGATTTTCGTGACGGCCTACGATCAATACGCCATGCGAGCCTTCGACGCGAACGCGGTCGATTATTTATTGAAGCCGTTCAGCGCCGATCGTCTGCACAAAGCGCTCGAAAAAGTTCGCCGGCGTTTGGGAAATCCCCCACCGGCGATCGCCGCCGCCGAACTGTCCGCCGCCGCGCGTCCGCCCGAGCAAAAACTCGAACGCGTGGTGGTGAAGGACGGCACAAAAGTCCACATTATTCCGATCGATCGATTGGATTACGTCGAAGCGCAGGACGATTACATCGCGCTGCACAGCGAAAAGAAAAATTATCTGAAGCAGCAGACCATTTCGAGCATCGAAGCGCAGCTGGACGCGAAGAAATTCGTGCGCATTCACCGGTCCTATATCGTGAATTTAGAAAGAATCGCGCGGATCGAGCCGTACACCCGAGATAGCCGGGTCGCGGTGCTGAATGATGGGACACAGTTGCCGGTGAGCCGGTCGGGTCATGCGAAGTTGAAGACGCTGCTCGGGGAGACGGTGTGAGGGTGCACGTAAGGCGCGCTTTTTTAATTGCCATTTTGTTGGAGGGCCTCGTCGTTTCCGTAAATTTGATGGGGGGGGAGACAATCGCGCGGCAAGCGCCCTGGATCGAGGCTCTGCAAACTCCTGCTTTGATTGTGCTCTGGCCGTTCCAATATCCAGGGTTCAGATTGTTCGCCGGCAAATTTCCAGCGATGGTCGTCGTCAGGGCGGCACAGATCATCGGCTTTCTTATTCAGACGGTCGTGTTTTCTGCTGCGATTCTGCTCTTGACCGGTATCTATGCCCGCTACAAGCGCCGAGCATCTCGGGCATAATCAAATTGAGATGAGTGCCACTCTTGAACTCGGGGCAGTCCAGGTCGACGCTGCGGCTTTCGCGGAACTTTGCCGGCGCTATCAGGTCCGCGAGCTTTCAGTCTTCGGTTCCGCTGCGCGCGGGGAAATGCGGCCCGATAGCGATGTCGATCTGCTTGTGGATTTCCTGCCCGGTGCAAAAATCGATCTGCTCGACCACGCCGGGCTCATGCTTGATCTCTCCGGTCTTCTCGGCCGCAAGGTGGATCTGGTCTCGAAGAGAGCGCTGAAACCCCTCATACGCGACTCGATACTCGCAGAGGCGCGACTCGTGTATGCGGCGTGAGGTCCTGTACCTCACCGACATGATCGAAGCTGCCGATCTGATCGCGCAATTCCTTGCCGAGGCCGATTTCGACCAATTTGGAAAATCGGAGCTTCTTCGGAGCGCGGTTGCTCAAAAGCTGGCGGTGATCGGCGAGGCGGCGGCGCACATTTCAGAACCGCTGAGAAGCCGCTACCCGGAGGTGCCGTGGCCAAAGATTGTCGCCTTCCGTAATATTCTCGTGCACTGGTATTTCGGCATCGATTGGGAGGAGGTCTGGCTGGTCGCAAAAGAGCGCTGCCCTGACCTGCGGCAGCAAATTGCTCAGATCCTCGCGGCCGAGTTCCCCCACAACGAGTAGGCTTGCTATACTCACCGTCGCGCACCCACCATGAACGCACAGAACCACGATCACGACCATCAAACCGTTCCTTCCGACCCCACGCTTCGCGTCAAAGCGCTTGAATCGCTGCTCACGGAAAAAGGCTACGTCGATCCCGCCGCGCTCGACGCGCTGATCGATCGCTTCGAAACCAAAGTCGGCCCGCGCAATGGGGCCAAAGTCGTCGCGCGAGCATGGGCCGATCCGGCTTTCAAACAGCGTCTGCTCGCCGACGCGCCCGCGGCGATCGCCGAACTTGGTTTCGCGCCGTTTGAACATGAGCAGATCGTCGCGCTGGAAAATACGCCGGCCGTCCACAACATGGTGGTGTGCACGCTGTGCTCCTGTTATCCCTGGGCGCTGCTCGGATTGCCGCCGGTCTGGTATAAATCGACGCCGTACCGTTCGCGTGCCGTGATCGATCCGCGCGGCGTGCTGCGCGAATTCGGGCTCGAACTCGACGAACAAGTTGAAGTTCGCGTGTGGGACAGCACCGCGGAAGTGCGCTATGTTGTGATTCCCGAGCGTCCCGCGGGAACAGATTCGCTCAGCGAAGACGAGTTGGCCGAATTGGTGACACGCGATTCGATGGTCGGCGTCGCCAAAGCCGGAGGCCAGGCATGAACGGCGTCCACGACATGGGCGGCATGCACGGCATGGGACCGATCCAGCATGAGAAGAATGAACCGGTCTTTCATCACGAATGGGAAGGCCGCGTCTACGCGATGAACACAGCGCTCATGGCGTTTCATAAATGGACGCTCGATGCCTGGCGCCATCATATTGAAGTGATCCCTCCGGCCGACTACCTGCGCATGAGCTATTACGAAAAATGGCTGGATGCGATGGAACGCCGCGTGGCGCAGTACGGATTCGTCACGCCCGAAGAATTGCAAAACGGCAAAGCCTCGCCGGGATCGGCAAAGGCGACTCCGGCGCTGACTGTCGCGATGGCGCGGGCCCACGGGCGCAATCTTCCCTCGTCGAACGATCCGTCGATCAAGCCGCTGTTTCACATCGGCCAGCGGGTGCGCGCGCGGAACATAAATCCCGCGGGCCATACTCGGCTGCCGCGTTATGCTCGTGGAAAAACCGGCGAGATCATTCGCGATCACGGCGTCCATGATTTCGCCGATACCAGCGCCGCGGGGCTCGGACCCAGGCGCCAGCATCTTTATTCGGTCCGCTTCACCGCGCGCGAGCTGTGGGGCGAAGCGGCCTCGCCGCGCGATACGATTCATGTGGATTTGTGGGACGACTATCTTGAACTCGCCTGAAAATTTCGCTGATCTTCCGAAAATTCCGCGCGACGAAGGCGGACCCGTTTTTGCCGAACCGTGGCAGGCGCAAGCCTTTGCGCTCGCCGTGAAATTATCGGAGCAGGGCTATTTCACCTGGAAAGAATGGGCCGCGGAACTGGCCGGCGAGCTGAAAGCCGCCGAAGCTCGCGGCGAACCAGACGACGGCACACATTATTATGAGCACTGGCTGGCCACGCTGGAGCGTCTGGTCACGCAAAAAGGTTTAACCGACCGCGCGTCGCTTGCCGATCGCAAACAAGCCTGGGCCGACGCGTATCGCCACACGCCGCATGGAAAACCGGTGGTGTTAAGAAAGTAACGTAAGCCGTCAGGCTTGCGCTGCCCGCCTGGTCATGGTCGCACGCGGTATGAATAGCTTACCGGCGGGGACCGAGTAGTCGGCGCTAATATACTTGATCCAACCAGTTGCTTCGGTCCGTTGGTGGCGCACCCATACTGACCGGGGGCTGCTCAAGGTTGCGTCAGCGATATCAATGCCGAGCAGTCTGTCCCCTTTTTCAGGACGAGGCTATTAATTCTCTGCCGGACGCTCCGCGCTGTCGATCACGAAATAACTCACCGGACCCTTTTGCGGCTCCAGCCTCAGGCCGAGCTGCTTGGGCAGCGCCTCGAAAATCGTCGGCAGGTCCGCGATCCCCGGCGGCAAGTTCTCACGCGGAAAATCCGGCGGTAACTCCGGCATGCACGCCAGCGTGAAGTCGTAATTGCCGCTCAACCCTGTCTGATCGATTACCGAACGCTGGTCCTGTTGCAGCGTCTGCGACAGCCACCACGTCAAATATTCCATGGGCACGCGCTTCCCCACCACGTGGCCCGGACCACCCTGAATCGGAACCTGCCAGTTCTGCGGGCTGTCGTTCGGCTTCATCTTTAATCCCGATTTATCGACGCTGAGCGCATACACCGGACCCTCCTTCGTTTCGCGATGAAATTTCAGCTTGAACTCATCGGCCAGTAGGTTCCGAAACATGGTGTGCAGGTCGTCGAGATTATAAGGATGGTCGGCCTTGGCCTCGACATCGTACCGGCCGCCATCCACCCATTCCGGACCGCCCTTGATCTGCCACATCGGGACTTTATACATCAGGCTGATCATCAGCTTCACCGGAACATTCTGCGCGGTGTATTCCTGCCCGCCCGGCAGCGCCTTGATCCCGCCGCCGCGAACGCCCGGTTTCGCCGGCTTAATCGAGATCACGTCAAAGGTCAGCCGCGCCGGTTTCTCCTGCTCCTGCGCCTGCGCCTGCGGCAAAACCAGAACCAGAGTACACAGTCCGCCGAGGATCATGGCTCATGAGACTCCGCCGGAGCCACAAAAGTTCCCCTAACAGGGTGCTGAAAAAGGGGACAGACCGCTCTGTCCACGGCCATGGTCGCACGCGGCATGAATAACTTACAGGCGGGGACAGAGTAGTCTGTCCCCTTTTTCAGCACCCTGCTAAAGATACGCCGGAACCACCTGTATTTCAGGAATCGCCATGCGAGCCGGCATTCGAGCGACGGCCAGCACCGCCTCCGCCACATCCTCCGGCCGCAGGGCCTTGGCCAGCGTCTCCGCCGGCGTCTTCACGGGGCGCTGATTCAGAAGCTCGGTATCCACCAGGCCCGGACAAACCACGCAAGTGCGAATGCCGTTCTCTTTTTCCTCGAACCGAATGGCGTGAGCCAACCCCAGGAGGCCGCGTTTGCTCGCCTGGTAGGCGGCGCCGGACGCATCGGCGAACAGCCCCGACACCGAGGAAATATAGATCAAATGCCCGGCGCGTTTCTCCCGCATCGCCGGAAGCACCGCGCGCGTCACGTAGTATGCGGCGCTCAAGTTGACGCGGACCATTTCGTCCCAAATCGCCGTCGTGAGCCGCTTCATCGAGCGATCCGGCACGTTGGTTCCGGTCGCGAAGACCATCACGTCGATGCCGCCGAAGTGTTCCCGGGTGTGCTCGGCAAGCTGATCCATTTGGGATGCATGCGAGGCGTCGGCCGCGAACATCTCGACCCTTCGTTGTTCCGCCGCGAGTGATTCCTGCAACTGCCGCAGCCGCTCCTTGCGCCGCCCCGAGGCCATCACCCGGGCGCCGGCCCGCGCAAACAGCGCCGCCGTTTCGCGGCCGATTCCGCTGGAAGCTCCAACGACAAGAACAACCTGATTTTCAAGTGAAACGGGCATATGGATTCACTATGACACCACTTGCAACCGTGCGATTCTGGATCTCATGAATCCCCCGCCGATGCGGATCGGCATTCACACCTCCATCGCCGGCGCGCTCGAAAAATCGGCGCTCAAAGCCGCCGAATTGGGCGCCAACACCTTTCAGATTTTTTCCTCCAGCCCGCGGCAATGGAAAGCGTCGACGCTGTCGGAGCCCGCGGTCAAACTGCTGCAAACCGCCCGCGAAAAATACGGCCTCACGCCGCTGGTGATCCACGATAATTATCTGATCAACCTCGCCTCCGCGCACGAAAAGATCCGCCAGTTATCGATCGAAGCCTTTCGCGGCGAGCTCACTCGCGCCATCGCCATCGGCGCCGAATATCTGGTGGCGCATCCCGGAAATTACAAAGGCCGGACGGTCGAGCAGGGTATTCTACACTTCATCGAAGGCGTCGCCGCCGCGGCTGCGGGACTTAAATTTGAAAAGCTGATGCTGCTGCTCGAAAACACCGTGGGAGCCGGTTCGCAGCTCGGCGGGCGATTCGAGGAGCTGCACGTGATTCGCGAATACGGCTCGAAAATGACCGACCTGCCGATCGGCTTCTGCCTGGACACCTGTCACCTGCTCGCCAGCGGCTACGACATCGCGACCGCTCCGGGATTGAAGAAAACCGTCGCCGAAGCCGGCCGTCTTCTCGGCCTCGAAAACGTCCGCGTGATTCACGCGAATGATTCCAAAACCCCGCTCCGCTCGCATGTGGACCGCCATGAGAACATCGGCGAAGGTTATATTGGATTAGACGGGTTTCGTCGCATTCTCGCCCACCCGAGCCTTCGCACCAAAGCCTTCATTCTCGAAACGCCGGTGGACAAAGACGGCGACGACCGCAGGAATCTGGACACGCTCAAGAGCCTGCTCAAAAAAGGGGACAGACGACTCTGTCCCGGGACGTAAAATTGAGGATATGCCCGCGATGGTGGGCGTGGACAGAGTGGTCTGTCCCCTTTTTTGAGCACACTTTAAAATCTCTATGCCCGAAATCGTCTACGACCACAACCAGATCGAGCTGAAATGGCAGCAGCGCAACGAATCGGCGGACTTGTATCGCGCCGATCCGTCGGGCGTCGCGCCCAAATATTACGTGGTCGAAATGCTTCCCTACCCCAGCGGCCGCCTGCACATGGGCCACGTGCGGAACTACGCGATCGGCGATGCGCTGGCGCGTTATATGTGGATGCGCGGCTATAACGTGCAGCATCCGATGGGCTGGGACGCCTTCGGTCTGCCCGCGGAAAACGCCGCGATGCAGCGCAATCGCCATCCGCGCGAATGGACGCTCACCAACATCGCGGAAATGAAGCGGCAGATGAAGCGAGTCGGCTTCGCCTATGACTGGTCGCTGGAGGTGACCACCTGCGAGCCTGATTATTATCGCTGGAACCAGTGGTTTTTCCTGAAAATGCTGGAGCACGGCCTGGCTTACCGCAAGAAGGCGCTGCTCAACTGGTGCCCCGAATGCGGCACCGTGCTGGCCAATGAGCAGGTGGTCGAAGGCTGCTGCTGGCGGCACGAATCGACGCCGGTGGAGCAGCGTGCGCTCGAACAGTGGTTCTGGAAAATCACCGCGTACGCTGAGGAACTGTTGCGCGACATCGACGAAAAACTGGAAGGCCAATGGCCGGAGCGAGTGCTTTCCATGCAGCGCAACTGGATCGGCCGCAGCGAGGGCTCCGAGATCGACTTTCATCTGGAAGAAACGGGTGAGCCGATTCGCGTGTTCACCACGCGCGTCGATACCATCTACGGCGCGACCTGCGTCATTCTCGCGCCGGAGCATCCGGTCGCGCAAAAGCTTCTCAATGAAGCGGGGCGCGCCAAAGCGAAACAGATGATCGACGCCCGTGCGCAGAAGGGTCCCGGCGATATCGAAAAAGAAGGCATCGCCACCGGCCATTACGCCATCAACCCGTTCAACCAGGCGCGCCTGCCGATCTGGATCGGCAATTTCGTGCTGATGGACTACGGCACCGGCGCGATCATGGCCGTCCCCGCGCACGATGAACGCGACTTCGAATTTTCGACGCAATACGGGCTGCCGATCGTGCCCGTGATTCGTCCGGTTGACGGCTCGCTCGACCAAAATCCCAAAGCCGCGTTCACCGATTACGGCATTGTCGAAAATTCCGGCGAATATTCCGGCTTGGCCAGCGCCGAAGCGCGACGCGTGATGAATCAGCGAGCCGAGCGCGAAGGCTTCGGTAAATCCGCCATCACCTATCGCCTGAAGGATTGGGGCATTTCCCGCCAGCGCTATTGGGGCACACCGATCCCGGTGATCCATTGCCCCAAATGCGGCATGGTTCCCGTTCCCGAAAAAGACCTGCCGGTTGTTCTGCCGCTCGACGTGAAAATCACCGGGAAGGGCCGCTCGCCGCTCGAAGACGTTCCCTCGTTCGTCAACGTGAAGTGTCCGAAATGCGGCGAGCCCGCGCGCCGCGAAACCGACACCATGGACACCTTCGTCGATTCGTCCTGGTATTTTTACCGCTATTGCGATCCCAGGAACGATCGCGCACCGTTCGCCGCCGCGCCGGTCGAAAAGTGGTTCCCGATGGATCAATACATCGGCGGCGTCACCCACGCGATCCTGCATCTTCTGTATACGCGCTTCTTCACCAAATTCATGCGCGACATCGGCCTGGTTTCGCTCGACGAGCCCGCCGCGAACATGTTCACGCAGGGCATGGTGCTCGGCGCCGACGGTTCGGCGATGTCCAAATCGAAAGGCAACACGGTGGATCCCGAAGAGATGATCGCGAAATACGGGGCTGACACCTGCCGTCTGTTCGTTCTGTTCGCCGCGCCGCCGGAAAAGGACATGCCGTGGAACGAATCGAGCGTCGCCGGCCAGCGCCGCTTCCTGGAACGCGTTTTCCGCTTCGTCACTCGCAACGCCGATCGTGAAATCGCGCAATCCGATCCCGCCGCCGGCCGGCGCGCCTTGCGCAAATTGCATCAGACCATCCGCAAAGTGACGGAGGATTTCAACAATCGCTGGCACTTCAACACTTCGATCGCCGCGCTGATGGAACTGCTCAACACGCTTCAGGAAGAAGGACCGAATCTCTCGCGCGAAGCGATCGATCAGATCCTGCCGCCGCTGGTTCTGCTGCTTGCTCCGTTCGCGCCGTACATTGCCGAAGAAATGTGGGAGCAGCTCGGCCGCGCCGGTCCGGTGTTTCGACAAACGTGGCCGTGCTTCGATCCCGAGCTAGCCAAAGAAGACCTGGCCGAAGTGGTGGTGCAGGTGAACGGAAAAGTCCGCACGCGTCTTTTCGTCCCGTTCGGCACGCCGCAGCAGGAGCTCGAAAAACTCGCGCTGGCCGATTCCAAAGCGCAGCCGTTTGTCGCCGGGAAACAAGTCGTAAAAGTGATCGTCGTGCCCGATAAATTAGTTAACATTGTCGTCAGATGATGCTAGAGGAAATTCAGATCGAGGGTTTTCGGTCGCTGAAGTCCGTGACGTGGAAACCTGGCAAGCTGAACGTGCTTATCGGGCCGAACGGGGGCGGTAAATCGAATCTGCTTCGCGTCCTTGATCTTCTTCGAATCTCGGCGAGTGGCGGCCTCAAGCAGGCGATACTCCGAATGGGCGGGATGATTCCGTTGCTGTGGGACCAGCAGGCAGAGCAGATCTGCTTCAGGCTGCGCGGCGCTTGCCTGCCCGAGACTCCCCAACCAGCACGGCCGGCGCACCTTGAGTATCAGCTTGCCCTACAGCGGGTGGGAAACACCGGCGGGTACAGAATCGGTATGGAGTCGTTCCGCGATGCGGACCCGGGACGGGAACGTTTGAGCTTTAACAGCTTCACTGAGACAAGTCTGGCTTCGGCTTCGGAAGCCTCCAGCGAACCGCAACACGAGCTCAGGACCGCGTTGCTGTCTTGGTGCGTCTACTTTGACCTTCGCGTTGATCAGGACGCCGAACTTCGCCATGCTGCCGTGACGCGCCTTGAAAAACGCGTCGATGCAGACGGCCAAAACCTCGTCGCAGTCCTCCATACCCTCTATACGACCGACCGGGAATTCGAGGAATTCATCGACAGCTCGATGGCGACCGCCTTCCCGGACGATTACGAAAAACTGAGTTTCCCGCCCGCCGAAGACGGACGCGTTCAACTGCGGCTGAAACGCAAACATCGCAAACGCGCCGACAGCGCCTCCGACCTTTCCGACGGCACACTGCGATTCCTGCTCCTACTGACCATTCTCGGCAGCCCCGATGCCGGCTCGCTCATCGCCATCGACGAACCCGAAACCGGTCTGCACCCGCGCATGATGTCGATCATCGCGGCTGCGGCGGCCAACGCGGCGTTGAAGAGCCAGATCATCTTTACCACCCACTCGCCCAGCTTTCTCGACGCCTTCCCCGCGGACGATCCGCCGCAAACAACGGTGGTGACCTCGAACGGATCGGAAACGCAACTCAAAACCATCTCCGGCGAGGAGTTGAAGAAATGGATCGAAGAATATTCGCTCGGCAAATTCGCATTTTCAGGTGAGGCGGAAGCCGTCTTGTGACCATCCTTCTCTACGTGGAAGGCGAGACGGAGAAATATCTTCCCGCATTTTTCAAACGATGGCTCGACCCAAAACTGAAGGCGCCGGTCCGGATCGAGCCAATCAATCTTGCCGGCGTGGCGAACTACCTCAAGGACATTCAAAGGCGTGCGAATCTTGGCCTGGCGCAACCTCACGTCATGGGCGGCGTCGGGCTTATCGACCTGTACGGTTCGGGCCTGCCCTACCCGGACGGGAGAGTTGAGGAGAAGTATCAGTGGGCTCGGACACACGTCGAGTCCAGGGTTCGAAACGCCAGATTCCGCCAGCATTTCGCCATGCACGAAACCGAGGCCTGGTTGTTCAGCGAGCCGCGTATTTTTCCAAGAAAAATTCGTGACGGCATTCCCGATTCGCCGCCGGAAACCGTGAATCTCAACAATCCGCCGAGCCGCCGCTTAGGCAATCTTTATAGAACAAGGCTCGATAGAAAGTACACCAAGCCGCTGGAAGGCGCAAAGTTGTTCCGTGCGCTCGACCCAGACATCGCCTGCGAACGCTGCCCGCACCTCGCGTTGTTGTTTCAGGACCTGCTGGATTTAGCCCGGCCTGACAACTGAACCAGTTGCGCCGGGAAACAAGTCGTAAAAGTGATCGTCGTGCCCGATAAATTGGTGAATGTTGTCGTAAAGTGAGGGTATGCCCACCGAGGCGCTGCTCTCCGTAGAAGAATATCTCGCGACCAGCTATCGTCCCGATTGCGACTACGTTGACGGGCGCCTGGAGGAGCGGAACGTGGGCCGTCGGGATCACAGCAATCTGCAAATGGTGGTCAGCGCGTACCTGTATGCGCGGAGAAAAGAGTGGGGGATTCGCGTCTATCCCGAACAACGTATCCAGGTTGGCCCCACGCGCTTCCGCGTGCCTGATGTAACGGTGGTCCTCGGCGAACCCAGTGAACAGGTGTTCACCAAACCTCCGTTCCTGTGTATTGAAATTCTGTCGCCCGAAGACCGTCTCAGCCGAGTCGAACAGCGTATTGACGACTTCCTGAAGATGGGCGTCGCCTACGTCTGGCTGCTCCATCCCGAAACCCGTCGCGTATACGTCGCCACCAAGGAGCAGGGCTTTCACGAATTCAAAGGCGAGGTCCTCAGAACCGAGAACCCCGCCCTCGAAGTCCCGCTCGGCGAGATTTTCGAATAATTACTGCACCGCGACCGCCGCCGCGCCCGTCGTCTTCACTCCATCGATCGTGACCGTCACCGGCAGCGCCGACCCACTCACTCCTGACGGCACTTGCAAGTTGATCTGCACCACGCCCGTGATCAGCGTCGGCGCCGCGCCGGCGTACAGCACCGTCGCCGGCTGTCCGCCGATCGTCGCGGTCACCACGCTCGAACCCACTGTCCAGTTCGCCAGCGGCAGCGCCGCCGACGGATTGATCGATCCCGTCACGCCCACCGGACTCGTCACCCCGCCGCCGGTCAGGTACAGCGCAATCGCCGATCCCGCCGGCGCCGGCGCCATGGCCGTAGTGGTGCCGGGATAATTCTGCCCCGCCGGACCGTTATAAACGCTCGCCGCCGATGGACTAAGATTTACCGCCGCGGCCTGTCCCGACCCGGTCGCGTTCTGCGTGAAAATTCCCGGCGCGACGCTCACCACCTGCTCGGAAATGCTCTGCGAGGCGACGTTGTTGTAGGAAACCACCACGTTGGTCGACGTTCTACCCGCGATCTCCCACGGCACCACCACGTTGATCTGCGTCGGCGAAACGTAAGTCGGCGTTCCCGCAATTCCGTCGAACAGCACCTGCACGCCCGCCAGCGTCGAGCTGACCGTCTGGTTGGCATTCACCGTGAACGACGTCCCTGTCGCCGGCGTCGCCGGACCCAGATTGGTCCCCTGGATCGCGATCAATTCGCCCGGCGCGATGGGACCATATCCGCCACTGACCGCGCTGGTCGAAATGGTCGACGGCATGGGCGCGGCGGCTGCCGTGATATTCAACGTCACCGGGACCGTAACCGGAGCGATCGGGGCCGACGACGAACTGCTCGTCGGAGTGATCGTGATGGAGCCGGTCAGGGCGGCGCCCGCGGCCGTTCCCGCTGGAAGATTGGCCGGATTCACTGAAATCCCGACACCCTGCGCGCCGAACGACGCGGTGGAGCCGCTGGTCGGGTTCGCGACGAGCCATCCGCCGGTGCTGCTTGTGGCGATTGAGACATTCACCGGCCCGCCCGTGCTGGTGATAGTAACCGTTTGCCCCACCGGAGCCGTTCCGCCGAGCTGATAGGTAAACGTTAGCGAGGACGGACTCGCAGTCACCGTCTGTGCCGGACCGACGACCAACTGCACCGGAATGCTCGCCGACGGCGTCTCCGCGTTCTGGAAAGTGATGTTGATCACGCCCGGATAGGTCGCCTGCGGCAGCGAATTCGTGTTCACCGAAACGGAAATACTGCCCGCGCTGGTGTTACCGGAAATCGGGGTGACCGTCAGCCAGTTGAAATTCGACGAAGCCGACGCGACGAAGGTGGTGTTCCCTCCGCTCACCGTGAAATTCAGCTTCTGGGCCGCCGGCGCCGGACCGCCCTGCGCCTGGTTGAACGTCAAACTCTGCGGGGTCACCGCGACCTGCACGTTCGAGGTCACCACCAGCGTCAGATTAAAGGTCACCGATGACGGCAACCCGGTGGAGGAAATCGTCACCGACGCCGGATAAACTCCCGGCGCGGTAATGCATCCCGGCACAATCTGCACATTCAGCGAAGTCGGCGACGCGCCGCTGGTCCCTCCCGTTACCGGACCCGCCGTCAGCCATCCGCAGGGCGCGCTGGTGTAATTCACGCTATAGGCAACGGCCGATCCGTCCGTGCTTCCCATGGCGATCTGGTGCTGGATCACGTTGTCATTTCCGAGCGCAACCGTGTCGTATCCGAAATACTGCGGCAGACTGATCGTCAGCAGCGGCGTGCTCGCGGCGCTTACGAACAGGGTCACCTGAACGTCGGTTTCCGTGGGTCCGTTCAACCCGGTATAAGCCAGATGCACCGTGCCCGTGCAGGTTCCCGGCGTCATGCCGGTGGTGTTCACGCCGACGATCACGGTGGTGGGCGTTTCGAGCGTGGAACCCTGCGCAATCGCGCTCAACCAGTTCCCCGTTCCGCAATTCGACGCGCCACTTTCGGTCGCCGTAATGGTGAACCCGACGTTCTGACCCGAGGGGAAGACCTGCACCGTCTGCGCGGCCGGCTGCGATTGTCCCGTTTCGTAGCTGAAAACGAGCTGGCTGGGCGCGGCGATCAGCGTCGATCCCGCGCCCACCGTCAGCGTCACCGGAATGGTGATCGAATACTGGTCGCCGTTGGTCGGCGCGATGGTCACCGTTCCCGGATAAGTCCCGATGGCCAGCGTACTCAGCACCGCCTGGCTCACGCCCACGGACACGACATCATTCGCCGTTCCCGTCGCGCCGCCGGAAGGTGAAACCGTCAACCATGCCGGACTCGATGCCGCCGTCGAGATGTAATTGAGCGTGATGTTCGAATTGGTGCTGCTCACCGTGATGCCCTGCACCGGCGGAGCCGACCCTCCGAAGGCTGCGCTGAAGGCAAGCTGCGTCGAGGTCACCGTCAGGAACGGATTGTCGCTCACCAGCAGGTTCACCGTCACCGCCGTATTGCCGATGTTCAGCGTGGCCGTGTACGGTCCCGGCGTCAGCATTACCGGCGACGTCGGCGTTACCGAAACCGTCAAGGTCGCCGGAGCGTTGCTGCTGGCCGACGACGTAATCGGCGTCTCGTGCAGCCAGCTCGACCCGGCCGATTGCGTCACGTTGAACGGCACCGCGCCTCCGCTCGAGCTGATCGTCACCTGCTGCGCCGCGGGAATCGCCGTCCCGGCCGTGTAATAAAAATTCAGCACCGCCGGCAATGCCGTCAGCGTCGCGTTGGGGGTCACGGTCAGCGTCACGGCGATGGTCACCGAATCGCTGGTGGTGGTGCTTTGCACCAGAATCTCGCCGGTGTAGGTGCCCGCGGAGAGATTCGTCGCGTTCACCGCGACGTTCATCGGACTTCCGCTGGTGGTTCCGCTGGCGCGATCCACCAGCAGCCACGAATCGGCCGGCGTCGGAAGGATGTTGTAGGTGAGCGACGCTGCGCTGCTCAGAATCGTCACCTGGCAGGTTCCCGGCGAATTCTGCACCGCGCAGGTCGAGGTGGCCGCGCTCTGCCCCGCCTGTGCCGTAAAGCTCAACGACACCGGCAACGCCGCAAGCGCTGACGTCCCGGTAATGGTCGCATCCACCACCACCGTCTGCGCCGAGGCCGCATTGTTTTCCGGCGCGACCGTGAAGCTTCCCGCGACGGTCCCGGTCGGGAGCGAGGTCGCGTTCACGCTGACCACCAGCGTTCCCGGCGTCGACGCGATCACCCCCGGCGTCACCAGCAGCCAGGACGAATACTGCTGCGGCACCGTGACGATCAGCGTGTTGCCGTTATTCGGCGGGGTGCTGACGTTCAGCGTCTGGCCTCCGCTCAGCGCGCCCGCCGCGACGGTAAACGTCAGCGGTCCGCTCAACGCCTGTCCGCCCGCTGTGATTGTGACGCTTTGGGCTCGCGCTGTGTCGGAAGAACCCAATACCGCCGCGCACAGCAAAACCCCTGCCTGCACGAACCGCCGATTCCGTTTGTCCATCATCTCTTTTCCTCTCATCACGTCAATCTCGAAAGCGCTCTCGCCGCACGGCGTCGTTCTCGCTGTTTGCGCCTTTTGCCGGGAGTGTAACCGATGCCGGAACTGCAATCGGCTCGCCTAACGTTTCGAGAAGAAAAAGAAGACCAAAAAAAGCGGGGAGCAGGAGAGGGCGATCAGCCCTTCCCCGCTCCCCATCGTTTGGACGGTGTTGCTGCTACATGAATCGAAGGTTAATGTCCGCCGCTGGTTCCGCTGGAGCCACTCGCTCCGCTTGCTCCGCTGGCGCCACTGGGCGATGTGACGGTCAGCGTCACGGGTACGCTGAATGCCGTCGGCAGGCTCGAACTCGACACACTGCCGCTGGCGCTGGTGGTCGCACCCGAGCTGATGGTGATGGTTCCGCTGTAAGTTCCCGGCGCGAGCGACGAGGAATCGATCAACACCGTAAGTGTGTTGGGAGTGGTCGCGCTATTCGGTGCGACAAACAGCCACCCCGTGCTGCCGCCGTTCATGGCGGTCGCCAGGAAGCTGAGAGCCGTCGAATTATCGGTGCTGGTGATAGAGATCTGACGCGTGATCGTCGTGCACACACTGGTCGCGCCCGACGCTCCCGACGTGCCGCTCGTTCCCGACGTGCCGCTCGTTCCCGAAGCGCCGCTCGTTCCCGAAGCACCGCTCGTTCCCGAAGCACCGCTCGCCCCCGAAGCGCCGCTCGTTCCCGAAGCACCACTCGTTCCCGCCGTGCCGCTCGTTCCCGAAGCACCACTCGTTCCCGACGTGCCGCCCGTTCCCGATGTGCCGCTGGTTCCGGAGGAACCCGAAACGCCGCTGATCGTCGGAATGCACTCGGCGACTCTTTCCACACCGAAATTAATCGGCATGCTGATCCGCAACTCCGGCGAGGCGCTGACCGCGACGATCACCGGAATCTGAAGCGTGGTCGAAGTGCCCGTCGTGCCGCTGGTACCCGACACGCCGCTCACTCCGGAGGCGCCGGAAACGCCGGAGGCGCCGCTCGCTCCCGAAGCTCCCGCAACATTCACGATGATGCTGCCCGAGCATACACCGGTCGTCATCCCGGTGGCATTTACGCTGACCGTGAGAACGGCAGGAGTGGTCGCCGTGCCGCTCGCACCCGATGCCCCACTGGCGCCGGACGTTCCGCTGACACCCGAAGTTCCGCTGACGCCCGAAGTTCCGCTGACACCCGAAGTGCCGCTGACACCCGAAGTGCCGCTGACGCCCGAAGCGCCGCTGACACCCGAAGTTCCGACAACACCCGAAGTGCCGCTGACACCCGAAGCGCCGCTGACACCCGAAGTGCCGCTGGCACCCGAAGTTCCGCTGACACCCGACGTGCCGCTGACTCCCGAAGCGCCGCTGACGCCTGAAGCGCCGCTGACGCCTGAAGCGCCGCTGACGCCCGAAGTTCCGCTGACACCCGAAGTGCCGCTGACTCCCGAAGCGCCGCTGACGCCTGAAGCGCCGCTGACGCCTGAAGCGCCGCTGACACCCGAAGTTCCGCTAACGCCCGAAGTCCCGCTGACGCCCGAAACTCCAACAACGCCCGTTGCGCCGGAAGCGCCGGAAGCGCCCGACGTGCTGGCCGTCACACTAAGCCAGTTCGACGGACAATTCGACGTCGTCGTGGTGAACGTGCTGAAGGTAAACGTGCTCACCGACATGTTGGAGGTATTAATTTCCACCAGTTGCGATGACGGAGGCGCCTGACTGGTCTGATAGCTGAACAGCAGTGCCGGTGGCCCCGCGGTCAGCAGCGTCTGCGTCGTGCCGACCGTGAAGGTCACCGTCACGGTTAGCGTATAGTTGTCGCCATTGTTCGGCCGCACGGTCACCAGTCCGGTGTAGGTTCCCGCAGCCAGGCTCCCCGAACTGACGTTCACCGTGATCATCGCCGGCGAGGCGGTTCCCGAAGCTGTCGCCGTAATCCAGTCCGCGCTGGTATTCACCGTAAACGGCACGGTGTTACCGCTTCCCACCGTGCTCACCTGGACATCCTGCGAGGTGACGCTCGTCGTTCCACCCGCCTGGCCCGTGAAGTTCAGCGCCGTGGGCGATACGCTCAGCACCGGATTCGTGGTTACCACCAGAGTGACCGGAATCGCCGTCACGCTTCCGCCGGAAACCATAACCGATAATGTGGTCGAATAGGTTCCCACCGTCATCGTCGACGGATTCACCGTCACCGTGATCGTTGACCCGGCGGTTCCTGACGTACCGCTGGTTCCGGAAGCGCCCGAAGTGCCGCTGGTACCCGAAACTCCAGAGGCGCCACCGATCCCGGAAGTTCCCGAAGCGCCGCTGACACCCGAAGTTCCTGAAGTTCCCGAAGTGCCGGAAACGCCCGAAGTGCCTGACGCCCCGCTCACACCGGAAGCGCCGCTCGCGCCCGACGTTCCCGACGTCCCCGAAGTTCCCGAAGCTCCCGAAGTCCCTGAAGCCCCGATCGTCCCGCTAGACGGCGTCACCGTCAGCCACGAGACCGACGGGCTCACCACCGTTGAAAATGTCTGTCCGCTCGCACCCATCACCGTGAGCGTCTGGGTCAAACTCGTCGACGTCGTGCTCGACCCCACCTGGTAAACGAACGGCTCCAGCGTTGTCGGCGTGACGGTCACGCCGCTCACCGCGGCTCCCACCGTCAGCTCCACCGCGATGCCGATCGAATCCGGCGTACCCGTGCTCATCACCTGGATCTCGCCGAAATACGTCCCCGCCGACAATGACGATGGGTTCACCCCCACCAGCAGCGTCGCCGTACCGCCAGCCGACACGCTTCCGCTCGAGGTGAACGGAATCAGCCAGTTGTTGCCGCTTTGCGTGCTCGCCACGACATTAAAGTCGAGGTTCTGCCCCTTGGCGCTGATCGATACCGGCATCGTCGAGGGACTGCCCTCGGCCGATCCAGTCGCGGCCGTGAAATTCAGCGTCGATGGATTGGCGGTCAGTAGCGTCACGCCGCCGACGGTCATCGTGGCCATTACCGTTGCCGGCGTCGCGCCGCTACCCTGCGGAATGATCTGGAACGAAGTTTCATACGTCCCCGGACCGAGTCCCGCGGCGCTCGCCGTGGCCACAATTGGCGTGGCCGATCCCGCCATCAGGTTCAAAGGGCCCGACGGATTCAGTTTCAGCCACGAAGCCGTGTTTGCCGTATTCAACGACACAATACCCGAGCCGCTTGCGGTCACATGAATGATCTGGTTCGCCGCGCCGCCGCTGGCTACGTTGGAAAAGATGAGATTCATCTGGTCCACCGTGATTGTGCCCGCGCCACCCGTCGTCTGCGCCCGCGTGTTTTCCCAGAACCCGATCATCAGCACGCAGGCCAGACTGGCGAACAGCGCCATCATCTGACGATTCAAACGATTCATTTCCTTCCTCCAAGAATGAGTACTCAACAAATGGTTTTAAATTAGCCCGACTGTTCCGAACCTTTAATTGCCACCCTCTAGTTGTGATTACTGGACAGTCAAATTTAAAAAGAGACGATCCCCGCGAGACCCTCAGGATCGTAGCCACGCATTCCCGCTTCCGATACAATCGTGAATAGGAGCACGGTGCCTGTTAGACGCGATCATCCGGGCGGTGTGTCTTGAGAAACGTTATCGTTCGGGCGACTCGGATCTGGTCATTTTTTCAGACCTGAATCTGGAGGTCAGCCGCGGCGAGAAGCTGGCGCTGGTGGGGGAATCCGGCGCCGGAAAGAGCACGCTTCTTCATCTGCTGGGCGGTCTGGACAGACCTTCAAAAGGTGCGATATACTTCGGGCAGAATGACATATGCCAGCTCTCGCCGGAAGCTCTCGCCGAGTTCCGAAACCGTGAGCTGGGGTTTGTCTGGCAGATTCACTCGTTGCTCGCCGAATTTTCGGCGCTTGAGAACGTGATGATGCCGCTGCTGATACGGGGACAGCGCCGCGAGGAGGCCGAAACCGTATCGATGGCCAGGTTGGAGGAAGTGGGCTTGCGGAACCGCGCGTCGCATCGCGCGGGCGAATTGTCGGGGGGAGAACAGCAGCGTGTCGTCCTGGCCCGCGCACTGGTTGGGAATCCGGCCGTGCTGCTCGCCGACGAGCCGACTGGCAGCCTCGATTTTCGCACCGGCGAAATGATCATGGACCTGCTCGAGGAACTGCACCGCGCGCGGCGCTTAACCTCGATTCACGTCACTCATAATCTCCCCTTCGCGCGGCGGGCCGACCGCATCTTAAAATTGGAGCACGGCGGATTGAGCGAATCGCCCTCCACGGCCGGTTCTTTGGAAAACGGCGGCAGTGTGTGAATAATAGGTTAAGGACGAATCAGGGCAGCACTTATGTTTGAACGTTATACGGAAAAAGCCCGGCGAGTCATCTTCTTCGCGCGCTACGAGGCCAGCCAGTTCGGCAGCCCCTGCATCGAGACGGAGCATCTGCTGCTGGGCCTGCTGCGCGAAGACAAGGCCTTGGCCAACCGTTTTCTCCGCTCCAGCGCTTCGGTGGAGTCCATCCGCAAGCAGGTGGAAGCGCACACCACGTTACGCGAGAAGGTGTCGACCTCGGTCGACCTCCCGCTGAGCCACGAATGCAAGCGTGTGCTCGCCTACGGCGCCGAAGAAGCCGAGCGCCTCAACCACAAGCACATCGGAACCGAGCATCTGCTGCTGGGCCTGCTGCGCGAGGAAAAATGTTTCGCCGCCGATATCCTGCATGAGCGCGGCCTTCGTCTTTCCCAGGTCCGCGAAGAAATCGCCCGGTCGAGTTCAGAACGTATGGCCTCCAATAAGCCCAAAGAAAGCTCTTTGCTCAGTGAGTTCAGCCGCGATCTCACCCAGGCCGCGATGGATGGCCTGCTCGATCCGCTGATCGGCCGCGATTATGAACTGGAGCGCGTGGTGCAGATCCTGTGCCGCCGCACCAAGAACAATCCCGTGCTCATCGGCGAGCCCGGCGTCGGCAAAACCGCCATCGTCGAAGGCCTGGCGCAGCGCATCGCGGACGGCGACGTGCCGTCGTTTTTGTCGGATAAACGAATCCTGGCTCTCGATCTGTCGCTGATCGTCGCCGGGACCAAGTATCGCGGCCAGTTCGAAGAGCGTTTGAAAACCATCATGAAGGAATTGATGGAAAATCAGAACGCCATCATATTTATAGATGAGCTGCACACGCTGGTCGGCGCGGGCAGCGCGGAAGGCTCGCTCGACGCGGCGAATATTCTGAAGCCGGCTCTTTCGCGCGGCGAAATTCAGTGCATCGGCGCGACCACGCCTTCCGAATACCGTAAATCAATCGA
>Ga0335073_10002480_pt1 | contig 25236 bp, 23 predicted proteins | sample Lox_Sample_22_FD_207093 | JGI IMG/M metagenome (GOLD analysis project Ga0335073, IMG submission 207093) | Soil microbial communities from Loxahatchee National Wildlife Refuge, Florida, United States - Lox_Sample_2.2 | ecosystem: Environmental > Terrestrial > Soil > Wetlands | place: USA... | reverse complement strand
ACCGGGGGAGCACGCCGAGCTTCGCCGGGAGCGCGAGCCGGGCCAGCACACCGCCCCGCCCGCCGAGGACGAGGCCGCTGCGCATGTGCGCGACGCGGATGCCCGCATCCGCGGCCGGCGCGGCCGCGGCCTCCCAGTCGAGGACCACGCGGGACAGGAACCCCCTGCCCGCCGGGGCGTCCTCGGCGACCTCGCGGCCGCCGGTGTCGCCATACCAGCCGATCGCCGAGGCGGCGAGCAGCACCTTCGGAGTCGGCTTCGCGGCGGCCAGCGCGGCCGCCAGAGCGCGGGTGGCGAGCACCCGGCTGGCGCGGATCTCCGCCTTGTAGGCGGCCGTCCAGCGATGGTCGCCGACTCCGGCACCCGCCAGGTGCACGCACGCGTCGACCCCGTCCAGGGCTGGGTCGCCGGCGTCGGCGGCGCGCGGGTCCCAGCGGATCTCATCGGCGCCGCTCGGCGGCCGCCTGACCAGGCGGACGACCTCGTGGCCGTCCGCTCGCAGGTTCGCCACCAGGGCGGTACCGATCAGCCCGGTGGAGCCGGTGACCGCTACCTTCATGGCCGTGATGGCGTCAAAGTCCGAGCTCGGCCTCGAACGCGCCTTCCTCGAGACGGCTCTTCACCGTGACGAGGAAACGGGCCGCGTCGGCCCCGTCGACCAGGCGGTGGTCATAGGTCAGCGCCAGGTACACCATGGACCGGACCGCGATCACCTCGCCGAGCGCCGGGTCTTCCACGACGACCGGCCGCTTGACCACGGTGCCGACGCCGAGGATGCCGACCTGCGGCATATTGATGATCGGCGTGTCGAACAGCGCGCCGCGGCTGCCGGTGTTCGTCACGGTGAACGTGCCGCCGGACAGCTCGTCAGGGCCGACCTGCCCGGACCTGGTCCGCGCGGCCACGTCGCTGATCTTCCTGGCCAGGCCCCCGATGTTCAGGTCGCCCGCGTTGTGGATCACAGGCACCATCAGCCCGCGTTCGGTGTCCACCGCGATGCCGAGGTGCTCGGCGTCGTGGTACGTGACCTGCGCGTTTTCAGCGTCGATGACCGCGTTGAGCTTCGGGTGCACTTTGAGTGCCTCGACGGCGGCCAGGGCGACGAAGGGCAGGAACGTCAGCTTGACGCCCTCGCGCGCCTGGAAGTCGGCCTTGGCGCGATCGCGGAGCCTGGCGATGTTGGTGACGTCGGCCTCGACGACCGTGGTGAGCTGCGCCGAGGTCTGCAGCGACTCGACCATCCGCTTCGCGATGACCTGCCGCGGCCGGGACAACCGCTGCGTCGTGCCGCGCAGCGCCGACGGGATGAGCACCGGCCGGGTGCTGGCCGGCGCCGCGGGAGCGACCGGGGCGGCCTGGGCGGCCTGGGCCGCTTCCGGCGTGACCGTCGCGGGTGCTTCGTCGCCAGCCCTAGCCGCGGTCGCCGCCTGCGCGGCGGCCTGGGCGGCCGCTTCGGCCTCGGCTGCCGCCTGCGCCGCCGCGGCGGCTTCGGCCGCGCGCTGCCTGCGGGCCGCCTCAAGGACGTCCTGCTTGCGGATCCGGCCGCCGACACCGGTGCCGGCGATCGCCTCGAGCGCGACCGCGTGCTCGCCGGCGAGCTTGCGGACGAGCGGCGTGACATAAGGCGTGTCGCCTGTCGGCAGCGGCGTGGGCTCCGGGTAGGCGTCCATCGGCTCGGGCTCAGGCTCGAACGCGGGCTCGGGTTCGGCGGGCGCGGTGAAGGAAGCGGCCGGGGCTGGCGCCGCCGGCTCGAACGCGGGGGCCGGGGCCGGCGGCGGGGCTGTCGCGGGCGCCGGTGTAGGCGTGGCGGGCGCGTAGTCCGGCGCGGGAGTAGCCGGCGGCACGTAGCCGGGCGCTTGCGCGGGCGGCGCGTAGGCCGCCGCGGGCGCCTGAGGTTCCGCGGACGCCGGCGTCCACGCCCAGCCGCCGGCCGGCGTGCCGTTGGCCAGCGCGGGCTCGGCCGTCTCGGCGGGCTTGGGCTCAGCCGCTGCTTCGGAGGTTTCCAGGGTCGGCTCGGGAGCACCGCCCGCTGCCTCGTCCGCGTCCTCGATGACGGCGAGCTTGGCGCCGACGGCGACCGTCTCGTCCTCGTCGACGACGATGCCGCGCAAGATGCCCGTGGCTGGGGACGGGATCTCCGTGTCCACCTTGTCCGTCGACACCTCGAGCAGCGGCTCGTCAGCCGTCACATGCTCGCCTTCTTTCTTCAGCCAGCGCGTGACGGTGCCCTCAGTGACGCTCTCGCCAAGCTGGGGCATGGTAACGGAGACCGACATGACCGGAATATCTCCTTAGGCGTGGAAGTGCAGTGGCTTGCCGGCGAGTGCCAGGTGCGCCTCGCCGATGATCTCGGACTGGGTGGGGTGCGGGTGGATCAGCGCCGCGACGTCGGCGGGCTCCGCGTCCCAGTTGTAGATGAGCTGGCCTTCGGCGATCAGTTCGCCGACCCGGCTGCCGACGAGGTGGATGCCGAGCACCCGGCCAGGACCGTGGCCGTCGGGTGTCGCCTCTGCGATCACCTTCGCCTGGCCCTGCGTCTGCAGGATGACGCTCTTGCCGTTGCCGCCGAGCGGGTAGTTGACCTCGGTCACCGCGATGCCGCGCTCGGCGGCCTGTGCCGAGGTGATGCCGACCGAGGCGACCTCCGGGTCGCTGTAGGTGATCCGTGGCACCCCGTCGTAGTCGATTGGCTTGACGTCGAGGCCGCCGATCCGTTCGGCGACCATGATGCCCTCGGCGAACCCGACGTGGGCGAGCTGCGGGGTGGCGATGAGGTCGCCGACCGCGGAGATCGAGCGCACCCGTGTCCGGCACAGCGGGTCCACGTCCACGTAGCCCCTGGTCAGCGTGACGCCGTTCTCCTCGTAGCCGAGCCCGGCCGAAACCGGGCCGCGGCCGACCGCGACGAGCAGCAGTTCCGCCTCGAGCACCTTGCCACCCGCGAGCGTGACCGCCACGCCGGTGTCGGTGTATCTGACGGACTCGAACGCCGTGCCGAGCTCCTGGCCGATGCCGCGACGCCGGAACGCGCGCTGCAGCAGCTTCGCGCTCGCCTCGTCCTCAAGCGGCAGCAACTGCGGCATCATCTCGACGATCGTCACCTCGGCGCCGAACGACCGCCACACGCTCGCGAACTCGACGCCGATGACGCCGCCGCCGAGGATGACCGCCGAGCCGGGCACCCGGTCAAGCCGGAGCGCGTCGTCGGAGGTGATGACCCGGTCGCCGTCGATCTCAAGGCCGGGCAGGCTCTTCGGCACCGAGCCGGTGGCGAGCACGATGTGGTCGCCGGTGTAGAGGGCGTCACCCACCTGGACAGACGTGGGGGACACCAGGAGGCCGTCACCGAGGATCGTGTCGATCTTGCGGCTGGCGATGGTGGACTGCAGGCCCTTCCATAGCCGGTCGACGACCGACTGCTGGTAGGAAAGCACGGCGGGCATGTCCACGCCCTCGAACGACGTCCTGATACCGAACTTCGCGCTCTCCCTGGTGGCGTCGGCCACCTCGGCGGCGTGCAGCAGCGCCTTGGTCGGGATGCACCCCCGGTGCAGGCAGGTCCCCCCGACCCTGTCCTTCTCTATCAGGGCCACGCGCTTGCCGAGTTCGGCGGCACGGAGCGCGCAGGCATACCCGCCGCTGCCGCCGCCGAGCACGACGATGTCGTAATGGCCGCCCTCTGCCACTGTTACTCCCTTGTCCCGCTTGCTCCGTGTCTCATCATGTCATCCGGGGCCGATTACGCGCCGGGCAGTCGCCCCGCCGCTGTTTCGGCCGCGATCGCCACGAGCGCGCGTACTGCCGCGCCCGTTCCGCCCTTCGGCGTGTACCCGTACGCGGAGCTCTCGTTGAACGCCGGGCCCGCGATGTCCAGATGCGCCCAGGGGACCCCCTCCGGCACGAACTCGCGCAGGAACAGCCCGGCCACGAGCATGCCGCCGTAGCGGTCCGTCGACACGTTGGCCAGGTCGGCGACGGTGGAGTCCAGCCCCTTGCGCAGTTCCTCGGGCAGCGGCATGGCCCAGGCGGGCTCGCCGGCCTCCCGCATGACGGCGGCGACCTCGGCGGCCAGCGGCTCCGCGCTGCCCATCACGCCAGTGGTGCGGCGGCCGAGCGCCACCGTCGCGGCGCCGGTGAGCGTGGCGATGTCGACGAGCAGGTCCGGGTGATCGGCGGCGGACCTGGCGAGGCCGTCGGCGAGCACGAGGCGGCCCTCGGCGTCGGTGTTAAGCACCTCGACCGTCTTGCCGCCGAAGATCGTGATGATGTCCGACGGCCGTTGCGCGCTCCCGCCGGGCATGTTCTCCGCTAGTGGCATATAGCCGACCACGTTGACAGGGAGCCCTAGTTCGGCGACGGCGACGGTGGCGGCGAGCACGGCGGCCGCGCCGCTCATGTCGCACTTCATCGTCTCCATGGACTTCGATGGCTTGAGCGACAGGCCGCCGGAGTCGAACGTGATGCCCTTGCCGACGAACACGACGGTCCTGGCCGCGTCCGGGTGGGTGTACTCGAGGCGGACAAGCCGCGGCGGCCGCGACGAGCCCTGGCCGACGGCCATGATGCCGCCGTAGCCAGCTGCCCGCAGTTCGCTCTCGTCGAGCACCTGAACCGCGACACCCGCTTCGCCCGCCACCCGCTCCGCCTCAGCGGCGAGCGCCACGGGCGGCAGGTCGACCGGCGCGGTGTTGATCAGGTCCCTGGTCAGGTTGACCGCGGCGGCGATCACCTGCCCGCGCTTGACGGCGGCCGTGTTGTCATCGCTGGTCAGCAGCGTCAGGGCGAGGTCTGGCGCGGGCGTCGACCGGTAGCGCCTGAAGCTGTAGCCGCCCAGCAGCGCCCCGAGGGTGACAGCCTCCGCCTCGTCGGGCCCCTGCGCCGGCAGCGCGAGCGCGATGGTCTTGCCTTCTCCCTTGTCCCTGATGGCCAGCTTGTTCCCTGTCAGGTCGCGCAGTGCCGTGCCCGCGGCGCGGCGCAGCCGCTCCGTGTCGAACGGCGCGCCATCGTCGGGAGGAGCGCCGAGCCCTACGGCCAGGATCACCGAGGCGGGCAGTTTGCCGCCGCCGGGGATCTTGGTGAGTTCCTCGAGTTCGCCTGTAGCGCCGAGCGCGGTGAGCGCGCCGGCGAGGGTGCCGCCGAGCGCTTCATCGACCCCGTCCGCGCCGGGTGCGGCGCTGGGGCCTTCTGGGGCCTGGATCACCCCGATGACAAGGACATCGGCCTCGGCAATGCCGGGCGCCGATTCGCTGGTGGAGAGGGAGACAGTCACCCTGCCGATGTTATTGCACCGGGCTGAGCCACGCGGCTCCGTCAACTCGCGCGCTGGCTCAGGCGCTGGCAGGAAAGGCGGCCGTGCGGGCCGGGGCGGGGGAGTCGACCGAGGCAGGGCCGGCCGGGGAGCCGCCGTCCGTGGCCGCGGCGCCTCCGCCGGCATCCTCCATCGCCGGGAACAAGTGGCAGCCGCCCGGCTCGAGCCGCAGGCCTACCTCCTCGCCGCGCACCACACGGTGCCTGGCGAATATGCCGGTCAGCCGCCCGTGGCCGGGCAGGTCGATGGCGAGCTCGTAACCCCGCCCCCGGAACGCCACGTCGGTGACCTGGCCCGTCAGGTGCTGCTCGTCGTCCGCGCTCCTGGCGAGGTACACGCCAGTCGGCCGGATCGCGAGCACCGCCTCGGCGCCCGGCGCGAGCGTGACCGACGGCGCCGCCCCGCCGCCCGGGCGCAGCGGGGGGAACGCGCCGCTGGCGGCGGTGACTTCCACGGTGCCATCCGCGGCGTGCGCGACGACCTTCACCCGCAGCTCCCCGGCCAGGCCGGTGAACCGGGCGACGAACGGCGTCGCCGGATGGTTGTACACGTCTTCTGGCGTGCCGAACTGTACCAGGCGGCCCTCTTCAAGCACGCCGACCATGTCCGCGAGGGCGAACGCCTCCGCCTGGTCGTGCGTGATGTACACGGTGGTCGCGCCCGCCTCGCGGACCAGCGAGGAGATCTCCACGCGCATCCGCTCGCGCAGGTCGGCGTCCAGGTTCGACAGCGGCTCGTCGCACAGGATGAGACCGGTGTCGGCGATCAGCGCGCGGGCGAGCGCGACCCGCTGCTGCTGCCCCCCTGACAGCTCGTTCGGGTAGCGGCGGGCGAACTCGCCCAGCCCCACCCGGTCAAGCATCGCCGCCGCGCGGATGCGGCACTCGGCTCGCGGCAGGTGGCGACGGCGCAGCGCGAACGCCACGTTGTCGAGCGCGTTCAGGTGCGGCCACAGCGCGTAGTCCTGGAAAACCATCGACAGGTCGCGCTGGTCGGGGGCCACGTGCCCGCGCCCGTCCGCCACCGTCCGCCCGCCGATCGTGATCAGCCCGCTGTCGATCCGCTCGATGCCGGCCAGGCACCGCAGCAGGGTGGTCTTGCCGGAGCCGGAGGGACCGAGCAGCACCAGGAACGTGCCGGGTGCGACGTCGAGCGACACCGAAGACAACGCTGGCGAGGTGCCGCCCGGGTACGTCTTGGTCAGCGCGGAGATCGTGATCGGCTCAGCCACGGGTCGTTCCTCCGATCCTCCGCCAGCCGGCGGGAGCGAGCAGCCGGTAGCCGCCGAGCACGATGGCCACGGTGGCGAACGCGATGAACACGGCGAGCACGGCCTGGGCCATGCCGACGCCGAAGTGGTAGTTGGACAGGTTGTCCTCGATGGCGATCGACGCGGGCGGCGACCCGGGCGCGTAGAGCAGCTGGGACAGCGGCAGCTCGAGGAACACGCCGCAGAACGTGTACAGCCAGGCCAGCATGATCGGCCGGGACACCACCGGCAGCACGCCGCGCGCCCACGCGGTGATCGAGCCCGCCCCGTGCGTCCTGGCCGCGTCCCGCAGCGTGTCCTGCAACTGGGACACCGAGCCGACCAGGACCCGGGCATTGGTCGGCAGCGACGAGGCGATGTAGGCGATGACCAGCAGCTGCACCGTCTGGTACAGGTCGATGTGCAGCGTGGACATGATCGGCAGGTTGTAAGCGAAGATGTAGCCCGCGCCGAACACCACGCCGGGCAGCGCGACGGACGCGAGCAGCAGGAAGTCCATCGCCCCGGTCGCCGCCGTCCGGCGCCTGGACAGCATCCGTGCGGCGATGAACCCGAGCGTCACGGTGACGAAGGCGGTGATGATGCCGTAGATCATCGACCGTTCCAGCGGCCCGATCAGGCCCGACTGCTCGAACAGCGCCTGGTAGTTCACCCACGTCAGCGTGAACGAGCTGCCGTAGTCCCCGAGCAGCGAGCCGCTGACCGCGCCGAACCCGGGGATGCCGAGCATCACCACGAAGAACAGTGCCAGCCCCGTCCCCGCGGCGACGGCCTCCCACCGTGACAGCCGCCGCCGGACCGCCTGCCGGGTCCGGCCGGACAGGATCGCGTACGACCGGCCGCGCAGCGCGCGCGCCTGCAGGAAAAGCGGGATCGCCACCGCGGCGACAAGCAGCCAGGACATCCCGGCCGCCAGCGGGAACGACGGCGGGAAGTTGCCGATCGCCGCGTACAGCTGGTACGTGGCGAGGGAGAAGTTCGAGTTGTACGCCAGCGTCGCGGCCACGCCGAAGTCGCTGATCGACTCCGCGAACCCGATGGCGAGTGCCGACATGATGGCGGGCGCCAGGATCGGGATGATCAGCCGCAGCGCCTGCGACCGCGAGGCGCCGTGCACCCGGGCGGCATCCTCGAACTCCTGCCCCAGCCCGCCTAGCGCGGCGGAAATCGCCAGGTAGGAGAACGGCACGCAGCGCAGCCCGAGCAGCAGCACCACGCCGAACGGCCCCATGATCAGGTGCGTGACCCACGGCCAGTCCAGGCCCAGCCGGTACATGACGCCGTCCTGCTGCACGAGCCGCTCCCACCCGAGGGCGGGCAGCCAGGACGGCAGCAGCAGGGACAGCCACATGCCCGCGCTCACGTACCGTCGGCCGGGCATCGTGGTGCGGGCCGCGAGCCACGCGATCGGGAAGCCGAGCATGACGCCGAACCCGGCCGCCGCGCACGACACCCACAGCGAGTTGACCACCGCGACCGCCGTGGCCCCGGTCAGCGCCTGGTGCAGGTACGTCAGCGTGAACCACTGCGAGCCCTGATCGAACAACCGGGGGGAGACCGCGAGCACCAGGAAGCAGGCGCACGGCGCCAGGATGATCGCGAACAGGATCAGCCAGAACAGCGGCATGCCGAACCGGGCCGGCCGCAGCCATGCCGGACCCCCGGGCGGCGAGAAGCGCTGGGCTCCTCGCCGTCCGGGGGCCTGTGCCGAACGTGCTGAGGTTGAGATCAACGAACGATGTTGGAGTCGAACCAGTTGTTGATGACGGCCTCCTGCGGCCCCCACGTGTACGGGTTGATGGTCTGGGTCTTGACCGACGCCAGTGACGGCAGCGACGGCAGCGGGTTGACGCCCTGGAGTACCGGGTAGTACAGCGAGTCACCCGTCGGGTCACCGGTCTGCATCACGTGCTGGCCCGCGGGGGACAGCACGTACTCGATGAACTTCTCGGCCTCGGCCTGCTCGGCGGCCGGCGCCTTCGCGTCGATGCCGATCGCGCTCGGCAGCAGGGTGGCCGGGCTGAGGTACTTGATGCCGATGTTCTTGTCGGTGAACGTGGCGCCGATCGCCGCGGAGGACTGCACGAGTGCCAGGTTGATCTGACCGCTGGTCAGCGCCTGCAGGGTCGGGCCGTTGGTCGGGTGGATGACCAGGCCGTTGCCCTTGAGCGTGGAGAAGAACTTCTCGCCCGCGGAGACGCCGCCGAGGTAGTTCATGACGCCGGCGATGAGCGGGAAGGTCGGCCCGGACTGGGACGGGTCGTTCATGCCGAGCTGACCCTTCCAGGTCGACGACTCAAGCGCCTGCCAGGTCGTCGGCGGATTCGGGACCTTGGTCTTGTTGTAGGCGACGATGCCCATCAGCGTCACGCCGGTCGGCGTGTAGCTCTTGTCCGCGGGAAGGGAGGCGGTGCCCAGGGAGTTCCAGGACACGCTCGGCTCGAAGCCCTTCATCAGCAGGCCCTGCTGGTCGAGGCCGGCGAACGCGGTCGCCCCGTCGACCCAGAGCAGGCCCCACTTCGGGTTGTTCTTGGAGGCCTCGATCTGGGTGAGGAGCGGCCCGGTGGAGTTGTCATCGAGCTGCACGGGGATGCCCGTGGCCTTGGTGAAGGCCTTGGTCATCGCGGAGTCATAACCCTGGGCGGAGTAGACGACGAGCGGCACGACCGCGGCCGGGGCCGAGGATGAGGCCGACGGAGAAGTTGCCGCGGCGGACGAGGAAGAGGGCGAGGACGGGGTGGCGGCCGCCGACGAGCTTGAGCTCGAGCTTGACGAGCAGCCGGCCACGGCCAGGAGTGTCAGAGCGACAGCGCCGGAAACCCCGGCAAGCAGGCGCAGGCGCACGCGAGGGCGCCGGTACGAGCTGTTCATGGCCCCGAGTGTGCGGAGCCGAGGCATCACGGAAGTGTCGGCAAGTTAACCACGGAATGAACCGATGGTCACAACCTGGGAATAACGTTAGTTATGTGTTAAATCTAACGACAGTTAAGATCGTATGGCGACGACCCTCGATGGGAAGCTATCGGGGAACGCGCGGTACACGGATGGCAGGAGGTGACGGCTGATGACCGAGGTGTCACTGCCCTTCCGCCTCCTCGGCGTAGACCCGCGCGGCGTACGCCTCCAGCGAGTGCTCGCACGCCTCGAGGGCCTGTTCGGTCGCCGCCCGGCCGTCGGCGCCGAACGCGTCGCGGTCGACGACCTTCGCGAACCAGGTGCGCAGCTTCACCAGGTCGACCTCGTTTTCCTCAAGCTCGGCGTAGGTGAAGTGGTTCTCGTCGTACTCCTTCTGCACCTGCTGCAGGAAGTCCTGGCACTTGTCGACGATCTCTTCGTACTCGTCGTTGCGCGCCGCCTGGAACGTGTTGCGGACCTCGGCCTCGCCGGCCAGCACCGCGCAGGACAGCAGCACCGCGCTGCCCGACATGTCCAGGATCTCCCGGCGCAGCTTGCGCAGCGAGCGTTCCGCGCTGGGGCCCGCGGGCAGCGCGGCGACCGAGTTCTGCAGGTAAATCGCGCCGAGGCTCTTGATCCGGCGCCAGACCGTGGACCGGAGCCTGGTCGGCTCCGGCGGGACGCGGTAGATAAGCAGCAGCCAGCCCCCGGCCGCGTCTGGCTCGGCGACCGCCGGGTCGGCGCGCTCAGCGTGGTCAGTCACAGGCACATCTTCCCCTGACATTCTGGAGATTCATTGAACGCACTTCCCCTTATCCTCACCGTCTTCGTCGCCTGCTCGGTCGAAGCGGTCGAGGCGCTCACGATCGTCCTGGCGGCGGGACTCACCAGGGAATGGAAGTCCACGTTCCAGGGCATGGCGGCTGCCCTCGTCGTGCTCGCCGTGGTCACCGCCGCGATCGGCCCGGCGCTGACGTTCCTCCCGCTGACCGCGCTCCGGCTGGTCGTCGGGGCTTTGCTGGCGATCTTCGGCTTGCAATGGCTGCGCAAGGCCGTGCTCCGGGCGACCGGGTACAAGGCGCTGCACGACGAGGCTAGCGCCTACCTGCGCGAGGTCGCCGCCGCGCAGGCCGCTCCGAAGCAAACCAGGCGCGGCGTCAGCGACTGGTACTCGTTCACCCTCGCCTTCAAGGGCGTCCTGCTCGAAGGGCTCGAAGTGGTGTTCATCGTGATCACCTTCGGCGCCAACCAGCACAACGTCGGCGCGGCGGTGATCGGCGCCGCGGCGGCCATCGTCGTGGTCACGGTGGCCGGCGTCGCGGTGAAGGCCCCGCTCTCCAAGGTCCCGGAAAACTGGCTCAAGTACGCGGTAGGCATCATGCTCACCTCGTTCGGCACGTTCTGGGGAGCCGAAGGCGCCGGCGTCAGGTGGCCGGGCGACGACGCCGCGCTGCTCGTTCTCGTCCCCGTGGTCGCGCTGGTGTCGGCCGGCTACGTCTTCTGGCTCCGCGCACGTGGCACCGCCGCGTCCGCCCCCGCCCCGCACTCGGAGGTAGTTGGCTCATGAACCGGATCAAGGCCTTCGGCGCGTTCTGGTACGACTTCGTGATCGGCGACGACTGGCACGTCGCGGCTCTGATCGTGGCCGGCCTGGCGCTCACCGCGCTCCTCGTGCACAGCGCCGGGGTCAACGCGTGGTGGCTGCTCCCGCTGTTCGTCTTCGCCGCACTCGGCTGGTCCCTGCACCGCGCGACGAAATAAGACAATTATCCCGAACGATCCCGTCCGTCTCCCCAGCCCAGGACCGCTGTCCGAGGCTGGTGGTCACGCCAGACTTGATTTCCGATAGCGCTGAAGATTTGACCGCCAATAGCCGGTCAAATCTTCAGCGCTACATTCGATGTTGCTCTAACGAAATGCGGGCCCGCCCGATAACTGCGGCCCGGCGCCCCGGGCGCGAACCAGTCCGCTTTCGTAGGCGAGCACGACGGCCTGCACCCGGTCCCGCAGCCCGAGCTTGCCCAGGATCCGCCCGACGTGCGTCTTGACGGTCGCCTCGGAGACGAACAGCCGCGCCGCGATCTCCGCGTTGGACAGGCCCGCCGCGACCTGGATGAGCACCTCGCGCTCGCGCTCGGTGAGCTCGTCCAGGTCCGCGCCCGGCGGCGCCGCCGCGCCGCCGTCGCCTTCTGACAGCATCGGCACGAACCGCGCGATCAGCCGCCTGGTCGTGGACGGGGCGACCACCGCGTCGCCGGAGTGCACCGCCCGGATCGCGAACAGCAGCTCGTGTGGCGGCACGTCCTTGAGCAGGAACCCGCTGGCGCCTGCCTTGAGCGCGGCGAACGCGTACTCGTCCAGGTCGAACGTGGTGAGCATCAAGACCTTGGGCCGCGGCCCGGCCGCGCAGATCCGCCGCGCGGCCTCGACACCGTCCAGGCGCGGCATCCGCACGTCCATCACCATGACGTCCGCTTCCCCGCCCGCCGCGAGCGACACGGCGCCAAGGCCGTCCCCGGCCTCGCCGACCACGGTCATGTCAGGCTGCGCGTCGAGCATCATCCGGAACCCTGCCCGCACCAGCTCCTGGTCGTCGACCAGCGCCACCTTGATCACAGGCATCACCGCGTCGGTCACCGCGTCACGCGGCCCCGGACTCGGCGGGCAGCGGCAGCGTCGCGGTCACCCGCCAGCCGCCGGGGAACGGGCCCGCCCCGACCGTGCCGCCGTACACCTCCACGCGCTCCCGCATCCCGATCAGCCCGTGCCCGGGCCCGTCGCCGTTGCCCGCACCTACGAGTACGGGGCCCGCGGCGCCGGCGTGCGCGCGGCGCCGCCGTCCGTCGTCTGTCACCTTGATCATGAGCTGGTCCTCGCAGAACCGCAGCGTGACCGCGGCGGTCACCGTCGGGCCGCCGTGCTTGCGCGCGTTGGTCAGCGACTCCTGGATGACGCGGTACGCGGCGAGCGCCGCGCCGGGCGGCAGCGTCCGCGGCACCCCCTCGACAGCGAACGAGACGGGCAGCCCGGCCGCCCGCGCCTGCTCGAGCAGCCCGGCGAGCTGTTCCACGCCCGGCTGCGGCGCGAGCTCGGCGCCCCGGTCGTCGGCCGAGCGCAGCACGCCGAGCAGGCCGCGCATCTCGGTGAGCGCCTGCCGCCCGGCGCGCGAGATCTCGGTCAGCGCCAGCCGCGTCCGCTCCGGGGACGTTTCCAGGGCGAACGCGGCGCCGTCGGCCTGCACCACCATGCCGCTGACGTGGTGGGCGACGACGTCGTGCAGCTCGCGCGCGATCCTGGCCCGCTCCGCCGCCGCGGCGATCTGCGCCTGCGCGTCGCGCTCGCGTTCCAGCCGCGCCGCCCGTTCCTCGAGCCCGCGGTAGTAGCCGCGCCGCCACTGCATCGAGTCGCCGAGCAGCCACGCGAGCACCGCCGGCCCGGCGAACAGGGCGGCCACCCCGGCGAACTCGAACAGCGAGTGGATGATGCCCGCCGGCGCCCACGCCAGGATCGCGACAAGCGAGCCAGCCAGGCACACCGCAAGCGCCGCCACCGAGATCCGGCGCGGCCGGTACGCGGCGACCGTGTACAGCATGACGACCACGGCCAAGTCCGACCCGAACGGATGCGGCAGCGCAAGCACCTCGAGCCCGCCGACGACCACCACGGCGGCGAACGCGCCGACCGGATAGCGCCTGCGCAGCGCCACCGGAGCGGACAGGGCCACGATGAACAGCACCGCCACCGGCAGCGGCACGCGCCGCATGCCGAGCGCGCTCAGCCCGAGCACCGCCACCGTGAGGGCGAGCAGGCTGTCCACCACGAGCGGGTGGGCGCGGAGCCAGCCGTAGAACGAACGCACGCGTTCAGCGTATGCGCCGCCCCGCGGGCCAGGCGTCCGCCGCCAGACCGATTCTGCCTCGCCACCAGGTACGCCGCCAGGTGGACGCGGCGGGCACGCCAGGCCGCGGCACCAGCGAATGCAGGCACGCCAGGCAGCCGCACGCCGCGGTCAGCCGCCCGCGGCACGCCGCGGTCAGGCGCCGAGGAAGCGCGTGTCCAGCCAGGTCTCCTCGGCCCGGCCGGCGCCGTCGGGCGCCACCCGGAACGCGGACGCCTGCGGCCGGTCCGCGACCAGTTCCGCCAGCGTGTCGTCCACGAAGTGCGCCGCCGCGCCGTCGTCGCAGGCGATCCCGCCGGGCAGGGTCCCGTCCCCGATCAGCCGCCAGTACAGCGGCCGGCGCTCGGGCTCGGAATTGAAGTGCGGGCAGTAGCTCCCGGCCAGCATCCCGAGGCCTTCGGTGAACGCCCGCAGCTTGACCCCGAACGAGTCCGTGGTTCCCCCCTCGAACCAGCAGATTCCCCCGGCGCTCGACCCGGCGAGGACGATCCCGGCATGCCACGCCTTGCGCAGGATCTCGTCGATCCCGTGTGCCCGCCAGACAGCCAGCATGTTGGCGACGCTGCCGCCGCCGACGAAGATGACGTCCTGGGACATCAGGAAGTCCTCGGGGTCGGCGACGTTCGGCATGGGGAACAGCGCGAGGTGCCTGACCTGCGCGGGACTGCCCGCGAGCCGGTCGTAGAACCGCAGGTACGCGCTGGGGTCGTCGCCGACCGCCGTGTTCAGCACGCACAGCCGGGGCTTCGCCTGCCCGCTCAGCTCCATCGCGTAACGCAAGTGCAGCGGGACCGTGTCGCGCGGCATCAGCATGCCGCCCCCGACCGCGAGCACGTGCCGCCGTCCGTCTGCTGCCATGCCGTGACCGTAGCGGCGTTTTCTGCCGACGGCAAAACGGGCCGCGGGGCTACCAGGTCGCGGCCCAAAGACGTACTATCTCAAGAGCGATCTCGCGGCAGCACCACGAGACAAGGGCCTGGACATCCATATCCATCCATGTGGCCCGGCTGGTTCGCGCCAACGGGTAATAGGGCGGCGACAACATGGCGCAGTGGTGGTCGATCGAAGTCTTTCACGGGGACAAGCTCCCGGCGAGCCAGTGGCGATACACCTACGAGGACGCGCTGATCGACGCGGCGGTGACCCACGGCGCGGTGTACTGGGACTGGCACGACTCCCAGTACGGCGTGATCTTCGAGATCTGCTTCGCCACCGACGAGCAGTGGGAGGCGTTCCGCCGGTTCCCCGCGGTCATGGCCGCGCTCGACGCGGTGCCTGACCCGGTCAACGGCCTGCTCGTCTACCGCGGCAGGGGCGGCGCGGCGGGGTCACGTAAGCCGCGCAAGCCCAAGCCCGCGCCGAGCGCCGCCGCGCTCGAACTCGAGGAGCCGATGGAGGCGCGGCGCATCGCGCTTGACAGGCTGATGGACGAGCTCGGGGCGGACCCCGGACGGATCGCGGACCCCAACGCTCCGGGCGAGCCGACGCGCCACGCGCGCGTGAATCCGGCCGCGGGCGCAAACCCCGCCGCACGCGAATAACCCCGGCAATCCCCCGCAATCGGTAGCCGGGGGTGAACCATGCCTCAGGACGGTGCAGGATGGGGGGATGAGGGAAACGCGAGTCATGACCGAAGACCTGCGGGCGGCCATCGAGCGCAGCGGGTATTACCCGGGCCTGGTGACCGACGCGGTCGCCTCCGCGCTGGGCACCGAGCCCGTCACCGCGTTCTTCGTGCATCATGACGCGATCTTCGACCCGGGCATGGAGGTCCGCCGGCACATGACCGTGCTTGCGCTCACCCCGAACAGGCTGGTGTACTCGCACACCGACGAGCACCCGGCCGAGGAGCCCGAAGGGCGGCCGCGCGCGGAGACGAGCACCGAGGCGATCCGGTTCTCCCGCGTGACGTCGGTGTCGCTGACCCGTGTGGTGCCGGATCCGGCGTCCTACGTGCCCGGCGTCACGATGCCGTCCGAGGTGATCTTGACGATCGGCTGGAACGTGCTGTCGCACGTGGAACTCGAGCCGGCGCACTGCGGCGACGAGACCTGCGAGGCCGACCACGGGTACCTCGGCACGATCACCGCCGACGACCTGAACCTGCGGGTGAGCGAGGCCGCGGACGGCGAGGAGGCCGTCCGCCACGTGCTCTCGTTCGTCACCGCGCTATCTGACGCGACCGCCCGCAGCGGCGGCTGACGCGTCGCTTGGACGGCACCCTCAACGAGTGGCACGATGTTCGGCAACGGCGACGAGCAAGGCGATGTAGCTTCCACGAGCAGACGAGGAGTCATGACGCGCGAGCCTAGAACAAGTCCGATCGTGCCGTCCTACGGCGACAGCAGCCTGGCCGACCTGTCCGCGTCGATCCTCGCCTCGCTGACGGGCGACGCCGCGGGCAATGTGCTCGGCCTGCCGGAGACGAACCGTGTCTGCCTGCTGATCATCGACGGCCTCGGCTGGGAACTGCTGCGCGCGCACCAGGCCGCGGCCCCGTTCCTTTCCGAGCTCGCGTTCAACTCACGCCAGCTGACCGCCGGCTTCCCGTCCACGACGGTCACCAGCCTGGGCTCGCTCGGCACCGGGCTGCCGCCGGGGACGCACGGCATGCTCGGCTACCAGGTCGCGATTCCCGGCGAGCACAGGCTGCTCAACGGCCTGCACTGGCCGAAAGACGTCGACCCGCTCGCCTGGCAGGCCAAGCCGACCCTGTTCGAACGGGCCGCCGCCGCGGGCGTCGTCCCGGTGCACGTCGGCCCTGGTTCCTTCGCGGGCAGCGGGCTGACGCAGGCGGCGCTGCGCGGATCGCAGTACCGCCCGGCGAGCTCGCTTGGAGCGCTCGCCGCCGTGACGGCTGATGCCCTCCATGCTTCCGAACGGACCCTGGTGTATGTCTACCACGGCGATCTCGACGGCGTGGGCCACGTCTACGGCACGAACTCCGCCGGGTGGTCATTCCAGCTCGCCCACGTGGACAGGCTCGCGGAACAGCTCGCCGGGGCGCTGCCCATGGGTACCGTGCTGTACGTGACGGCCGACCACGGGATGGTCAACGTCGGCCCGGACGACAAGATCGACGTGGACGCCATACCGCAACTGCGCGAGGGCGTCGACCTGCTCGGCGGCGAGCCGCGCGCCAGGCACGTGTACGCCAAGCCGGGCGCCGCCGCCGACGTGCTCGCCACCTGGCAGGAGATAGTCGGCGAGCACGCCTGGGTGACCACCAGGGACGAGGCGATCAAGGATGGCTGGTTCGGCCCGCCTGACGAGGCGCTGACCGCGCGGATCGGCGACGTGGTGGCCGCCGCGGCGGGCACCACGGGGATCATCGCGAGCCAGGCCGAGCCGAACGAGTCGCGCCTGTTCGGCATGCACGGCTCGCTGACGTCGGCCGAGCAGCTCGTTCCGATGCTCGCGTTCCCGACGCTGTGACGCCGCTGATCACGGTCGCCGAGCTCGCCGGGCTGCTCGGAGCGCCCGCGCGGGAGCGGCCCGCGCTGCTCGACGTTCGCTACCGGCTAGGCGGGCCGCCAGGCGCAGAGAGCTACGCGGCGGGCCATCTGCCTGGCGCGGTCTACGTGGACATGGGCCGCGACCTCGCGGCCCCGCCAGGACCTGGCGGTCGCCACCCGATGCCGTCGGCGGACGCCTTCCAGGCGGCCATGCGCCGCGCGGGAGTGCGCGACGGCGCCCTGGCCGTCGTGTACGACGACGCCGACTCGACAGCCGCCGCTCGCGCGTGGTGGCTGCTGCGGTACTTCGGCCACGAGCACGTGCGGGTGCTTGACGGCGGGTACCGCGCCTGGACGCGGGCTGGCCAGCCGTCAGAAGCCGGAGACCAGCCGCGGACCCCCGTGCCCGCGGGCGACTTCACCGCGCGCCCGGGCAACATGCCGCTGCTCGACGCCGCGGGCGCGGCCGGCCTCGCCCGCGGCGGCCTGCTGCTCGACGCGCGGGCGGGGGAGCGCTACCGCGGCGAGACCGAACCGGTCGACCCGGTCGCGGGCCACATCCCCGGCGCGGTCAGCGCGCCCACCGCGCAGAACGTGCACCCGGACGGCACCTTCCGCCCGGCCGCCGACCTGGCCGCCCGCTTCGCCGCCCTCGGCGCAGCCGAGGGCGGCCCCCAAGTCGGCGCCTACTGCGGCTCCGGCGTCACCGCCGCGCACGAGGTCCTCGCGCTCGCCCTGGCCGGCATCCCGGCCGCCCTCTACGTGGGCTCCTGGTCGGAGTGGATCACCGACCCGTCCCGCCCGGTGGCCGCCGTCCCGGAACAGGGCTAGACCACCCCACCCACCCCACCCCACCCACCCCATGATCACGGGTCAAAACTGGTCGAATTCAGCCGACTATGACCCGTGATCATCAAGCCGCACCCCGCGCGTAGCGCGTCCGCCGTCAAGGCGCAGCCGGGGGGTTCCGGGGGGCTAGTCCGGCGCCTTCACCAGCAGCACCGGGCACGGCGCGGCGGCCGCGCACATCTGGCTGACCGACCCGAGCAGCAGGCCCCCAAGCCGCGACCGCCCGCGGGTGCCGAGCACCAGCAGGTCGGCGTCCTCCGCCGCCGCGAGCAGCGCCTCCGCCGGGTCGCCCTCGGCGACGAGCGGCAGCAGCGGGACCGCCGGCTTTGGCGCGACCGCGCTGACCTGCTCGATCACGAACTCCTTGCTCGCCTTCTCGAGCGCCTCCCGGTCGTAGAGGCCGGGAAATGAGGTGAAGGGAACCTGCCAGGCGAACACGGCGGTCACGTCACCGTTGCGCTTCTCGGCTTCGGCGAGCGCCATGCGGAGCGCGGCCTGGCTGTGCGGCGATCCGTCGACACCGACTACGACCTTGAATGTCATCAGGTTCACGGCGCGGCGCCCTAAGGGCGGTCGCGCCGCTTCACCTCCTCTGCTGGCTCTGATGAGGTTAAGCGGGCTGGATTCCGGTGCGCGCCTTCGCGGGTGCGGGGGCGTACGCGTCCTCCTCCAGCTGCTCCAGGCTCTTGCCCCTAGTCTCGGGCAGCGTCAAGAAGGTCAGCAGAAGGCCCACCGCTGCCACTATTCCGGCGATGGTCATCGCGCGGTTGAGGCCATTCGTGACGGCCAGGAAGTCGGGGAACAGGAACGCGCCGGCGAACGCGCCCAGTTTTCCGGCCCCCGCAGAGATGCCGTGACCGGTGGTTCTGACGTCGGTGGGGAACAGTTCAGCCGGGTAGACGAACGTCGTCATGTTCGGCCCGAACTCGGTGAAGAAGTAGCTGATGCCGTACAGGATCAGGAACGGCCACACGTGCTTGACGACCGAGGGGATGAGGCCGATCAGCAAGAACATCAGCGCCATCATGAAGAAACCCAGGAGCTGGATGCTCCTGCGCCCGGTCCTGTCGAGCAGCGCCACGGCCACGATGTACCCGGGCACCGCGAAGACCGCGACGATGGCCAGCTGGAGCAGGGTATTTTCCAGCAGGCTGGCGTGCGGGTTGATCAGCTTGAGGATCTCGGGCTGGGAGATGCTGTTGCCGTAGTAGCAGAAGTCAAGCAGCAGCCAGCCGCCCGCGGTGCCGAGGAGCCAGATCAGCAGCCGCCTGTTGCGGAAGAGCTTGAGGTACCCGTCGAGCGTGCCTTGCGAGTTGCGTGCGGCGGACTCGCCCTTGGGCGGTCCCCCCGTCCCCTGTCCGGTGGCGTCGGCGATGGCCGCCGCGGCTTCTTCGTGCGCGCCGCCGGCCATGGCGAACCGCGGCGTCTCGTGGATCTGGCGGCGCAGGTAGAACACGGCCATGCCGGGGATCGCGCCGAACCCGAGCAGCAGGCGCCAGGTGATGTTCGGCGACAGGCCCGAGGCCAGCAGGATCGAGGCGATGAGAGGACCGATGACCAGGCCGGCGCCCTGCATGGAGAACACGAGCCCGACCATCTTGCCTCGGTCGTTCTTCCCGGAGTACTCGCTCATGATCGTCGCGGAGACCGGGTAGTCGCCGCCGATGCCGATGCCGAGGATGATCCGGCAGACGAGCAGGAACGTATAGTTCGGGGCGAACGCCGACGCGACCGCGCCGATCGCCAGGATGAGCACCTCGAAGCCGTAGATGCGTTTGCGCCCCAGCATGTCCGCGACCCGGCCGAACACGATCGCCCCGAACGCGGACGCCAGCAGTGTCGCCGAGTTCAGCCACGACACCTGGTTGGTCGACAGCTTCCACTGGGTCTCGATCAGCGCCACCACGATGCCGATGACGAACAGGTCGTAGGCGTCGGTGAAGAAGCCCATGCCCGAGACGAACATGATCTTGAGCTGACGCTTGCTCACCTGGGAATCGTCGAGCTGCCTGAAGGGATCGCCGTCGGCCGGCACGGCTGCGCTGGCGCTCATCGCGGGACCGCCCGCGCGTCACCGATACCAAGCTTCGAGTGCACAACAGCAACAAAGACATCTTCTGCAACTTCGCTCACGCACGGCTAGGTACCCTATGGATCGGCCCGGTCACGGTGCGTCGTAGTGGTTCATTCAGAATTCACCTGCGCCACGCCGGGAGGTCATGCCTGCCGGTGACGGCCAGCCACGTCACCGCCCCGGCGAGCACGCCGATGCTCGCCGGCGCCCACCCGGCCACGAGGACGGTGACCGCGCCAACCGCCACCGCGGCGACGGTCCGCAGCATGAGAACGCCTGGACGGCCACGAGCGTCGCTGGCACCCGGACCGCGTCTGGCCACGAAGTGGCCTGTTCCGCGGCGGTCGGCGGGCAGTGCCCGGTGACGTCCCCGGTGATCGCCGGTCAGGGGATCGCGCCCGCCCCCGCGGACGCCGGTCGGGAGATCGTTCCCGCCCCCGCGGACGCCGGGCACGTCACGCCCGCCCTCGCGGACGCCGGGCAGGACCACGCGCCCACCCCTGCGCACCCCCGAGCGCAAGTCCGCGAGCGCCTCACCCCGGCCGTAGCCCGTGCGCAGCACGGCGTACGCCGCCGCCGCGGCGCTGTAGCTTCCCGGGTCCCCGCCGTCGAACCTGTCGGGATGCGTCGCCGCCGCGATCCGCCGCCACGCTCCCCGCACGTCATCGTCAGACAGGTCCGGCCGCGCCGCCAGGCCAAGCGCCGCGAACGGGTCGTCGGCCGCCGCGGCCAGCGTGCGCGCGCGCCGCGTCCGGCCATGCCGACTACCCACGTCTGGCCCCGAACGCCTCGTCGAGCACCTCGCTGACGTCGGGCAGTTCCATGGCGGGGGCCGAAGGAACCGGCCAGGGACGCGTCAACCCCGCCATCCCGCGGGCCGCGGCGTGGCCCGCCGCGCCAGGCGCCACGTGTGCGCCGCCGTCTCGGTTGACCGGGGGTGCGATCGCGGCCTGGGTCCCGACAAGCCGCTTTATTTGCAGGTACGTCACGCCGCCCCGGTAAAGATAGGCGACCTGCCCCACGTCGAGGCGCCGCACGATGTCCGCGTCGAGCACCGGCACGAGCCGGGTCCGCGACGAGCCCGCGCCGTCCCACGGGCCCGCGCCGGAAAAGCGCCGCGACGTGTCGACATAGGTGCGCGTCCCGGCGAGCTCGACAAGCGGGCCTAGCCGCGGCGTCCGCAGTACCCAGATGCCGCCTTCGGCGGTGGCGGCGATCCGGAACCGCTCGTCGTCGCCGGCCGCCAGCCCTTCCCACGACTGCGCCGACACCTGCACCGCGAGCCCCAGCGAGCGCGCGCGCTCATAGAGCTGCCAGATCGGCAGCCGCCTGCTCACTGAGGAGAACTCGTCGACCGCGAGCAGGATCTGCCTGCTCCCGCCCGTCGCGTAGCTGGCGAGCAGGTCGGTCAGCGCCCTGGCCTGCGCCTCCGCCACGGCCGCCTCGGCCGTGCCCTCGAGGATGCAGTACCACGCGTCCGCGTCCGCGAACGAGCCGCCGCCGTCCAGGCCCGCTCCAAGCCGCCGCCACAGGGCACGGAACCGCAGTGCCACATCCGCCACCGCCCTCTTTCCCGAACGCGCCATGGCCACTCCCGCCGCGTCGCCCGCCGCCCCGTACGCGGCGGCCAGCCAGTCGGCGTCGAGCCTTGCGAGGAAGTCCGCCGCGCTGGCCGGCGGCCCGCACGGCGCGCCGACCGCGAGCGACACCAGCGCCTCCATCACGTCGGTGTAGTAGGCGGCGCCGCCTGTCCCGTGCTCGATCAGGTCGAGAAGCGTGGTCACCAGGCGGTCCGGCGGTAGCGCCCACAGCGATAGCGCGGCTTCGTCGGGCCAGATCGCGGTGGACCGCGCGCCAGCGTCGCGCAGCACGCGGCGGGTGCGGTCGGCGACCTTGCGCGAGCTCGCCCCGCCCTTGCAGTCGAGCACGACGAGCAGTGGCCGGGCCGCGCTGCCGTCGGCGTAGCGGCGCAGCCCGGCGGCCATGAATCCGGCCCACAGCCGCAAGAGCAGCGTGGTCTTGCCGGTACCTGTCGACCCGATGACCACCTGGTGCGACCGCAGCCGGGCGTAGGGGATCGCCGCGGCCGGGCCGGACCGGTGCCTGACGGACCGGATGGCGGCGCCCGCCACCACGTGCCCGCCCCGGGAGAGCAGGGGGAGCGCGCCGGGGGCGGCGAGCAGTGCCCTGGCGGCCCGCACCTGGCGCTCCCATAGCCGGGCGTCGAACGCCGCGGGCGCGCCCGGCGTCAGGCCGCCGGCGCCGGACTCCATGCGGAAGATCCGGTACCACCACGCGAGCCCGCCCGCGAGGATGCCGAGCGGCACCGCGGGCGGCGCTGCCGCGACGAAGGCGGCGGCGAGGTGCCCGTGCCAGGCGAGGTGGCACATCGCGAGCCAGGCGCGCCACGGCGCCACGGCCAGCCGCAGCCACGCCGGCCCAGGGCCGACACCCGCGGGCACGGCCGGGCCAGCCACTGTCCTGCCTGACAGTCCAGTGCCGGATAGCGGCACCGAGCCTGGCCGGCGGCCGACGGAGCCGGTCCGGGCCACCAGACGGACCGGCCAGACGGCCACGGCGGCCAGCCACGCGACGACCATCGGCGCGCACCACGCGGCCGCCGCGTAGAGTCGGCGGGGCGGCCAGCCGCGCCACCAGCCGAACCCGGCGGCGATCGCCGCGACCAGCATCACCGGCGCCAGCGCCACGGCGAACAGGACCGGAACGATGCGCCCGAGGAACAGCCGGAGGACGGCGCGAGCCAGCGCCCGGCGCACGGGATGCGGGGCATACCAGTACCACGCGGGCCCGCGGCTCACGCTCGCTCCCGCGGCGGGCGGGCTAACAGATCGGTGTCCGTCACGCGCTCACTACAGCACACAAAGCGTGATCAACTCCCGCGAACCGGTCACAGCAGGCTCAGTTGGCACTGAGCGCTGGTCCTAAGTCACCATGTCCCCGCTAGTCACCATGTCCCCTCGCTAATGCCTGTGACGGCCGTAGTCGCCTGGTTGAGGATCGCGATGATCGAGCTGTTCGGGCCATCGACCGTGATCCCGCCGGTGGTTCCCTGCGGAGCCCCGGCGACCACGAGGACGACAACCAGTGAGCCAGGGGCGAGGGGGTTGTCGCCGATCTCGATTCCGGAAAGGTTCGCGCGCAGGCTGGCCGCGGAACTAGCCATGCCGTCCGTGACCGCGGCGGCGATCGTCGCTGTGATGAACGGCTGCGCGGCCGGCCGGTCAGCAAGGAGCGTGTCGCACGACTGCAGGCTGGCATCGTCAGGCACAGTTTGGTACGAACCGGTGAACAAAGCGGCATTGCTGGCCGGTGTATGACCACTGTGGAAGAAAGCCACGTCGCCAGTGCCGTTGTCAGCCACGACCGCCAAGGGAGGCGGACTGAGGGCTGATAGGGCCGACGCGGTGACTCCAGCCTGCACGACCGCTACGGCGGCGACACTCGCGGGCTCGCAGGGAAGACCACCCCCCGCTTGCGCCTTCGGCTGCGAGACTCCCAGGGATGTGCCGGCCGTGCCCGAGGGCGCGGAATTCGAGCAGCCGGCAGCCCCGAAGGCGAGCAGCAGGAGAAGGGCGGCCGCGCCGCCGCCGTGTCTGCAGCTATACATTTAAAGTTTCCTCCGTTCAAGGCTGACCGGTGTCTGATGCGCCTAGGCCTTCCGCAGCTAGGCCTTCAGCAGCGTTTCCGCGAGGTGCGTATATGCCCGACCCCAGATCGCTTTGACATCGGCCCAGGCAAGGTCTTTCCCCCCGTTGAAGCTCACCACGATGATGAGGTCGCCTCGCTGGCCGCTGATGCCGATGCCGTGCTGGTCCCGCCCGTTATCAGGCCCGGCTACGCCAGGAATGGCGATGAACCCGCTCGGCAATGGCAGCCCGGCCAGGGCGTGCCACGGCGTGGGCGACCAGCGTCCGTCAGCGAGCCACATCCCGGCAGCCTTCGCCGAACGGAACTGGAAGACCTCCTCATCCGCCTGGAATACGCCATGCGGCAGCTGCGAGACCGCCGGTCCCTGATAGGGCAGCAGCGGGATTTTACCGACAGGATAGCCAAGACTCCTGGCCTGAGCGTTGTCTTGCGCCCGGTACTTGCCGTACATGATCAGATCGGAAATGAATTCGTAGGACTGGCCGCACACGTATTGTGTAATATCCCATCGCGGGTGTCCCGCGATCCCGGGCGAACCGGGAAGCTGCGCATTCGTGAGCCGGAAGATCTCGACGAAGCCCGGCACGTCCTGCGGTGTCAGCATTGCGGTAGCCGGAATGGCGCACCGGTCGGCTTGGCTCACCGAGGTGCTTCCTGCCGCGGTCGGGCTGCTGCACCCGGCGCTGAGCAGCATCCCGCATACCGTCGCACTGCATATAGCCAGGCAGGATCGGACGCGGGCCACGGGCCGTGGCATCAGCCAGGTCCGCCGTTTTCGAAATCGCTGATCCCGTTAATGCTGAATGCCCAGTACGGCGAATTCGCGCACGTATTGATATAGGCCCATTGGTGGGCGACGCCGCCTGAGTCGATCCAGTATTCAGTGGAATCGTCTCCTCCGCCGCCCATCGTGGCGGTGTCTTCGGTGACCTCTCCTTGCGCGTAACCCCAGCGCGGCTGGCTGACGGTGTAGTCGATGGTCGTGCTCAGCTGACCGTTGACGTACGCGTAGGACCCGCTGTCACTCGACTGCGCGTACATGGCGATGAGCGTGTCTCGCGGCAGGAAGACACCCCAGAAATCGGCTTCCCTGCCACCGTCATTGAGCGTGTAGTAGGGGATCTCCCCGTTCGTATAGTTCTCGCCGCCGATAAGGTTGCCGTCCCCCCAGCCGACACGGAACCCCACTTCGAGGGAATTAATGGGGTTGTTGTAGTCTATGGACCAGACAGCCTCGTTCGAGAAATTCATGTCGGGCTCGTCGGGGACATTCCAGCTGGACCACGTATAGATTTGCGCATACGTGCCGTAGTTACCGGTACCCGATGCCCCCTCGGCGAACCAGTGGCCCTCGGCCTGACCACAGGTAGGCGACGCCGCTTGCGCGGGCGCGGTACCCGTCGCGACGAGAAGAACACTAGCTGCCGCAGGAGCGAGGAGGGAAGCTATGATCTTGCGCCGACGCGTGCCATCCGCCTTGAGATGAAGCATGGCTTAGTCTATTTTTTCTTTAGCTGGGCTGGCAAGACGTAAACAATAATGATCTTTTCAGGTTTCGAGCGCGCTCGCGGCAGTCGGCCACGCGGCCCTATGTAATTGCAGCGGCCATGCAATTGCAGCCGCATTTAGCCCTTTGACCTGATGACATAAGCGCCTGGCAATGCCGCCCGGCATCCGGAGCTGTAACTAGATAGGTCTAGCGGTAGCGCCCACAGCGACAGCGCGGCTTCGTCGGGCCAGATCGCGGTGGACCGCGCGCCAGCGTCGCGCAGCACGCGGCGGGTGCGGTCGGCGACCTTGCGCGAGCTCGCCCCGCCC
>Ga0335073_10002479_pt1 | contig 25244 bp, 19 predicted proteins | sample Lox_Sample_22_FD_207093 | JGI IMG/M metagenome (GOLD analysis project Ga0335073, IMG submission 207093) | Soil microbial communities from Loxahatchee National Wildlife Refuge, Florida, United States - Lox_Sample_2.2 | ecosystem: Environmental > Terrestrial > Soil > Wetlands | place: USA... | reverse complement strand
GCCCTCGAGCTGGCGCAGCTCGCGCCGCAGCACCTCGTCGTTGATGCGGTTGACGCCCGAGAAGGTGATGTTGCGCACGTAGACGCGATTGCCCGGATCGACGAAGAAGGTGAGCGCCACCGTGTGATTGACGTTGTCGGCGGTCGGCACCGGGTCGACCTTGGCGAAGGCGTAGCCATCGCGCCCCATGCGGTTCTGCATCAGCTCCTGGGACGAGGTGATGAGCTTGCGGTCGAAGATCTCCCCGGGGTGCACCAGCACCAGCCGCTCGAGGTCCGCCTGCGGCACCACGAAGGTACCGGCCACCTTGATCGAGGAGATCTTGTAGACCTGGCCCTCGTCCACGTTGATGGTGATGAAGATGTCCTCCTTCTCGGGCGCGATCGCCACCTGGGTCGACTCGAGCTGGAAGTTGGCGTAGCCGCGGTCCATGTAGAAGTTGCGCACCTTCTCGAGGTCGCCCTGCAGCGACTCGCGCGAGTAGCGGTCGTCCTGCTTGTACCAGGAGAGCCAGTTGGGGGTCTTGAGCTCGAGGCTGTCGAGGATCTGCTTGGGCGGGAAGCGGGTGTTGCCGACGATGTTGATCTGGCGGATCTTCGCGCGGTTGCCTTCCTTGATGTCGACCTTGATCTTGACGCGGTTGCCCGCCTCCTCCTCCACCTTGGTGTCGATGCGCACGCCGTACTTGCCGCGTGCGAAGTACTGATCCGTGAGGTACTGGGTGACGTCCTCGAGCACCGAGCGGTCGAAGGTCTTGCCGGTGGCGAGTCCGACGCCGCGCAGCGACTTCTGCAGGTCCTCGGTCTTGATGTCCTTGTTGCCGGTGATCTCGAAGCTCTCGATCGAGGGCCGCTCGGCCACCACCACCACCAGCGTGTTGCCGTCGCGGCGCATCTGCACGTCGCGGAAAAATCCGGTCGCGTACAGCGCGCGGATCGCCTCGCGCACGCGCTGCGCGCTGAGGTGATCGCCGATGTTGATCGGCAGATAGTTGTAGACCGTGCCTTCGGAGACGCGCTGCAGTCCCTCGACGCGGATGTCGCTGACGGTGAAGTTGCTTTCCGGGGCACCTTGCGCGAACACCAGCGCCGCGCGCAGCAACAGCGCGAACGCGACCACAGCGACGCGCAGCTTCATGATTCAACACCCAAAGTAATCTGTCCTTCGCGCCCCCCGGGGCGCTTCGTTTGCGTTATTGAGTGACTCAGCCGAACTGGCGCGCGATGTCGTTGTACAGCGCCACACCCATCAGGACGATGAGCAATGCGATCCCCACCTGCTGACCGAAGATCTGGGCCCGCTCGGAGAGCGGGCTGCCCTTGAGCCACTCGACCAGCTGAAAGGCGATCTGCCCGCCGTCGAGGATCGGGATCGGCAGCAGGTTGAGAAAGCCGAGCGACAGCGAAATCAGCACCAGGAAGCCGAGGAAGGGCGCGACGCCCGCCTCGGCGGAGTCGCCGGCGTACTCGGCGATCGACAGCGGACCGCTCAGGTTCTTGAGCGACACCCGCCCGAGCACCATGCGCCAGAACAGCCGTCCCTGCAACACCGTCATGCTCCAGGCCTCGTCCGCGGCGCGCGCCAGCGCGCCGCCCGGCGACAGCGGCAGGTGCGTGCGCAGCGCCTGCGGGTAGGTCTTCGGCAGCGGCGCGGGTTCGATGTGGATGCGACCGATGCGCCGGCCGTGCAGCTCATCGCTCGCCACCGCGACGCTGGTCGTGGCCCTGACGCCGGCCCGGCTGTAGTCGAGCGTGATGCGCTCGCCGGGATGCGCATTGACGATGGCGACCACGTCGTGGAAGTTGGCGACCGGCGTGCCGTCGATGGCGAGCACCCGGTCCCCGGCGGACAGGCCCGCACGCGCCGCCGGTCCGCCCGCCTCGACCTTGCCGATCACCGGCGGCATCGGCGGCCAGAACTCGAAGCCGAGCCCGAGCAGCAGCTCCGCGGGCTCGGTGAGACGGCGGCGGGTCTGCGGGTCGGCGACCACCAGGCGCGCCTCGTGCGGCGGCGCGCCGGCGCTCACCACGCTGAGATCTGCCTCGCCACGGGCGCTCATGGCATCGAGCAGCCCGAACACCACGTCGCGCATGCCGTTCACCGGCGTGCCGTTGATGGCGCGGATCTCGTCGCCGCTCTTGAGGCCCGCCTGCGCCGCGATCGAGCCGGTGGTGACGTCGCCGATCACCGGCCGCACCTCGTTGACGCCGTTCACCCAGAACATGCCCCACAGCACGAGGATCGCGAACAGGATGTTGAAGGCGGGTCCGGCGAGCAGCACCGCGATGCGCTGCCAGTGCGGGCGGCGGGTGAAGGAGCGCGGCAGCTGCGCCGCCTCGACCGGTCCCTCGCGCTCGTCCAGCAGCTTCACGTAGCCGCCGAGCGGAATGGCGGCCAGGACGTACTCGATGCGGTCGGGCCCCACGGTCCACTTGAGCAGCGGCCTGCCAAAGCCCACGGAGAAGCGCAGCACGCGAAAGCCGAGCCGCCGCGCGACGAAGAAGTGGCCGAATTCGTGCACCGTGACCAGCAGGCCCACGGCCACTACGAACCACAGTGCATACCAGAACAGGCTCATGATGCGTGAGCGCCCCTCACCGACTCACTTCTTGTAATGCCGACGATACGCTCCGAGGCGCGCTGGCGGCCCTCGGCGTCCGCAGCCAGCACGTCCTCCAGACCGCCGATCGAGCCCCCGGCGCCGCGCTCTACCACGGCTTCAATGACCGCGGCGATGCCCGGAAAGTTCAATCGGCGCTCGAGAAACGCCTGTACGGCGACCTCGTTGGCTGCGTTCAGCAGCACCGGGTGCAGCCCCCCGGCACGCGCCGCCGCCTGCGCGAGCGCGAGGCAGCGGAAGCGGTCGTAATCGGGGGCCTGGAAGTCGAGCCGGCCGGCCTTGAGCAGATCGAGGAATTCTACACCGGAGTCGATGCGCTCGGGCCAGGCAAGTGCGTGCGCGATCGGCGTGCGCATGTCGGGAGCGGAGAGCTGCGCGAGCACCGAGCCGTCGATGTACTCGACCAGCGAATGCACGATGCTCTGCGGATGCACCAGGATTTCGACCTGCGTGGGCGCGAGGCCGAACAGCAGGCACGCCTCGATCAGCTCGAGGCCCTTGTTCATGAGCGTCGCCGAATCCACCGAGATCTTGCGTCCCATGACCCAGTTGGGATGGGCGCAGGCGGCTTCCGGAGTGACCGCGGCGAGTGCCTCCGGGGGTGCCTCGCGGAACGGCCCGCCGGAGGCGGTGAGCAGCACGCGCTTCAGGCCCGGCGGGGCCACCCCGGGACGCACCGGCGCGGGCAGGCACTGGAAGATCGCGTTGTGCTCGCTGTCGATCGGCAGCAGCGTCGCGCCGGAGCCGCGCACCGCCTCGAGCAGCAGCGGGCCCGCCATCACCAGGGACTCCTTGTTGGCGAGCAGCAGCCGCTTGCCGGCGCGCGCCGCGGCGAGCGTGGAGCGCAGCCCGGCGGCGCCGACGATGGCCGCCATGACGCACTCGACCTCCGCCAGCGCGGCGAGCTCCTCGAGCGCGCCGGGGCCGGCGAGCAGCCGGGTGCGCGGCGCGCCCGCGCCGAGCAGCGCGCGCAGCTGCGGCATGGCCGCGGCGTCGGCGAGCGCCGCGTAAGCGGGCTGCCAGGCGAGTATCTGCCGCGCGAGCTTCGCGGCGTTGCGGTGCGCCGCGATGCCGACGAGCTCGAAGCGCGCGCGATGGCGCGCGAGCACATCGAGCGTGCTCGCGCCGACCGAGCCGGTGGAGCCGAGTACCGCGACCCCGATCACGCGATCACTCCGAGGAGCGTGAGCCCGAGGAGCAGCACCGGCGCCGCCCCGGTGAGACTGTCGATGCGATCCATGACGCCGCCGTGCCCGGGAAAGAGCGTGCCCGAGTCCTTGAGGCCCGCGAAGCGCTTGAGCAGGCTCTCGGTGAGATCGCCGACCACCGAGAAGGCGACGGTCGCGAGGCACAGCGGCAGGAATACGGCGAGCGAGACGTGGAACCACAGGCTGCCGCCGATCGCCACCAGCGTGCTCAGCACCATCCCGCCGAACACGCCCTCCCAGGTCTTTCCCGGCGAGACCACCGGGGCGAGGCGCAGTCGGCCGAAGCGTCGCCCGGCAAAGAATGCGCCGATGTCGGCGACCCATACCAGCACCAGGGTGAACAACACCCATTGACCGTGCGGCGGCGGCGCGAGGCGCAGACACACCAGCGCCAGCCACGCGGGCACGAGCGCCAGCACGCCGGCGATGCCCGCGGCCCAGGGTGTCACCCGCCGCGGCGCGAAGGCGATCCACATGAAGGCCGTGAGCCACCACAGTACCGCGGCGAGCAGGATCAGGTCGCGGCCGCCGTGACCGGCGGCGACGCGCCACGCCAGCGGCAGCAGCAGCGCCACGAACGCGACGTAGGTGAGCCGCGGCGCGGGGGCCGAGAGTCGCAGGAACGCCGACCACTCCCAGGCTCCCGCGAGCAGCAGCGCCGTGAGCGCGATCACCGTGGCGGCCGGCGGCAGCCACAGGAGGATGACGAGCAGCGCCACGGCCAGCACCACCGCGGTGATCACGCGCTTGCGCAGGGAGTCGTTCATCGGCTAGGCGCTCGCCGCCGCCGGCCGCTGGCCGAAGCGCCGTTCGCGGCTTGCGAAGAAGCGCAGCGCCGCGGCGAGATCCGCGGCGGTGAACTCCGGCCACAGCCGCTCGGTGAAATAGAGCTCGGCATAGGCGAGCTGCCAGAGGAGGAAATTACTGATGCGGTGCTCGCCGCCGGTGCGGATGTGCAGGTCCGGATCCGGGACGCCGGCGAGTGAGAGCCGCGCGGCGAACTCAGCCTCGGTGATCTCCTCGGGACGCAGCGCCCCGCTGGCACACTCGCGCGCCAGCGCCTGCGCCGACTGCACGATGTCCCAGCGCCCGCCGTAGCTCACCGCCACCTGCAGCGCGAGACCGCCATTGCCGGCGGTGCGCTCCTCGGCGACGGCGATGCGGGCCTGCAGCCGTACCGGGAGGTTGCGGCGCTCGCCGACGAAGCGCAGCCGCACTCCTTTCTCATCGAGCTCGGCGACCTCCGAGTCGAGCGCCTCGAGAAACAGACCCATCAGGCTCCCCACCTCTTCGGGCGGCCGGCCCCAGTTCTCGCTCGAGAACGCGAACAGCGTGAGGGCGCCGATGCGCAGCCGCGTGCATTCCTCGACGCACATGCGCACGGGCTTGAGCCCCGCCTTGTGGCCGGCGGCGCGCGGCAGGCCGCGGGCGGCGGCCCAGCGGCCGTTGCCGTCCATGGTGATGGCGATGTGGCCGGGAAGATTGGCGGCGGCTTCAGCCATCAGACCTGCATGACCTCCTTCTCCTTGGCGCTAAGCGCCGCGTCGATTTCGGCCACGTGCCTGTCGGTGAGCTTCTGGATGTCGGTCTCGGCACGCCGCTCGTCGTCCTGCGAGAGGTGCTTGTCCTTCATCTGGTGCTTGATCTCGTTCATCACGTCGCGGCGCACGTTGCGCACCGCGACGCGGGCGTTCTCGGCGTCGTGGCGCAGCATCCTGGTGATTTCCTTGCGCCGTTCCTCGGTGAGCGGCGGCATGGGAATGCGGATCACGGTGCCGGCGGTCATGGGGGTCAGTCCGAGGTCGGACTTGAAGATCGCCTTCTCGATCGCCTGCACGATGCTCTTCTCCCAGGGCGAGATCACCAGCGTCCTGCCCTCCTCGACCGCGATGCCCGCCACCTGCTGCAGCGGCACCTCGCTGCCGTAATAGTCGACCTTGAGATGCTCGACCAGGCTCGGGTGGGCGCGCCCGGTGCGCAGCTTCTTCAGGTCCGCCTGGAAGGTCTGGACGCACTTGGCCATGCGCGTGGCGGCGTCTTTCTTCAGTTCTTCGAGCATAGTGTCTCCTCGCAGTCCGCGGTCAGTCGTTGCCGACAGCCGTGCCGACGTCCTCGCCGCGCACGATGCGGGTGAGGTCGCCCGGATTGTTGAGATTGAACACCCGCAAAGGCAAGCGGTTGTCGCGGCACATGACGATGGCCGTGGCATCCATCACGTTGAGCTTGTCGGTCAGCACCTGGTCGTAGGTGAGGCGCGGATAGCGCACCGCGGCGGGGTTCTTCACCGGGTCGTCGGAATACACGCCGTTCACCTTGGTGGCTTTCAGCAGCACGTCGGCGTTGATCTCGATGGCGCGCAGCGCCGCGGCCGTATCGGTGGTGAAGAACGGGTTGCCGGTACCGGCGGCGAAGATCGCGATGCGTCCCTTCTCGAGATGGCGCACCGCGCGGCGGCGGATGTAGTCCTCGCACACCTCGTTGATGCGGATCGCGGACATGACGCGCGCGTGCAAACCTAAGCTCTCGAGGGCGTCCTGCAGGGCGAGCGAGTTCATGACCGTGGCGAGCATGCCCATGTGGTCGGCGGCCACGCGGTCCATGCCGGCGCGCGCCAGTCCCGCACCGCGGAACAGGTTGCCGCCGCCGAGCACCACCGCCGTCTGCACGTTCATCTGCACGATGTCCTGCAGCTCGCCGGCGATGCGCTTGAGCACCGCCGGATCGATGCCGTAGTCGCCCGAGCCGAGCAGCGCCTCGCCCGAGAGCTTCACCAGGATCCGCGACCAGCGGGCTTTCGCTTGCGTCATCGTTTCACCTCCGCCGATGGAAAAAACCCCGCGCGCGGCGGGGTTCATCCTGTGGCAACGGCACGCGCCCTCAGCTCCCGGTCGCCAGGCGTGCCACCTCGGCGCCGAAGTCATCGGCCTTTTTTTCGATACCGGCGCCGACCTCGAAGCGTTCGAAGGCGAGCACCTCGGCCTTGGCGCCTTTCACCAGCTTCTCGATGCTCACGTCCGGGTCCTTGACGAAGGCCTGGCCGTAGAGGGTGATCTCGCTCAGCGACTTGCGCAGGCGGCCCTCGACCATCTTGGCGACGATCTCCGGCGGCTTGCCCTCGCCGCGCGCCTGCTCGGTGAGGATCTCGCGCTCCTTGGCCACGACGTCCGCGGGCACCTGCTGTGCGCTCAGGTACTTCGGGCTGCTCGCCGCGACGTGCATGGCCAGATCGTAGGCGAGGCTCGGCTCACCGCCCCGGACCGCAACCAGGGCCCCGATGCGCGTGCCGTGAGCGTAGGCGCCGAGCTGGTCCGCAGAGGCGAGCACGGCGAAGCGCCGCACGCTGATGTTCTCGCCGATCTTGGCGATGAGCTCGCGACGGCGCTGCTCGATGCTCTCACCGGAGGCGAGCGAGACCGCCCCGAGAGCGGCGAGGTCCGCCGGGCGCGCGGCGAGTGCCGCCTGGGCGACGCCGTCGGCGAAGGCGCGGAACTCCGGCCCGCGCGCCACGAAATCCGTCTCGCAGTTCACCTCGACCATGGCGGCGCTGCGCGCATCCCCGGCCTTGGCGATCACCACCACGCCTTCGGCCGCGACCCGCGCGGCCTTCTTGTCGGCCTTGGCGAGGCCCTGTTTGCGCATGAGCTCGGCGGCGGCGTCGAGATCGCCCTTGGTCTCGACCAGCGCCTTCTTGCATTCCATCATGCCCGCGCCGGTGCGCTCGCGGAGCTGCTTGACCGTATCGGCCGTGATGTTCATGGGGCCTCCGTGGCCTTATTCACTGGCGCCATCGGCGCGGCCCTTGCGGCGTGCCGGAGCCGGACCGCGGCGCGCGGCATTGGCGGCGCCCGCCGCGACCACCTCGACCTCGGCGGTCTCGGCATCGTCGCCCTCCGCCTCCAGATCCGCGGCGACCGGCTCGGCACCGGCCGCGGCCGGCGTCGGCGCGACCACCGGGCGGCGCCGCGCCGGGGCCTTGCGGCGCACCGCCGGGGCGGGCCTGCGGCCCGCGCCGCGCGGGGACTTGCGCCGCGGATTGCCGGCCTCGTCGAGCTCGACGAACTCGTCCTCGCCCACGGCCACCTGCGGCACGGACTCCTTGCCCTCGAGCACCGCATCGGCGATGCCGCTGGTGTAGAGCTGGATCGCGCGCATGGCGTCGTCGTTGCCGGGGATCACGTAATCGATGCCGTCGGGCGAGCAGTTGGTGTCGACGATCGCCACCACCGGAATGCCGAGCTTCTTCGCCTCGTGGATCGCGATGTTCTCGTGACCGACGTCGACCACGAACAGTGCGTCCGGGAGCGACTCCATGTTCTTGATCCCGCCGAGGCTCCTCTCGAGCTTGTCCATCTCGCGGCGCAGCTGCGTCGCCTCTTTCTTGCCGCGCTTCTCGAGCGCGCCGGAGGCGGCGAGCTCGGTGATCTCCCCGAGCCGCTTGATCGACTGGCGGATGGTCTTGAAGTTCGTGAGCATGCCGCCGAGCCAGCGCTGGTTCACGAAGGGCTGGCTCGCGCGCTCGGCCTCCTTCTGGATGGCCTCGCGGGCCGAGCGCTTGGTGCCGACGAACAGCACCGTGCCGCCGTCGGCGATCACGCCCTTGATGAAGCCCGCAGCCTCCGCGTACATCGGCTGCGTCTTCTCGAGATTGATGATGTGGATCTTATTTCGCTCGCCGAAGATGAAGGGGGCCATCTTCGGGTTCCAGAAGCGGGTCTGGTGTCCGAAATGGACACCCGCTTCCAGCATCTGTCGCATGGACACGCCGGGCATGAAGAACTCCTGTTCGGGTTAAGCCTCCGCGCATCCCCGTGACCATCCCCGGCCAGGCCTTGCGGCGTGCCCGGGGACACCCAGTCAGCGGGTGAACGATGCGCGTGTGGGTTGCGTTGCCAAAAAAGGCCGCGCTTTATACCATGAAGACCTCATCGGAACAATGTCTTACGCGAGCCCTGGGGGGCCCTTGGCGCAGGGCGTCCCCGGCCCCATTTCCTTGATCTATGCACGTGACCATCAAGACCCCCGAGGAACAGGACAAAATGCGCATCGCCGGGCGCCTCGCCGCCGAGGTGCTCGACATGATCGGCCCCCACGTGGTCCCGGGGGTCACGACCGACGAGCTCGACCGCATCTGCCACGACCATATCGTCAATGTGCAGCGCTCGGTCCCGGCGAACCTCAACTATCGGGGTTTCCCCAAGACCATCTGCACCTCGGTGAACCACGTGGTGTGCCACGGCATCCCGAACGACAAGCGCCTGAAGGCGGGCGACATCGTGAACATTGACGTGACCGTGATCCGCGAAGGCTTCCATGGGGATACCAGCCGCATGTACGCGGTCGGCAAGGCGCCGGCCCATGCCCAGCGCCTCGCCGATACCTGCTTCGCCGCCATGTGGCGCGGCATCCGCGCCGTGCGCCCGGGCGCGCACCTGGGCGACATCGGCCACGCCATCCAGTCCTTCGTCGAGCAGAACGACTACTCGGTGGTGCGCGAGTACTGCGGCCACGGCATCGGGCGCATCTACCACGAGGACCCTCAGGTACTGCATTACGGCGAGCCAGGCACCGGGCTCGAGCTCAAGCCCGGCATGACCTTCACCATCGAGCCCATGGTGAATGCCGGCAAGCGCCACGTGCGCCTCCTCGGCGACGGCTGGACGGTGATCACCAAGGACCACTCACTCTCGGCGCAATGGGAGCATACGGTGCTCGTCACCGAGACGGGCGTCGACGTGCTGACGCTGCCGGCCGACGGCGCGCCGCATTGATTCACTGATATAAGGAGCCGATGGGAGCCTCCGAAACAGAGCTGCTCGAGGCATCGCTCCCTGCCGCGCCCCCGGCAGCCTCCTGGCCGCTGCTCGCGGGGCTTCCCGACCGGCTGGCTGCGGCCGGGGCCGATCCCACCGCCTGGCGCGCACTGCTGCGCGCAGCCCATGAGGAGCTCAAAGCGCGCTTCTTCGCCGAGGAGCCGGTCGAGGAGCTGGTGCACGCGCGGGCCGCGCTGATCGATGCGGTGCTGCGCGAGGCGTGGCGCACCCACGGTGCGGCGGTCTGCGCCGCGTGGGCGCTGGTCGCGGTCGGCGGCTACGGACGTGGGGAGCTCCATCCCTGCTCCGACGTCGACGTGCTGCTGCTCGCGCCGCAAGCGCCCGACGCGGGCGGCATCGCCGCGGTCGAGCGGCTGGTCGCCTTCCTCTGGGACATTGGACTGGAGATCGGCCACAGTGTGCGTACCGTGCCGCAGTGCGCCGAGGCGTGCGTCGGCGACGTGGGCGTCATGACGACACTGCTCGAGGCGCGCCTGCTGGCCGGCAACTCCGCCCTCCTCGCCGCGATGCGTGCCGCGCTCGCACCCGAGCGCCTCTGGCCGGTGAAGCAGTTCTTCGAGGCCAAGGTGCGCGAGCAGACCGAGCGCCACCTCAAGGCCAACGACACCGCCTACAACCTCGAGCCGAACGTCAAGACCGGCCCCGGCGGCCTGCGCGACATCCAGACCATCGCCTGGGTGGCCAAGCGCCACTTCGACGCCGACTCGCTCGACGGGCTCATGACTCACGGCTTCCTCACGGCGCCGGAGCTGCGGCGGCTCAAGCAGGCGCAGGCGTTCCTGTGGCGGGTGCGCTTTGGCCTGCACGCCCTCACCGGCCGGCGGGAGGACCGGCTGCTGTTCGACACCCAGATCCGCCTCGCCCAGGCCTTCGGCTACGAGGATGCCTCCTACACGCTCGCGGTCGAGCAGTTCATGCAGCGCTACTACCGCACGGTGATGGACGTGAGCCTGCTCAACGAGCTGCTGCTCGAGCTGTTCCGCGAGGCGATCCTCACCGAGAGCGAGCCGCCGCGGCCGCTCAATGCGCGCTTCCAGGTGCGCAACGGCTCGCTCGAGGCGGTGAGCGAGGAGGTGTTCGCGCGTACGCCCGCGGCGCTGCTCGAGCTCTTTGCGCTGCTGCAGCAGAACCCGGAGATTCGCGGGGTGCGCGCCTCGACCATGCGTGCGGTGGCGAAGAACCTCTGGCTCATCGACGAGGAGTTCCGGCAGAACCCGCGTCATCATCGTCTGTTCCTCGAGATCCTGCGTTCCCCGGTCGGCGTCACCCACGAGCTGCGCCGCATGAACACCTACGGGGTGCTCGGCCGCTACATCCCCGCTTTCGGGCGCGTGGTCGGGCGCATGCAGTACGACCTGTTCCACGCCTACACCGTCGATGCCCACACGCTCTTCGTGGTGAGCAACCTGCGCCGCTTCGCCATCCCGCGCTACGACCAGGAGCTGCCCGAGGCCTCGCGCGTGATGCAGCAGCTGCCGCGCCAGGAGGTCGTGTACCTCGCGGCGCTGTTCCACGATATCGCCAAGGGCCGCGGCGGCGATCACTCCGAGCTCGGCGCCGTGGATGCCGAGGCCTTCTGTCTCGAGCAGGGGCTCTCGCCCTACGACGCGCGCATGGTGGCATGGCTGGTGCGCCATCACCTCGAGCTCTCGATCACCTCGCAGAAGCAGGACATCAGCGACCCGCAGGTGATCAACGCCTTCGCGCGCAAGGTGGGCGATCAGACACATCTCGACTATCTGTACGTGCTCACCTGCGCCGACGTGCGCGCCACCAACCCCAAGCTGTGGAACTCCTGGAAGGCCTCGCTCTTCAAGGACTTCTATCAGCGGGTGAAGCGTGCGCTGCGCCGCGGGCTCGAGAGCCCGATCGACCCCGAGCACCTGGTGCGCGAGACGCAGGATGCGGCGCGGCGCCTGGCCGTCGAGCGCGGCGTCGCCGAGAGCGACATCGTGGCGGCCTGGACGCGCTTCTCGGCCGGCTACTTCCTGCAGCATTCACCCGAGGAGATCGCCTGGCACACGCGCCTCCTGGCCGAGCGCGATGCGGCATCGGACGAGCCGCTGGTGGCGCTCGATGCGCACAGCGTGCACGGCACCACCGCGGTACTGATCTTTACGCGCCCACGCCGCCACGGTTTCGCGCGCACCACGGCGGTGCTCGACCAGCTCGGGCTCAACATCGTCGATGCGCGCATCACGCCGACCGGCGACGGCTTCAGTCTCGATCTCTACCACGTACTCGAGGACGACGGCGCGGGCGTCACCGATCACGACCGGCATATCGAGATCGAGCAGGCCCTGTGGCGCTCGGTGCAGGCGCGCGAGGATGCGCCGCTCTCGGTATCGCGGCGCGCACCGCGCCAGGCGCGCATGTTCCACACGCCGACGCAGATCGCGCTCAGCATCGACGAGCGCAACCGCCGCTCGGTGCTCGAGCTCACCGCGGGCGACCGGCCGGGCCTGCTGTGCGACGTCGGCAAGGTACTCATCGAGGAGCGCGTGGAGCTGCACGCCGCGAAGATCATGACGGTCGGCGAGCGCGCCGAAGACGTCTTCTACCTCACGGATTTCGACAACCGCCCCCTGGGCGCCGCGGCCGCCGAACGGCTGCGCGAGCGCATGATGGCGGTGCTCGACCGCGAGAGCCTGGCACTGCGCGGGGAGCGCGGCCCGCCGGTGAGCACATGAGCGATCGCGAGCGGCTGCGGGTACTCATCGAGGACGCCTGGGAGCGCCGTGCCACGCTCACGCCCAGTACGCTCACGCGCGAGCTCGGCGCAGCGCTCGAGGAGTGCTTAGGCCTGCTCGACGCGGGCGCGGCACGGGTCGCCGAGCCGCGCGACGGCGGCTGGGTGGTGAATCAATGGCTCAAGAAGGCCGTGCTCCTTTATTTCCGCGCGCATGACAACCGCGTGATGGATGCGGGCTTCACCCGCTTCTACGACAAGGTGCCGCTCAAGTACGCACACGCGAGCGATGCGCAGCTGCGCGCCGGCGGAGCCCGCATCGTGCCGCACGCCGTGGTGCGCCGCGGCGCCTACATCGCCGCGGATGCGGTGCTGATGCCGAGCTACGTGAACATCGGCGCCTGGGTGGGAGCCGGAACCATGGTGGATACCTGGGCGACGGTCGGCTCCTGCGCCCAGATCGGGCGCAACGTGCATCTCTCGGGCGGCGTCGGCATCGGCGGCGTGCTCGAGCCGCTGCAGGCGAGCCCCACCATCATCGAGGACGACTGCTTCATCGGCGCCCGGTCCGAAGTGGTCGAGGGCGTCGTCGTGGAAGCCGGCTCGGTGATCTCCATGGGCGTGTTCATCGGGCAGAGCACGCGCATCTACGACCGCACCACCGGCACGATCCTCCAGGGGCGCGTGCCCGCGGGCTCGGTCGTGGTGTCGGGAACGCTGCCGGCCAGGGACGGCAGTCACAGTCTCTACTGCGCCGTGATCGTCAAGCGCGTCGACGCGCAGACGCGCGCCAAGACCTCGATCAACGAGCTGCTGCGGGCTGCCGAGTAGGCGCCGCGGCAGCGCGGCGGCGGGGATGCCCCGCAAAAAGTAAAACGGCGCCTCCGGGGAAGCGCCGCCGAGTGTCCGGGCACGGGGGTGACAGGGAGGAGGCCCGGAACTGGACCATACCGCCCCTACATTAAGCGACGGCGAATGGAACATTAATCCGCCGGTCCGTGCCGGCGCCCGGCGCGCGCGTGTTACTTCCTGCCGCCCGCCGCTGCGGCCGCGGTATACGCGCGCATCGCCGCATGTCGCTTACTAACAGCGGGTTTCCAGCGTGTTGCAATGGCCGCGCACGCGCGCCGTGCACCGAACCAAACGTGACTCGGTTGGTCGTTAGCGGTAAGTTCGCGTGGCATGGTGAGTCGTATCATGTTGAATCACGACGCCGCGCACGGCCGCGAGCCGAACGCGCTCTGCGCGCAGCCCGGCGCCGGCGTGCTCGACGATCTCGCCGCGGCGCGCTGGATACAGTCCTACGACGCGGCGTGGCTCGGGCGCGATTGGTCGCGACTCGAGCGCCTCCTGGCGGCGGATGTGGCCCTGCTCGCCGCCGTGCCCGGCGCCTCCATCGCCGGGCGCCGCGCGGTGCTCGAGCACATGCGCTCCAGACTCTCGGGCGTCGAGGTCCACGAATACAACACGACCGACCTCACGGGACGTGCCGCGGGCGACCTCGGCATCATCAGCTACCGCTGGCAGCTCGAGTGGACGATCGGTCACCGGCGCCAGCAGCTCTCGGGACGCGACGTGCTGGTGCTGCGTGCCGCGGCGGCCGGGTGGCAGCTGCTGCGACGCCTGCCGCTCGACCCGTGAGCCGCGGGCGCAACGCGGCGTGCTCTTCTGTAACGGTGTGTATCCCGGTCGGCGCGGCCCGCCGTGGCCCCGCCTGAGTCCGGGCACGTGCGTGCTAGTATGAATTCGCCGAGCGACACACTCGCTGCCATGCGGGGCCCGAGTATGGATCCCACCGCCGCCCACGTGCTGTTTGTGGAGGACGACCCGGAAATCCGCGCACTGGTCGCCGACTTCCTGCGCCAGAGCGGCTTTCGCGTGACCGTCGCCCAGGACGGCGATGAAATGGATCGCGTGATGGCCGCCGCGGACGTGGATCTGCTGGTGCTCGACATCATGCTTCCCAAAGAGGACGGCCTGAGCCTGTGCCGGCGCGTGCGCGCCGCGGGCAACCTGCCGGTGATCATGCTCACGGCGCGCGGTAGCGAGATCGATCGAGTGGTCGGGCTCGAGATGGGGGCCGACGACTACCTCACCAAGCCCTTCGGCACGCATGAGCTGGTCGCGCGCATCCGGGCGCTGCTGCGCCGCGCGCAGTACGTCCCCGCCGAGGCGGCCGATCGCCGCCGCTCGGTGCTGAGCTTCGCCGAGTGGCGGCTCGACCTGGTCGCGCGGCGCCTGTATTCGCACGACGGTACGCGCGTGCCGCTCACCGGCGGCGAGTTCGAGCTGCTGGTGGCGTTCTGCGAGCATGCCAACAAGGTACTGACGCGCGAGCAGCTGCTCGACTTCACGCGCGGGCGCGCGCCGGCCACCATCGATCGCAGCGTCGACATCCAGGTGAGCCGCCTGCGCCGCAAGATCGAGAAGGACCCCAAAGATCCGATGCTGATCCAGACCGTGCGCTCGGGCGGCTACGTGTTCACGCCGGACGTCAGGCTCGGATGACCTTCAGCCTGCGGCGGCTGCTCCCTGCGGATCTGCGGGGTCAGGTCGCAGGCATACTCTTCCTCGGGCTCGCGCTGTCGCAGCTGACCGCGGCATTGCTGTACGTGGTGCTGCTGCCGCGCTGGCAGACGGAGCTGCGGCCCGACGTGGCCGCGACCCGTGTCCGCATGGTGGTGCGTCTGCTCGAAGCCGTCGAGCCGGGGCGCCGCCCGCAGCTCGCACAGCTCAGCTCGGATACCGACTTCCGCCTGCGCTACCTCGATGGCGGGCCGGCAAGCAGCGCCAATCCCGGGCGCGGCGCGGATGAGGAGTATCTGGCGCTGCGCGCGCAGATCGCGCAGGGGCTCGGCAAGCCGCCGTCGCAGGTCCGGGTGCGCGCCGACCCCGGGGCGCATGCCGCCGACTCGGTGCTGGTGAGCGTGCCGCTGCGCGGCGGCGGGCTGCTCGAGGTCTCGACGTCGGTCGGGCCGCAGCACCGCCTGGCCCTGGTGGCGCAGATCGGGCTCGGCGCCTTCCTGGTGTTCGCCACCGCGCTGCTGTGGATCTGGCTCACTCTGATGGTCAACGTGCCGCTCACCCGGGTGGCGCGCGCCGCCGAGCGCGTCGGCGTCGACATCAACTCGCCGCCGCTCGCCGAACAGGGCCCGGCGCAGCTGCAACGGCTGATCCGCGCCTTCAACGACATGCAGCAGCGGCTGCGCCGTTTCCTCACCGACCGCACGCTCATGCTCGGCGCCATCAGCCACGATCTGCGCACGCCGTTGACGCGGCTGCGGCTGCGCATCGAGACCGATCGTGCCGGGACTCAGCAGACCAAGATGCTCGACGACATCGAATTGATGGAGGGCATGCTGACCTCGACGATGCTGTTCATCCGCGGCGTCGACGATGCCGAGGCGCACGACGTCGTCGAGCTCGCCTCGCTGCTGCAGACGGCCTGCGACATGGTGAGCGACCTCGGCGGCAGCGTCGAGTACCACGGCGAGCTGCGCGACCGCTACCACTGCAAGCCGCAGGCGCTGCTGCGCGCCTTCACCAACGTGATCATGAACGCCGCCCGCTATGGCCGACACGCGCGTGTCGTGCTGCGGCGGGTAGCGCAGGCGGGCTTCGTGGTCGAAGTCGAGGACGAGGGACCGGGCATCCCGGCCGCGGAGAAAGACCGGGTATTCGAGCCCTTCTACCGCAGCGACGCCGCCCGCGAAGTCGATGCCCACGGCATGGGCCTCGGACTCGCCATCGCCCGGTCGGTGATCCTCGGCCACGGCGGCACGGTCGAGCTCCTCGACCGTGCGCCGCGCGGCCTGACGGTGCGCATCACGCTGCCCGAGGACGGCATCGCCTAGTTACAACGAGTATCGGCTGCACGCCGCTCACTTGAGCGGGTCGCGGTGGCTGAGGGTCCGCTGGAACATAGCGATGATCGCCGGCTCGGGCCGGTGGATGGGGGGCAGCTTCTGATAGTTCTCCCAGCCGCCTCCGAGGCTGCGATAGAGCTCGATGTATTGCTCGGCGGCCGCGACCTGGGTGGCGGCGTACTGCTCCTCCAGGTCGTACTCCTGGCGCTGCGCATCCACCACGTTGAGGAAATCGGTGACGCCGCGCTCATAACGCTCGTTCGCCAGCGTCACCGCGCGCTGGCCGGCAACGAGGGCCGTGCCGAGCTTCGTGAGACTCAACTGCTCGGCACCATACAGTGCGTAGCTGGTGTCGACCTCGCGCACAGCCTCCTGGATGGTCTGCCGGTAGCGCACCAGCAGCGCGCGCGTTGCGAGATCCGCAATCTCCACCTGCGCGTCGAGAGCGCCGAAATCGAGCAGCGGCCACACCGCCGCCGGCCCCACCGACCAGATGTGCTCGCCGAGCACCGGCTGGCCCTTGAGCGACTGGCGCTGGAATCCGACCGCGCCGGTGAGCGCGAGCGAGGGGAAGAGGTCCGCCGTGGCGATGCCGATGCGCGCGGTCGCGCCCGCGAGCTCGCGTTCCGACTGCTGGATGTCCGGACGCCGCCGCAGCAGTTGCGGCGGCAGACCCGCGTCCACGGCGTCCGGCACCGCGGGCACCATGCCGGGAGCGCTCAGCTCCCGCTCGAGGTCCTCGGGAAACAGTCCGAGCAGCGTGGCGAGCGTGAACGCGGCGGCGCGCACCTGCGCATTGATGGGCGCGGCCTGCGCCTCGAGCGTTGCCAGCTCGCGCGTCGCCAGCGTGACGTCCAGCTCGTTGGTGATCCCGCGCTCGTAGCGGATGCTGACGATGCGCAGCGATTCGCGCAGCACCGCGATCGCGGAATTGAGCACCGAGGCGCGCACCTGCAGCCCGCGCAGGTCGACATAGGCGCGCGCCACGTCGGCGATCACCGTGACCAGCACTGCGTTGCGTGCCGCGCGGGTCGCCTGCTCGTCGTAGCGCGCGGCCTCGATCTCGCGCCGATACCTGCCGAAGATGTCGAGCTCCCAGATCGAATCGAAGCCGCCGATCTCATTGAGGTGCTGATAGCCCGTGGTGTTGTCGGCCGAGATCAGCGGCTGCGCGGCGCGCCCGCGGGTGAGATCGCCGCCCGTGCCGCGCCCCGCACCCGCGGACGCCTCGGCGTCGGGCAGCACGGTGCCGATGACGGCCGCCTCGAAAACCCGCGCGGCCTGCAGCCGGTCGAGGGCCACGAGTACGTCGGGATTGGCGGCCACCGCGCGCTCGATCAGGGAGTCGAGCTCCGGATCCTGCAGCGCCTTCCACCAGGCGGCCGGATCGACCGTCGCGGGCGCCGCGGCCGCATCCGGCACCGCAGCGTAGCGCGCGGGAGTGGCGATCCGCGGCGTGTGGTAGTTCGGCCCGGCCGCGCAGCCGCCGAGCAGCGCGGCGAGGGCCGTCGCGATCCCGAGGCGCCGTGGCTGCATCGCGCGCCCTCTCAAGGGCGCAGCCCCGCGGTCGCGGGCTGCGAGTCCGCCGAGCGGGCCCGCACCAGCTGCCCCTCGCCGATCTGGCTGCTGACGTTGAGCGCGAGATGGTCGCCTGCGGCGACGCCGGAGCTGAGCTCGACGACGCTGCCATCGTCACGGCCGATGACCACCGGGCGGAAACTCAACCGCCCCCCCGCATCGACGCGCGCCACCTCCGGTCCGCTGGCGCGGAACACGAGCGCCGCGGCCGGCACCTGCACCAGCCCGCGCGGCGGCAGGCCGAAGCCCACCTTGACGTACATGCCGGGCACGAACTCCGCCTTGGGGTTGGGAATGTCCACCTCGACGCGCAGGGTGCGCGCCTGCGGGTTGATGGCCTCGGCGGTGCGGGTCACCTTGCCGGCGTACTGCCGCGGGTCCCCGCCGGCGGTGCGCACCTCGACCGGTGCCGCGTTGCCGAGCAGATCGTCGGCGGCGCTTTGCGGCGCATCGACGAAGATGCGGATCGGGTCGTTCTGCGTCATGACGTACAGCGGCGTCGTGGCCGCGGTGCTGCCGGCGGTGACCAGATTGCCGATATCGATGTCGCGGGTGGTGATGACGCCGCTGTAGGGCGCGGTCACTTTCTTGAAGGCCGCGAGCGCCTCGTACTGGTTGACGTGCGCGGCATCGAGTGCCACGTCCGCCTCGGCGGACTTCAGCCGCGCGAGCGCCGTCTCGTAGTCGGCCTTCTTCTCCTCACGCTCCTGCTCGGACACGACCCCCTTGGGCGAGTCGCGCCAGCGCTCGTAGGTCGTGAGGCCGAGCTGCACTTCCGCCTGGCGCACCAGCACCTGCGCCTGCGCCGCCTGCAGCTGCGCGCGCGCCGCCGCGAGCTGCGCGTCGAGCTCCGGGGTCTCGATGAGCGCCAGCACCTGGCCGGCTTTCACGTGGTCGCCGATATCGACGAACCACTTACTGACGTAGCCGTCGACGCGCGCGTAGATGATGCTCGCGTGCCAGGCCGCGGTCTCCCCGGGCAGCACCAGACGCTGCACGGCGCCTACGGGCTGCGCCGTGATCACATCGACCAGCGGCGGCGCGCCCGCCGCCTCCTCGGCCGCTCGTGCCACCGCGTGCGCCTTGATCAGGCGGTCGATGGCGACCAGCACGAACAGCGCACCGAGCACCGCGGCGAAGATGAGCGCCGCTCTCTTCAGCCGCGCCCCGGTATCGGCCGTGAACCCGGTGGATACCGCATGGCTCTCGACCGTGGTCAGCTCCGCCGCGTAGTCGGTGGCGCGAACTTCCCCCTGATCGGGCGATTGCCCGGATGTCGGCTGCATGGTCACGCGTCCCCCACAGTGTGCGTCCCGACGATGGCCTGCGGCGCGCGCCGCAACAGCCGGTACATGGTCGGCACGAAGACCAGCGTCGCGAAGGTCGCGAACAGCAGCCCGCCGATCACCGCGCGCGCGAGCGGCGCGTTCTGTTCGCCCCCCTCGCCCACCCCGATCGCCATCGGCACCATGCCGAGGATCATCGCGCCGGCCGTCATCAGCACCGGACGGATACGGGTGAAGCCGGCGGTGATCGCCGCGGTCAGCGGGCTGTCGCCGGCATCCATGCGCTGATTGGCGAAGGTCACCACCAGGATGCTGTTGGCGGTGGTCAACCCGATGCACATGAGCGTCCCCATGAGCGCCGGCACCGACAGGTGCGTCTGGGTGAGGAACAGCATCCACATGACGCCGCTCAACGCGAACGGCGTCGCCATCAGCACGATGAGCGGATCGATCCAGCTCTGGAAGTTGATGACCAGGAAGAGGTAGACCAGCACCACCGCGAGCGCGATACCGGTGAAGAGTCCCGTGTAGCTCTCGCGCATGGTCTCGACCTGGCCGCTCAACGTCACATGCATGGCCTTGGCCGCCGGCGGCCGGTTGGCGGCGATCACCTTGTCGATGGCCTGCGAGGCCGAGTAGAGGTCGCGGCCCTGGACGTTGGCCTGCACGTCGAACACCGGCCGGATGTTGAGCTGCGAGGTCACGAGCGGCGTCGTCCGGCGCCCGATGGCGGTCGTGTTCATCAGCAGCTGCGAGCTGCCCGGGGCGCTCGCCACCGGCATGACCTTCAGGTCCTGCGAGGAGTTGATGGCGTAGGTCGGCTGCTGCACCACCAGCGGATAGCTCACGCCGTTCTTCGGGTCGACCCAGAAGTTGGGCGCGCTCTGCAGACTCGAGCTGGTGGTGACCAGCATGTTGCTGGCGGCATCGCGCTGCGTCACGCCCACCAGCGTTCCGAGCGCGCGGTCGACGTCGACCGACAGGGCCGGGGCGTCGGGTACCTGCGCCACGTGGGCATCGACTACGCCGGGTACGCCGGCGACCAGCCGGGCGAGCCTGGCCGCCAGGCGATAGGCGCTGTCGGTGTCGGAGGCCGACACGCGGATGTCGATCGGCGCCGGCTGGCCGAAATTCAGCACCTGGTCGACGATATCGGCGGGCTGGAAGAAGAACTCGAGCGCCGGGAAGCGCTGCGGCAGCTCGCGCCGCAGCATCGCGGTCAGCTCGGCCGTCGGCGCGTGCTTACCGGTGAGCGAGACGAGGATCTCGCCGTCCATGGGTCCGACGGTCGCCGAGTCGCTGAGCGCGATGTTGATGCCGCTATAGGGCAGCCCGATGTTGTCGAGGATGACGGCAATCTGCCCGCTCCCGACCAGCCTGCGGATCGTCCCCTCGACCGCGGCGAAGTACTGCTGCGTGGTCTCCAGACGCGTCCCGGGAGGTGCCCGCACGTGCAGCCGCATCTGTCCGGCATCGACGTCCGGGAAGAAATCGCGTCCGAGCAGCGGAAACAGCGGCAGCGACACCACCATCATGGCGAGGAACGCGAGCACCGTGACCTTCGCCTGCGACAGCGCCCACGCGAGCGCATTGCGGTAGGTTTCGCGGAAGCGCTGGAAGCCGCGCTCGAAGCCGAGGTGCACGCCGTGCAGCAGCCGCCCGAGCCCGGCCAGCCACTGCCGCCACGCGGCGCTCGCCGCCCCCGCCCCGTGCTCGCCCGCAGCCACCGGCGCACCGGCCGGTGCGCCGTGGCTCTGTGCGCGCATCAGGTAGAGGAACAGTACCGGCACCATGGTGAAGGAGAGCGCGAGGCTGGCGAGCAGCGACACGATCACCGACACCGACAGCGGCGAGAACAGGTACTTGGCCGTGCCTTCGAGCAGGAACACGGGCACGAACACGATGCAGATGCACAGTGTCGAGAGGAAGGTCGGCACGCCCACTTCGCCCGCGCCGTGCACCACCGCGTCCGGCAGATGCTGGTGCAGCCCGGCGTGCCGCTCGATGTTCTCGATGACGACGGTACCGTTGTCGACCAGGATGCCGACCGCGAGCGCGAAGCCGCCGAGGGTCATGGTGTTGAGCGTCTCGCCGCCCGCTCCCATGGCGAGCACCGCGCTGACGATCGAGAGCGGAATGGACGCCAGGATGATGAGCGTGAGGCGCCAGTTGCCGAGGAACAGCAGGATCATGAGCGCGGTCAGGCCCGCCGCCATGCAGCCGCCCACAACCACGCTGTTGAGCGCCGCCTTGACGAACAGCGACTGGTCGAAGATCGGCAGGATGCGCACGCTCGCGGGCAGCATGTGGCGGATGTCGGGCAGCGCCGCGCGGATCCCCGCGATCACCGCGAGCGTCGACACACCGCCGGTGCTGCGGATGGTCATGAGCGCGCCCGGCACCCCGTCCACCGACACCGAGTTGGTCTGCACCTGGAAGCCGTCGTGCACGTGCGCGACATCGCGCATGAACACCTCGCGCCCCCCGACCTGCCGGATCGGGAAGGAGTTGATCGCCTCGATCACATCCGGGCTGTTGTTCATGGCGAGCAGGTAATCGAGCGAGCCGATCTTCACGTCCCCGGCGGGCAGGATCACGTTCTGGCTCTGCAGGGCGCTGCTCACGTCCGCGGCGGTCAGCCCGCGCGCCTGCAGCGCCTGGCTGTCGAGGTCGGCCATGATGACGCGCGGCTTGCCGCCGTAGGGATACGGCACCTCGGCGCCGTGCACCACGGCGAGCGCCGGGCGGATGATGTTCTGCCCGAGATCGTTGAGCGCCGTGTCGGGCAGGGAATTGCTCGAGAGGCTCAGCTGGATAATGGGCACGTCGGTCGCGCCGTAGCGGATCACGAGCGGCGGCGTGATGTTGGGGGGCATGTACTTGAGCACCACCAGCGCGCTGCTGGCGAGCTGCGCGATGGCGCGCGTCACGTCCGCCCCTTCGTGCAGGTACACGCGCTCCACCCCCACGCCCTCGTAGCTGGTGGCCTCGATGCGCGAGATATCGTCGACGAGCGAGGCCATCTGCCGCTCGTGCAGCGTGAGGATGCGGTTCTGGATGTCCCTGGCATCCATGCCGGCGTAGGTCCACACCACGCTGCACACCGGTATGTCCATCTTCGGAAAGATGTCGACCGGCATGCGCAGCGCCTCGCCGATCCCGAGCAGCGCGATGAGTATGAGCAGCGCCACGACGGTGTAGGGACGGCGCAGAACGTATTGAACGAGCGACATCTCTCAGGGCCTCAGCTGCGGGCGGCTTCGGTGGCGAGCGGGTGGCGCACGCGGAAGGTGCTGCCCTTGCCGGCGGCACTCCGCACCTCGACCTCGGCACCGTGGGCCTGGCAGATCGACTTCACGATCGACAGCCCGAGGCCGGCGCCGCCCGGCTCGCGCGAGCGCGAGCTGTCGGCGCGGAAGAAGCGCTTGAACACGTGCGGCAGGGCATCGGGCGGGATCCCGATTCCGTCGTCGGTCACCTCGAGCACCGCCCATGCGCCCTCGCGGCGCACGCTGAGCGCAATATGCCCGCCGCGCGGGGTGTACTTGATGGCGTTGTCGAGCAGGTTGACGATCACCTGCTTGAGGCGCGCGCGGTCGCCCTCCACCGTGACCGCGGCGGCCGAGTCGCAGCTGAGGCTGATCTCCTTGTCGGTCGCGAGCAGGCTCATCTGCCCGGCGGTGGTGGCCGCGAGCTCGGCGAGATCGAGCCGCTGCCAGCCGCCGCTCGTCTCGCCGGCATCGAGCCGCGACAGCGCGAACAGGCTCTCGACGATCTCGCCGAGCCGCCCGACCTCCTCCAGCACGCTGCCGAGGGCCTCGCGCACGTCGCGCTCGAGCCGCCCGTTCTGCACCAGGCTCTCGAGCTCGCCGCGCATCACGGTGAGCGGCGTGCGCAGCTCGTGGCTCGCATCCGCGACGAACTGCTTGGAGCCGCGGATGGCATCCTCGAGGCGCGCGATCATGTGGTTGAGCGATACCGACAGCCGCTCGAGCTCGTCGCCGCTCTCGACCACGGGCAAGCGCTCGCTGAGGGAATGCTGGGTGATTTCCTCGGCCTTGAGCGCCATGCGCTCGACCGGCTCGAGCGCGCGGCGCACCAGCACGAAGCCGCCCGCAATCGCCACGGCGACCGCAACCGGCAGCCCCACCGCCAGCATCAGCAGCACCTGCGCCAGGGTGTCCTCGGCCTGCGCTCCCGAGGTGCCGACCTCGACCCGATAGAGCGTGCCGTCGCTGCCGGTTGCCGGCACCGCCGCGATGAGGAGCACGCCCCCCGGCAGGGACACCTTGCGCGTCGAGCTCTGGAAGAAGTCCCCGGCGAGCGGCGCAACCCGTGCCGGGTCGAAGGCCTCGTCCCGGGGCGCACCCGAGGCGTAGACCACCTGGCCGTCGGCGCGCGAGATGCGGATGAAGCGGTCGTTGATCTGCGGCGAATAGAGGCTCTCCACTTCGCTCGCCATCGAAGCTTCGCTGTCGCGGCGCACGTGCGCCACCAGCGTTCCGGCGATCTGGCGCGCCCGGCGGGTCTGGTTGTCGAGCAGGTTCGCCTCGAGGTAGTGGCGCAGGAAGAAGAAGGTCAGCAGGCCGAGCAGCACGAATACCGCGGTCAGGACCCCGGCGTACCAGGCCACCAGGCGAAAGCTCAAGGATCGCGCGTTCATGCGTCGGGGGCGGCTCCGAGGCCGTAGCCGACGCCGCGCACGGTGCGGATGAGTTTCAGCGGGAACGGATCGTCGACCTTGGCGCGCAGGTGCCGCACGTACACGTCGACGATATTGGTCAGCCCCTCGAAGCTCTGGTCCCAGACGTGCTCGATGATCATGGTGCGCGAGAACACCCGGCCCGGGCTCGAGGCCAGATACTCGAGCAGCGCGTACTCCTTGGGGGTGAGCTCGATGCGCTTGCCCGCGCGGCGCACCTGCTGGGTGAGACGGTCCAGCTCGAGGTCGGCGACGCGCAGCACGCTCGCACGGGCCACGGGGCCGCGCCGCAACAGTGCCTTCACCCGCATGACGAGCTCGGCGAAGGCAAAGGGCTTGGTGAGGTAGTCGTCCGCCCCCGCCTCGAAGTTGCTGACCTTCTCCTGCGTGGCATCGCGCGCGGTGAGGATGAGGATCGGCACCTGCTGGTTGCGCCGGCGGACACGCCGCAGCAGCTCCTCGCCCGGGATGCCGGGGAGCATCAGGTCGAGGACGATGAGATCGTAGTCGTAGGTCTCTGCGAGCTCCCAGCCGCGCGTGCCGTCGTCAGCGACGTCGACGGCATAGCTCTCCTGGCGCAGCGCGCGCGCCACGAGCTCCGAGAGCTTCTTCTCGTCCTCGACCAGAAGGATGCGCACCGCAGCCAAGCCTCAGAAGGTCCTCCGATGATGCCGAGTGGAGCATAAGGCCATTAATCGACGGCAAATGCCCCATTAAAAACCGTTCAGACAAATAGAAGTTGCATTTAAGACTTTGATATGGAAGCATTTCATGCCCGCCAGGAAGGCTCAGACAGCTGGGGGGCCCGCAGTCGGTGAATGGCACCGCGGCCTGAATTCCGGCCGCGTTAACAAAAGTGCCATCTGAATGCGGTACAAGTGTCTTACAGCTGAACCAGAGTGAGCCCTCGGCGGGGCTGTTCATTGAAAGGTTGCGGCAACGCAACACGTTCCGCCCGAGCGATCGGGCGTGGGCGGTGCAGTGTCGCGTCGGCATTTTCAAAACCAACAGGAATTTTGCAGATGACATCCATCCGAGCCTGTCTGATTACGGCATCGTTGGCGGTGGCGGGCGTCGCGCAGGCGCAGACCGCCGCGCCGACGACCAAGGCTGAGGACAGCAGCCTGACCTGGAAGGGCATCACCCTCTACGGCATCGTCGACATCGGCATCCAGAACGATACCCACAGCGCCCCGTTCAGCGACTATTTCCCGGCCGTCTCGGGCTCGCTGGTTGGCAAGAACGACTACGACTCCCCGACCGGGATCGCGGGTAACAACCTGTCGCAGTCGCGCATCGGCATCGCGGGGAACGAGCCGATCGGCGGTGACTGGGCTGCGGTGTTCCGCTTCGAGACCTTCTTCAACCCCTGGTCGGGCGACATCTCCGACGCGCTGAAGTCCGTCGCGCTCAACAACGGCAAGCCGCTCACGGCCCAGACGACCGGCGTCGACAGCAGCATCG